>Ga0326728_10004381_pt1 | contig 41858 bp, 33 predicted proteins | sample MB3enrmetagenome_FD_207602 | JGI IMG/M metagenome (GOLD analysis project Ga0326728, IMG submission 207602) | Lab enriched peat soil microbial communities from McLean, Ithaca, NY, United States - MB31MN | ecosystem: Environmental > Terrestrial > Soil > Wetlands > Peat | place: USA: New York... | reverse complement strand
ATTTACGGCAGCCAATCGTGGACGAGTAACCTGAGTGTTTTCGCTCATGCTTCCACTTTGCTTCACCCCAGTTACCACAGCTACGCATTGTTGTTAATTTCTTCACACGTTCCTGACACCATTTCTCCCGAGCACCGCATGACCATCGACAGTGAGGCGATCGCAGTCGTGCGACTGGATACCGATTCCGCCAACTCGAGCGCCACGCGTGCGGAGATCGCGGATCAACTCCAGGTAGCGCTCGGTCTTCTCCCGCTCGCCGAGGATCCCGAACTCGTTGACGAAGAGCGGCGTCTTGGGATCGAGCCGCGCCGCCTCTCTGAACATCCACGCCGTCGCGTCCGGCCCCATCCGCTCGCCATAGAACGAGCCGTCGAAGACCTCGTTGTTCACGTCCCAGGCCACCAGCCGGCCGGCGTAGCGGCTTACTGTGGCTGTGAGGCGGCGCTCCATCGCGGCGCGCAGCTCACTCTGGTCGAGTGCGGCGAGCCAGGGCTGAACCCAGCCCTTGTTGTCCCAGAACAGGCAGTGACCGCGCATCGCCAGGCTGTTCTGGTCGGCAAAGGCGAGCAACGCGTCAGCGGGCGCGTAGTCCTCGCGACCGCGCTCGACCTCGGTGGCGTACCACTTCATCTCGTTCTCGCAGACCAGGGCGCTCGAATGGTCGAGGATGAACTGCCGGTAGTGCCGGCCGTCGTCGCCGCTGTCGGCAAAGGGAGCGTACGCGATGGCGGTGGCGAACAGGAAACTGTGGCGCTTGAGCCAGTACTCGAGGCGGACATCCTTCAAGGGCGCCCCGTTGTGACCGCGGACTTCGACCACCAAGTCACCCTTGCGGAGAGGCTCGATCCGGCTGTCGGCCTCGCTGCGCCATCCGGCGCCGCGATGGGGCACAAACCCTGACGCAAGGGGGTGAGATGGCTGTTTCATAGTCGGCACCTCAGGCTCCGGGGATGCTACCTCTCCACTGCTGCGGTTTGATCGTCGACCGCGTGAGAATGCCCTCCGACGCGTGCGCACGAATTTGATCGCTCCATCACGGGGCCGAAAAGACGCGGACCGCAAAACCGGCCCGCCGCCCGTAGGCTGAGCCCGCCTGAGAGAATTAGACAAGGGCTATGGGCCGCAGGGCGGCGGTCCGCGCCACCGGCTCAAAATGAGGAGGCGTGCCGGTCAGGATCCTGGCCTGCAGTTACAGGAATGCATTCCACATAGGTAATTTTCGGTATGGCAGCCTTTAGTATCACAGACGGTTCGGGTACAGTAAGTGGGACACAAATCGCAATGAATTGTCCCGCCTGATTTCTGGTTTTCGTCAGCCTTTATTACGAAGCGAGCACCGAGGTTTTCCTTGTGTAGATCATCTACTCCTGTGACCCAATAGACGGCGTCCTTATCAACGCCAATCGCTGCTGGGTGTTCCTGTTCTGAGGCGACAACGGCCGCGGATCCTCCCTGGATCGGGACCTTCATCACTGTACCGCTCTGGTTGTCAGTCCAGTAAACATACTTCTGGTCCACAGCGATTCCACAAGGTCCCTGCTGACCTGATGCAAGGACTTGAGGCGTGCCCCCGGCGAGGGGCGCCTTAAGGACTTTTCCTGACTCAAAGTTGGTCCAATAGATGCTTTCCTTATCCATGACCGATCTCCAAGATCCTGATTCGGAGCATGGGAGTGCTGTCTTGGTGACTTTCGTGCTTTCAAGCTTCTTGTTGCCTTGAGGGTTGGCTGAATAACCTGGACTCAAAAATACGCTCAAAACGAGTGCGAGCCAATAGACTCTCCACATGGTTGATTCCTCCTCATCTCAAACTACTTGCCGATCTTGAGCTGCGCTTTGAAAAGTCGCTTCCCTAACCATCGCGATCCGAGGTGTGCCAAGAGCTTCGTGACAATTCCAAGCCATTCCATGTCGGGTATCTGCTTTTGCGGGAATTATAGCAGATAGCAAGCGGGAGGACTACCTGGCCTGGATGAGTGGCCTGGATGAGCAAGCGCGGGCCGCCGATTCTGCGGTCCGCGTCTTTTCCGTAGCTATTATCGCCACCGCGCCGTATTCCGCAGACGAACAAAAGGAACGCTGCTGTTTGGTTGTGGACCGCGTGAGAATGCCCTCCGATCCGCGAGCACGAATTTGATCGCTCCATCAGGGGGCCGAAAAGACGCGGACCACAAAAGCGGTGGTCCGCGCTTAGTTTGCTTTAGGACCAGGGCATGTGACGCTTGACTCCATCCGGAACGCGCGCCGCCAGCGGCCGGATTCCCTCGGTGTCCGGGCCGCAAAAATGTGGTTGCAATTGGCCCGATGGGTATATACTGTGGTTACCCAGGACGGCAAAATGAGGATCCTGGATACTTAGGTCTGTTCAACGCCCCGTTGGGCCCCAAACTCCAGCGCTCGCAAACAAAAGGAGGCTGGAATGACTCAAGCGAGAAAAGCTACAGAGAAGTTGCGACCACGAAAAGGCCGGCAGGCCGAAATCCGCAAAAAGGCAGCGGGAGAACGGCTGGTCCGCAAGCCAGAGGACTTGGCAGCCAAACCTATTTAAACTCAAGGGAGGGCACATCAAAGTCACGTACGCCTTGAGCAGCTTTGCAGGTCCACCGCTGCTTACGTATGAAGACGCGGGAGGGACGAGGGAGTTCAACGGAAACGAAATTCGGCGAGTGGATACAGAGATCGGGCGGCTGGTGACGGTGAGCACGAATCAAGTGGAGGGGGCTTCCAAGCCGGGGACGACGCTTACGATATTGATTCCGCCATTCAATTTTAAGGAGAAAGACTTGCCTTTCACGACATGGGCAATCACGACGACGCGCGTGGGACCGCAGAAAGAAGCCGATGGCGGCAGGAGAAGCGCGCCCGAGGGAGCGCTGCAAACCTACCGCGTGGACCAACTGCAGGGGACAGCCAGCGAGGTGTACTACTGAGTGGTACGGAGATGGGCAGGAGAGTAAGGCGATAGTTGCAACTCAGGTTGGTTCGGGATTTCCGGGAAACGAAGCAGTACTTTCGGAGACGGAGGCCTGGTATGGTTTGCGCACACAAGACAATCCGGGAACCTTGGATCGGTCTTTCACTTCTTTGCGTGGGGGTATGTTTAGCTATGAGCGCGCAGCGAGTGGATTACTTGAAATATCGTCTCGAGGCCAAACCTGGAGATTTGGCCGTAGATCGAACGCCAAGTGTTGATCCAAATAAAACATCGTATCAGGAGGAATTCTCGTTCACGGTTAGGAACCCAATGAAGTCAGATTATATCGGGACCTGTCCAACCACCAAGACGTTCGATGTAGAGGTGTTTCTTGTCGAGGGCGTTAAGGAGACTTCTGTTTGGAGGTGGTCCAAAGGTCACGTCTTCGGTGACATCGTAACGAAGGTTTCAGTTCCCGCAGTTCATACCTGGACACCAAAGGAGAAGGTGATCTGGAGTTTCAAGGCCGGTGAAGTGAAGGATGGAAAGTACCGTGCCGTGGCGACCTTTGTTCCGACAGGAAACAAGCAGGCCGTCGCTAACTTTACGGTTACCTCTACCCACTAAATACCCCGTGGGGGTCAGGTGGCCGAGATTTTGTACCACCGCGAATGAGAGAGTTTAGGTAAAAGGATGTAACTTTTCGGTGGGCCTGGATGGCGGGGTAGAGGACAGCAAGCCGCTAGGTCCCCAGAAAGCGGGGCAGCAGCGATGGCAGGACCCAGTATGTTTCTTGAGCTGAACCGAGAGCAACTCGATGTGATCGCCAGGGTGCTTGGGCCGGAGTGTTCCGCGGTGAAGCTCACCGCCGAGCACCAAACCGGTTCCATCATGAAATACTTTATAGTTCTCCCTGACAAGGCACCCCCCAACATAAAGCATATGTACGGGATCGAGATCCCCGCCAAACGCCGCGTGGGCATCTATCTCACCGAAGCCCAAAGGCAGCAGTTGAAATGCGCGGGCATCGTAGAGCAGTGTGACTACGTCGAGGTCGAAGCGATCGGGCTGAAGTACGGCATCGTAGTGCCTACCACGATGAGGTACGGCATCCCGCCTCCGAGCAAGACCTAGAGGTGGACCAATATGGGGATGGATGGCCCTTACGTCCCCGCCCGTTGTGTATGGGAACTGACGCTGCGGTGCAATATGCGTTGCCTGCACTGCGGGTCGCGCGCCGGCAAGGCGAGAGTTGGCGAACTGAGCCTTGAGGAGTGTTTCCGTGTCGGCGACGATCTCGCGGCGCTCGGCTGCGAGCAGGTGACGTTTATTGGGGGCGAGGTGTTTCTGTACCCGGGCTGGGAGCAGGTTGCCCGTCGCCTGTCCGCAGCCGGTGTCGCGGTGAACATCATCACCAACGGCTTTCTGATGGGCGACCGGCAGATCGAGCAGATCCGGGAAGCTGGCTTGGCCAACGTAGGCATCAGCCTCGACGGCATGGAGGAGAACCATAATCGCATTCGCCGCATACCGTCCTCGTTCCGGAGGGCGCTAGAAGCCTTCGAGCGGCTCAAGCGGGAGGGCATCTCCACGGGAGCGGTAACCAGCCTGTTGAGCTTCAATGTCGGCGACCTGGAGGCGATGTACCAGTTGCTGGTGAGGCATGGGGTGGAAGTCTGGCAGGTCCAGATCGCCACAGCCATGGGAAACTTGGCGGACGGCACGCCGCTGCTGCTGCCTCCGGAGGAAGTGCCCAGGATAACGGCGTTCATCATCGACAAGCTGTGCGAGCATAAAATACACGTCTACGCTGCCGACGACCTCGGCTACTACGACGCCAATGAGCCGTGCCTGCGCACGCCGGTGGGCACCATCGGGCTGTGGCAAGGCTGCCAGGCCGGGCTGCGGGTGGTAGGCATTGACAGCGTAGGCAACGTCAAAGGGTGCGAGTCCCTTTACTCCGACGTCTTCATCGAGGGCAACCTCCGCCGGGAGAGCCTGTCCCAGATCTGGAATCGCCCGGACGCCTTCTCTTACAACCGGCAGTTCGAGGCCGGAATGCTTACTGGTGCGTGTGCGCGCTGCGACAAGGGGCCGTACTGTCGCGCGGGCTGCCGCGGGATGTGCTACTTCAGCACGGGCAGGCTTTACGAAAATCCCTACTGCTGCTATCCCGGGAAAGCGCAGTAGCGGAAGTCGCGGCGCGGAGCAAGTAGCGCGGACCCGCCAATCTTAGTGGCGGTCGAGTCCGCGTCTCTTGCTTTATCGCCGCACGCCTGCGTAGGCGGCGAGAGAAATTCACCGAGCCTGACTTCGCCCTGTTGGCGCGGGCCTTCAACCGAGCGCGGGCACTGCTCCCTTTTTACCTGTCACCATAACCCGGTGCGGACGGGTTTGGTCAGGCGCCCGGAAGATTGGTCCCGCCCTGCGGGATCAAGTCACAACGAATACGCTGGCATGAGCGCCGAGGATTCCGCCAGCCGGCGGACGGTTTGATCGTCGACCGCGTGAGAATGCCCTCCGACGCGCGCGCACGAGTTTGATCGCTCCATCAGGGGGCCGAAAAGACGCAGACCACAAAAGCGGTGGTCCGCGCTCCCGCTCGAGCCATGTTACTGCAGCGATCATACTCCTGCCGGGTGCTCCGTGCCAGTGAGGGCCATTTTGTGAGCGTATCAGCGGTCTCAGGCCGGTCGCGTTACTTCTGACCCCTGTCTCCTGACTCCCGAGTCTCTAATCCTGCATTCTGACGTCCGGCTCCTGTCTTCTGACTCCTGGCCTGTGACTTCCTCGATCACAGCATAACGCCGCCCCTTGATGACGCCAAGTCACAGGTTATTCAATCCGGCCCCCGCCGGTGGCCCCGCTGACTCCTGACACGTGAATCCTAGTCCTACCACCTGCTGTGCGGAACGCCATTGAGGGAAAGCTCGTCCGAGCCGCTGTGCACGTCTGCAATCCCCAAGGACGTTTGCTTGGGCGAAAGTGGCGCAGCTTCCTTGCTCTCCTGCCAAGTCTGGTTCGAGCCGGTGAACGGGTCGGTGGGCAGCTTCCCCAGATAGCGACAAGATGTCGGGATGTCCAGTTGTCTCTTGCACTTTTCACTTGACACGCCCCGCGAATTAAGGTAGCCTATCATGCTGGTTATGGGAAGAAGACTTAGGGAAGCGAAAGGCGCGAAGGGCGGAGGCAAGGCGGAGAGAACGAGATGCGACCGGCAAAAGACGCCGCGCCACTGGAAAAAGACGTTATTTAGTACGAGCGAACCCAGTAAGTTATTGAAAATGAAGGACTGAGATTGTTGCAATGCTGAAAACGAACTCATTTTCGAGTGCAATTCAACGCCAATCGGGCCCCCAAAGTGGCAGGAATAAGCCTTTATGTGTTCTTGAACCCGAGACCGCGACGCGCCAAGTGAGTAACGCCGCGCCAACGGAAAAACATGTTATTTAGGGGGAACGAACTCAGGAAGTTATTTGAAATGAAAGACTTAGGTTTTTCCATTGCTAAAAACGAACTCCTTTTTGAGCGCAAACGAAGGCAAACTGCGCCAAGAAATCCTAAGAAACAGCCTTTACGTGCCTTCGAACCCGAGACCGCGATCCGGCCTCGGTGAAAACCATGTACTGACGGAAGAAGATGTTATTTAGAGGGAACGAACTCAAGAAGTTATTTGGAATTAACGACTTAGTTTTTTACAATGGCGAAAACGAACTCATTTTTGAGCGCAAACGAACGCACTTTGGGCCCAAAAATCGCGAAAAAACAGCCTTCACGTGTCTTCGAACTCGAAATCGCGACGCGTCAGGCGCCGCCGGTCGCGCGCTGCGCGGGGCTAGGGAAAACCTGAATTGCCTCGCAACGTGTGACCGGGTGTCCACTCATCGTGCGGCATCGAATTCAAGACTCGCGAGTCGAAGGTCACCCTGGTAATGTACTGCGGAACCGGGGGGTTACACTAACCCCAACTTCGACGGAACCTCTCGACCGGTACTAGGTCAGTTTGATTCTTGTAGCGGCGGTCTCTGACCGCCGGTCCTGAATTCTCAAGGAGTACCGGCGCTCGGAGAGCGCTGCTACAGCAACTTCGACCCAAAAGCGTTGACACTTTTCCGCAGCTTGTGTTACGGTCAAATAATTGTGTTAGCCATTATTTTCTCAGTACAAACAGATACTAAGGAGGCCCCGCGTGGCTGGTTTGAAGCATCATCATTTATTTACGTCTGAATCCGTTACGGAGGGGCATCCCGATAAGCTTTGTGACCAGATCTCGGACGCCGTGCTGGATGCCGTTCTGGCTGCGGACCCGTATGGCCGCGTCGCCTGTGAGAGCATGGCCAAGGATCGGGATGTCTACGTGATCGGCGAGGTCACCACGACGGCAAAGCTCGAAATTGACCCGCTGGTCCGGGAGACGATTCGCAAGATCGGGTACACGCAACAGGACACTGGATTTACCGCCGATACATGCCGGATAACCTCCAACTTGACTCAACAAAGCCCCGACATTGCTATGGGGGTAGATACGGGTGGCGCCGGCGACCAGGGCCTGATGTTCGGCTATGCCTGCGATGAGACCAAGGAGTTGATGCCGTTTCCCATCATGATGGCGCACAAGCTCTGCCTGCAACTGGCGGAAGCCCGCCGCCGGGGCGTTCTCGATTTTCTCCGTCCGGATGGCAAGTCCCAAGTAACGGTCGAGTACGAGGGGAGAACGCCAATACGCGTGGCCGCGGTCGTGGTATCCACTCAACATGCGGATAGCGCCGCGATTGAAATGGTGCGCGAGGGTGTGAGGGAATGCATCATCAACACAGTCATTCCCGCCCACATGCTGGATCGGGATACCAGGTACCACATCAATCCTACGGGGCGTTTTGTGACCGGCGGGCCGGTCGGCGACTCCGGTCTTACAGGCCGCAAGATCATCGTGGATACTTACGGCGGCACGGCGCACCACGGTGGCGGATGCTTTTCCGGCAAAGACCCAACCAAGGTGGATCGGTCCGCTGCCTACATGTCTCGCTATATTGCAAAGAACATCGTTGCGGCAGGACTGGCGAATTGCGCCGAGGTCCAACTGGCTTACGCTATTGGAATCGAGAACCCGGTTTCCGTCATGGTGGATACCTTTGGGACCGGCAAAGTGGACAACTGCGCTCTGGAAGCGCTGGTTCGTAAACACTTCATGCTTACTCCCAAAGGGATCATTGAATCCTTGAACCTGCGGCGCCCGGTTTACAGGAAGACCGCCGCCTATGGCCACTTCGGCCGCTCCGAGCCTGAGTTTACTTGGGAGCGAACGGATAAAGCAGCGGATTTGCGAAAGGAGTCTGGAATCTAAATGGCAACTAGTCAAAAGCCGGCCTGTGACGTCAAAGACCTCAATTTGGCCGGTAAGGGAAAGACTCGCATCGAATGGGCGTGCCAGTGGATGCCCGTTCTGAACCTGATCCGAAAGCGGTTCGCCGCCGAGAGGCCGCTCGAAGGCGTGAGAATTTCTGCCTGCCTTCATGTGACTACCGAAACTGCCAACCTCGCCATTACGCTTAGGGATGGCGGCGCGCAGGTCGTAGTCTGCGCTTCGAATCCGTTGAGCACACAGGATGATGTGGCGGCTTCGCTGGTCCAGGATTTTCAGGTTCCCGTCTTCGCCATCAAGGGCGAAGATAAAGACACTTACTATGCGCACATCGCTTCGGCGCTGGACCACAAGCCCCAGATCACCATGGACGACGGCGCCGACCTGGTGACTGCAATCCTGAGCAAGCGGCAGGATCTGGTCCCAGGCGTCCTGGGCGGAACGGAAGAGACCACGACAGGGGTGATTCGTTTGCGCAGCATGGCGAAAAACGGCGTGCTCAAATACCCCATCATTGCTGTTAACGACGCCGATACCAAGCACCTTTTTGATAACCGTTACGGCACCGGCCAGTCTACAGTTGATGGCATTCTGCGCGCCACCAACCTCCTGTTCGCTGGCCTGCACGTGGTGGTGTGCGGGTACGGCTACTGCGGGCGCGGCGTAACCATGCGCGCCAAGGGAATGGGAGCTCACGTCGCCGTCACCGAAACCAACCCTACGCGGGCGATCGAGGCTGTTATGGACGGCTTCGCGGTAATGCCCATGGCGGAAGCTGCGAAGTGGGGAGATGTTTTCGTCACGGTGACCGGAAATAAATCGGTGATCCGGGGCGAGCATTTCCGCCTGATGAAGGATGGGGCGGTGGTTGCGAATTCCGGCCACTTCAACGTTGAATTGGACCTGCCTGCCATCGAGGCAATGTCGGTCAGCAAACGCCAGACTCGCGAATTCGTTGATGAATATACGCTGCCTGACAAGCGCAAAATTTACGTCCTGGGCGAAGGCCGGTTGATCAATCTGGTGGCGGCGGAAGGGCATCCGGCGGTGGTAATGGACATGAGTTTCGCCAATCAGGCGCTCTGCGCCGAACACCTTGTCAAGCACGCGGCGGAATTGGCGCCCAAGGTCTATTCCGTGCCGGCGGAAATTGACCAGAATGTGGCGCGCCTCAAGCTCGATGCGATGGGCGTCGCCATTGATAAGCTTACGCCGGAACAGGAGGAGTACCTGGCCTCCTGGTCGGAAGGAACGTAGAACAAGTCGAGGAGTTGAGAAGTCGAGAAGTTAAAAAGTCGAGGAGTCGAAAACGCGTTGAGTCGCAACTCTTCGACTCCTCGACTTGTTAACTTCTCGACTTCTTTTCGAGGAGAGCATGAAGCAGATCGCGGGGTGGGCGCTGGACACTGCCAAGGCGCGCGGCGCCACTTATGCGGATGTACGCGTGGTGGACTTGCGGCAGCGCTATCTTTCGACCAAGAACGGCCAGCCCGCACAAGTCAGGGAATCCCAATCCATGGGGATAGGGGTGCGTGTGGTGGCGGAAGGCGCCTGGGGCTTTTCCGCGACCGACGATCTCACCCGCCCCAGTATCGACCGCATTGCCGCGCACGCCGTGGAAATCGCGCATGCCAGCGCCACCGCGAAAAAGCACGACGTTCGTCTCGCCAAGGAAGCCAAGGTTGTTGATCGCTGGGAAGCCCCGTGCCGGATCGATCCCTTTTCGATTCCCGTCTCCACCTGCCTCGGCCTCATGCTCGAGGTCGATCGCGAACTGCGGCGGGTGAAGGGTGTGACTCTGGCCGAAGCCAACATGGATTTCCGCCGCATCGAGCAACTGTTCATTTCCACGGCTGGTTCTGAAGTCACCCAGGTGAAGACCCAGACCGGAGCGGGTTTCGTCGCCACATCTTTCGCCGAGGGTGAGATTCAACGGCGTTCCTACCCCAATTCTTTCGGTGGCCAGTACCAGACGCGGGGATTTGAGCTGGTGGGAGAGTTGGACCTGCTGGCCAACGCCCCCCGCATCGCCGAGGAAGCCGTAGCCCTCCACAAGGCCGACCAGTGCCCGGCAGGAGTTAAGGATATCATCCTGGAGGGCTCGCAATTGGGTTTGCAGGTGCATGAGTCGATTGGTCATCCCATCGAACTCGACCGGGTGCTCGGAACGGAAGCGAATTTTGCCGGTTTGAGTTTTCTCACCCTTGAGAAGCTGGGGAATCTTAAATACGCTTCTGAAATCGTCAACGTGGTTGCGGATGCTACACCTGCACACGGGCCGGGGCTGGGAACGTTCGCCTACGACGATGAAGGCGTGCCCGCTCAGGCCACGCCGATCATTAAAGACGGATTGTTCGTGGGCTACCTCACCTCGCGGGAGACGGCAGCAACCGTCGGGCAGGCCCGTTCGGGAGGCGCGATGCGCGCCGAGAATTGGAATCGCATTCCGCTCATCCGCATGACCAACGTCAGTCTGCTGCCCGGCGCCTGGAAGTTGGCGGACTTGATTGCCGACACGGATGACGGCATTTTCATGGAGACTAACCGCAGTTGGTCAATCGACGACCGGCGTTACAACTTCCAGTTCGGGACCGAAATTGGCTGGGAAATCCGCGCCGGGAAGAAGACGCGCATGCTCAAGAACCCCAGTTACGGCGGGATAACCACTGAATTCTGGAACTCCTGCGACGCCATCTGCGGTCCCGAGCACTGGACGCTGTGGGGCGTGCCCAATTGCGGCAAAGGCCAGCCCATGCAGGCCATGGGGACCGGCCACGGCGCATCTCCGGCTCGCTTTCGCAAAGCGCAGGTCGGCGTCGCATACGGAGGAAATTGAGCCATTGAGTCATTTGGCCATTGAGTCATTGAGCCATTGGTTCAGTGAGTGCTTGACTCTTTAGCGTTGCAATGACTCCATGGCCCATTCACTCAATGACTCAATGGCCCAATGACTCAATGAATAAATCCTAAAATGCCTCTCCCTCGTCAACAAGCAGAACAGATTTTCGATCGAGTCCTCAAATACTCCACTGCGGAAGAGACGGAGGTTATGGTAACCTCCTCGAACTTCGCGCTTACTCGCTTCGCCAACAACACCATTCACCAGAATGTTTCGGAAGAGAGCACCGTGCTTTCGGTGCGCGTGGTGACGGAAGGGCGGATGGCGAAGGCCACCACCAACAAGTTCGATGAGAAGTCCACGCGGCAGACTTGCGAGGGAGTGCTGGCGCTCGCACGCTTGCAGCCGCCTGATCCGCAACTTCTCCCCATGCCGGGCCCCCAGACTTATCGGGCCGTCAACCGTTTCTTCCCCGAGACGGCGGAGTTGAGTCCCGCCACTCGCGCCGCCACTGTGGCGAGTGTCATTAAACGCGCGGAAAAGAGCAAGCTGACCGCTGCGGGCATCTTCTCCAGCGGGTCCACCTCTTTCGGACTCTTTAATTCCCGCGGCCTTTCCGCCTTCCACGAGGAAACCCTCTCCGAATTCTCCGTCACGATGTTGGGCCATGATGGCTCGGGCTGGGCCAAGAAGACTTCCCCATACTGGCCTGAGGTGGAACCGCCGGAACTGGCTGAGCGGGCGGCTCAGAAGGCGCTCCAGAGCAAGAACCCGCAGGAGATTGCGCCCGGAAAATACACCGTGATCCTCGAGCCGGCGGCGGTTCTCGACCTTCTGGGTTTCCTGGTCCTCGACTTCAGCGGCTTGGCGGTGCATGAGCAGCGCAGTTGCCTTACCGGCAGAGTGGGGGAAAAGGTCTTTGGCGACAACATCAGCTTTCGTGATGACGTTTGCCACCCCTCCCAAAGCGGAGCGCCATTCGATGGCGAGGGCATTCCACGCCAGCGCGTCTCCATGGTGAAACGCGGCGTGGTGAAGAGTCTGGTCTACGCGCGGCAGACTGCCCATAAGTTGGGCACACACCCAACCGGCCACGGTCTCCCCCTTCCCAATGAGTACGGTGAAGCTCCGTTGAACATCGTCATGGAGGGTGAGCGCTCGAGTCTCGAGGAGATGGTGAAGTCCACTTCGAGTGGCCTGCTCGTCACACGCTTCTGGTATATTCGCGAAGTGGACCCCTATCAGAAAATTCTCACCGGCATGACGCGCGACGGAACGTTTTGGATCGAGGATGGCCAGGTGCGCTACGCGGTCAAGAATCTGCGATTCAACCAAAGCATCGTGGAAATGCTCCGTCAGGTGGAAAAGCTAGGCCAGCCCCAGAGAACGGCGGGGGAGGAGTCCTTCGAAATGGTGGTCCCGCCCATGAAGATTCGTGAGTTCAACTTTTCATCGCTTACTAAGTATTAAGTCTATAAGTATTATATATATTAGAATCATTGCCCTCGCCCCTGGGGCTGAGCGCGTCCTGCATCTTCCGCCGGACACCGGCGGTGCGCGCGGCAAACCCCGCGGAGCGGGCGGCATCCCTTAGCCCACGGCGAGCCAGCCGTGGGTAAAGAAACCAAAACCGCAAGAACATCCCCGGCCCCGGCAGGGGCGGCATCAGGACTTCGTCCTGGACGTTGCCCACGCTCCGGGGGTCTCGGTCCAGCGGCGTCTTCCTCAACCTTTTCGCCGGCACAAAGCGTAAACAGACGGAGCACAGTAATCCAGCAGGCGCGGCGAGAGGAGCAGGTTGAGCAGCGGCGCAGGCAGCCGCCCCTGGTATTTCAAGAGCAAGAACTCACGCGTAAGGCATTCTACAGCCGCAAAGCGTTCGCTGAGCAGCTCGAGCAGCTCCTCCCGCCCAAAGCCAACGTGCGCGCCCTCTTCGTTTTTGAAACGGCCCCCGATCCGCGCTCGCCAGTCGATCAGGTTCCAGGTGATTTTCTGCCAGGTGGTAGCATCGAAGGACCCAACGTAACCCACGATGCGCTTGCGATTGGGTACGCCCACATAAAAGGGCGCGCCTGGGCGAAGCACGCGCTCCACTTCGCCGAGTGCGGCACGAGGATCGGCAACGTGCTCGAGGGAATGAAAGGCGGCGGCAAAATCAAACGTAAGGTCTCCAAAAGGCAAGTGGAGCGCGTCCGCGCGCGCCACGCAACCCTGGGCGCGGGCGAGCTCCGTGAAGTGCGAGTCCAAGTCTACCCCTACCACTCCTCGACTTTGGAAGGCGCGGCCCAGATAGACCGCTTCGTCGCCGTTACCGCAGCCCACAATGAGCCCCTGGCAGCCGTTTCGCGCCGCGAGTAAAGGCTCGAGTCGCCGCCGGAAGTGCTCAACCATGGCATGCACAGGGATCGCGTTTGAATCGCTCACCGGCTCTCAACCTCACGATGGGTTCTGACCTGAATATATACCGCACCGCCTCCGCAGGCAATGCCGGGGCAGGAATGGGATGACATCGGTTCGACAGAGCGCCAGATCGCCCACCTTGGAATGCGCTTGACATCTTCCTGCACGTCGCACAACATGCACTGTTGCTGGCGTTCAAATCTCGACCGGGGACATGCCGCGCCCGCATCATCAGGTGTTGCGTCCCGAAGGAATGGGCTATGGCCGGATTCCTTGGAATCGATGATCGTTCTCGTCAACGCAGGGAGTTTCTGCGAACTTTGGCCGGTCTGGGTGTTGCGCAGGGTGCGCTGGGCAGGTTACTGGCAGACTCCGGTGATGCCTTGCCGAATCCTGTCGGTTACGCCACCATTGCTTGGCCTCGCCAGGAGTTCAGCCACGCACTCGAAACTGTTTCGGGTCTGGGTTTCCGGGGCGTACAGATGTTGGGTTGGGTTCGCGAGGCCTACTCCGGCACAAAAGAGCAGGAACTCGGGGGCCGGCTTGCCTCTTTGAAATTAAAGCCCGTGGCGCTCTCGTGTTCTGCGGCTCAACTGGCTCCGGAGCGCCAAGGAAATGAAACGAACGAGGTGCGCGGTTACGCGGAATTCTTCTCCCGCCTCGGCGGAACTTTCTTACAGGTGACCGACGGGGGCAATCCTACCAAAACTTATTCAGCGGAGGATATAAGATCGCTCGGCGCGCGAATGAACGCTCTTGGTAAGATGGCGCAAGACTTCGGATTGACCCTCGGCTACCATCCCCACTTCGGAACCCTCGGGGAGACCCGCAAAGGGCTGGGGCGCGTGCTCGACGCTACGGACCCGCGATATGTGAAGCTGATTGCCGACGTCGCCCACATGGCCCTGGGTGGCTCGGACCCTGCCGAGGTCATTCGAACCTACGGACAACGGCTGTGCTTTCTCCATTTCAAGGATGTGCGCAAAGAAGTCGCCGCCCTTGCCCGGCAGGACCGCAGTTTGGTGGAAAAGAAGGGCCCGCCTTTTTGCGAAATTGGGCTCGGCATGGTGAATTTCGATGCCGTGGTAAGAGCCCTGCGTGCGGTCCGATTCAATGGTTGGGTGGTGGTCGAGCTGGACACCGGCAATTCAACCCAGGGCGGCCTGGACGCCAGCGCCGTCTCGAACCGCGACGCATTGCGCAAGCTTGGGTTCAAGGTTTAGCAAAGAACCAACGCCGGATTCTGCGAGCCCCAAACCGCAAGGACGTCTGTTTCCCTGTCCTTGACAATACCTGCACGGGGATGCTAGAAACAGGGTTGGGCTCCGCGGCGCTATCGTCTAGGGGTTAGGACGTCAGATTCTCAATCTGAAAACCCGGGTTCGATTCCCGGTAGCGCTACCAAATCTTCCAGTTAGCAAATAACGGCAATAGACTGAATGAATTATGGTGGAGACAAGGCAATTCTCTTCTGTCTCTCAGCGTCTCCTAAGTCTGTACCTTCCACTATAAAAGTGGACAGTAAATGGACAGTAAGGGGCGACTTCGATACTCACCATTTTTGCCCCCGAAAATAAACCGTCGGTTTGCGCCGCCTAAACTGTCTGCTCTACATCTTGGCGCAAATGGACGAAGCCGACCCAAATGAAAACTGAGTGCAATTGGCGGCAATTTGCTTAGCTGCTTTGGAGACTATGCGGAAGCGTCATCCGTAAAGCAGGCAGCCGGGCAGCAGCTAAGCGGCAGGGCAGAACGACTATGGGTGCGGGAATGCTGTGGTAAGGCGTTTGGTTCTAAGTGGCTAGCGGAGGGCGTCAACAAACCAATGCACAATGGTACCACTGCAAGTCGGCAACATCAGTGAATCTTGATCTTGCCTCGATCCAGGTCGCGAAGAGTTCCTTCAATGTCTCTCAGGGTTTCAAGCATTCCCTTAGCTTCAGCGGATCGCTCGTCAAGTTGTCCGACGAAATCAGGGTCGAGAGGATACAGGAACTCCATGTAATCCCGTTCGTCCAGGTCCAGGATGAACTGGCGGATGTTCTCGAGGCTCACCTGCGTCCGGCCTTCGAGAAGGGCAATGATCTCAGCCTTCGTGCTCGTTTCGTTTTGCATATTCACTCTACCTCGGATGCTACGTGTGCGGAATCGGCTGCTTCGCCCAGGCGGGCGGCTAAGGAACGAAGCCAAATGCGTGGATTCGATCCGTGAACGACGCGCCCCAGAAATCCCAGCTGTTCCGCCACGTTGGCACGATTCTGTCTGATAGCCTCCTTCGTGGTGGTAACGTAAGCTGCGAGAAAGGCCTCGACACTCTCAGGCTTGGAGAAGAGGTACGTTGCGTGACCTAGTTGTGGCGTCTCAACTGCGATTGCCCTCGGCAGGTCAAAGATATACTCCTCGCGGAAAAGGTAAAGCCGTCGCGCCCGCCGACAAAGCTGCTGGTAGAAGAACGAATCGTAATCTGGTTTCCACGAGATCTGCACGACCTCAAAGTCGCTGGGAATCCCGAGATCCCAACAAAGGCTGCGCAGTTGTTCCCTTTCCATCGGCTCGCGCTCGATGCGGGCACGAATCTGGCACAAGGCGTCCGAAAACTTGCCCAACCGATGATAGCTCCTGCGGGCTGTTTCAATTTGGTCGGCGATGTTGGGCGGAGCATTCACGTGGATGCTGCTCGGTGGGGGGATGGGGAGGAAGCTGCTGGTTTCTCCGGCGATGGAGGTGAAGTTCGCGAGCGACGGCCTTCAGGCGATCGAAAAGAGGTCTTAGGTGTGGCTTGAATCTAGCGAAATCAAACGCATTCGATCATCACCAACCGTGCGTCTGAACGGGCATGGATGCTGGAGAAATGGGTCTTGACATCCTTGTGGGGAGCGAGTAATTTGTGTGCGAAACGAACGCCATCCTGCCGGGCGGCAAATGTGCTATTCGGTATGTTGCTTGGCCACGGTGTGAGGAGGCAAAGGAGCGTTACTCGGATTCCTGTCTTGGAACAATAAGGATTTTCGCCGTTGTTCTCTTGGTTGGCCTTCCTACAACCTCCATTTCCGGGGGGTAACTGTCGACCACAACAAGGATCGCCGGGAGAGTGACCGACGCGAGCAGCGCGGTGGTCTCGCAGGCCGCCATTGCTGTCATCACGAAAGCACAAATGTCCGCACTTCCAGCGAGAGTAATGCTGATTGTAGTTCCGTATTGCCGGGACTACCTCACCGAAATCTACAGCATGTACATGCAAATGCTGATCACCTGGAACCAAGCCTACATTGATCTTGACAAGGCATTCGCGCACATGCCACAAAACGATTGCGCGCCCGAATGCGCCGAGCGCCTGAATGCAACTCTGAAGAACTCTGAGGAGGTTCAGCAGCAGGGCAGGGCCGTAGTGGATATGTGAGCGGAGATCATCGACTATCCCGCACCCGACGCGGGGGGGGTATTGCATCAACACTTACACGGTGATCGGCACGGAGTTGAGCGAAAAGCCTAAAAGGAATTTCGAGCGCTTTCGCCCGCTCAGCGGGCTGGGCTGACTGCGCCCGGCTCAGAAAGGTGGGAAATGAGTGTAGGTTATTTGGTTGGGTTGGGATGGATCTTGGTGGCCGGGGTCACGCAAGGCGCATACGTACTGCCCATGAAGTATACGCGCGCCTGGAAGTGGGAGCATTTATGGTTCTGGTTTTCGGTGATTGCATTCTTTGTTCTTCCTCTTGCCGTCGCTCTGGTGACGGTTCCTCACCTGGAGCAGGTGTTCTCGCTTGCTCCTCGTAACCAGCTTGTCGCAATAGCATTGTTCGGTCTGGGCTGGGGAGCCGGCTCAGTCTTATTCGGTCTGGGGGTTGACGCACTGGGGATGGCCCTTGGGTTCTCAATGATGACTGGTCTTTACACGGCCTTGGGAGCACTCATCCCGTTGGTAATCCTCACACCCGACCTGATCCTTCGACGCAACGGTTTGACGGTCATCGTGGGCAACATCATTACCGCTGCAGGCGTCGTGGTTTGTGCCGTCGCGGGTGACCAGCGGGATAAGACCATGGGCAGCAAGGCCACCGTGGGGATGATCGGACCCAAGCGATCGTTTGCGGTTGCCCTTACCATCTGCATCCTCTGCGGGATTCTCTCCCCGGCGCTTAACTTCGGTTACGCTTTCGGAACGGACGTCATGAAAGCGGCCCAGTCGCTGGGTGCCACGAGGGACAACGCGGTCAATGCCATGTGGCTCGTGTTGATTCCCGCAGGGGGGATCCTCAACGTGGGCTATTGCCTCCACTTAATGCGAAAGAACAAATCCTGGTCGCCGCTGGTGTTGCAGGCGACTTCCACTGACTGGATCGGTGCATGGGTGATGGGCATTCTCTGGACCGGGTCGGTCATTGTCTACGGATGGGGAGCAAACTGCCTGGGTCGGCTGGGTCCGTCGCTGGGATGGTCGCTGTGGAACGCCATCCTGATTGCCACAACCTTTGTCTGCGGACTCCTCACCCATGAATGGGACGGCGTCCGGGGACGACCTTTGCACCTGCTGTTTGCAGGGATCGGTCTGCTGATCATAGGCATGTTCGCTCTGGGGCTCGGCGTTTGATCGCCTTCGCAACAAGGGATCTCCCCAGGCAGAGTGCGGCATCCTGCACTCACAATGGGCGGTGGCGCTTACGGCGAGGCAGCGGATCTCTCCTTGACCCCACGGATGGCCAGCAACTGGTTCTGCACGTTTCCGAGAATGGCCGCCTCTATGGCGCCGCGAGAGACAACCACATGAGCCCGGCTGGCAGTGAACTCATTTAGGAGTTCGTTTTGCGCGCCTCCACCCAGCACTACCAGGCGTGCAAGTTGCTTGTTCGTGAGGGCGCGAAGCTCGTCCAGAGCCTTTGCATAGCTTTCTGCCAATCCTAATAGTATCGCGCGCGTGAATTCGCCCGGCTGGCGCGGCTCTTGTTGGGCGGTCTCTCGCATAAAAATCCGAATCGAGTCCAGCATATTTTCATGGAAGGTAAATCCCGGCCACTCAGGGTCTATGCGCGCCGCATAATCGGTACTCCGAGCGGCTTCATCAATTAACGTAGTGTAAGCGCAGTCGATGCCCACCCGTTTCCACTCTGTCCGGCAACGCTCCAGCAACCACATCCCAGGAACATTATGGATGAGGCGGACTGAACCGTCGGGATTGCCTTCGTAGCCAAAGCGCCGTGGGTCGATGCGAGCAGAAGGCAACGGCTGACTCAGATTAACTCCCAGGATGGACCACGTGCCGGAACTGAGAATGGCGCAATCCTCGGGGGCGGAAGCCGCTTGAAAAGCGGCTGCAGTGTCGTGCGATGCGCCGGTCATGACAGATACGGCTCCCAGCCCCGTTTCTGCTTGCACTTCCGGACCTAACGTGCCCAGCATTGTGCCTGCGCCGAGCACCCGCGGAAGCATTTTTGAAGGCAGTCCCAGCCGAACCAGCAGTTCTTTATCCCAAGATCGTTGCTCGAGGTTGTAAAGCTGTGATGTGGTGGCCAGTGTGAAGTCGGTAGCGTACTGGCCACAAAGCCAGTACCGCAGCAGGTCAGGTATGAAGAGGAGCGTTGCTGCGCGCTCGAGGATCGCCGGGGTCTCCTCCTTGGCTGCCAGAAGTTGGCACAAGGTTGTGATGTCTTCGGCCATTACCCCTGTACGCTTAAACAAAACGTCAAGTTCCATGCGTGCCGCTAACTTTTCGAGCCTGCCCCGGTTACGCGGGTCCCGATAACACCTGGGCGCCTCGAGCAGATCTCCCACCTCATCAAGAAGTCCGTAGTCGACGCTCCAGGAATCGATCCCGATCGAAGAGAGCGAGAGCCCTTTCCGTGCGAACTGCTTCAGAACCCGCTTGATTCCCCGGAATATTTTGTCGATATCCCAAAACAGACCACCGGCTCGTTCGACGGGTGAGTTTGCTTCGCGATAGATCTCCTCCAGACGTAAACCCACCTCCTCCTGCCAGGCGAGAAATACACGCCAACTCGACGCACCCAGGTCAATTGCCACACAAGTAGAAGGACTCAACGGTTCCCCTGGCATGGTTCCTGCTTCTTCCCCTGGAGCGGACGACCTCGCCGCCGGTCACATACAAAAGACCTCTTTCATTTGCAGAAAGAAGTCGGATGAATCTGTCGTGGGTTTCTCCAGGATCGACGCCATGTACTCATCCCACTTTTGATTGAGCGGCTCGCGGCTCAACTTGTCCAAGGCGCCATCCAAGTCCGCCGCTTCTCGGTAAATGAAAACGTGGTTTCCGTACAAGAAGCAGATCTCCTTTTCCAAGCCTGCCTTCTTCATCACCTGGATCAGCTCGGGCCAGACTTCTTCGTGTGCCTTGACATAGTCATCCACCTTCCCCGGTTTGATTTTCCCGATATACCCGCAATGTGCCATGGAATTTCTCCTTATCGTCCTACGACGAACTTTGACGTCCGCGAGGACTATCCTAGCCATCTTTACAAAGCGACATAAGTGATTGCGCATTCCGCTGGAGCGGCGGTCTATGCCCTCCGGTCGGCGCTCATAGAGCGCCGCTACAATTTATGTCGCATTGGCTTCACTTCAGCAATTCCTCCCTTAAATACTCCGTCATCCCGACCGCGTCGCTCCTCCTCTGCAGATCAGCGATACGGGCGCGGTCCACCCGGCGCGCTACATGGACCAGTTTCTTGACCATATCCAGGTTGGCTCGAATCGCCCTCAGGCTATCCTCTCGATAGGGGAATATATCCAGACTGTACCATCCCCGGTACCCGACCTTTTCTAGGGCATAGAACATTTCAAATGTTTCCCACAGATGTACTGAGCCAACGATCATGTCATCGTCCCACGACCGGTAATTGTCATTCAGGTGCATGTGGAAGAGCTTGTTGTGGCGGCTCGCCAGGACAACAGACTCCGCCACCTCCTCACCGGCTACCAAGGCATGACCAGAGTCGATCATCACCCCGACGTTCGGTGCGCCCAGCTCGAGGGCTGCAAGCAGAACCTTACATACCGTTGAGAAATGGATGTGCGTGCGCGGTTCCTTCATCTTGTACTCGATCGCGATTCGAACGTCCTGACGGTGGGCAGCTATTTCCCGAACTGCGTCGATGGTTCGCTTCCACGCCTCCGCGTAATCCACTTGCATGGGATAATCGAAGCCATCCTGCCCGGGCCAGAGACTGATCTGCTCGCAGCCCATCTCCGCCGCCGCGTCCATGCAACGACAGGAAAGTGCGATCGCCTCATTGCGCACTGCGTCGTCGCGGGACGACAGGGCGCCATACTTCCACTTGGGCGACCCAAAGAGTTCAACCTCGAGGTTGCAGGCTTTCAAGCCCAAGCGCTTGAGGACCATTGCCGTAGGTCCGGGATCCTCGAATTCCGCCGGATAGCTGAACTCAACGCCTGCCACATCACCCAGGCCTGCGATCAATTCGAGCTTCTGTTCTACAGAGTACGGGTCCTCACGATATCCACGGGGCACGAAGCGATCTCCGCAAGGATAAAACGGTACGCACGCCAACGCTAACCCTTTGCCATACATGAACGGACCTCTCAGTGTTGTCGAATATCCTGCCTGACCGTCATGCCTGCCGATCAATGTATTTCTTGAAGCAGTCTTCATAACCCCGTGCTTCAAATTCTTCGCTTTCTACTGTGTACGCGTCCTCCGGGCCCAGATGGGCCGGCAAGCTGCGGGCCGCATAATTCACCAGATTACTCAGCAGTTTCTCCGCCAGCGCGTCCCGGCACAGGTTCGGCAGCAGGTTCAGACTCGTCAGGATAAACTTCCCTCGTCCTACCTCGTAGATCTGAACCGTGCTTCCCGTATCCTCACTGACCCGCCAGTCTGTGGCGATCTTTTCCACCGGCGCCACGTTCCCATATTCACGTCCCATCATCCCGGTCTGCGGAATCCCCTCGAACACCGGATGTCGGGGAATCGGCGCCCCCACCCTGGTGTCAGTGAGCCCCCATGCGTAGGCATAAACTCGCAGGCCAGTCCAGCTCTCCGCCACGCTCTCCACGTCGTGGATCGGAAACAGGCCACTTGCAGCCAAGGGTGTTAGCATATTGTCCTTAGTGATTCGGGACGCAGTCACCAAGCTGTCTCCGTCACTGGGTATTCCAAGGAACACCGCCGCACATCCGCGCTCCACCCAATTGAACAAGTGGATGAATCTCCGATACTCCTCCGGCTTCCTCCACAGCTCAGTGAAGGGCGTCACCACAATTGCCACCGGCGTGTCCGCACTTCCCGTCCATCTCTCACACCCAATGCCGCGCTCCTGGAAGTACGGCTCCAGCTTCCCCTCGGTGTCCCATACCTTCACTCCCTTCGACGGCCACCTCAGCCCTGCGGTATCGAACAGGGTAAGGTATTCCTCCTTCTTCACTAACTCTTTCTCCCCTTCCGAGAGTACCGCTTCCACCACATAGCGCCCCCCTTCCCCCTGCACTCGCACTCCTTCCTCAAGAATTACTGACACCCAAGGCTGCGCCTCCACTTCCGTTTCCTTAGCGAACACTTCCTTCCCGTCCGGCGATTTCATGCGCACCCGGAGCCGCTTCCGCCCCGCGACTTGCTCCTCATTCACCAGCGTTACCCTGACCCGCACTTCCTCGCCTAGCCGACAATTCATGGGCTTCATTCGAATCACCAGCAACAGCGGCCGGTTGACTTCCTGCATCGCATAAAAGGCCTTCTTCCTCCTGTCCCGCCAAAAGTCCACCAACCCGTCTAACTCGATCGCGTTCGAGTCAAAAACCTGTACGTAGTTGTAACCCCCACACACCGGGTTCGCCCGCATCGCCTCCGTGTGCAACCGCACCGCGTCCGCCTGAATCGTCTGGCACACCTCCCGCCAACTCCCCTTGTCCCCACATGTCTGCTGAAGCAAACTCGACTCCGCCCAAGCTTTCTCCCGCCGCTCCTTCAACATCGCATGGCCAGCATAATCCTCCATGTACCGCTTAGGATGTGCTCCGTACTTCGCCAGCACCGACTCCAGATCGTTCATCCCCCCGTAGCCGTATTCCGAGAAGAAGCACAACTGCCCTCCCGCACCTCGCGTCTGCTGGTAGTCGTATAAATCCTCTGCCAGGGGTGCTCCGGGGTAGGGATGCTCAGTGAGATAAGAGATTCCCTCCCGAGAGTAAGGCAGGTAATACTTCGAAGGCCCACCCGCTGATTCCGTGATCAGCCGGGTGGGGTCTACCTCCCTTGCCGCCTGGCACTGCTGGCGCACATACCTCACTGGCGGATCGTTTTCGTTAATCATGTTCCAGACCACGATGGACGGCCGATTTCGATCACGCAGCACCATTTCCCGCACTTCCCGCACCGAGCGCTGCAACATCTGAGGCGAGTCCTCCATCTGGCTCAAGGAGGGCTCTTCCTGGAGCATCAACCCTAATTCGTCGGCCGCATCCAGGAACGGCGCCGGTGTCGGCTTCACCCACAAACGACAGAAATTGAATCCCGCCTCCTTGAAGATCCGCACTTCCTGGTACGCGAACTCCCGCGTGGGCGGAGACTCCAGAGTCGTCGGGTACGTGCCTTGGTGGTGCCCCGACTTCACGAAGATCCTCTTGCCATTCAAATGAAAATATCCATCCTTTACCGTGAACTCGCGCAGCCCAAACCGCGTCGTGGTCTGGTGTCGCACTCCTCGCCCAGCTTCCACGCTGACCTCGGCCAGGTATAAGTACGGGTCCTCCGGTGACCAAGCGTGGGGGTCTTGGAGGCCCACATGCGCATCCAGCAGCTTCTTCGACCCCGGCAAGAACCGTCCGGATTGCTCGCTTTGGCCCACCACCTTCCCGGATTCCTTCCACGGTCTCACCACTACCAGGACCTTTCCCTCGACCGGCCCTCCCTCCTGGCTGGTGACTTCGACATGCACTTCTGCCGCTCCCTGCCTCCATTTGGGCTCAATGAACACGTTCGAGATGTACACTGGCTCTGTCGCCAGCAGTTCCACAGGTTGCCAGATCCCTCCGAAGTTGAACCCCTCCTGCCAGGATTGATGACCATGTGCAATCTCCGTGAACTTTGTGCCGTCTGCGATCCCCTCCGTCATGCCTTCCCAACCCGGCAAACCCAAGAGGCTCTGGCGCAGAGGCCGGGGAGGGTCCACCACGCGGACCACAAGATGGTTCTGCTTTCCCAACCTCGCGACCCTTGTTATGTCCGCCTCAAACGGTGTGTACCCTCCCGCGTGCTCCCCCACCTTCTCGCCGTTGACCCACGCTTCGGCGAAGTAATCGACCGCCCAGAATTTCAAGCGTAGTACCTGACCCTTCAACTCCGCCGGCAACTCGAATTCTTTGAAGTACCAGCCGATTCCTCCAGCCAACCCCGGCACGTATTCCTGCCAGCACCCCGGCACCCTTACCTCGTAGGCTTTGGATACCGACTCCGAGGGTTCCTGCTTATACCACTCCTGCTGCTTGCCCTGGTTGGCTTCGTCCAAGCGGAGCCGCCACGGACCAGCAAAATACCGGGCGCCAGGATAGTAGGCGACGGTCTCTTGCTCCTGTTGTGAAGCTCGAATGGCCTCGGCCCTGCCGCTGCCACTCGTCACCAGACCCATCGCCACGCCCCCTACTCCCATACAGCGCAGAAAATCCCGGCGATCAAGAGCCGTCAGGTGGTTCGTAATCGTTTCATTATCCAAGCTTCACGCTCCTTTTTGGTATTGACCGGGAGGTCGAACGGGCTGGCCCTTCGCGCTTTATGGGTTTTCCTCCCGGGGTCTAGCTTACGGATGCACTGTCTCCTTGGGTGGGTCGGTTGAAGATATCGTCGCCTCGACTGGATCTGGTACGCTCTCTTGCTGCTTTACGGATTCGAAAGTCTCAAATGCCTTTTGCGCCATGTCCTTCAATCCAAGATGGCGATAAACATCGCCTAAACTGTAGAAGGCACTGGCCAGGTGTGGATCGAGCTTCGCCGCGGTTTCTAATTCGTCTCTTGCTTCCTCGTACTGGCCGAGGCGCGAATGGAGGTTTCCCAGACTAAAATGCGTCAGCGCGTAGCTCGGATCCAACTGCCCGGCAAGCCCTATTTCGTGTAACGCCTGGGAATTATCTCCGAGTCTGCTCAACAACACACCGTAGTGCAAGTGGTAGTAGGCGTTTTCAGGGTCGAGCTGGATGGCTTTCTCATAGTGGGGCTTCGCATCCTTCAGGGCGAATTTCACTACGTCGATGACCCCCAACATAAACTCCGCCTTACTAAAACGAGGGTCGAGTTCAAGGCTTTGGCGGAAGTGGCGCGCAGCCCGGTCGTAGTACGTGCTGTCATTGTTGTAAAATCCAAGCGCGAAAAAGCTCATGCCGATGGAATAGATTGGAACTGGGGAGCGGGGATCAAGCTCATGGGCTTGGAGAAACGCTTGAACCGCGGAAAGCTGCTCGCCGATCCTTTGATAAAGCTCGCCTTCTACCAGGAGGTATCGAACCTGATGTGAATCTTCTTGGATTGCAAGCTTGATGGCCTCGAGAGCATCGGAGTACTTATGCTGTAGAGTTAGCGTCCGAGCCTGTAACTCCAAAAAATCGGGAGTCCGCCTGAGTTCCTGGTCGCGGACTTCACTCAGCGCTTCGACCGCACAATGATCATCAGCTCGCGCGAGGCACCCACGGACGCGGTCGAGCGCCGGACTGTCACGACCCTGCCGGGTGAGGCCGGAGGCTGTGGCTTGTCCAGCTCCCGTCCCGCCCAGCGCCTCCGGCCCAGAGCTCCCTTGGTTGGGAATTGAGGTGGAGGGTGGCCTCGACTCTTGCTTGGCGAGATCCTCGCCTGTCGCCGCATGCCCGCTCACGGATGGCAATGATTCCAGCGTTGCCTGCTCTTGACGAGCGCCCCGTGCACTCAACCTCTGCGCAGAGTGAGCTTCCTGCCTTGCCTCCTCAAGCTGTCCCAGCTTGGTAAGCAATTGGGCAAGCTGGGCGCGCAGAGACTGATCGTCCGGGAAGAGCTTGACCGCCGTCTTCAATAATTGCACAGTGGTGTCGGCGTGATTCGTCTCGAGTTGCACCGTTGCGAGTTCCCGGTATGCCAAACGGGAATGAGGGTTGCGCGTTATCGCCTGTTGCAGGAAAAGTATCGCCGCGTCGTTCTGCCCGAGCCTGTGGAGGCATGCCCCCAGGTAGAGATAGGACTCAGCGAAGGCTGGACTCAGTTCGATTTCCTTGCGGAAGAAGTCCTCCGCCTCGGTATATCGTGCCTTCTTGAACTCAACGTAGCCTAGTCTGAAGTTCACAACAGGCAAGCCCGGGTCCAGCCCGAGCGCCTGGCGATACTCGTTCTCGGCGTCTTCTTTGTTATCCTTGAACAGATAAGCGTCCCCCAAGAGCAAATGCAGGAACGGCGAGTTGGGAAACCGCTGGTAGAAAATCCGGAAATGCTCCAATCCCGCTTCTTTGTCGCCCAGAACGCGCTCCTGCTCGATAAGCGCATAAAGAACATAGGGGTCCTCGTAGCCCTGGGCGAATGCCCTTTCAAGAGCCCGCCGTGCAGCCTGATGATCTCCCTGGTTCCTATAGGCCATGCCAAGGTAGAACTCGTTCTTGGGCTCCGAGGGCAACCGCTTCAGTATGGTCAAAGCTTCATTTGTTTGGCCGGTCGATAGCAGCGCCACACTGAGATTGAGTTTGAGGTCTGGACTAGAGGGGGCGACCTGCAAGCCGCGCCGGATCCAGTGCAAAGCCAGATCGAACTCGCGGTACTTCAGCAACAGTACCGCGAAGCCATTATATAGGTTCAGGTCAGAGGGGCAGGTGGCCACGGCCTGCTCGAAAGCAGCGCGTCGCTTTTCGAATGGACTATTCGGGTCATTGCCCTGCCGAATCCAAGCCTTCACCGCAGGCCGATCTTCGCACGTTCCCTCTGCAAGAGCATAAGCTGTCGGAGGCGATAGCAGAAAGCATGAAACTAGCACGCCCAAGGCAGCGAGCTGTCCGGTCATCCTTTCCTTGCTCTTGTTCACGGCGGCAGCCCCGACACGGATTCCCCTATCTTTGCCATGGAACAATGCGTTGGCGCGCCCCTTAGCTTGCGGCACGCTCCGAGGGGTTCGCAAGCCCTGCCCAACAGTTGCTCCTGCGGCCCGAAACTCAGCGGGCTCTAACTCCAGGGGGTCCACTCAAGAGGCCCCCCGGGAGAGATGAATCGACACATCAGGGTAGCAGCCTAGAATTGATAACGCAAAGCGAACTCCGCAATCCTGGGGTCCGCCGCACCATTCAGTGCCCCGTAATTGCCGGCGCCATAAGCAGTTTGGACGCTATTGAAGTTTGTGTGGTTAAAGATGTTGAACAACTCGGCCCGGAACTCAATCTTGTGACGCTCGGTGACGGCGAAATCCTTATGAAACGCCATATCGAAGTTCACAAGACCAGGCCCGTGGATACTGCCCGGCGCGGCGTTGCCAAAATAGCCCCACGCCGGCGCGGTGAAGGCGGCAGTATTGAACCACTCGTCGACCGTTTTCGGCCCCGCGACCTTCTGGCCTGCTACTTGGTCCGGAAGCCAGGCAAGACCCTGATTGGCAACGCTCAGGCCGGGGTTCAAGAGGAATCCCGAGTAGATCGTCGTGATATCGGAGAACTTCCAACCGCCCAGGGCCAATCCCTTTAATCCCTTCGCGTGTTGCAACCACGGGAGAGACCAAATCGCACTCAAAGCCAGGGTCTGGGGCGTGCCGCCGCTGCCGTAACCGCGCTTGGGATGGTAAAGGTCCTGTGCGCCGCCCAAGTCCGACAAGCTGTGCGACCAAGTGTAGGCGCCGGACAGGAACAAGTTGTGACCCACGGGGTGGCGCACGCTGATCTCCAGCGCATTCCAATAGAGATTCGACCCCGAGAGATTAGTTGAAATCGTGCCGTAGCCCAGGTAAGGGCCGTACTGGTATTCATAGACCGTTCCACTGTTGATGATCGGGTTGTAGTCATAAGGCGGATCGGGTGGGGGCTGGTTTATGTCCCAAGATGCATTGAGGTGCCGCCCAATGTTTCCCACGCCCGCTATAGAGGCGAACCAGTTCTGCCTGAATTGGTGTTGCAAGCTCAGGCTGTAGCTTTGAACCTGCTCCGACTGGATGTCGAGCCCCGCATTGTGAAGACTTGGGGCGCCCTCCGGAGCCACCGAACCTCCGACCGCGTCCGGGTATTGCGGAGTGATGAGCGTCTCGCTCTCGATTCGAGGAGGGTTGTTTCCGCAGACGTAGCTACAGTCGTTCTCAGTGGGAATTCGTGTGTAGCTTATGCCGTATCCGCCGCGCAGTGAAGTCTTCCCATCCCCAAAGACATCCCAAGCAAACCCCACGCTGGGGGCCCAATAGTATTGATGTTTGGTCGTGAAGTTCAAGGGGACGCCATTCACGCCGTTAAAGATCAGCCCGTTGAGGGGATCGTAGTTCGCCGTGGGAGTAATCGTTCCGTCCGCATTCACGATCGGAGCGTGAGCAGCATTATAGTCGGCCGGGTCAAACATGGTGACATAATCCCGCTGCGCATGGGGCTCCGGCTCGAACAGAAACCGCAGTCCCGCAGTCAGAGTTAGCCGCCGCGTTGCCTTCCACCGGTCCTGAATGTACGGTGAGAAAAGCGGGTATTGCGAATAAGGACGAGTTTCGCCGCTGGCCTGCGTTAGGGAGGCTGGCTCGCCAAGCAGGAAGTCCGCAATGGAATTTCCCGAGAACATGCCAGTGAAGACCCAGTCGCCGTTGGTCTGCGCGTAATCGGGCTGCCTCTTCGTTCCGAACAAAATCGTCCCGCCGGCTTGGATGTAATGGTTTCCGCGCAGCAAGCTCCAGTCGTCGGTGAGCATGTCTTCCAAGTCGCTCGCATGAAGCAAGGGGAACGGTGCATCAACCCCGATCGACGGCCAGCCACCGGTGAAGTCAACCTCGGGTAGACGATTGGATAGAAAGCCGCTGTACGGGAGGGACTCTTGGAAACCTGGGAGTTGCGCTTTCTGCCACAACCCGTGCATGACGAAGCCATCCACATATTGGCTCGTCGCCACACTGACTGTGTTCACCATGGCCGGTGTCAGCATTGCGGTGAGCTGCATCTGAGCCACATAACTGTCCGTGTCGTCAGTGAATGAATTCGTAGTAAATGGCGAGCCCAACCAGGACTGATTCGGGTAGTTCAATCGCTGGTGTTCATCGAAGAACTCTCCCATGAGCCGCAACCTGGAGCCAAAGTTATGTTCGATTTTGATCTGATCATCCCTTTGGCGGTTAATCTGGGGGTTCAAGTTGATGTAATTCAGGAACCCGCCGGCAGGATTGTTGGGAGGCTGCATAAGGGCATTCATGAGAGCTAGAGAGGACTGGTTAAGCATGCCCTGAGGAATGACATTGCCGGCGAAGGGCTGACCAGTGGATGGGTTGGTGAGTTGATCGATCACGTTGCCGCTCGAGTCGCGGTCATTGCAGATGCCGTTTGCGGCAAACCCCGATGCGCAAAGGGACGAAAAATCGCCGCCGCGCATAGCACTGGTCGGTGTTGCTCCTAGCACGGTCGAGGCAATATTCTGGTAGCGCCACTGTTGGCTCCAGAAGAAGAAAGTCTTGTCCTTGTTGGTGTTGTAGTGCCCAGGAATATAGACAGGCCCCCCTAAAGAGTAACCAAAAATGTTTTGCTTAAGAGGAGGCACGGAGGGCGAGAAGAAGTTGCGGGAGTCAAGCGCGTCGTTGCGTAAGTACTCATAGGCGCTACCATGGAAGGCATTGGTCCCGCTCCTCGTCTGCACCACAATGACGGATGAGCCCATCAAGCTATACTGCACGCCAAAGTTGTTCTGCAACACGCGCACTTCTTCAATTGCTTCCGGGGGCGGGGTGATCGAAACGTTCTCCATCGCCCCTGAGTCGGTATTCCATATACCATCTATGATGAACAAACTTGCCTGATTGCCCATTCCATTAATGCTGAGAGGGTTCGTCACTTGGTCGCTGCCGCCCCCCAGGGCCGTTCCAGGGGTAAGATTCACGACCCCAGGCATTAAGAAACCCAACGATTCGAAGTTACGGCCGTTGAGCGGGAGAGTGGTCGCTTGGTATCCGGAAACCTCGTTGGAGATTTCAGGCGTGCTGGTCTCCACGCGTGCCGGACTCGCGGAAACTGCGACTTTGGTGGTGACTTCGCCGACCCTCAGAACCGGATTGAGAGCTACCACCTCAGTCGGGTGGATGACGACTTCCTTTTCTACGTACGTTTGGAAGCCGCTCTTAGAGACGGTCACGGTGTACGTCCCTACAGGTAAGGCTGGCACGACGTACGTCCCGTCAGCATTCGATGTCGTGGTCCGCTTCTCACCGGTATCGTTATTCGTGATGGCAATGCTAGCCTGAGGCACCACAGCGCCACTCTTGTCGGTGACGCTCCCCGTGATTGTCCCTGTAGTCGAAAGTTGAGCAAGGGAGACGGAAGTACTAACCACGCTGGCAAAGAAAACAGGCAATAAGAACCGTAGAATTTTCAGTACAGATCGGTCTGACATCTTTCACCTCCCAATCAATTTCGAGGAGCCGCCTGCGGAAGCCTCGAGCTTGTTCACAGGCGATCAATCCCCCTGCCATCACCCACTCCGCTGGCCGGGAATTTGCCGGCGTTTTGCGGCCACCCAATCACGGCAGCCACAGGAGAATACACACTTTCGACCCCCCTGCCGATTCACTAACCGCCGAGTAGCAATGTTCTAAACGAACAGACGCTACCACCTTGTTCCGAGGCGTGTCAAGCTTTTTTTGAGGATCTCCGCCGCCTTTGCGCTCACATACTTGAGGTTGAATATGCTTGTTGATGTTTTATTCAAACTACCCTTCGTTTAGCTAGCTTCAGGAAAGAGCGTGCCCGAACTACTTTTGCAGGTAGTCCGTCCCTAATCCCAATTCCATCTGCGAGTGTAGAAGACAGCAATGCTTACAGGGCGTTGGTCTTTTCGACTCGCTCTGCACAGGTCAGTCTCGTCTGCCGGAGGACAAAGCGGCGACAATCGCGCGCGGCCTCCACTCGCAACTGGAGAGGCAACTCCGGTTCCTAGAAGTTCGAATCAATCAGTGCTCAGTATCACGGTTTTGGGTCAGCTCAACTGCTCGAACTATTCCGCTTGACGCAAAGGGAAAGTTTGTTTACGATTGGTTGCGATGGAAACAAAACTTTCGAATGTGGAACGTCGACAGCGCATCATGGAGCACGTCAACCACCGCAGTGTATCGGTATCCGAACTGGTCCGCGAATTCGCCGTCTCCGAAATGACCATCCGCCGCGATCTAGCTGCGCTGGAGCAGCAGGGGAGGATCTTAAGGGTCCATGGCGGAGCGATAGCGAGCGGGCGGATGGCATACGAGTTCGCATTCAGGATAAAAGAAAAGCAGAACGTCGAGGCCAAGAAGGCGATCGGGGAAATGGCTGCCAAGCTGGCGAGCCCCAGGGACGTGGTGTTCATCGATACAGGTTCGACAGCCCTCAGCGTCGCCCGCGCGATGCGCCAGCGCAGCCCGCGCATCCTCATCACGCCTAACTTGGCCGCGGCTCTGGAACTCGTCGCCGGAGCGGACAACCGCATCCTGGTTTGCGGCGGCGAACTGAGTCACCAAGCGCCCGACCTGTACGGGGAGTGGGCGTTGCAGGTTCTCTCGGCAGTTTACGTTGATATCGCTTTCTTTGGCTGTGATGCGGTCGATGCCGCTGGTTTCTATGCTTCGGACACGCGAAGTGCCGCAGTATCCCGGCTGGTGCTTTCCAGGTCCCAGCTCAAATACCTCGTTGCTGACAGCTCAAAATTCGGACGGCATGCCATGTGCCAAGTGGCTGATCTCAAAGAACTGAGCGGGATCGTCACGGATTCCGGTCTGGCGGAGAGGTACCGCCGCGAACTGGAGAAGGCAAAGGTGAAACTGGTATTCCCTGAATGACAGTGAAAGGAGGGAAAGTTCGGATGAATCCGTTGACAAGCGGTAAAGCGGCGGTCGCCTTGCAAGACGAGACGCTCCAAAGAATCTACGACCAGGATAAGGAAGCCGTCGCGGCCTGTGGCCGGCACCTCATGTTGGGCGGCGGGACCAGAGGCGGTCCAGTTCTCCATCATGGCAAGGGGGTGCGGGTTTGGGATCTGGACGGGAACTCTTACATCGACTGCACGGCGCAAAGCTGGGCGCTCTACTTGGGCTATTGTCACGACGAGCTGTGGGCGGCAATCAACGAGCAAGCGCAGCTCATGACACACGTTCACCAGGGCTTTGATACGCTGCCGCGCTACTATCTGGCCAGGAAGTTGGCCGAAATCTGTCCGGGCAAACTCAACCGGGTTTCTTTTGTTCCCAGCAGTGCCCTGGCGCTGGAAGGAGCGATGAAGATCGCCCTCAAGAACCGGCCGGGAGCAAGCAACTTCGTGACACTGTGGGACGGCTACCACGGCGCGACGCTCGGCACCATGGGGGCGTCCTGGATTTCCACGCGGTCCAGCGGGGAGTATGTGGGCGGTAGCCGCTTTGCCTCCGTCACGCGACAGTTTGTGCGGGCTCCGAACCCATACTGTTTCCGGTGCTACTTCGACCAGAAGCCCGAAAGCTGCGACCTGATGTGCGCCCGGATGCTCGAGCTGACTCTCGCGAAAGGCGTCAACGGCCCCGCGGCGGGAGTGATTGTCGAGCCCTTGCAGGGCAGCGGCGGCATGATTCCCTTGCCGAGGCGGTATCTCCAGAGGATCCGGGGAATCTGCGACCAATTTGAGGTGCCGCTGATTTTTGATGAGATCCAAACGTACATGAGAATTGGCAGATTCACTGCGGCCGAGTACTACGGCGTCGAGCCCGATATGATCGCTCTCGGCAAGGCGCTGGGTGGAGGGCTGCCCCTCGGGGCGACTGTCATCCGTGACGGGTTGGAAGGCTTCGGCCCCGACTCGGAAGAATTGCACACCTTTGCAGCCAACACCCTTGCACTGGTCGGCGCCACTAAGCTGATCGAAATTGTCGAGCGTGACCACATCCTCGATCACACCCTGAGAATGGGCGAGTACCTGAGGAAAGGGCTGCTGAGGATTCAGCGGGAATACCCCGAGGTCGCCGATGTTCGCCAAGTCGGATTGCTCATTGGTGTGGAATTTGCCGCGACCGACGCAGATCGCACGCCCCTCGTCGCCGAAACCAGGAAGGTTCGCGACGAGGCTATGAAACGGGGAGCGATTTTCGGGCTCACGGGCGCAATGAAAAACCTGCTCAAGATCAAGCCGCCGCTGATCATCACCGAAGCCGAGGCGGACGAAGTCTTTGACATTTTTGAACGAACCCTGATGGCGGTCTTGCGGTCATAGGTGATGAACATCACCTTTTGCGGAAAAACAGCGATTGTTGTAGGAGCCTCGCGAGGAATTGGGGCCGCAATTGCCAAGGAGCTGCTGCGCGGCGGCTGTCATATCGCCTTTACCTATCGGGACCCCCAGGCATTCCAGGGAGGCGCCGAAAAGTTGGAAGAGTACGCCGCCAAACTGGGCGTGCCGTGCCTCAGCGAAGCTGTGAATTGCATCGATGAGATCGAGATGGCGCGGTTCGTCGGGCGAATCCGAAAGGAAGGGTGGTCGGCAGACTACCTCGTTTACAGCGCTGGCTACACGTCTCCAATGCCGTTTGCTGACCTCAATCCCACTAACTGGCGACAAGGGGTGGATATCAACCTTAACGGCGCCTTTATTGCTTTGCATTTAGTGCTACCGCTCATGGCAGCGAAGAAAAGTGGGAACATCGTCCTAATTGGCTCCGCCGCGGTGGCCTCCGGCGGTGGCGGAAGAGCCGACTACGTTTCCGCCAAAGCTGGGCTAGAAGGGCTGAACCGCGCTGTCACCCGCGAGTATGCACCGCTGGGAATCCGCTGCAATCTTGTACACCCTTCACTGATCGAAACCGACCTCCTGGAGCAACGCTATCCGGATCCCGACCAACGAGCCCAGTTGGCGCGAGGGGTACCGCTAGGCCGTCTTGGACAGCCCGAGGACGTCGCCCACCTCGTTTGTTTTCTGCTGTCAGATCAGGCCGCTTACATTACAGGTCAGTCTATTTTCGTCGATGGGGGAAGGACATTCTGCGGCAGATAGGCAGCTGAAAGGCGGAAACAGATCCTGAAGAACGGAGAACACAATGCTTACCCGACGCAGCTTTGTGAAGCAGATGGCCGCCGGAACGGCGGCCTACGCCGCTTACAGCCTCTCGTCCTCCGGACGCGTGCTGGGAGCGAACGACCGCGTCCGCATCGGCCTCATTGGGGCGGGAGGCCGCGGGCAGAGGATTTTCAAGGTGGCGCTGGGATGCACGAACGTCCAAGCCGTGGCGGTCGCCGACGTCTACACGCGCCGCCTGGACGAAGCCAAGCAAATCGCTCCCAATATCAAAACCTATCATGACTTCCGCAAGCTTCTCGACGACAAAAGCATCGACGCTGTACTCATCGCTACGCCCCAACATCAGCACGCGCTCAATTTCGTTCCTGCCCTCCAGGCCGGCAAGGACGTCTACCAGGAAAAGACCATGGCCTTTAATCCTGACCACGCCAAGCGCATGCGCAAGGCGTTCGAGGGCTCGGGGCGCGTGGTGCAGATAGGAATTCAATCCGTCAGCAGCCCTGCGTTCAGAAAGGCGCGCGAGCTCGCGACGCCCGAGCGCATGGGCGTCATCACCGCTCTTCACACGCATCACTATCGCAACGCTCCCCACGGCGGCTGGATGCGCCAGATTCCTCCCGACTGCGACACCCGGCACATCGATTGGAAGGCCTTCGAGGGCGAAGCGGGGCCGCACCCCTTCGATCCCCAGCGCTACATCAACTGGCGCTTCTACTGGGATTACTCCGGCGGGAACGTCTTTGAGAACATGGTTCACCAAGCGGGTTTCTGGTACAAGGCGCTGAATCTCAAAATCCCGACCCGCGTCATGATGACGGGCGACAACTATCTCTCACCAAAGATGCAGGTCCCTGACACCATGAGCGCCTGTATGCATCAGCCGGAGCGGATCTTTTTCACCTGGAATTCGATGTTTGGTAACGATTTTTATGGCGAGGGCGACGACCTTCTACTCGGCAACAAGGGCACTATTCTTTGCAAGGAATTGGAGGAGGTTCGCTATGTTCCCGAGGGCGGGCAAGGTCCCGAAAGCACTGGGAAACCCTCCCTTGCGCCGCCCGATATTGTGGGCGCCGGGGACGCGACCAATGCTCATATGCAAGACTTCTTCGAGTGCGTGCGCAGCCGCAAAGAACCGAATTGCCCCTTCGAAATCGGATTCCGTTCTGCTATCAGTTGCCAGATGGCCATCGCTTCGTACCGCCGCGGACGCAGCGTGCGGTGGGATGAGAGCCGCGAGGATATCGTCTAGGGCTGGTTTCACTCCTGATGAGGCCGAACTCGGGAGGTGGAGTAGCGTAGATGTGGCGCACACGTCTGGTGCGTCATCCTGAGGAGTCGCGTTCTTTAGGACGATGAAGGATCCCCACATTTCTCGTAAGGTTTCCGGCCGGGACGCTGTTGTCTCTTTGAGGCACTATTAGAGTGCACCCATCGACCGTCACACCGCCATTGGTTCGTAAGTGCCTGCACAATAAGCGAGGTCTCCGATGTAGTAGAGCCTCAGCAGCTTTATGAATTTGATGTGCCCGCCTTGATGCTGCGCTCCCAATAATCCTGGATCGTCTGCCGCCCATGTGCCGAGAGATACTAGCCATCCTCCATGTACAACGCCGCGACTTTACCCTATTCGCCGCCCGCCGCCGGGGTTCCCGGCTGGCAAGACTACGCCGGCGCGGCTTTCGGCCTATACCAGAGCTGGTGGCCGTTCTTCCCTAATCTGACCACGTACGCTAGCCGTGCTTCCTATGTTCTGGAGCAGGGACGGCCTGTCAGTGCCGTTCTGCTCTATTTGCCGGTTGAAGATGTCGAAGCGAGCGCCCCGCTGGGAAGCCTTCACACCGTCTTTCGGGTTCGCGACCACTTGGCCCAGACGCAGGAAGAGATTCCCGAATTCGGACTCAAGAACGCCCTCACCTTCCAAACACCCCTCCTGTCGGCGATTCTAAGTCACGGCTACACGTTCGACGGCATCTCGGGGGACATCCTAAGGGCCAAGGGCGTTGTGCGCGGGGCTTGGCTCGACGTCGGCGATGGCTCATACCGTGTTGTGGTGCTGCCCCGCCTCACGGGAATGCGCCTCGCAGCTCTCGATCGAATCGCCGATTTCGTACGTTCCGGGGGCACAGCGATTGCAGTGGGCCGGCTGCCGGAACGCTCCTACGGCGGCGCGCAACCGGACAAGGACAGTGAGCGGCTGCGCGACGTTGTCGCGCAAATGTTCGGAGCTGCTTCGCCTGCATACTCCGACCATCGGTACGGCAGCGGTCGCGCGATTTTCGTAAACGGTGAAGTCGACTTGCCTCGAACCTTGCAGGCCGCCGCTCGGCCCGACATGCAGCTTGACAACCCCGACCCCGACATCGGATTTGTACACCGTCGCGTCCGCACTTCGCTGACAACCAACGCCGACTATTACTTCGTCGCCAATACGGGGCAAGCGCAAAAGCGCTTTCACGCTTGGTTCGATGTCTCGCACCGAAAACCGCAGCTCTGGGACCTTGAGCACGGCACCGCAACAGATCCGGCCTGCTACCGCTTTCAGGGCGAACGGACGCTTATGGAGCTTAGCTTGGGTCCCCGCAGGTCGGCAGTGGTTTACTTCGGTTCATCCGGGGACCCGTCTCCAGTATCCGCAACCAATCTGCCGGCGCCTACAACAGCAGGAGATACCGTTGAGGGCGCTGTCTCCGCGCCAGGAACGTACTATGTTGAAACGGCGTCCCACCGACTCGAGAAGGTGGCTTCGTTACCTGGCCCTTTGACCCTGACTGGCCCGTGGAACCTCCAGTTCGATTCCACCTCAGGCGTCTCTGAGATGATCTCCGTCCTGCGGTCGTGGACCGAAGATCCAAAGACGGAGCACTTCTCCGGGAGCTGCACTTACTCTACGGAGGTGAATGTGCCAGGCCCCTGCTTCGGGAAACAAAAACTCCTGTGGCTCGATCTGGGCGATGTCCGCTATGCAGCACGCGTTTGGATCAACGGACAACTTGCGGGTGACGTGTGGCTGCCTCCTTTTGAACTGGAGGTCAGCCATTGGCTACAACCAGGACGCAATTCATTGAAGATTCAAGTCGCGAATCTGCTCATCAATTGTTTACTCGGACACAAGCCGCCTGACTACTCGAAGTTGAAATCGGCTTACGGTGATCGCTTTCCTTACCCTGAGGATTGGAAGGTCAATCCGAGGCCCTGGCCTGCGGGTTTGCTAGGACCCGTGCGGCTGGTGCCCGGTGTGAGGTTACAGTTCAGGTTGCACTCCCAGCCAGCAGGCGCCAAACGTTCGATCTCTTGAGTGGATTTTCAATTAAGGTAGGCAGACTCATGGCAAACCTGACTTCCGCCACTTACTTAGCATTCGACTTAGGTGCATCGAATTGGCGCGCTGCTCTCGCGCACCAGGAGGGAGCAGACATCCTCCTGGAAGTGATCCACCGAGAGGACAATTCCCCGATACAAGAGGAAGAGGGTCTGTTTTGGGACATCGACAAAATATACGCAGGAATAAAACGGGTGCTGTGCGATGTCGCGCGGAGAGGGGTCCGCATCTCCTCGATCGGAATCGATTCCTGGAGCGTGGATTATGGGCTCTTGGATGAGGCCGGCGTTTTGCTCGAACTGCCGAGGTGTTATAGAGACCCGCGTAATCAAGGTATATTGGAGGAGCTGGCGGCGCGCATCGCACTTGAAACTCTATTCTCGCGAACGGCCGTTCTCGCCGAAGATCTTACGACGCTATGCCAGCTTCTCGCGGCCCGCAAACAAACGCCGGAAATCCTCGCGCAGGCGGCGAATCTCCTTTTCATACCGGATTTGTTGCGCTACTGGCTTTGCGGAGAATGCGCGACCGATTTCACCCTGGCCACCACTTCACAACTGTATCATCTCCAGCAGAGGGCTTGGGATGAGGAATTGTTGGCCCAGCTCGATTTGCCTTGCCATATACTCCCGAGGGTGCTTGGCGCGGGGACTATACTCGGCCGCTTGGATCCGCAGTTGCAGCAAGAAACTGGGCTGGGACCCGTGCCCGTTGTCACCGGAGCATCCCACGATACCGCGGCAGCTTTCCTGGCGGCTGTTGCCGACCATGACTGCGCGATCCTCAGTTCGGGCACATGGTCCATTCTCGGCGTTAACCTTCCCGATACGCTGTCCTCGGCTGCCATCGACCCACGGCGCTTTGGCTACGAGGGCAATCCAGACGGTTCAGTACGCCTCGTCCACAATGTTCCCGGAATGTGGTTGCTGGAGCGCTGTCGAGCCGAGTGGAAGCAAATGGGAGTAGAGTGCAGCTACGATGAGTTGTTCGAGGCGGCGCGCCAGTCCGTCGATTTTAGGCGTCGCATCGATCCTCATTGGCCGGGATTTGTTTATCCCGAGAGTATGTTGGACGCGATCAGGTCCTATTTTAGGGAGACCACGCAGCCGGAGCCACAATCGCGGGGAGAATTCACGCGTGCCATGCTCTCGGGATTGGCGGAAAGTTACGCGCGCGCTCTTGATGAGCTCCGCGCTCTTACGAACCTGGAACTCCGACGTCTTGTCGTCGTGGGCGGCGGCGCTCAAAACAAACTCCTCAATGAGCTCACTGCCTGCCAGGCTGACGTCGTTGTGTCTCCCGGCTGCATTGAGGCCACACTTCTCGGCAACGTGCAGAACCAGGTGCTCGCGCTTGAAGCACTCCAGAATGAACAAGGAGGCACGTGCTTCGCTTCGTAATCCTTGCTTTGACGCTCGCGCTTGTTATGGCCGCTTCGGGTGGAGCCGGACAGCATCAGTGTCAGCAAGACAAGGCGCTGGAATCGTGGATTAAGCAGGCGGGAGACCCTGCGTTCCAGCTCGAGGACCGTAGCGCGGCGTTTCAGCAAGCCATACAGCTCTGCCCCACGGATGTGCACCTTTACGAAGCGTATTCATCCTTGCTATTAAAGAACCACGACGTCAAGACGGCTCTCGAGTGGATCGATCGCGGGTTGGGCATCGACGCGAATAATCAAGAGCTCAAACTTAACTCAGGGGTGGCGCTGCTCGCCAGCGGGCGGCCCCGTGAGGCCTTAGCTCAATTCCACCAGCTTCAACCCGCGGGCGCAGATGAGTTCTATCTGGGCATGGCTTACCGGACCCTTGGCGATCACCAGAAAGCTCGGGCTGCTTTCTCGAAGGCCATGGAAACGGGCTATCAGGATCCCTATGTCTTTTACGCCTTGATCGAGCAGGATCGTGCCGTAGGCGACAAGGAAGCCGGGCTACGAGATTTCGTAAGCTTCTCACAGCGTTTCCCGGACTCTCCTTGGCTCCACGTACTGCTGGGGGACGCGCACCTTCCGCGCGAAGAAGACTCGGCGGCCCAATCTGAGTACCAACAAGCGCTCACTCAAGATCCTGCCATTCCCGTCGTTCACTTTAAGCTCGGCTACATTGCTTTTAAGTTGGGGGAGTACTCGGAGGCTGCCGATCACTTTAGAAGGGAAATTGCCGTCGACCCCGGTTTTTCAGAAGCCTACCTTTACCTTGGCGCCGCCCTTCACCGGCTTGGCAAGACCAGGGAGGCTGTCCCCTTCCTGGAACAAGCGGTCACCCACGAACCTACGACTGTCTTGGCTTACCGCGAGCTTGCCGTCGCCCAGCTCAGTACTAGCCAGCCCGAAGCGTCAGAACGTACACTGCGTGAAGGGATCGAGCGGTTTCCGAAGGAAGCAGCCCTTCACGCTCAGCTTGCGCGTCTCCTCACTCAATCAGGCCGGGACACTGAGGCCCAGCGAGAAGCAAACCTCGCAGAGTCACTGAGCCGCCGAGACGAGCCACGGAGGACGGGAAAGGATCGAGAGGCCCCTGACGCCTCGAAGCAGCTTGAGACGCTCTCCAACGAAGAACCCGCCGTTGAGAAGGAGTTGCAGAGCGCGAACGCTGATTTTCTCGGCGCCGCTCGCCAGTGCCTTGACCATCGTGACGTGGAATGTGCCTCCAAGGCGCTGACGCAGGTGGTCGACCCTGCAGCGAGAGACAGCGCCGCTTATATGGAATTGAAGGCTAGAAGCCTTGCCCTCGAGAATAGAAAGCCGGAAGCTTTGGAGGCGATCGGCCTCGCCATTCGGAGAAACCCGACTCAAGCCCGCTATGTGATCACCCAAGGATCACTCCAACAACAGTTCGGTGACCAGGTTTCGGCAATTAAGTCGTATCTGGCCGCCCAACAGCTCGATCCCAATTCACCAGTCCCTTTGTACCTCATCGGCATGAGCTTTTGCACGTTGGGCGTCTACAATAACCAGGACGAGTACTACAAGCGCGCCGAACGCCACTTCGAGGCCGCGCTCAAGCTAGACCCAAAGTATGACCGGGCGGAATTCATGCTGGCCGTAGTCGATGAATTCCTGTCTCGAACCGAGGAATCCCGCCGCCACTTTCAACACGCGCTTGAGATGAACCCGGAGAGCCCTTATTACCACCTTCACTACGGCATCTTGATGAACCGCCTCGGTGATGATGCGGGCGCCCTCCGGGAAATGAAGCTCGCCGAACGTCTGGATTCTTCCTACGCTCTAACTCACCTAAGTTTGGGTTCCCTCTACGCCCGGATGAAAAACTACACTGAGGCCCGTGCGCAACTGGAAGAGGCGGTTCAACTGAATGCCAACCTATCGTCGGCTTACTACCTGCTCGGCAGCGTCTATCATCATTTGTCGCTGGACGACAAGTCCCGGCATGCATTCGAGCAATTTCAGAAAACGAAGGCGGCTGAGCGGGACCAGCCGGTCGACCCGGCTGAGCGCTTGATTTCTTCCCCCTCGCCGTGAAACCACACGGTCTCGTGTGGAGAGACATGCCGGGGCGCACTTCATCGCGGAGTCTACCTGAAAACTCGGTTCTCAAACACCAAAGTCCTGTGTGCCGGATAACTGTTGAGAGATTCCCCTTCCCACCGGTGATTTTCAGGTGATCGATATCGCCCGGAGCAGATTGGGCCTGAAAAGTCGGCTTATTGTCATCGAACTCCTGTGTCAAAACCATTCCCTTTCCACACACGCTTGGTTAACCGAACCTCGTGGCCTTTCCCCCAGACCAGCGGCGCGCAGGAACTATCGCCCAGCCGCCGGAAAGACTCTGCACTCACAAACCTGGCTAGAGTGGCTGGAGTATCGCGCAAACAGAAGCCGCCAGGTACTATTAGTCGGTCAGACGGTAAATCAAACGCGCAGGAATCAAAGGCGGCGCACAGCCAGTCGCCTTGACAAAATCGAGTTGTCAAATTCCCGAAAGGAATCCAACGATGGGTTCAAACGTCATGCTGTTTGGTTGGAATCGGCCAATTCCTGGCCGGGAAAAGGTGAGCGTACAGCACTTCGGGGAGTTCGTACAGTACCTGGGCGGCCTGCAGCAGGAGGGTACGATCCAGACCTTCGATGTAGTGCTTCTCGACGCGCACGGAGGCGACTTGAACGGATTTTTCCTGATTAAAGGCGAGACTGCGAAGCTGGATGCGCTGGTCTCGACGACCGAGTGGATCACGCATGTTTATCGCGCCGCCCTTCATCTCGATGGTTCTGGGGTCATCCGTGGCGTAACTGGTGATGAGATCACGGGGAGAGTTGCACTCTGGACCAGTGTCATCTCATCCTGAAAAGCGAATCTGTCTCGTGGGCTTTGAGCTGCTCGTCGCGGTCAAGGTGGCGACATTCGGCGATGGCCGGGGGCGGAACCGTTGGCTAAAACGTGCATGGAGCCGACGCGCTGCGGATCGTGAGGGCGCGCGGCTCACCCGCAAACGGTTTGGGTTCGACGTTCGAGAGGCGACTGTCATGAGCGGAGCCCTCCCCTGTTCACGTAGTTGTTGCGAAATTCCTTCCTACCATTGAACCGCCTCGTTGCGCACGTTCAACGTTGATCTGGAGAGCACGGACACGTTCCGGTTGGATGGTCGCGCTCGGAAAATATTCTTATGTGGTCGCAGAAGAATCTATTCGCTCGTCTCACTGCATGTTACTGTCGGTCAATGGGTTCCGCCGCAACTAGAGATTCGGCCTGAGAAGTCGGCTTCCCATCGATTGGCTCACCGCTTGGGTTGGATTCTGGCGTGGAAGGGCGTTTGAACGAAGCCGCTGGCGCGGCGGACGCTTCGCGTGTGTGGACTTGAACGATTGTTCTGATCAGGTATGGTCGGGTCATAAGGAGGTTCCCTATGACCCGTTTACGCAAAATGATG
>Ga0326728_10004380_pt1 | contig 41881 bp, 43 predicted proteins | sample MB3enrmetagenome_FD_207602 | JGI IMG/M metagenome (GOLD analysis project Ga0326728, IMG submission 207602) | Lab enriched peat soil microbial communities from McLean, Ithaca, NY, United States - MB31MN | ecosystem: Environmental > Terrestrial > Soil > Wetlands > Peat | place: USA: New York... | reverse complement strand
CGATCTTGGTCCGGGGCTTTTCATCCGTAATGACGCAATAAGGTTTAACCCCGCGCGCGCACTTCGTGGACGTACGAGGCCTAAAAGCCGCGGACCTTGAGGAGCAGGTCCGCGCTACGATCTTAGTCCGCGGCTTTTCATCCGTAATGACGCAATAAGGTTTAAACCCGCGCGCGCACATCGACGACGTACGAGGCCTAAAAGCCGCGGACCTTGAGGAGCAGGTCCGCGCTACGATCTTGGATGTCATGCTGTGCGAAACTGCTCAGGGCATTGGTCGATTCCAGGCAGACAGCATATTTCGGGGGAAGTATCCTGCACGAGGTGGTTGGCTGTAGAGGCCCGCAATAATAACCGCCGGGGGACAGAGGTTGGCGATAATCCGCTGCTTCCTTCCCGACTTTGAGATCGATAGGAGCAATATCATGACGGCAGTACGCCTCGAAAAGACTTTTGGCATTGCGCTCTCCGGGAGTTCCTGGAAGGGCGAAAAAGTGATGAACAATCTTATGAAATACGTTTTACGCGCGGGTCTGGCGATGGTGCTTCTGGCCAGCCCTGCGGCAGCTCAATCCAATGAGAGCATTCAAGATGGAGGCAAACCAGCGGTCGTTCTATTTTCGGCCACGCCGCTGATGGATCTGGGCACTGAGACCTACAAAGGGTTTGAAGGTGGGCTATACACGGGCGGCAGCGACGTCATCTCCGCCATCCACGCCGCGGATGGCAGTCGGTTTGCCAGTCAGATCCAGCCCCTCGACGCCGACGGGAACCCGGACCCCGACGGGAAGATTGGCTTCACCTCACTCGGCATGTCCAACGCCTATGACGAGTTTATGGATTTCATACCAACAGCGAAGGAGAACAAAAACGTCAATAGCAAGACCCTGGTGCTTGTGAACGGAGCGCTACCCAATGCCACGGCGTGCTACTGGACCGTCGCCGAAGGCACGCCGCCCTGCCCCGTGAGCCTCGAAAACGAATACGACCGGGTGCGGGATACCGTGCTCACCCCAGCCGGCCTTACCGAAAAACAGGTGCAGGTGGTGTGGATCAAGGATGCCAATCCAAACCCAGGTTTGAACGGGGCCTGCGGCACCAAACCCTGTAGCGCATTGTGCAATCCGACTACGGTTGGTTGCGTAAACGCCGCGAACACGACGGAGGCCATCCGGTATGAGCAGCAGTTAGGCGAGATTCTCCGGGCCGCCGCGGTTCGCTGGCCCAACCTTAAGCTCGCTTTTATTGCCAGTCGTATTTATGCGGGTTACGCCACCGTGACCCTCAACCCAGAGCCTTACGCCTACGAGTACGGGTTTTCGTCCAAGTGGCTGATCCAGGCACAGATTACCCAGATGCAAACCAGTGTTGTGGACCCCATCGCTGGTAACTTGGACTACAACACCCACACGGCTCCCTGGGTTGCCTGGGGTGTTTACATTTGGGCCGATGGCCCCATCCCGCGCTCGGACGGATTGATTTGGTGCGATGGGGCGAAAACCGCTCCCTGCCTGGGCGAAGTGGATTTTCAAGCCATCGATGGCACTCACCCGAACATGACCGGCGCCAACAAAGTCGTCAATATCCTCATGACCTTTTTTCTCAATTCGCCCTATACCGAGTCTTGGTTTGACGCTGCTCCTTAAGCCATGGGTTAGAGTCGTAGCGCGGACCTGCTTTACAAGGTCCGCGGCTTTTCATCCGAAATGACGCAATAAGGTCTAAATCCGCGTGCGCACCTCGACGACGTACAAGGCTTAAAAGCCGCGGACCTTGAGGAGCAGGTCCGCGCTACGATCTTAGTCCGCGGCTTTTCACCCGCAATGACGCAATAAGGTTTAAATCCGCGTGCGCACATCGACCCCGTAGCGCGGACCTTGAACCGCAGGTCCGCGCTACTTGCTTGCTGCTGCTGGACAATTGAAACAATGTTGACCGCGGTCAGTATATAATGCCATGTTTGCTCGACGATTCAATCCTTTAGCCGATCAACATGCCCCTCCGTACGGAAGCCCCCGCTCTGATAAGAACAAATCTCGAACAGATTGAGGCAGGCCAAAAGGCCAGGCTGGTCGAAATAGGCGCATTAACCTCGAAGCAGGTTGCGGACATCAATAAGCACCGCGCTGCACAGGGCCTCGTTCCAGTTAATGCGGAAGTGGTGTTTATTGGGAAACATATCTACCAAAGCCGCATCGCAAAAGACGGGTACACAATCGACGACGTGATTGATCAAATCACAAATGCCCTGCACTCGGACTCATTGGTTCTTGACACAAGCAAGATGACGGCCATGGACAACTCCAACCTGAGAGCAGATCGCTATGGCAATCAAGTCAGAGACAGAGCCGTTTTCGAATGCACGGCCCGCCACCCACGTCCTGAGTTGTTTTCGGTCATCCCTAGAGGAGACTTGATCAAACCACAAAATAAAAAGGGCCATTCCTGGCGGGATGGCCCTTAACAAGATCTAAGCGACTCACCGGGTAACTGGTTCGTCCGGCTGCCAGTCGCTCTACACATAGTCTATACTGCCCCGAACTTTTGTCAAGCACTTTCTCGATAGATCGGGTAGCACCACGCGGCCTTGCCGCAAAAGTCGGAAGCAAGCGTAGCGCGGACCTTGAACCGCAGGTCCGCGCTACGACTTCGCTACGCGTGCGGATTTGAATCGGATTGGATAATTCCGGATTAAAGGCCGCGGACCTTGAACCGCAGGTCCGCGCTACGACTTCGCTGCGCGTGCGGATTTGAATCGGATTGGATAATTCCGGATGAAAAGCCGCGGACCTTGAGGAGCAGGTCCGCGCTACAATCTTTCAGGGTCGAAAGGCATTTTTGTTGGAGGGACCGTATCCGTGGGTTTCACCCACGGCTAATGATATTGTTCCCCTTCCGGGAACTTTTCCCCACCTACCACCTACGACCTACCATCTACCGCCCTTCTCACTCTTGCGGGCGAATGCGGATGTTTCCGCTGAAGGAGGTCAGCTCGACGGTGGCCTTGCCGGCGTTGTGGGTTCCCAGCAGGCTATTCGAGGCTCCCAAGGGCGAAGCGGATTCCCGCCGGCGGGTCATGGGCATGGTGTTGATCACCTTGCCCTTCAGGGTCTTGGCGCTCAGCTCGTAAGAAGCCGAAGGCGGGCAGACGATGTCCACGTCGCCGCTATAAGCGGAGAGAATGTAGTCACCGCGCACCATAAAATCGCCTTCATAGAGAATGCGCCCGGAGGTGGTGCTGCCGTGCAGCTTGGTGGTGGCAGGGGAAACAAAGTGCAGGTTACCGGTGATGGTGGACGCTTCCACATTGCCGGAGGGCCGAATGATTTCAATATCCCCCGCTACAGAACGAACGATGAGATGGCCGGAGTAATCGCGAATGGAAATGTCGCCACCCACCGATTGCACGGAGGCATCCGCTTGCATTCCCTCGACGCGGATTCTTCCCTGGGGGTTGCGGATATCCAGGCTGGCGCCGGTGGGGACATCCAACGTGTAATCGGCCCCTTGCTCGCTCGCCGGAAGAGTCGCATCCAGAAGGTGAGTTTCGAAATGGACCTTGTCGGCGGGACCGGTGTCGGGCATGATTTGGCTATCAACCTCCATGCGAGGAGAAGCCACCGTGTAAACCACGTGCACCTGGGCTTTGTCCCAACCCCGCACCAGGACGTGGCCTTTCACGTTGTTCAAGCTGACGCGCGGCTCACGTGTGGTATCAAAACTCTTTTCGATTTGTCCCTCACCCGCCGCCCACATTAAAGCTGCCGGGAGAAGGACCGCCACGAGCGGCGGCAGGATTTGCCTGACCGACTTCAAACGTACAATAATCCGGTTCATCAACCCCGTGTCCTCTTTCTAACGCCCGTCGAGCTCCAACGCAGAAGACAAGACTTCAGCCTTTCTCGTATACGCCGTCAACAGATAATCATGGGCCAGCGTATTTCCGGGCTCGTGTTTCAGCGAGTCCAGACATTCGTAAATGGAACCATCCAGGGAGACCAGGCTCTTTTCGTACGTGGCCTTCAGGTCCGGGGCCATGGATGCTTCATTTGCTCTAAAATTATTTTCCAGATCGGAAACCACTTGGGCTAGATCGCGGTCCTCGCCCGTAGGCATTGCCGAGGCCACCTGGGAAACCGGGAAAGATCGGGTCGCGTCATCCGCGTCCACCCACCAGCGCTGATTTTCGCGTGATGGCAAGCTCAGCACTGACCCCAGGAATAACAAAGCGGCTAAGGCTCCCAGGGGAATGGCGTGGGGGAAAATGCGCCATTCGAGGAGTTGACGCCACCCGCGGACGGGCACGCCAAAAGCTCCCTCGGCTTCCAGCCGGGCGCGCACGTTGGCCCAAACCACGCGGGAAGGCTCCTCTTGCGGCAGATCACGGGCTGCCTCGCGAAGGGATTGAAGGTCAGCCAGCAGAGCGCCGCAAGGCGCGCAATCCTGCGCGTGAGAGAGGACGAAGGGGCGCGCTTCACCTTCCAAATAAGCTTCCAGCTCGACCTCAAATCGCGAGCAAGCGGGCACACCGAACGCTCCCTCGGCCTCGAGGCTCGCGCGCAGCTTAGCCCAAACCAAACGGGAAGGCTCTTCCAAAGGCAGAACCCGCGCGGCCTCGCGAATCGACTGGAGGTCCGCCAGCAAGGCGCCGCATGACGCGCATTCCCGCGCGTGGGAAGCGATGAAGGGGCGGCCTTCGCCCTCCAGATAGGCTTCCAGCTCGCCATCAAATCGCGAGCAAGCGGCGAACGTTTTGTATCGGCTTTCTTCCATCATGCCTCACACGGGCGGGACGCCCGTGCCACCTTTGTGCCTTCTAGGCTTCTTCCACTGCTTCACCGGCGGGAAGGGATTCCCCCGCAGATTTCCCGCCGCGATCCTTGCGCAGCCGGTCGCGCAGCTTCATGCGAGCTTTGTGAAGCTGCGACTTGGAGTTTCCCACCGAGCACTTCATGATCTCCGCGATCTCATTGTGCTCGTAACCTTCCACGTCGTGCAGCACGAAGACCGCCCGGTAGCCCGGAGGTAAATCCGCAATGGCGTTTTGCAGGCCGATGCGGTCCACCGAGCCCATCAGCCGCCGGTCATCACTGCCGTAATCGCGTTTGACCGGCTCGTCTTGCGAAGTATCCACTTCGTCCAGCGAAATCTGTTGCAGTCCCTTCTTGCGCAAATGCATCAGGACTACGTTCACCGCCAGGCGGTGAAGCCATGTCGAGAAGGCTGACTCACCGCGGAAAGTGGAGATCTTGCGAAAGAGCTGGAGAAAGGCCTCCTGAGTGAGATCTTCCGCTTCCGCCGTGTTACCCGTCATGCGCAAGCACAGTGAATAAACTCGCCGTTTGTGAGTTTCAAAGAGCGCGGCGAATGCTTCTTCATCGCCTCGCTGGGCGCGCGCAATGAGCTGACCTTCAGACGCAGCCTTCGTCGGTGCCGGTGTTTTGCTGGTGCTCAAGTGGTTTCACTACCGGCCCCACCTCAACTCGTTTGTTGAGATGCGGGGCAAGATTTTCGCGTTGTATTCCTTTTCCTGACGATGACCCCGCGCCGGCGGTTACAGTTTAAACGCCGTCCTTGTGCCATGGCCATCTTGGCCATGCCCGGACACGGGCGGGACGCCCGTGCCACGAAATGTGCCATGGCCGTCCCGGCCATGCCCGGAGACGCGCGGGACGCCCGTGCCACGAAATGTGCCATGGCCATCTTGGCCATGCCCGGACACGGGCGGGGACGCCCGTACCACGAAATGTGCCATGGCCGTCCCGGCCATGCCCGGACACGGGCGGGACGCCCGTGCCACGAAATGTGCCATGGCCATCTTGGCCATGCCCGGACACGGGCGGGGACGCCCGTACCACGAAATGTGCCATGGCCGTCCCGGCCATGCCCGGACACGGGCGGGGACGCCCGTGCCACGAAATGTGCCATGGCCATCTTGGCCATGCCCGGACACGGGCGGGGACGCCCGTACCACGAAATGTACCATGGCCGTCCCGGCCATGCCCGGACACGGGCGGGGACGCCCGTACCACGAAATGTGCCATGGCCGTCCCGGCCATGCCCGGACACGGGCGGGGACGCCCGTGGCACTAACGCCGCTATGGGTTCCCCAGAATACGTATGACCGCTTTTCCAATGCCTATGTTACCCGACGTGTCCGCGGCGCGCAAAACCACAACGTGCTCCCCGGGCGCCAGATGCGAGAGCTTGATGGTAAAGGTTTCCTTAAGCGAATCCACGATGCCGTCATCAGACAGTATGGCGTGCCAATCCTGCCCGTCCAGGGAGGTCTCCGCGCTTCGCAGCGGAGAGGTGCTATCCTCCGCGGAGAATTGCACGTCCGCCGTGAAACCGGCGACATTCTGACGCACCACTTCGACGTCCGGCGGCGTATTGTCAACCCAGAAGGGGGCGCTTAGCAACTGAGACTTTCGGGCTAAGTCGGGAGGATTGGATTCCTCGTCCGATGCTACCAGGCGGGCCACGTATTTGCCGTCCGCCAGGGCGGTAGGATCAATCGTGTAACTGGATTGGTGTATTTTGTCCTTGAGGAGATGCCATTCCCGCTCGTCCGTGGCTTTGACATAAAGAGCGTAGACCAACTGGTCGCCGTTGGGGTCGTCGGCCTGCCAAGTCAGGGTTATGGGGGCCTTCACGGTTGGAGTTGATGGGGACGGAGAGCCGAAACTCACTGAAGACGAGGCACTTACAGTGAGTCCGCTGCCGATCGGGATATTGGATGATCCGCCCCCGGTTCCGGTCCGCTCGCTCGAGGTGCTGACATTCAGCGAGTGGATTTGCGGCGGCAGGTTCTGGTTCAAGTAAGAGATCGTCACCTCGTCCAGCGTAGGGGAGCTATTCCCCGAGGCCCGGAGGACGGCCTTCCATTGCAGGTAGCGGGCGGGAGGGTTGGTCACGGCATCACCCTTGGGGTTGCTGTAGGGCCCCGCCCAGTCACTCCAAGTGTTGTCAGGACGGTCGGAATTCCCCGAACGCGTATAGAATTGCAAGGCGCAGCCCGCCGGGACATCTCCTCTCCAGGCCAGGACCCCCCAGCGCGAAATAAACTTCGTGTCCTTCACCGGCGATTCGAAGGTGCCCTCCTGGGTGGGGGAAGCCCCGATGCGAAACAGTTTGGCTACATTGCTGGTCGCGGCGTAGAGGTCAGAGCCTCCCAGGAGCAGACGGGTGGCCAGGGACTCGTGCGTTTCGGTGAGGATCGTCAGTTTCTCGCTGTCGGGTTTGGCATCCAAGTCAAAAATCCGCCCATTGCTGTCGGTGGTGAAAAGCACGTGGTCATTGCGGACCGCCAGCCCGAAAATGCTCTCGGTGTTGGAGTTCCAGATGGTTTCCGCGGTTGAATCGGGGAAAATTTCAACCAGAGCTCCGTGCCCGGTTCCAAATTGCAGCAGAGGCATTGGGGGCATCTGGGGCGTCGCCCGGTTGAAGCTCGGGGTCCTGGTTTCTCCCGGGGGAGTTTGCCCCTTGGCCGTAGCCTCGGAGTCGGTCGAGGCCGTGACCGTGATGGTTGCGGCCCCACCCCCCGGAACGCCTTGCGGGGGGGCCAGGAGCAGGTCCGGCGAGCCCTTGCCGCCCGCTCCGCCCAGGGTGGCGGCAAAAATGTGGCCCTGCGCATCGACCGCCAAATCGTGAACCTCGGGCAGAGATGATTGATAAATGACGAAGGCCTTCCCCTCGGGCGAGATGCGATAAATCAGGCCGTTCGGAACGCTGCCGGCCAACAGATTCCCTTTGGCGTCGAGCCTCAGACACATAATGTGCGTCTGCTTGCTGTCAAAAAAAACCTCTCCCTTGCCGGAGGTGTCCACGCGGAAGATTTGTCCCTTATCGCCGGTCGCGACGTACAGGCGCCCTTGCGGATCGAATTGCAGCGCCCAAATGTACTTCGTTTTGGGATCGTAGAAGACGCTTGACTTGCCGTCGGAGGTAACTTTGTAGACTTTTCCCTCGGGGGAACTCCCCACATAAAGATTTCCGTCCGGGCCGACAGCCAGGGCGAAGATATCGGGCTCTTTGGCCGTCAATAACAAGGCGGACTTTTGGTCCGGGCCCACGCGGAAGACCTTGCCCTGGTGCCCCGTACCGACATAAAGACTGCCGTGGGAGTCGCGCGCGAGCGAAAGGGCCAGAGCTTCTTCGGGGCTGAAAATGGTATGCGCCTCGGGGGCCAGTGACAAATCGCCCTCTTTGCTCAAGGAGACTCCTGTCAGGGTCCCCTGAAGGAATTCATCGAAGGAGCCAACTTGCCAGAAGGTGGTTTCAACACCCAATACGGGTAAAGCAACTGTAATAAGCAGTAATAGTCTGTAAAGGAATTTGCCGAGTTTCATTCCCCAACCTTTCCAAGAGTAGTGGTTAGTGGTGAGGAGTGGCGGGCTATCCACAATCACCCACCACGAGCCACTGCCTATTACATTCCCGAGCCCGCCACTTTGAGAATCAGCGTCTTCTGCCCATGGATGGCGTAAGGAGTCGGTTTGGTTTCAAAGTCACCCACCACGGATGTCCCGCTGAAAACAACATTGGAGGAAGCGGCAGGGTCTGCCATAAAGGTCTGCAAGAGGGAAGGCGGAGGTGACGGGTACTCGTCCCCTTGCATCACGAAGGAGCGCTGGGGCGTCATCAGCAGGCCATACAGGCGATTGTTCCGCCGCATCCGGTTCAGGGCGCGCACCAATTGCTGCGAGTCGCGCGCGTTGCCTCCCAGGGCCGAGAAACGAAACTCCAGGGCATTAATACTCGATCCCCCACCCACCATCAGTGTCAGCATCTTGTCCGTGACGCTGGCGGGCACCTCCACCGGAATCTTTTCGGTCAGGGTCGCGCCCCAAGGCAGGCGGAGGAGCGCGGTCACTTCCAGATGGTCACCGGGCCGCACTTCCGATTTGGTGCTCCACACCTGCTCGATGGTGGCGCTGCGTTTTTCGTCGAGCGACTCAATGCTGAGATCGATATCCTGAACCTTGAGTTCGGGAAATCCACTGGACATTAACATGGAAAGCGGCATGGCCACCGTGGCCCCCACCATGTTAGCGGTTCCCACCTCACTGGAAAGAACGTCCTCTAGATCGACAGACTGGCCGTCCGCCAACCGGATCTTGGCTTTTATGTTCAGGGTGGAAGTCCCGATCGAGCGTTCTGTTACGGTAAGCGCGGAAGTCACCGTCAGGTTGAGGAGAATCGGGGAAAGAAACGGCTCCTGGATCATTTCAAAATTGTAATCGGATTTTCTGTTGAGCGTGGAAGCCAGGTGAAAGTGAACGGGGATCATGGGCGGAGTTTTTTCACCCACCCGCCCATAAATGGCATCGAAGCGGTCCTGTTGGATAGTGCCCACGATGGCGCCCGGCGCATCGACCTTGAATGAGGAGGCAATGCTAGGCACCACCACGATGACGTGGGCGGGCGCGAAAGGAAATTGCGCCGGGCCTTCCGCCAGAAATTGGTGGCCACATGCGTAGAGGTTATTCCCTTGCCGAAGGGTGACCGTGCAGTCAGCGTTCAGGTCAAAATCGCCCCGCACCAGCAGCAGGCTGATCATGGAACCCGGTTCGAGGTCCGTGGGGCTCGGCGGTAGGTTCTGCTCACCCCCTGAAATGATGCCGCCCTCCATAGGCTCCAGCCCCAAGCGGCGGAGTTGCGGCGTAAACAGGTCGATGGCGGCATTCGAAAATCCTCCGAAGCGCAGAGGAAGCAGCAAATTGGATAGGGAAGTGGTTTCCCGTACCTCCGGAAGAGGGGAGAGATTGGCGGTGGCGTCTTCATTCACGATCACCCGGCCGAGGTCCGGCGATCCGCCCGAGACATTGGCGATGCGAAAGTTTTCATTGGGGGACCAGTGCGCCGTTGAAGCCGCCGCGGTGGGCACGACCGACAGCATTTCCTCGATGGGAGTGATTCCTGCTATCGCCTCTTTAGAAAGCGGAAACGAGCGCGAGACCGCGCCCACCAGCTTGCCGTCCACATAGACCGGACTCCCACTCATGCCGGCAATCACGCCGGTCGTGGCCAGAGGGCCACCCGAAAGCCGCGCCAAGATAAGATCCCGCTGGGGTGCAATGGCATTTTTCAGGACACCCAGGATTTCCACCTGGAATTCCTCAATCTTGTCGCCTTCGAAAATACTACGCCCCACGCCTTTCAGGCCAGGGCGGACATCACTGAGCGGGAAGATCGGAGGGTTTGCCTGGCCCAGCAAATGGCTGGCAAGAAACAGAACCAACGCGAGGCTGGTTAGCAGTCGCCTTTGTAGCATCATAGCCGGCACAGGCCCATAAACTCTGGACTGAATTCTAGTCTAAGGACAATCCCCGGATTGGTCAAGCAAAGCCGCAATGGGCAAAGCCTGCGACTGGCGTCCCGCGCGAAAAAAACCGCCTGCTCTCATGGGGAGAGGGTAACGTGGGAAGCCGGACGAGGGGTGTATACTCGTACTGCCCACAAGGCGAATACGAAGCCCCGGACTTTAGGAGGAAACCTATGTGGATGATCGTGCCTCTCGCCGTCATCGTGATCTTGATTGTCGCAGTGGCCGTGGTCGCTGGCCCGATCCTGACCTGGAAGCGCCTGCCGGAAGGGGCGCAGATAAATGGCATGTCTCTCGTTAAGGATGGGTTCGTTAGCGCCGCCGTGGTGCCGCTCGGCGACCACGAGGTGGCGTTGGTTGATGCCGGCAACGATGTTCAGGGGAAGGCGCTGCTCGCGGAATTGTCCCGTCGCGGTTTTGGCCCCGACGACGTGAAGGTCATTTTGCTGACCCATGGTCATACCGATCACATTGGGGGAATTCGAAATTTCCCCAAAGCGCAGGTGATGGCGCTGGCCGCCGAGGTGGACGTGGTCGAGGGCCGCTCCTCAGGCGGAGGTCCGATCCTGCGTTTCAAGTCCCCACGGCCTACCGGCATTCGCCTCTCCCGTACCTTGCAGGATGGCGAGGTCATTCCCTTGGGCCCTTACACGGTCCGCGTTTTCGCCATGCCGGGCCATACGCCGGGATGCGCGGCCTACGCTATCGGGGAGAACCTGTTCCTGGGTGACAGCGCCAATCAAGGCAAGGACGGTCGCCTCAAAGCGGCGCCCTGGATCTTCACCGGCAGTTCGGCACAGAACCGGAAATCGCTGGTGGAACTCGCGCACCGCTTGGCCGGCGACGCCAGCATCAAGACGCTCGTTTTCTCCCACTCCGCTCCATTAGATCGCGGCGTGGCGCCACTGGTGGAGTTTGCCAGCGGTTAATGGAGAATCCTGAGTCGAGGCCGCAGACGCATGTGGGACCGCTATCGAGATTGGATGTACGCTTGGGAAACTCGGCTGAACGCTCGCGACAAGAACCGCGTGGTGCGTCCCCTGGAGTGGGGGCTTGACTGGACCGAGCATTGGCCGGTGGTGAACGGTACACGTGAAGCGGCGCAAGCAAATCCCGCGGCATACCTTGCCCAACTCAATCAACAGATTGTTTCCCGCAGTGATGAATTCTACGCTTATCGAACTCCCTCCGATTTTCGCTTGCAAGATAACTTCCTGCTCTTCACGTCTCCTGTGCACACGCCGTATGCGGTAAACAATCTGGTGCGAGCGCGTTGGTTTCCCTCCGGACATCGCCGCGCGCTCATCGTGATGCCGCAGTGGAACGCCGACGCCGAAGGCCACAACGGCCTCTGCCGGATTTTCAACCTGCTGGGATTTTCCGCGCTGCGCCTGAGCCTGCCTTACCACGATTATCGCAAGCCGGCGGAAACCGAGCGCGCGGACTACGCCGTCTCCGCCAATATCGGACGCACCATCGACGCGGGCCGCCAGGCCGTCATCGACGCGCGCGCTTGCCTCGATTGGTTGGAGATGCGGGGCTACACGGAGTTCGGGATCGTCGGCACCAGCCTCGGCTCGTGTTACGCTTTCCTGACCAGTTCGCACGATCCGCGTTTGCGCGTGAACCTCTTCAATCATTTTTCCGTGACCTTCGGCGATGTAGTTTGGACGGGCCAATCCACGCGCCACGTGCGGCAAGGCCTCGAGGGCACCATCGATCAGGATTCCCTGCGCCGCGCCATGATGGCCATCAGTCCGGTTGCTTATGTTGATAAGTACGCGCGCTGGCCGAAGAAGACGCTGCTCATCTATGCTCGATACGACTTGACTTTCTTGCCCGTCTACTCCCACCAGCTTCTTGATGAATTCACCCGCCGGGGAATCGAGCATTGCGCCGCCGTTCTGCCTTGCGGCCATTACACCACCGCCGAAACTCCTTTCAAGTTTCTCGACGCATACTACATGGCATCATTCCTGCAATCGGCGTTTGACTGATCTCGGGCTTCTTTCAAAAATCAGGGAGCGAACGACGAGGGGCCGGTATCGCGCAGGGAGAGGGACGGGGCGCGACACGACGCGGTAGCTCGGACAAATTGTCTCAATGTGCGACTTTTTGTCGTAAATCGGGGCGGATGTCCAGACCTCCGAAACCGGTCTCACGAATTCAACTTCAAGTCTGGATCACCGGTCGCCGGCGCGCCACCATGCGAAATTTCCCCGGAATCGCTCTACGCCTGTCCTTTCAACTCCGCCGAGCAGTACGGGCAAAACGTTGTGCCCACCTCAATGGCGCGATGGCACCGCGGGCAGGCGGCATGAAGATTGAATTTGCACTTGGGGCAGTAGTTGAACGTCGGATTCACCATCGCTCCGCATTGCGGGCACGGGCTCCAGATGGGTTGCCGGACCACGAAGTAGATGACGTACCCGATGCCTTGGGGGATGAGGAGCACCAGAAACGTCCAGAGCACATAATTCATCCCCCGGCGCTTGGCGTCGCGGTTGACGTAACCCACCAGCAGCACGACCATAGCCAGAGCCAACCCCGCCGCGGTGGAGATCCCTATTTGCACGGCCAGCGGCGGGGCGTGGGGGTCGTGACGAAACGCCAAATCCAGGAGAGCCACCTGCATGCACACGAAGACCAGCACCGCCACGGCCACCATGGGCTTGGGAATCAGCCTGATTTCTTCCCGGATGTCGAATTTTCCTGCTGTAGTTTGGTTCATTTTATTTCTCTTCTGCCGCACTCGGCGGCCGGTAAACTTGGATTTCTTTTTCCCTCGTGCCGCAGACAAAAGATTCACCACAGATCCGCATGAGCCTGCGGCGCGCAACTGTTCACGAAAATGTGCGAAGCGCTTTGGAGTGCGGTCGCGAAGCTGCCGCTTTGCCCCTTGCAAACGGACCGCATGAACCAAGGGCGGAAGGCGGCAGCTTCGCGACCGCACTCCAAAGTGCCTTCGGCACATGCAATTTCATAGCAGTGAACCTACTGTCTCCAAGTCTCCGGCCGATTCCCCATACCGGAAGCTTGCGAATGCCTCCACGCGACGAGCGCGCCAACCAAAGTGGCCGGGGCGAGCCAGCACATGGCGAACGCCGCCACCCAGATGGCTGGTGAAAGCTCGAGCCGGCGGCCCAACCAGGCGATGGCTTCCCAAAGCAGAGGGGCGGTCAGTGCGCCCAGGAGCCAGGAAAGTCCGCACGAAATCCACAGCGCTCGCACGCGCGCCTGATTTTCCCGCAGCTCGCGGGCCCGCCAGCGCACGCGCGCCTGCGTGGTGCTGACCAGCGCCGGGTCAACGATTACGGAATTCGACCGCAACACCCGCAGAGCGAGCTCGTTGGCGCTCGACCGACCTTGGCAGGCCGGGCATTCCGCCAGGTGCGCCTCCAGCCAATCGCGTTCGGGAGCGGAAATTCCTTCCACCAGGCAGGCATCGATAAGGCGGCAAGCGCGCTCATGGATTTCCGGATTCATGGTTCCTCCACTAGCTGACAGCCGACAGCTAACAGCCAACAGCCAACAGCCAACAGCCGACAGCTAACAGCCCACAGGCGGCAGTGACCGATTACTGTGACCCCTTGGCTTTCCGCTGCAAGCCCAGCCTACAGCCCACAGCTAACGGCCGACAGTGACTTATTACTGTGAGCAATTAGCTGTTAGCTGTCAGCTAATCAGAAGATTGCGGAACGCCTCGAGTCCGCGATAGAGCCGCGACTTCACCGTCGATAGCGGAGCTCCGGTCACATCCGCAATTTCGTTCAAGCTCAAATCTTCCTGAAAGCGCAGCACCAGCACCTCGCGAGCCTCGGGCGGAAGTTGGCGCAGCACGCTCTTCACTTGTTCGGCCTGCTCGCCCGCCGCCACGGTCTCAAACGGGGTCGCCGACGCGCGGTCCGGCCACTCCCCCACCGCGTGCTCATCGCCGGGGTCCAGCAATGCGTCCAGGCTCTCGGGCTCACGCCGGCGCAACAGGTCGATGGCCAGGTTGCGCGCGATCGAGAACAGCCAGGTTTCAAACCGCCACTGGGGGTTGTAGAGGTGGCTTTTCTCCAGCACCCGAATCCAGGTCTCCTGGAAAAGGTCCTCGGCCGTCTCGCGGTTGCCGGTAAGCGTCCAGAGATAACGGGGCAGCCGGTACTGGTAGCGGCCAATCAACTCGTCCAGCAGGTCAGGATCGCGCCGCCGCAGCCCCTGCGCGATTTCTTGGGTTTCCGCTTCCATCGAGTTCATCGCCAGCCAAATGCTGTGTCCCATTCTAGACGCAATACGAATGAGCAACCAAAAAAGACGCAAGACGTAGCGCCCCGATGCATCGGGGCAGTTCTTCCTTGGCAAAAACCGCAAATCCCAAAGACAGACGTCCGCTCGTGAGTTCAGGAGCGCAAAAAACCGCAAATTTCAAAGACGCTTGCGTGCCCTGGGGTTGGGGAGCGCGAGTCACAGTAAGAACCGCAGACCTCAAAGGCGGAGGTCTGCGCTACGTTTGCTGGGGGAAGAGTTGCGCCGCGATGTTTCGAAGCAGTTCGCCTTAACCTGCAAGGGTGTCACGAGGGGGTCAGGGGAGAGGATCAATCTTGTTCAAGGGGATTGACTGCCGCGCCCTAAGCCACACCGCGGCCAGATCCGCCTGGTGAATAAGCGCCCACTCCTCAACCAAACCAAAGGCTCTGGGGGGCAAATTTCCGGCGATCACTCTCAAATCCTCGATGCTGATGACGGCTTCGTGCTCGCCATATTCGGCATGGAAATGAGGTGGCCAGTGATCGGCAAAATACATTCGAATGACAATGCCGTAAAAGCGGCTAACTTCCGGCATGACTGGGCTCGCGCCGGAGGCTGGGGAAGAGGTCTTCCGGGGTCTTCCCGGTCAACTTCAGATAGATTGCATCGGGACACAGCTCGATATCGTCGTTCCATCGGATCTGCCGGGTGGGGCCGACGTGAACCTGGGCAAAGAACTTCTCATCCTGCCACGCCTTGAAGACGCCCTGCCCCGCCAGCTCAGACAGGTCCACGGAGCCTTCCGTACCATCCGAAAATACGACCTTGATTCGCAAGTTCGGCAACGCGCTAACCGAGATCGGTTTCACCATCGTTTGGCCCTTCCCCTTCACCTCACATTATTGTATCAAACAAAGCAGGAAAGTTGGGTAATCGTGCACCTGGACACCGAGCGGAGCGCGAGGTACGCGTAGTTGGCGTTCCTCCGCGGTTCTTCCCAATTACCTGCGGTGTTCAGATGTTCATTAATGCGAACGGCAGACGAAGGCGAAATGCCAAGCAGCGGTTCTGATCGTGGACGTGAAATGTCCTGACATCGCGATCTCGCCATGGAGGCGGATTCTACATTAGTAGGGTAAAAGCACAAATGGACCACAACCTATTGTATTACGTTGAGAAATCATAACCTCAAAGATAGCACCTTAGTACTATCGACATCCGTATCAAGGGGAGGTAGCTTGCTCATTAACAGTCCATTCCTGGTTCCGGATCCTCGCCACGACTTGGGGGGATGGGCACCATGAAAGGTGCATTGGCTCGGCGCGGATCTCGAAGGGAAGCAGGTTTGTAGGGATGGGCAGACAGGCAAACTCAATGGAACTCCGGCTGGCCGGCATGGCCTTTTGCCCACGGTGCGGTTTGCAGCTTCCCGAGGGGAGTTCCTTCTGTTATCAGTGCGGAACCCACGTCCGAGGGGGAGAAGCGATTGCTCCGCATCTCGAAGCCGATGCAAAGCCGCCTCAGCAAGGGTTGGCGGGCGCAGGAGAAATAACACGTTTTACTCCCCACGCGGCCGATGAGCCCACCTGCTGTTTCTGCAAGGGTGCGCTCGATCTCAGCGGAGAATTCTGCGAGCAGTGTGGAGCTCCCGTCAGCGAGGCCGCACCTTCCCGACGGCTTAAACCCGCAGATGTTGCTCATCCGGTCGTCTCCAAGGAGAGTTCACCACCTGAGCCTTCCACGGCGTGTCTCTCCGGGCCGCCGGCTGCGAAGGTAACATCGCCACCCGCCACGCCGTCATTCGCTCCCTTGCCGTCCGTGCCCCCTCGCCCCGAAGAGAAAGCCTTGCGGGCGCGACCCTTGAACATCGTGCCTCCCCCCCGGGCAAACCAGCTCAGATCGCCAGGCGGGAAGCCCGACGGACCCGTAACAACCTTGCTGGCATCACCGCTCGCGCCAGCCCAGGCGTTCGCGCTGAAGGCTCTGGCTGTTGAACCCCCCAAAGTGACCCGCGGCCAGTTGCCGAAAACCGTGGCCGCACCGTTGCCCAAGGCTGCCGCAGCACGCAAAATTGCCGGGCCGCTGCCCGGAACAACCCCGATCGTTTCTATGCCGCTGAGTGTGCCCGTGCGCGGGGAGGAAGTATTCCCTGCCCAACTGAAAAAGCCCTTTCCCCTGGCCGTGCCTTCCATGCCAGTGTCGTCGCCAGCCCCAGCCCGAGCAAATTCGGCCCCGGCGTTCGCCCCGAAGGCGCTGGCTGTTGAACCCCCAACCGTTGCCGCCAGTGAGTTGGGGAAAACCGTGGCCGCACTGATGCGCCAGAATGCCGCCCTACGCGAAATTGCCGGACCGCTGCCCGAAACAGGCCCCATCGTTTCCGTGCCGCTGAGCGGACCCGTCCGTGAAGAGGCAGTATTCCCGGCACAACCGAAAAAGCCCTTCCCCTTGGTTCTCGTCGGTGGGATGGCCGGCTTGCTGCTGGCTGTCGCGTTACTGGCAGGTTGGCATTTTCTCCACCGCAAGGCGCAGAGTGCTCGGGTTGAGAATGTGGCGGTACAGCAGGCACAGAACCCCGCCCCCCCGGCGGAAACAGCAGCTCCAACCCTGGCGCCTGTAGACAGTTCCCCTCCCGCTTCGGAGGTGCTCGAAGAAAAACCCCCAGCGCCCGCTCGTGCCAGGAAATCCCGCCGCGCAAAGACCGTCAACGCCGCGACGCCCGCACCGGCGGCACCCGCCACGGATCCCAAAACTGCGGAACTGGTCAGGCTTCAGAATCTCGCCTTCGAGGCCTGCGCCAAAGGTAACTATACTGAGCCTCGGGAGGCAAGCGCCATCGCCTATGCGCAGCGGGCGCTGGCGCTCGACCCCTCGAACGACTACACACGGACCCTTCTCGCCAACAGCCTCCAAGGTGGAGAGTACCAGGTCCGTCAGGCGATCTCGAGCAAGGACTTCACGACCGCGCATCGAATCGCTGAGGCGCTGGCGCAACTCCTGCCGGGGGAGAGCGCCGTCGCGGATTTGAAGGCCGATCTGGCCCGTGCCGAGAAGGCGGAAGAGGCATCACGGCACACCCAACAAGTTCCCGCCCCCGTCCTCAGTTTCCGCGTCTACCACCTGCACTCCGGCAAAGCGCCCGACGACAACGGATTGTATTGCCGCGGCGTGCTGAGTGTTGTTGCCGGGCGCCTAAAATACGTGGGCGAGACGGCGCTGGACGGGCAGGTCCATAGCTTCGACATCGCTTGCTCAGAGATTGCTAATGTCAAAAAGAACTTGCGCGTCGCTTCTCGGGAGAATGGATTCCACGTTCGCACCGCTTCGAGCAACTTCAACTTTGTCCCGGAAGACGCCTCGACTTCTCATATTCTCGCTCTGGCCTCCGCCTGCTCGCAATAGGACGGCGGGGGCCAAAGCCAAGGTACGATGGCCAGTGCTCCAATCGGAAATGGCTCGATGAGCTGTGTACAGTACCAAGGTGCAATTAATGGGACAGTTTGACAACCTCTCCTGAGTCTCCGCGGTAGAGGTGGATCCTACTTTCTGTCCCATTTGAACGCACCTTGGTAAAAGCCATCGGCCAAGTCGTAAAGGAGAATTCTTATGGAAGGCAGGTTGACTCTTTCCTTACGCCGGGACCGCAGCGTTCAAATGGTATTCACGCCGAGGATTGGCGCGGCTGGAAATTCCAGTCCGGTACTGGCGAAAGATAGCGGACAAGCATGGTCTGACCTTGTCACAAGGTTTGGTGTATCCCTTCCCAAAGCGCAAGCTTCCATTGCGCAGCTTCGGCGAAATGGGCATATCGATCTCGCCGTGAGTATCGATGGTAGGGAGATCGCTGACCTCTTTCAATCGCATTGAATCGACATCGATAAGCGGAGGTCTGCGCTCCACCTGCGCCACCCGCGACGTAGCGCGGACCCCCGTTTTTGGGGTCCGCGGTTCTCCCTTCGCAAAAAACCGCAAATCCTTAAGACGGGGGCCCACCCGTGAGTTGGGGAGCGCGAGTCCGAGGAAGAACCGCAGACCTCAAAGGCGGAGGTCTGCGCTACGCCCACTGCCTACTTCAAATGTTCGTAGGCCGGGGGGTCGTCCACATCGATGAGAATGCCGGGGTCCGCGACTTCCACAAATTGTGTCGTATTGCGATATTTGCGGATGACGGTGTTGGCGGGTTCTTCGGCGGGAAGGGCCAATATCTCCGGGAACAAACTCTGGCTGATGACCACGGGGTGGCCGCGTTGGCCCTGATAGGTGGGGATGAGGACAGGCGCGCGTCTGGATTCGAAACAATCTCTTAATTTGGTAATAACCTCGCTGGAGATGGCCGGATGATCGACAAGGCAGAGAATTACGGCTTCGGGTGAGTCTGCCGCCACCGCCGCGAGGCCCGTTCGCAGGGAAGACGTTTGTCCGCGCTGATAATCGTGGTTGACCACGACGCGCACATCCGCCAGGTTCACCGCGCCTTGAATGATTTCCGCGTGATGGCCCAGCACCACGGTGATCTTTTCGACCCGGGCAGCGCGAAGGTTATCAATAATAGTTTCCAGGAAGGTTCGGCCGTGGTAGGCGAGCAGGGCCTTGTCGCGCCCCATGCGCCGGGACTGGCCCGCGGCGAGAATCAGGCCGGCGATCATGTGGTTTGTTGGACTTTCGGATTGTACGCCAGGGAGGGAACGCTGGGCGCGGTGTTGCGCCGCACCGCGATCATCTCCGCGACGATGGCCACCGCGATTTCTTCCGGCGTGAGCGCGCCGATATCGAGGCCGATGGGCGAATGCACGCGCTCGAGGCGCTCCTGCGGCACGCCTTCGCGCTCCAGGACTTTGCAAATCTCGATAAACTTGCGCTTGCTGCCAATCATCCCGAGGTAGCGAGCCGGCGTGGTCACGGCCCAGCGCAGGCAATCGAGGTCGCCTTTGTGGCCGCGCGTCACCAGCACCAGGTAGGAGTGGTCGTTCACGTTGATCCTGGGGAAAACCTCTTCCCACGGTCCGGCCAAAGTCTCGGAGGCCTCGGGAAAGCGTTCGGGATTGGCAAAGGCTTCGCGGTCGTCGGCCACCACCACGTCAAAACCCGCAATTTTCGCCACCTTGGCCACTTGCAGGCCCACGTGCCCGCCGCCCAGAATGAACGCCGTGGGCGTGGCCAGAATGGGCTCGACGAAAATATCGAGCGAGCCGCCGCAGATCAGTCCGTTGTCGTACTCGGGGTTGGCATTCAGATTGAAGTGCAGGCGCCGGGGCTTCTCCTCGCGCATCACCTCCTGCGCCACCGACCACACCTCCGCTTCCACGCAGCCGCCCCCCACCGTGCCGGCAATCGAGCCGTCATCGCGAATCAGAATTTTGGAGCTCTCGTGGCTGGGAATCGACCCCTGCACCTCGACAATGGTGGCTAGAGCCCCCTTGCGGCCCGCCTTCCGCAACCGAACGATTTCTTCAAAAATGTCCATGCCCGAGTCCTAGATTATGCGGCGCGGGCTGCAATGTCAACGCGTGGGCGGCGCCTGGTTGTAGGGGTACGGCTTGCCGTACCCTCTTGGTTCGGTTGCGTGATAAGAATTAAGAGGGTACGGCAAGCCGTACCCCTACAACCAATTGAGGTTGAGGAGTAGAATCCGTGCATGGCAATTGCCGTGAAAGCAGGCGTAGCGCGGACCTGCTCTTTAGGTCCGCGGCTTTTCCGTGCCCCTCGGGGAAGAGCCGCGGACCTAAAGAGCAGGTCCGCGCTACATGACCCGCGAGGGGTGAGAAGGGAAGGGAACGCACCATGAAGGCGATTCGATTTCACCAGCACGGTGGTCCGGAGGTTCTCAAGTACGAGGATGCGCCGGACCCGAAAATATTGGCCAATGAAGCCCTGGTAAAGGTGAAGGCGTGCGCGCTGAATCATCTGGATATTTGGGTGCGCGGCGGCGTGCCGGGGTGGCGTATTCCGTTGCCGCACATCGTCGGCGCCGATATTTCCGGCGAGGTGGCGGAGGTGGGGTCGCTCGTGACGCGCCTCAAACCCGGCGACCGCGTCCTGCTCGCGCCGGGGGTCAGTTGCGGCCAGTGCGAGATGTGCTTCAAAGGGCTGGACAGCGCCTGCCGCCAATTCACGGTGATGGGCGTGTTCAATGACGGCGGTTACGCTGAGTACGTACAGTCTCGCGAGATGAACGTGTTTCCTATTCCCGGCGACCTCAGCTTTGACGAAGCCGCCGCCGTGCCGCTGGTTTTTCTCACCGCCTGGCACATGCTCTTTACGCGCGCGGGGTTGAAGCCCGGAGAGGAAGTGCTAGTGATCGGCGCGGGTTCAGGCGTGGGTAGTGCGGCGATCCAAATCGCCAAACTCGTGAACGCGCGAGTGATCGCGACGGCGGGCGCGGATTGGAAGCTCGAGAAAGCGCGCGCGCTGGGCGCGGATGAAGTGATCAACCACACGCGGCAGTCGATTGCCGAAGAAGTGAAGCGACTGACCCGCAAGCGCGGGGTCGATGTGGTAGTCGATCACGTGGGCGCGGCGGTTTGGGAGGCCTGCTTTGATTCGCTCGCTACGTATGGCCGGCTCGTGACCTGCGGCATGACCACCGGCGCGGACCTCAAGCTGAACGGCCAGGGCCTCTTCGCCCGTCAGCGCACGATTCTCGGGTCATTCATGGGAGGCAAGGCGGAACTTGTGGAAGCCCTCAAGTTCATCGCCCAACGCAAACTTCATGCGGTGATCGATTCCCAATTCCCCTTGCCAGAAGCCGCAGCCGCGCAGAAAAAAATGGCAGGGCGCGAATTCTTTGGCAAGATTCTGCTGCATCCGTAAGGAGAGAATATGAAATCCTCGTCCTTGGCAATTCGGTTGATAGCTTTATTTTGGGTAATAATTCCATTTGCCACGACAAGTCCAGCTTTCGCTCAGGAAGGTTATTTTCACGCCGAGGCGCGCAACGGGATCTGGTGGATTATCGACCCGCGTGGCGCTCCCGTGCTTTCCGTGGGCATGGACCACATCTCCTACGAATCCGACCGGATCAGAGGCGCCGGCGCATGCCCGTATGCCGAGGCGCTCGACCACATCTACCCCGACCGCAACGCGTGGGGCCTCGAGGCGTTGGCCAGGATTCGCCTGTGGGGTTTCAACACGGTCGGGGCGTGGTCAGACCCGGAACTCTGGATCCACGCGGTCCCCTACACGGTGATCCTGGATTTTGCCACCCGCGCGGGGGCCAATTGGCAGAACGGCATACCGGTGGACGTATATAACCCGCGCTTTGAGAAAACGGCGCACGATATTGCCGGGGAAATCTGCCAGCCTCGCCGCTTCGATCACTCGCTCCTGGGATACTTCAGCGATAACGAGCTGCGTTGGGGCTCCGACTGGCGCGGGAAAGAGACCATGCTGGATATGTATCTGAAGCTGCCGGCCAACGTGGCAGGCCATCAAAAGGCCGTCGAGTTCTTGCAGGAAAAGTATGCCGGTGACATCCGCAAGCTCGACCAGGCGTGGGGCGTGAGCGCGGCGGGCTTCGAGGAGGTGGAAGTGGCGGGCTCGACGGATGCTTACGTCTCTGACGCCGCCGAGTTCCTGGAAAAGGTCGCAACGCGATATTTCGAAGTATCGGAGCGGGCCATCCATGGCGCCGACCCGAACCATCTCTATCTCGGCGCGCGGTTTGCCGGCAAACCGCCGGAGGCCGTGCTGCGCGGCGCCCGCCATGCGGACGTGGTTTCGATCAACGTCTATGAATTCGACCCGCGCCCGGCGGTCCACGCGGTCTTCAAGGTGACGGGCCGGCCGGTCCTGGTGGGGGAATTTGCGTTTCGCGCTGAGAATTCCGGCCTGCCCAACACCCGGGGCGCGGGGCCGAGGGTCCCGGACCAGGCGGCACGGGCCAAAGCCTACGCAGATTACGTGACCCGCCTGGAGAGCCTTCCGGAAGCCGTCGGCTACCACTGGTTTGAGTGGGTCGATGAGCCGCAAGAGGGCCGGTTCGACGGCGAGAATTCGAATTACGGCCTTGTGGACATTCACGATCGTCCTTATGAGGAATTTATCGAGGGCGTAAAGAAAGCGAATGAGGCCGCTTGGGAGGCTCACAAGCAAGCTGTGAGCGAATGAAGGTGGGGGATTTGATGTAGCGGCGGCTTTACGCCGCCATGTGGCGAGGTAAACTCGCCGCTACGGCGAATGGCGAGGTAAACTCGCCGCTCCGGCATCAAGTTGACCTACCCGAGCGTGGGTTCCTAGCTTGCGGGGCGCGGATCAATTATACTGCCCCTCCCTTTGGTAGCTGGGGTGCGGTGTCCAGCCCTCGTATGGTTCTTAGCATGTGGAATGAAACGGTAGCGGCAGAATTCGAAAAGCTCCGGCGCGGCGGCCTGACGCGCGCCCGCTTGGTGAGCCTCCTGCGTTCGGGCGTGCGTTACCTCTTCGAGACGGAGGTCCACGCCTATGCTTTTTCGATTGCCGCCAACGCCTATCTCTCCTTTTTTCCCTTCAACCTGATTATGTTGGCCATCTGCCGGCGTTGGCTGCACTGGGAGAATGCCTACCTCATGGTTCTTCAGCTTCTACGCGTCCACCTTCCGCCCGGGTCGGAATCGGTGATTCGCAATCTGGTGATCGCAGTTCAAGGGCGGCCACGGTTGCAGTTGGTGTCCGTGTTCATGCTCCTTTTTACCAGTTCCGGTGTGTTTCTGCCGCTCGAGATTGCCCTCAATAAGGTGTGGGGATTCCACCGCAATCGCGGTTTCCTGAAAAACCAAGGAGTGTCTTATACGCTGGCCCTGGTTTCGGGGGTGCTCGCCCTGTGCTTCATCCTCGCCATTACGCCGGTGCAAGCCGCGATCAATTTCGCGATCGGTTGGATACCCTCCCCGAATTTGCTCACGTGGGTGTCGCGCGGCGTGCTGGAGATCGCCTCGGTGCCCTTGGTGGCTTTGATTTATTTCATGATCTACTATTATCTGCCCAATGGGAAAGTTCCCGTGGCGCGAGTTCTCCCCGCCGCCATCGCTACGGGAATCTTAACGGAAGTCGGAAAGATCATCTATTCCCTGACGCTCCCGATGTTTCGTTTCCGGGAAGTTTACGGCCCATTTGCGTTGTCCGCAACCCTGCTTTTTTGGGCTTATGCGGGCGCGCTGATTCTGCTTTTTGGGGCGCACCTCTCGGCGCACGGGTTTGAGTTGAATAAGGCTACGGTGGTTGCGCCCGCGCCCAACCATGGGCAAACCGTGGAAGCGTAGCGCGGCGGTTGGAAGTGAGAAACCGGAGGTGAGAAGCTAGGAGTTAGAAGCTAGAAGTTAGGAGTTGGAAAGCTTCTTGCTTCCAGCTCTTGACTTCTAGCTTCTAACTTCTAGCTTCTAACTTCTGCCTCTAAGGTCGAAAATCATGACCCATCGGCAGCAGATCCAAGAAATCCCGGGCGCACTGCGACTGACTCTGGAAAAAGCCCACGCCGAGTATGGGGCGGTGGCGCGCAAAATCCGGTGGGGCGACGGGCCGATCAACGTGTGCGGGGCAGGGGATTGCGCCGCTTTGGCCTGGGCGGCTGGCAATGCGCTGGAATACTTTCTCAACATACCGGCGGTCGCCCGCCCGGTGGAGGTTTTCCAAAGTTACAGCCGCTCCCTGCTGCAACCGCGGTCCGTGCTGGTCATCATTTCGGCCCGGGGAGAGTGGCCGGAAGCCCAGGAACTGGCCCGCGATGCGCTGGAGCGTGGTTGCACGACGGTAGCGTTCACCAATACCCCCGCCAGCATGCTGGTGAAATTGGCGGATCATGTTTTCCTCACCCGGGCCGAGGGGGAGGTGGAATCGCCCGCGGTGACCGTCTGTATGCACGCCGCCCTCAATTTCCTGGCGTTCGAAGCCATGCGGGTACTGAAGAAACCCAAGGCGTGGTGGGAGCTGGTGGAAAAGGATTTTGACCAGTTGCCGGAGAAGCTCGAGTGGGTGTTCACCCAGCTTCCGTCGGTGGTCCGCTCGGCGGCCGCCGAGGTGGCGCGTTTTCCCAGCCTGCGCATCGTGGGTGGAGGTTTCTACCAATATCCCGCCTGGCAGGCGGCGCGGCGAATGAGATTCCAGGCCGGCCTTCCGGTAGAGGCCCTCGAAGCCACGGAGTTCTGGAGCGAAGTCGCACACTTTGCCCGGCGTGACGACGCGATTCTGTTTCTTTCCGGCTCGCAATCGAAAATGAAGAAACTCCTCCAGCGCTCGGCCACCCAAGCGCGCCTGAATGGGGCGCGCGTCCTTTCCCTGACGGATAGTAACGATCGCGAGCTTACCGAGAGCTCCGACCTGGGAATCTTGATCCCTTCGCTGATTGAAGCGCCAGGGTGTACGTTGAGCATGTTTATGCTCGAGTGGCTGGCCATGGAGGCCCTGCGCGCGAAGCCGTAAAAGCAAGTCAAAAGGCAAAACGCAAAGGTAAAAAGGCAAAAGTAAAAAGGCATAGGTCAATCCTTCTTAACAGGGATCTTTGGGGGTAGGGCATTCACTTTTGCCTTTTGCGTTTTGCCTCTTGACTTGCTTTTCCGCCCCCCGCCCCGCGACGCCGCATCTCCGCGCTTCCCATTTCGCACCCGGTCGCTTGCACAGGAAGTCACCACCCAGTTGGGAAGGGTTTCAACATATAAGAATCGGCACTTGGGAGCTACCTTTATCGGAATGCACCAATCAGGCATCGTGATGGATGTAGTAAGGCGTTAAGATATTAAGTTATTACGATTGACAGGGGTTTCCGATTCTGTTCTAATTGACCTATGGACGTAGGAAAACGATTAAGACAATTACGTGAAGTAAAGGGTCTCTCGCAAGGCGACATCGAACGGCGGTCTGGTCTGTTGCGCTCGTACATCTCTCGCGTGGAAGGCGGTTACACAGCGCCCTCGCTCACAACTCTGGAAAAATTTGCCAAGGCCTTGGAAGTCGAGCCTTACCAATTGCTGTTCCAGGGTGAGGGGAAACCGTCCGCACCCAAGGTTCCCGATCAGGTGAATCTGGGCAAGCCGGTTAAGAAGCTGATTAAGTCTTTTGAGACGATGTCGAGCACGAACCGTCGGCTGCTCATCTCGATGGCAGACAAGCTCGCCAAGCACTAAGAGCACCCAAGCTGTACCATGCGCCTCAAGCGCGATTGTCCTTCTGCGCATTCGCGGGAGGGCGGGGGATGGGTGTCGGCGGAAACGCCAAGTTCATCATTACCCGCTCTCTGATCGGGAAACGCCAGGGAAGGAAGCATCGCGTGGGCGTCGGGGTGTCGGTCACGGGCATGGGCAGAAGCCGGGTTTCGCGCTCCCCATTCGAGGCGCCAACCCTGCGATAAGCCAGGCGGCGGACTCGGAGAAAAGGGGAAGAGTTAGAATGCCGAGGGATGCGTCTGGCGCGCCTGGGGTGGCTCGAACACCCGACCTACAGATTCGAAGTCTGCCGCTCTATCCATCTGAGCTACAGGCGCGTCTTTTCGAATCAAGCACTTGCACTTCCACTTGCAATTTTAGTTGCAACTTGGGAAAGATTTGGGAAAATGATCTTTCCCAACTCTTCCACGGCTCCCCGCTTGCCCGCCTCGTTGGTTTCGGCATAGACCAGGGTCATGTTGGGGTTGGAGTGCCCAAGGATTTCTTGCTGCGCCTTGAGGGGCACCCCGCCCGCGTGCATGGCGGATTCTGCCGACCTACGGAAGCTGCGCCAGGTGAAATGCTGGATTCCCAGATTTTCGGCGGCGCGCGTGAAGTGCTTGCGGACCACCGCGCACGGCTCATAGATTCCCCCGCGTGGGCTGCTAAAGACGAATTCCCCGATTCGAGGTAGGCCACGAACCGCAGCGGCCAAGGCCGGATGTAGCGGTAGCTCCCGCGTGCTCTTGAGCGTTTTGGGCTCGGCCAGCTTGCCGCGATACAACCGGCGGCGTATATTGACCACCATGCGCTTGAAATCGAAGTCTTCCCACTTCAAGGCGAAGAGTTCCGATTCCCGCATCCCGGTGAGTGCCGCGCCTATCGCCATCGTGCGATAGGGCTCCCCCAGGTGCGCAATCACGCGGCCCAGGTCTTCGGGCGTTAGCACCGTGGCCCGACGTACGGGCTTGCCGCAAGGCAAGCGCACCCCGGCCATTGGGCTTTCGCGCAGATACCGCCATACCACCGCCGTGGAAAACAGGCAGCGCAGCGCCGCCCGGATGTGCTTCAGGACCGAAACACTGTAATGGTCGCCGAAGGCATTGAGGAATCGCTGAACATCATCCGGGTGAATGTCTCCCATTTTCCAATCCCGAAAATACGGTTGAATCCACCGCGCCGCCGTGCCGTGGTAGAAGGCGCGCGTCGATTCCCGATAGGTGGGCAGTAAATCCCGCTCCCACTTCTCGTAAAACTCCTGAAAGTTAACCGGCTTCTCGACCGGCATGTACACCCCTTCATTCAGAGGCCGCAAGAAGCTGTCCAGCGCCAGGCGCGCCGCGCTCTTGCTCATTTCCGAGCACGGCCCTATGACCCGGCTGCGCAGCACGCTGCGCACCTTGCCATTCTCCAGCACCGGCTCCGAGTACCTCGCCACCCAAACCTTCCTACGCTTGCCACGGGCAAAGATGTGCCCGCTTTGATATTGTCTCGTCATCGCCCCTCCAGGCCAGACCCGGAGGGCTTTTCCCGTTTCAAGCGTATCATGGGCGGCATCGGCAGCCAAATTTATTTGGACGGAATCGTCACCATAGTTAAGGCACGCAGAGATCATGGCATCTCCAGGGAAAGGCTCTGGCGTGGCCAACGCGGGCCAACGCCGCCAAGAATTGAAGCGTGTAGGATTTTCTGGGGGTTAAGGTACCAGCCTTAAGTGCGTTTCGCCATTTCAACGCTCATGCGATAGCCGACAATCGCCGCTTGCTGGCTCATCAGCGCCGCGGCGCGCATACAACGATGCTCTACTCCCGCGTCCGCTCCGCGGGCGTCGATCTGAAAGGTATTCCCGTGGCTCCCGCTAAAGCCGGAATTGGGAACGATGGTTCCCCCGCTTGCGCCCGGCATGAACAGTTCGGGCCCTCGCTCCCCGACCACGTAGGGGGTGTACGGTTGCACGTCGCCGCCCGAAGCTTTCCCCGCCGCCAGGCCGTGAAAGAATGACCCAATCGCCCCCAGAGGTCCGCCCATGCCGCCCAGCGCCCCCCAAATGGCTTGGAACAGCGTCGCCTTTATGATGGCCGTGGCAATGTAGTCAATCATCTCCACCAGGACCTGGTTGAATCCCTTGCCGGTCAGCATCATTTTGGTGAAGGCGCTGGAGAATTGTTGGCCCATGTCGAGGGCGCCCTGGTTGATTTTGGAAATAGCTGGCTGTTCGATGACGAGCTGTCGGTTGATTTCGGAGAAAACCAGGGGTATGGGTTTAAGCGAATTCTCCCAAAGGTTGATACTCTCCACATCGACATCGATGGCTTTCGTCATGCCGTCGATGGCTACCGCGTAGGTTCCCAACTGCTGACCCGTGCCAAAGGTCGGAAACGGATTGTTGTTTGACGGCGCGGCACTCGGCGCCGCACCGCCGGCGGAAAGGTTCAGGCTACGGCTGCCGGCGCTACCCGGCTCTCCGATGCGGGCCATCTCAGCATTGTATTGGGCAAGAAGGCGCATTTGATCAGCTACGATGTCCGTGGCTTGCTTGGCGAGGGATGAGCGGATCCCATGCGCCAAAAGGCCAAGCGGACCGGCAAGGCGTAGGGCTTGCTCTTCCAGGCCGATGCCTAGCAGCTTGAGTTCGTCCTTGAATTCCCCCACCATCATCTTATTTCCGGCCAAGAGGCCGAAGAATTCTGACAGGGGTTTGACGAGCCTTTCCCCAAAAGTGAGTTCGAGCCCCTCGCCCGCAACTTTCAATTCGTTCAGCGCCGTCTCGAAGGCGTGGGCAGACTTCGCGCCATCCATACTCATGTAAGATCCCAGCGCCTTGGCGCGGGAAATCAGAGGATCTATACCCTCCTTGGCCAGGGCTTGCAGCTCTTCGGCGTTTTCTCCCCATCCCTTGCCGAAGATGGTACTCGCCGCCAAGCTGCGCTCGCCCGCATTGGACAGGGAGAAAATCCGCGTGGTGACATCCTGAATGCGCTTGGAGGTGGGCTCCAATTTGAGCCCGGCCAATTCTTGCTGGGTGAAGAGTTCGCTTAGGACCTTACCGGCTTTGTTGGCGGGATTTTCCAGGCCAGAGGTAATTTGCTTACCCGCCTTGCTCACGGCGCTGGTCAGGCTCTCGAAACTTCCCCCGGCTTCCTTGGCCACGAGGTGTAGGCCGGATAATTCCTCGGCAGTCAGGCCAGTGGTGATTCCGGCGCGGTATATTTCTTGGCCGAATTTGCCAGCCGTGTCGGCTAGGTGCTCCAGCTCCATCGTGATACCGGCGAAGCCGAGTCCTTTAAGGGCAGAGCCTAATCCGCCCATGACGGATTGCACGTCATCGGAGAAGCTTTGCGCGTAGCGGTGCGCCTTGTCGAAATCACTTTTCAGCGATGCGGTGTCGGCGGAGAGTTTGATTACCAGTTCAGCAAGAGTCATAATTCACCAGAAAACGGGGGTGAGGCTGCGAGGATACAACCCCACCCCGTCAAGTCATTCGCGTTGCGCGCCTCCGGCGAGTTCGCGAACGATGAACTAACGATATTCCACCCCACGCGCGGCGATGTGCGGCGCCACGCCAGACGTGGCAGGCTCCCCCGATTCGGCGCGCATGGCGGCGACGACTGCGGGTTTGTTGTCTTTCATGCGGACCAGGACTTCGATTTGCTCGTCAGTTAGCGGACCGGCGCTCATCACAGAGACTTCCCCATGAAAGAACGTAACCACCATATTCAGCGCTCGCGCGCGCTCAATCAATTTCTGTGCGGTGTCCATTGTCCCTCCATCGAAAAAAATCCGGGCTCCCGGCGGCACGGCGGGAGCCCGGTTCCCTCCGCCCCCGTGATAGGCGGGGGGCTCACACTGGCGAAGGAGAAGACGCCAGTGAAATCTGCTACTCCGTTAAACTTCCCGGCCCTTGGGGGGTCCGTGCCAAGGGCCGGGTTCACCCCCGCCCTGTGGTTAGGCAGGGGTGCAGCGCCGAAAAGGGGCGGGAAACGGCGCTGCAAACTTTCATTACTCCATTTGTGACAGGCGAAGCTTGGCGCGCGCCCGAAGTGTCCAAAGCTCAGGGTCAACCGTTATCGGTCGGTAAGGCGCGGGGTCGGGCGCGGGCCGGGAAATCCACCTATAACCGATACCCTTGGTTGCCGACCGCAAGTAAGCTCGCAGTTCTTTCGGCTCACCATCGGGGAATATGCTTTTCCTTGCGCTGACTGAGGTCTGTGAGTAAGCCGGAAATGTTACGGGCGATACGTCGTAAAGGTGGTCAATCGCCGTCAAGGTGCGAATCACCACGCCGCCCGATTCTTCCCACTCTTGCCCGTCCTCCCCCACGCTGAATCCAAAAGAACACTGGTCACAATCGCCACGGGAAATTGCGCTGTGAACGGACCTTCCGGTTTCAGTGGGCGGCAGCACGCACCGAAAGAAGAGCCCGGCGGCGTCCTCGCTGAGGGTGAGAGTCCCGGCGCGAACACGGCCCAATAGCAGCGAAGAATCGTGATTGAATAGGCATGCACATCCGCCCAGCGAATCCCGCAGCGCGGGCGCGAACGCTCCCGGCCGGATGCGCTCCCGAAATCCACCTAGGTCTTCCGACAAAACATCGAAACACGCGGCATAACCTTCAATAGTGTTATCCGACTTGGCGCGGATTTCCGCGCCGCTCAAATAGCGCACTTCGCGATTCATGATCTTTTCTCCTAAATGAAGCCTTCGGCGGGGAGGTATTCGAACCCTCCCCACCTTTAGGCCGCTCCCCGCTGTTTGGAGGGGCAAACTTACGAACTGGCTTGCTGGAGGAATTTAACGGGCGAGTCTTCGAACCCGGCGGCGTTTACCAGCGTGCCATTACATCGAAGGAAAGACTTGTAGGACATCTGGCCATAGTCGGCGAACCTTTCGCGGTAAGCCCGAATGCCCACGGAGGGGGTAACGACGCGGAAAATAAATCTCGACATATCGCCAAAGGCAATCGTTTTGTTATTAACGCCTATGTTTGGCATACTGGGGCAAATGCCAATCGGGTATCCAAGGATCGTCCGCACGCCTTGCCCGTTGTACGCTTGCTGGAGCAGGGGCCTTCCGTAGCGGTCTATTGTCGAATCCAGGGCGGCTAGGGTGTTATCGTTCATGAGCCAGTAGCAGCGTGCGGAGGCCCGGTAAGCCGGGTTGACGGACTTGCGGAGGTTGCAGAGGTCGGCCCAGCCAATTGAGGTTCCACCCGTCTCTGATCCGCCCGTGTTGGCGCCTGACCCTTGAGCAATAACCCCAAGCTTGGCAATGCTGAGCAGTGTCGTAATAAGCGAAGGAGAAATCCCCCGCCCGTGGCGCACGGCGAACGATCTCGCTAACAGGCCGACAATATCGAATCCACTGTCTTGGAGTAGCTCGATTGACACGCGGACTTCTCCGGATCTCCATGTAGGGGGTCTACTCAAAAATCCAGGCGCGGGCGAACTGGTGTCTGAGGGCATCGTAACTTCGCCGTCTACGGAAGCGCCGCCCGCCTCTTGCTGGTTTTCCGCGATGATCACAGATGCGTTGGACGTATCATCCCACGCGGGCCAGACGCATGGCGAACCGTTGCGGGTCTCAAACCAGCTAATAATCGCAGGATCGAAAATCGCGTCGTATGCCTTCATTGCCTCGAATAGTTGCTGTGCGAAGCTAGCGGGTACAATCCACCCGCCCCACAGCGGGGTAGCAACGCCGAGGTCGCGGAATTGTTTGTCCCAATGCCGCGCCTCACTCTTCAGGCTTCCATTGCGCAACCACGTTTCGAAGTCTCGGTCATCTAGGGTTTGCGCGGGTCCGGTCGGGAGGCGGTCGGCCAGGTCCATCAGCGCGGATGCCCGGCTGCTCGACTCTTTGGAAAAGTTCGGAGCGTCAATCAAGGCCGCTGCCTTCTGGAGCAGCGCCAAGCGAGCGTCATCTCTGGAATTCGTATTAAATCGGGTCAAATTCATGTTTTTCTCTCTCTTTTTAGGGTTTTTGAAGGCGTCCGCAATCATGCGGCGCGCGACTTGAAATTCTTGGGGACCCGGCGGCGATTGGAGTCCGCGCGCAAGCACCCGCATGAGCGAGTCCCCCCGCGTACCAAGTAGGTCCCGGGTACGGTCAATTCCGTCCCGCATTCGCACTTGCAGTAGAACACGGCCCCGCGCTTTGAGATTGCAGCCCATCCGGTCACTGTGAGGCGGTCAAAGATGCGCCCGGTAAGATCCTTGAAGTGTCGATTGCTCGACAAGATGTTTTTTAGGCACCCGCAGCTTTCGGAGTCACCCCTGCGTAAATCCCCTCCACTCAGGGTTGCCGTGTTCCCGCAATCGCATCGGCACAAGTAGGTCAAATGCCCGCGTGGGTCTTTTCCACCTTGAGCAATCACCACCCAGCGCCCGAATCTGCGGCCCCCCATCTCGACTGCCGGGCGGCCGACTTTTCGTTTTGATTCCGTCATATTTCCCTGCCTTTTTCGATTCCAAATTGACCCCCCCCCTTGTTATTTCTGCGACCGTGCGCGTGTGTTTGGGCACACGGTCTAGGAAAAATCGCTTCTCGAAAGAAGACCCCCCATCCCCCCCAGGCCGATTTAGACGCCAAGCTTTTCGAGAAGCTTCTTGCTTTCCTCGGATGGTTGCTTAACCCCGAACTCCACCACGCGCTGAGAGCCCACAGGTTCTGAGGGTTTGGGCTCGCGAGACATCCAGTTGCGGGCGAACGCGGCAAACTTCTTCTTGCGCCTTTCCGGGTTGGCTACAAGCCAAGCATCCATCTGGCGATACGACGCAACCCGGTCAATGTGCGGATATGCTAAGCCCAGCGCATCATCTTCCCTTTCGGTGATCTCTAATACTTGGCCTTCAAATGCGAGGTTTTTTATCAGTGGCATCTCTTCACCCGGCTCTTGGGATTCGTTCGGTGCATTCTGCTCTGTCTCTGTCTCTGTCTCTGTCTCTGGTATAGCAATATGCTCGCAGTTTGCTAGCACGCTGCTAGCGGGTTGCACCTCAAGAAATCCACATGAAATAAGTTTTTTCAAATCCACCTTGCTCTGAGCGTTGATGCGGTTTCCAACAAACTCGGCATCTTCTGGTATGCGGTTCTCTGTCCGCGAGGCCAAGAGCCAAATACCGATCAGGTGAGCCTTGGCCGCGTCCGGCAAACTGGCAAACTCGGGATTTTCAAGTAGCGAGTTGTGAAGCTTGATCCAGGGCGGATTCCGTTTGGCATAGTGCTGGAATCGCCTCCAATCCTTCACCTGAAGGTAGCGCATTTAGGCTCACACTGTTTCACGGTTTTGTAACTGTACTGTATAGCCTACTAATCTTGTTGGGCATACTAGCGCCCCACACGGCCAAAGGCCGCGAATCCTGCGGACTATCGGTTGCGGCTAAATTAAAATCTTTGGATGGTTTCCCATACTGAGTTTGGGGGAGACTGTACGTCCGCTTCAAGCTCCGAAGGGTGCCAATGACCTTGGATGGCCATGCGGTCCGCGCTGCCTGCGGATAATGGGTTGACGTTAACGAAGGGACCCATTTCGGGCGATTGCGTAATATAGAACATCATGGGTTGGTCTGCCGGGAGGCGTCGTACCCGTTTCAGTTCGCTCATTGCGAATGTGCACGCTTCCAGGTATGCCTTCTGGTCGGTATGCTGCAAGCGATAGAGTAGCGGGCCGATGTTGCCCCTAAATAGCTCGGATTGAATCTCAAGTTTTGTTCCGTTACTCAACATGCTCTGCGCTCCTTGTCGAAAAATACCCGTTAGGGTTGTCTTGCATTTTTGTGTTGTCTCTTCTCGACTCTCACTAATAGAGCTACAAAAGTACTGGGTCTTTTGGGGTCAAGCAACCTAAGTAACTGATACCATTTGAGATATATTTTTTTTGGCCTCCAATAAGTAGTATTCTACGGTACGTTCTGGCACGGACATAAAGTCTGCAATCTCTTTTGCCTTAAGGCCGCCCCACCAGAAGGCAATTAACGCTTGGCGCTGCTTATCGGGGAGCTTGTCTAATGCTGCGGCATCAGCCTTTTTAAGCCAGGGTTCACCGCGTAATCGTGCTTTCAATATCCGCGAGCTTGGCGGTTTTACAATAATCCTTCGCAAGCTATTGGAAAGATAGTCTCGGTAATGCTGGTAGTTAAATTGAGCGAGGCCGCGTCCAGGATCGTACCTTCGGCGTTTGCCGCTTGCTGTCGTTTCTATTTCCATCAACGATTCCAAGCTTGGCTCCGCTGACATACTAAAATCGTCAAAGCCTAGTCTTTCTAATTCTGCCCCTTCCGGGATGCCCAGCCCATTGCAATATTTGCAGGTGAAGGACGTGAAGTCATTTGCCCCCATCACTTTTGATATGCACCGCATCATGCATTTCCTACAGGTTAAAAATTGCTCGTTGAACGCCTCGGCGGGGTAGTCATTCGAGATAAAGCCGCCAGTATCGAGTACGAATTCAATCACCCTAACAAGAGGAACTCCCGGCGCTGACTTCAATTCTCCCTTGAGATATAGGTAGGTTACCATTTTCACGGGCGTTATCCTTTCCCGATTCTTGGCGAGGGACTCGGGCCACAATGATTAAATCGTCAGATGCCGGGGTAGCCTTGAACGTTTTTGCAGGGCAATGTTCCGGGTTGGCTCACGCCGTCATGTCGCGGGCGGCAAGGAAGGCACGGTCATAGCGCCGGGTCATTTTGGCCAGGGTACAGCACGCCAGGGTGTCGGCGGCAACGTCGCCAGCTTCTACCAGGAGACAAATACTCTCCCAGCCAATAGCGCACACGGCCAGGTGCATCAGGGTTTGCAGCGCGGGGAAGCGGTCCCGAATCTGCGCCAGGTCTTCATCTGAGATTTTCTTGCTTTGTGCCATCGGTTATGATTCCTCCAGCGGATCGGGGTCCCGGTCGTTTGGGACCCTCACCGCGTTTCCCCCGTTCAAGAAGTGCTAGACCACCGCAACGACATCTCCCGATTTCTCTTTGCGGATTGTTTCATCGCAGTAGGTGGTTTGTGGCACCATTGCTGTACCCAGAGCCTCTAGGTCTTCCACGGCACTGTGGGCTATCTGGTATAGCCCGAGCATTACGTACTCGGCTGATCCCAAGTCGCCTAAGCCACTCTCACAACTGTTCACCTCAAGAGCAGTAGCAACGGCCCTCATCTTACTGATGGCGAGCTGATACTCATGAAATGACTTTATCGGAATTTTATTAATCGCTTCCATGCCCCTCACCCCCTTTCCCGGCTTACCGGGCCGATGATTGGACCGCCCGGCTCGTAACCAGGCGGTCCCGTTTTTGGCACCCCGTTTTGAAATCCTTTCGAAACCTTATCTGTTTCGGCGGCGCTAGCCTTTGATGCCCAGGTCAGCTAAAAACCTTCGGTCAGCATCGTGCGTCGGGCGCGGCAGGTTATAGGGCTTTGTTATCCCCATTAACTCGAAACTTCCGGTTCCTATGCCCAATCGTGCAAATGACCCGGCATCCAGAGCCCTATCGAATGCCCAATCAAAGAGGACGCGAATAAACCTTGAGCGCGTCCTCGCCTCGCATTGCACACAATAATCCAGCGTGGATAGTTTCTCCTGGTCGAAGCTAAACGCCAGTCTTACCGTTGCCTTCTTTCGCATGTTTCTCACCCCGCCCCTTCGCGGCTCTGCGGCGCTCGACAAATTCATCGATGGCCCGGCGAATCAAGTTGGACATAGTTTCTTCTGTCTCGCGCGCCAGGGCTCGCAAGTTTTTGATTTGGATTTTCGATAGCCAAACCGTAGTTCTCTTCATGGGCGGAGTATGCTCTCAAGACATACCAAAGTCAAGGGAATTCTTGGGGCAGTCGGGAGGATTGCCCGATTTATTTTTAAGTCTTTCCCACGGGCCAAACTTGGGAAAAATATGGGAAAGACCGTTCGGAAACGCCGTCTATTTTCGGTTCTTACCGATACGGGAAAAGCCTTCCGGGTCTATGTTTTAGATTGGTTTCAACGTACTATAGGCTAGATTCGAAGTCTGCCGCTCTATCCATCTGAGCTACAGGCGCAACCTCTAAAATCCGTCACTTAACGCGACCGGCTGGGACTTCTCAGCCCGAGGCGCGTCTTATCTCATCATTATACTTCCCGAAATCATTCTATTCAAGCAATTCCAAATCAGGGTCGTGGTGTCATTTGGAAGTGGCACGGGCGCCCCGCCCGTGAACAGTCACGGCCAAGATGGCCGTGCCACAGCAAATGACACCACTACCCAGATCAGGAAGGGTATGGTTTTGTCGTGACGCGAACCTCTTGGCCGCGACCGCACCATTTAAATACAAGTGACTATCCACTGAGTAACTACGAACTGCCAACTGTTGACTTTGGTTTCCTTCGGCGCTATAGTTTCCCGGGCTGTGGTCATCAAATTCCGAGCCGGGAAGGCCCCCATGCAAGTTTCTTCCTCTGCTCCCGCGCGCAGTGCACAACGCGTATCAGCGACGATTCCAATCAGTCTGTTGCTGGATTGGGAAGGGTCCAAGATAGAGCACGACGCCTACACGGTTGATCTCTCGAGCCGAGGTTTACGGGTTCGCACTACTTTCGTGCTGTTTCCTGGGGAGATGGTTGGCATCGTCCCGTCGGGTGAAGCCGGGCAGGCCATCCCGTCTCGAGTGGTGTGGGTGGAGCGATCGTCCGTCTCGGGGTGCCTCGCCGGGATCGAATTCTTAGATACCTTACCTGTATAAGTCCTCCGCAGAGATTAACCTGAGCGTTCCCCGGTGGGGGAGTGTGTGGCAAGTTCGAGTCACTCCTCAGCGCTTTTTGAGCGTTACCCGGATGCCCTTTAGCGGGCGAAGGGTTAGGGATGGGGCGGTGGCCACTCGGTGCCCGGGCACGAGCTTGAGTTGAAACCTCTGCGTGATGGCGGCGAGTAGCAGCGGCACTTCCGCCTGGGCGAACGTATTGCCGATGCACAGGCGGGGCCCGGCTCCAAAAGGAAAATACGCGCAGCGGGGGAGGCTCTTGGCAAAATCCTTCTCCCACCGCTCGGGGACGAATTCCTCAGGCCGATCAAAGAATCGCGGATCGCGATGAACTACCCACTGAAACATGGCGAGGGTGGCTCCTTTAGGGATGGGATACCCGGCAATTTCGCAATCGTTCACCGCCTCGCGCACCACGCCGAAGGCGGGAGGATAGAGGCGCAGGGATTCTTTGAAGACCATTTCCAGAAACGGCAGGCGCGCCAAGTCTTGAAAGGCGGGCGCGCGGCCTTCCAGAGCGGTATCCACTTCCGCCTGAAGTTTTCGTTCCGCGTCGGGATTCTGACCCAGCAGGTAGAACGTCCAGGCCAGCGCCAGCGCGGTGGTTTCGTGGCCGGTGAAAAACAGCGTCATCATCTCGTCGCGCACTTGGCGTTCGTCGATTCCCGTGCCATTGCCATCGCGCGCGTTCAGCAAGACGGAAAGCACGTCGGGCGAGTGGCCATTGTGGCTCGCGACCTTCCGGCGAATGATTCGCAAAACAATTTCGTCCAGCCGCTTGATAGCTCGCCGGTAGCGAAGGTTCTCGGGCGTGGGAAGCCACTCGGGTATCAGGTACAGACCGAAGCGCTCGTCATATTGCTTGAAGAAGAGGGCGAAGGCTTCGCAGGCTTGCTCCGCGTCGGAACTGATTTCTTCTCCGAACAGAACCTTGGCGACAATCTCCATGGTCAGGCGCGTCATGTCTTGGTGCACGTCGCGCTCTTCGCCGTCCTGCCAGGTGGCCAGCATCCGCGCGGTGGATTCGAGCATGGTCCGCGTGTAGGAGAGGACGTGATCGTGATGAAATGCCGGCTGAAGCAGGCGCCGTTGCCGCTGCCACAGGCTGCCATCGCTGGTGAGAAGGCCATCGCCGAAAAGCGCTTTGCTCTCGCGCAAGAAAACCGATTTGATAAAGTTGCTGCTCTTGCTGACCAGGACGGTTTCTATGTCACGCGGATGACTGAGCACGTAAGCGTGATGATTGACCACTCGTACGTGGACCACATCGCCGTGTTCGCGCACCTGCTGCATGAGAAAATCCAACTCATCTCGTTGAATCTCCGGTAACGAGCCAACCAGAAAGTGCCCCTTGGGCCCCGGCGGCACTGGGGAAAGCTTCATGTCATCCTCCCACGGTGAATGGAACTCCTTTAAGATTGGAATTGTAACACGCATCCCAGGGCTGCACCTGAGGTGGGAGGGGTTGCGCCGCGAGGGGCGACCAGGGCTCGCCGCTCTTCCAGCCTATTGCAACGCGGTCCGAAAATCGGTTCTCGCGGCACTTGGTGCGGTCGATGCGAAGAGCCTTGCGGGTGTGACGACCGTTAAAGTGGGTAGCGCAAAGCGGCGGAGCCGCAACCCGAGGCGTGGCATGGCCATCTTGGCCATGAACATCACGGGCAGGATGCCCGTGCCACGTCGCGTGTAGGGGCCGGCGGCGCTGGCCCCATGCCTAGCATGCATCAGCCTTGAGCACAGGCAGGAGTGCCTGTGCCACGGCGCGGCTCGCCACTAACGACTGCCTTACTCATGCCGCAGCGCCACCATCGGATCGACCTTCGTCGCGCGGCGGGCGGGGATGTAGTTGGCCATAAGCGCGACCGCCGTCAGGATCAGAGACACCGCGACAAACGTCAGCGGGTCCCGGACCGTTACTCCATAGAGCAGGTTGGACAGAAATCGTGTTAGCGCCAGCGCGCCGGCGAGGCCGAGGGTTATGCCCACCAGCGCCAGCGCTGCCCCGGGCCGAAGGCCGCGCGGGGCTCCGCGCCCATCGTGCTCTCCTATTGCAACGCTGCCCGAAAATCGGTTTTGGCAGCGCTTCGGGCGGGGATTAACGCGCCAGCGATGCTAACGGCCAGCAGCACGATGGCAACAGCAAAATACGTTAACCCATCGGTGGGCTTTACCCCGTAGAGGAAGGCGCGGAGCAGCCGTCCCACCGCCAGCGAAGCCGCCAAGCCAACCACCAATCCCACGATGCTTAGTAGCAAAGCCCGGCGCAGAATCATGCCCTGGATCGAGCCACTCGACGCCCCCAGCGCCATGCGAATTCCGATCTCGCGCCGTCTTTGGCCGACCAACTGCGAGAGCACGCCATAGAGTCCCGTCAGCACCATCAGGATCGCCACTCCGGCGAAGGAGCTGGTCAAATACAAACTCAGGCGCTGGTTGAAAGTCACCTCGTCCAGGGCTCCGCGCAGGGTCCGGAAGTGATCCAGCGCATAGTCGGGAGCGGACTGCCGAAAAATCTGGCGGATGGTATTGGTCAAATCTGCGCCCCCCCGCGTCCTGACAATGTAGTTTGTACCTGAAGCTACCAGGACGGTATAGACGAACCCGGTTGTTGGAACCTGCTGGTAAGCCATAAGCACTTCCGGATCTGGCGTGTGGGTCAGGTCGTGCTGTCGTGCATCGCCCAAGACTCCCACAATCGTATAAGTTTTCTTTGCGGGATCCGTGTTCAACCTCCATGCCACAATGTGTTGACCGATCGGATCCTGTCCAGGCGGAAAACGCCGGGCAAAGGTCTCGTTGACGACCGCCACCAATCGGTCATTGGGGGTGTCGTCGTCGGAGATCATTCTTCCCTTAATGAGCGGCATCCCCATCGCGCGCGAGTACCCTGAGCTCACGATACAAATCTGGGCTTGGACTACCCCCTCTTCCTCACTGTCCGTGTGCCCGGGGAGCTGAAAGCGCACCCACATGGTATTGTGATCGAAAGGTGCCCAGGCACTCAACGCCACGTCGGTAACGCCGGGCATTTGACGGAGGCGGTCCACCATCGGTTGATAAACTCGGGTCACGATGGATTCCTTGGGCGGGATGGGTCCCGTTTCCTGGGCGGCGAGCGACCCCATAATCCCCGGCGCGTCCGCGGGCGTGGCGGTGAACGTGGTCACCCGCTCCAGATCGAAGCCGAAGTGGATGTGCTCCAGGTTGTACAGGGTGTGAAACATCAGTCCGGTGGAAACTAGCAGAATAGCAGAGAGGGCCACTTCACCCGCCACCATCCCTTCGCTCAACCGTGAGCGCTTCCTCCCTGCGGTCGATCCCCCCGAACCCTCGCGAAGCACTTCCTCAGGAGGGGTGCGGGTGGCCAGAAGAGCGGGTACGAGCGAGGAAAGAATCGTCGTTACAGCCGCTAAGACGGCCAGCATGGCGAAGAGCGGTGCCCGAAGCCGGATCTCGTCAGCTCGGGGAATGAAATCGGGCGGGAGGCGATGCACCGCCAGGAGCAGAAGCGAGGTGAACCCGAGGCCGGCCAGTGCTCCGGCAATCGCCAACACCGCGCCTTCCGCGATCAACTGGCGCAGCAGCCGGCTCCGACCCGCTCCCAGCGCTGCCCGAACCGCCAACTCCTGGCGGCGCGCGAGGTGACGGGCGAGTTGTAAGTTGGCCACATTGACACAGGCGATGGCGAGGACTAGAAAGAGCGCTCCGGTAAGGGCCAGCAGCCCCGGACGCACGGGGGCGGTTATGGCATCGCGGTAGGGTTCGACGACGTACTTGAGGCCATCAGAGTGCTGTGCACCCCGAGTACTCTGAACAATCGCTGCGAGCTCCGCCTGAGTAGCTCGTGGAGTGGCTCCGACCTTTAGTTTCCCGACCAGGCTTATAATTCCCTCGGAGCGGTCCTTCAGCATGCTTGGCGTGACTCGCATCGGGAGCCATACTCGCGCAGTGATGTCATCAGGCGGGAAACGAAAGCCGTCCGGCAGGACTCCAACCACAGTGTGGGGCACTCCCCCGATGCGAACCTCCCGTCCGACGATAAGCGCGTCCGCGCCAAACGAACCACGCCAAAGCTCCGCGCTCAAAAGCACTACTGGTGCGGCGCCGTACACATAGTCATTGCTATCGAAGGGACGGCCAAGCACTGGATGGACGCCCAGAATGTCGAGGAAATTGGCCGTAATCGTCGTCCTGCCGACCTTCTTACCACCTTGTGGAGTCTCTATTGCCGACGGGTCCCCGCCCGTGCCTATGAGATCTTCCAGTAAGCGAGACCGGGTGCGAACGTCTTGATAATCCAGCCATGGGACGCCGGACTCAGAGGCGCCATACATCGCCTTTATGGAAACGAGACGATCTGCATCGCGAAGCGGCAGGGGGCGAAGCAGCACGCTGTCAATCACGGTGAACATGGCCGTGTTGGCGCCGATCCCCAGAGCCAGGGTCAGTATGGACAGCGCGGCAAAACCGCGATTCTTGCGCAACTGGCGAAGTGTGTATTGGACGTCCTGGGCAAGATCGTAAATCCAATTTACCTTGCGCGTGTCGCGGCACTTCTCCTTGGATTGCTCGACTCCGCCGAATTCTCTGCGCGCGGCATAGCGGGCCGCTTCCGGCGAAAGGCCTTTGGCGGCATATTCTTCCGTCCGGCGCTCCAGATGGTCACGGATTTCCTCGTCCAAATCCTGATCCACCTGGGGGCGGTGGAAGAGCGATCGCAGGCGCAGCGGCACGGTGTAAATCCAGTGTTCTGGGCCCATGGGGTCCTCCTTGCGAGCATTGAGAGTCTTTCGGCTACCCAAGATGGGCAGAAACTCCGCCCAAGGACGGGTAGCGCGGACCTGTTTTGTAGGTCCGCGGCTTTTCTGTGCCCATCGGGGGACGAGCCGCGGACCTACCAAACAGGTTCGCGCTACACGTCCTGCCGCGCTCAGGCCTCTTTCAACTTCACTACATGCGAAATTGCTACCGAAAGCCGCTGCCAGTTGCTGGCTTCTTTCTCCAGTTGCTTCCGGCCGAGCCGGGTCAGTGAGTAGTACTTGGCGCGGCGGTTTTTTTCGCTGGCTTTCCATTCGGCCGCGATCCAGCCTTCTTGCTCGAGCTTGTGCAAGGCGGGGTAAAGCGAGCCGTCGCTGACATGCAAGACGTCACCCGAAACCTGTTTCAGCCGCTGGCTGACGGAATAGCCGTTGAGCGGCTCCAGCGCGAGAATCTTCAAGATCAATAAGTCGAGGGTCCCCTGGACTAAATCCGATGGTCTGCTCATCTTCCTCCTCGGTAACCGAGAGTATATTACAGCGACTCCTCTCGGTAAGCAAGGGAAAAAGGCGACGGTCAGTTTCTTCCACCGCAGATCCGCATGAGCCTTCGGCTCGCAACTGCGCATGAAAATATGCGAAGCACTTTGGAGTGCGGCCGCGAAGCTGCCGCTTTGCCTCTTGCCCACGAACCGCATGAATCAAGGGCGGAAAGCGGCAGCTTC
>Ga0326728_10004379_pt1 | contig 41888 bp, 38 predicted proteins | sample MB3enrmetagenome_FD_207602 | JGI IMG/M metagenome (GOLD analysis project Ga0326728, IMG submission 207602) | Lab enriched peat soil microbial communities from McLean, Ithaca, NY, United States - MB31MN | ecosystem: Environmental > Terrestrial > Soil > Wetlands > Peat | place: USA: New York... | reverse complement strand
AGACTTACCCGTCGACACTCGGCAATGGACACTGGAAGACTGGGCGGGTAGCCTGCCGCACCAGCTCGAAACCCTTTCCCGGGGCAGGATGGGCTGGCGGATGGCTCGCATTTGCCGGTTGCTCCGCCTGTTCTCGGAGGTGAGTAGAGCCCGGGAGCCACAGCCCGGCGCCACCCCGGAGGCGATCGAGGCCGGCCTCCAGGAAGTTCTTCGCTTGCTGGATGAGGAAATCGCCGCCCTCCAGCCGGAATTGGAATACGCCGAAAAGGTGAACGCCGAGAGAGCCGCCATCGAGCGCGACGCCTGCCTGGCTCCGGAGGGCGACACGTGGCGCATGATGCTGCGCCAGGAAAGCTCGCTGGACCGCTCGATTGACCGCAAGGTGAAAATCATCCTGGGCATGCGCAAGAATTATCTCGACGACTCGATGCAGGCTCAGATCGTACGGGCCAATGTGGATAAGGGTAATGACCCCGCGATGGAAGATATCGAACCAACGTCAGGGATCGACATTCAGTCCCAGGACCCAGCCCTCGAACCGCCAGAACCTCAAAATGCACGGAACAAACCGGGAATGTCTATGAAAACAAAGGGACACGAGCCAGACGGGGGGATAGGGAATAGGGAACAGGGAACAGGGAATAGGCAGTGCGTAGTAGGCAATAGGGCGGTTGGCGCGGAGCACCGCCGTTTATGATCCGTCAGCATGGTCCTGCGGCCCGCAAGGCTCACAAGAAACGGTCAAAATGACATGCTGTGGCCGACCCGGCAATTGGGAACAGGGAAGAGGGAACAGGGAACCGGGGATAGCGAGTAGCTATCCCTTTCTTCCGGCACGAGCTCATTCCTGGCAAACGGTTTTGTGGACCGTGCGATCTCCAGAAGGGAATGGAGAATAGGGAACAGAGAATACGGAAAGGAATTCCCGATTCCCTGTCCCCTGTTCCCTATTCCCTGTTCCCTGGTGCCTGGCGTTGACCTCTCCACCTGAAGATGCTAAAGTCACGCGCCATGAAAATAACACGAAGAGTATGGTTAGCCGGGGCTGCGGGAAGTTGGCTGGCCCTGGTTCCAGGGAGATGGCTTGCTTCCACCACTCGCCCTAAGATCGCCCTGATCACAACCGTGATGTTCAAATACGCGCATTCGCAGCATTTTGCGGATCGCTTCCTGGAGGGCTACGGCTGGAATGGCGAGCACCACCGGCCTCCCTTCGATGTCGTCTCGTTTTATGTGGACCAGGTCGGACCAGCTGATTTGAGTCGCGAGCGCGCGGCGCGCTTCCCCGCCGTGAAAATCTATCCCACCATCGCCGAGGCGCTGACTTTGGGCGGTAGCAAGCTGGCGGTGGACGGCGTGCTGCTGATCGGCGAGCATGGCGATTATCCGCGCAACGAGAAAGGCCAAACGGAATATCCCCGCTATCAGTTTTTCCAACAGATTGTTAGCGTGTATCGCGCGAGCGGGCGATGCGTGCCGCTGTTCAGTGACAAGCACCTCTCCTGGAACTGGGATTGGGCCAAGGAGATGTACGACACGTCGCGGAGCATGGGCTTTGCGTTTATGGCCGGCTCGAGCCTCCCGGTAACCTGGCGGATCCCCTCCGTCGAGATGCCCATGGGTGCTCGAATCCGCGAAGCGATGTGCGTGGGTTATGGCGGCGTGGACAGCTACGATTTTCACGGGCTCGAAACCATTCAGTGCATGGTCGAGCGGCGCCGGGGAGGCGAGAGCGGGGTGAAGTGGGTCCAAGCCTATCGGGGTGAAAACTTCTGGACGGCGTACCAGGATGGCGTGTGGTCGCGCGAGCTGTGCGAGGCCGCTCTCTGCCGGAGCCACACGCTCACCCCCGCGCGAACGGGCTTCAACGATGTTTTCCCCACGCTGGACGACATGCGGCGCCTGGTCAAGGACCCTTTTGCTTACCAATACGAGCATGCCGATGGTGTGAAGTGCACCTTGGTGATGCTGAACGGGTTGGTGCAGGACTTCAACTTCGCGGCGCAACTCGAGGACCAGCGGGAGCCCTTCTCCACCCAAATGTACCTGCCCATGCCGCCGGACCGCACCACTCTGGCGAACTTTTTCAGCCCGCTGGTCAACAACGTGGAGCGAATGTTCCTTAGCGGCAAACCTACCTACCGGGTGGAGCGCACGCTGCTCACCACCGGGCTCACGGCGGCGGGAGTGGAGAGCTTGTATCGCAATCAGGCGCGCTACGAGACGCCGCACCTCTCCATTCGCTACCAGCCGATTGCGGAATCCAGCTATTGGAGAACGTGAAGAAAGGTATCAGGTGCAGGGTGTCAGGTGTCAGGGAACAGCTATCAGCCGTCAGCTATCAGCTTTCAGCAGTCAGACGGCCAGACGTTCATTGAAGGATTGAGCCCGCGGAGCGGGCGGCAGCGTGTAGCCCACGGCTTACGCCCTGGGCTACACTATGCCGCCCCTGACGGGGCTCCGAAGAACCGGCGCACACGGGAAAGACTTGTTTGACGAACTTTTGACTCAGGACACTTGGGAGTTTTTGCTGAAAGCTGATAGCTGACGGCTGATAGCTATTCGGGAGTTATCATGAAACAGATTGCAGTCGTCACTACCGTGTACCGCTATCTCTCGCACGCGCAACACATGGCGGATCGCTTCCTGGTGGGATACCCGCACAATGGGCAATGGCATCGGCCGGACATGAAGGTGGTTTCGTTGTACGTCGATCAGAAGCCGCCGGAGGATCAAAGCGCCGAGCGCGCGCAGGAATTCGGCTTTAAGGTTTATCCGACGATTGCTGAAGCTCTACGTTGCGGCACTGATCGGCTGGCGGTGGATGCTGTCTTGATCATCGGCGAGCACGGTGACTACCCCCGCAACGAGAAGGGACAGATTCTTTACCCGCGCTACGAGTTCTTCAAACAGTGCGTGGAGGTGTTCGAGAAAGACGGGCGGTCTGTGCCGGTCTACAACGACAAACATCTCTCGTATAGCTTCGACAAGGCGAAGTGGATGGTCGAGGCTTCCAAACGCTTGCAGTTCCCCATGCTGGCAGGTTCTTCGCTCCCTGTCACCTGGCGCCTCCCGGAACTCGAACTGCCGCTCGAATGCGAGATCGAAAGCGCCCTGATGGTGGGTGAGGGAGGATCGGACGCCATGGACTTCCACGCCCTCGAAGCCATGCAGTGCATGCTCGAGCGACGCAAGGGCGGCGAGACTGGCGTGAAGGCAGTCCAGATGATCGAGGGCAAGGCCGTCTGGCGAGCGGCGGAGGGAGGTCGCTGGTCGAAACAGATGCTCACCTCCGCGCTTTCCCGCAGCGACACGCCGCTGGGGTTGACTCTCATCGATGGGCGTACGCAGGATTTGGTGGGGAGCGGCCAGTTGCCGAAACTCGTCAAGAATCCGACAGCCTATTTCATCGAATACCAAGACGGCCTGCGCGCCACGCTGCTGATGCTCGATGGCGCGCTTAGGGACTTCAATTTCGCCGCTCGCGTAAGGGGCATGAAGGGCATTGCCTCCACGCAGTTCTTCCTCTCCCCCGTTCCCAACGTAACCTATTCCGCCTGCCTGGTGAGCAAGATCGAGGAGATGTTTGAGACGGGGAAGGCGCCTTATCCTGTGGAGCGCACCCTGCTGGTGAGCGGGGTTCTGGAAGCCTGCCTGACCTCGCGCCTCCAGGATCACCAGCGCTTGGAGACTCCCCAGCTTTCAGTGAGCTACCGCGCTCCGCACCTGCCCCAGTACTGCCGAGGCTGAGTGGTGGTGGTGCGCAAAGAATGCAGGAGCCACCTAAGAACTCCAACGACCACCCCTGGACCCTCCTGAACCAGGACGCGAGCATAAGTCCCCTCCTCCCTGGAGAGGGGACCAAGGGGAGGTGACACTAGCCACTAGCCACTATAGGTTAACGGCTTTCATGGCCCGTTCCGCATAGCGTGCCCCGGCTGTGCTTCCCTTGGGGGCGGCTTCGTCAAGGCGCGCAAGCTCCCCGGGTGAGAGTGTCAACTCCAAGGCAGCAATATTGTCCTCCAAATGCGCTCGCCGCGCCGTGCCTGGGATTGGCACGATCTCTTCGCCCTGGGCGAGCACCCAGGCCAAAGCCAATTGCGACGCTTTGCAACCCTTCTCGGAAGCGATCTGCTCGACCCGGCGGACAATTTCCAGGTTGCGTGTCAGGTTCTCGCCCTGAAAGCGCGGATGATTGCGACGAAAATCCTCCGGCGCCAGGTCTTCGACGCTCTTGAAACGGCCCGTCAAGAACCCACGTCCAAGTGGGCTGTAAGCCACAAAGGAGATTCCAAGCTCCCGGCAGGTGGAGAGAATCTCGTCCTCGGGATCCCGGCTCCAGAGCGAATACTCCGTTTGCAAAGCGGTGATGGGATGGGTGCGATGCGCGCGGCGAACGGTTGCGGGAGCGGCCTCGGAAAGCCCCAAGTACCGCACCTTGCCTTCCTGGATTAAGCGCGACATCGCTCCCACTGTCTCCTCGATGGGGACAAAGGCATCGACCCGGTGCTGATAATACAGGTCAATGGTTTCGACACCGAGGCGCCGCAAGCTGGCTTCGCACGCCCCGCGCACGTACTCGGGCCGGCCGTTAATGCCTAGGAAACTGCCGTCTGGTCCTCGCACGTTGCCGAACTTAGTGGCCAGAACAGTATCATTCCGGCGGCCGCGGATGGCCTTCCCGACCAGTTCCTCGTTGTGGCCCGTGCCGTACATGTCCGCGGTATCCAGGAAATTCACACCTCGGTCGAGCGCCAGATGAATAGTGGCCACGGACTCCTCTTCGTTTCGTGGCCCGTAGAATTCCGACATGCCCATGCAACCGAGACCGATGGCGGAGACATTCAGTGAGCTGTGCCCCAGTTTTCCGTAACGCATTGAGTTAATCTCCATCAGGAAAATGTAGAGGCGGCTTTACGCCGCCAACTGACTTTACGCCGCTCGTCGCAACGGCGAGTTTGCCTCGCCACAGACTCGACGGCGCCGGCCGTGGTCCACCTCGCCCTTCACCTATTGCCCCAATGCCAACCTAAATAACTAGATCTACAATATCATTGTGACTGGTTCTTACTCAAGCGCGACGCTTTGGATCGCGCCAGCTTGCTTCCGCTTTCCGGCTCGAGCCGCTGCCATAGTGCTCCGGCCTAAAGATCGGCGCTACCAAGTGGCCGGGAACTTGCCAAAGCGCGATTACGTATGCTTTAGTAGAAACGAAGCGAGGAGTGTCCCATGAGTACAAATCCCCTACCGCCGCGCCCGCCCGCTCCGCCGCAAGCTCCCCTTCCCCCGCTGGCTCCACAGCCTCCACGGTCAGGAAGCAATATCGTTGCGATTGCCCTGTTGGTTCTGGTACTGATTGTCTGGTAGTGGTATAGTTTGAAATTCAGATGCAAAAGTTTGGCAGGGGAATTGTTCAAGGCAAGCCAAGATGCTTCTTTAATTCAGCTTTTGCCAATTCTGCCACAACGGAGAGTGTAACAGCAGGCAACCCAACCAACCGATCTTTGGTCTTGGCCCATATCCCTGGGTCAGTAATGCTCCCAAGAAACTCATGACCGTTCCAGGTTAGGCGTCTGAATATCTGCATTGGGAGAATCCTTGTAACAGCGCCGTCTACAAAACCTGCTTCAATCAGCAAGCCGAGATGATATGCTACCTCTTCAGTGGAATGATCTTTGATGCCGAGTTCCTCTGGAGTATCAAGAGCAAATTCTTTCGTACCGTTATACTTAGGGTCATCATTTATCAGAATCAAGATATCACGAATCAAATCCATGTCACGTTTCACGGAATAGCCTCTAATGTTGACTTGCATTTTGGTCAGACCTCAGTGTAAGATTTTGGAGGCCGCCAAAATCAAGCACAGCAAATAACCCGCCTGCAAGCGGGTATTTTGCTTTTAATAGAAACCTTCTACTCTCCAATTTCGTGCGTTACGTAAGAGCAGTTACACCCTCCTTCCGAAGTACAATCTGGAATGGGCAGCTCCGGCACGTCTTTGATTGGCCACGGCGCCTTCTGTGCGGACTTACAGGCGGGGCAGGAATCTCCCCCGCTTGAGCCGACAATCTTGATACTCTTCACGAAGCCAGAGGTCCTCCAATCTTCTAAATTCATTCCGCTTTGGACGCTGGAAATAAGCATGGCCACTACGTCCAAAGTCATGTCTTCCATCCGGGATTCAGTTTCAGGATCGCTCGGAGGCCACACGAGACCTAGTCCAAGAAATGACATACCAACGGCGATACGGCAACACTCCAAAGCTTTTTCGTCAACTCCAGATAGAATCTTGGGACTCGCTGTGAAGGTGCGCCTCAATTGCTCTCTCAATGTCTCACGAGAACTACTGAACATGGGGTCTATGGGGAAGCCCAGTTCGTCATTAAACGAAGACACCACGGAGACGGCCAACTCGAGATTCCTTTGCCTAAGTGCCTCCAGTGCGTTCCGGCGCACATCTTCCTTCCGTGCTAGAAACTGATTTGCGAGTTGCTGACCAGTTTCCGAACAGCGCAGCAAGATGATCCCCGCGACGGCCTTCTCCATGCCAGCCGCGTCTGCGGTGCAAAGCCGCTCCGTCATCTGCTCTTTCGTGCCGGACAATTTTAACTGCCGATCCCTCAACATCTGCTTCAATTGACCGCTGGAAAAGCAGTCTACCAACTTCTCCGCTACGCAGCACTGAATGAGATGGCCCGCCGTCAGAAGACGGTGGAGTGCCTCTTCCTCGCTTTCTCCGAGTGCTGCTTTCAAGCTATCCCCCGAATGTCCTGTCGAAGCTGGATACACTCTGTGTGGCCTCAAGAACTTGCTGATGAGTAAACGATGCGCCAACGACCATCTCTGGTCAGATTGGCCGGGCAGTGAAGCCATATTCGAGCCTCCAATTACAGGCTAATCTTACTCAGCATTTTTTCGATTGTCCAGACGTGATCTAGAACTTTTGGAGTTAATTCTTTTTCTTGTAAGGTCCGCGAGGTCCGCAGGTAGGCTCAGGGATGAGAGCTGCCAGTTCTTCGATGCTCCAAACGTGGTCCGCGATCCCAGCTTCCATCGCGGGAGTACATCTCAGAGTCTGATGAATTCGGCAGAAGTTGTAGTGCATTGTGTAGAGGGCTACGGCGTAGGCGTGATTCTCAATCTTCTTTGAGAAGCCGTTGGTCAGCCGAGTGAATCGCCGCATGGTCATTCTCATATTCAAATTTTGTCTCTCGATATAGCTGGTCGAGATGTGGTCGGGGTCAGGGTTGCCGCTGATTGGCTTGCGCTCGCAGGAAGTGCATTTCGCGGGGCTGTAGCGCGTTTCATCCTGAGTGGATTCGTAGGTTTTGACCAGCATCGCATAATCAATGTCGCAGCCGAATGCGCCTTCGACGGCTTCCAAATAAGCCTTATGGCCGTCCGTGGTCAACTGAATCCGATGGGAGAGCCGTGAAGCAAGGTCTTCAATCAAATCTGTCGCTGTCCGCGCATCACGATTGCCGAGCGTCCAAGAGGGAATCAGTTTTGTGTCGGCGTCAATCGCAACCCAAGTCCAAACGTCGCCATAACCGAAGTGGCCTTTCTTGTCGGCAGGGACGTTCTTCTCTTTCGCGTAGCAGAACTGCCAGACCTCATCGCACTGGACTCGCTTGCAAGTGAGGTTGCGGAGTGTGCGGTCCTGGTAGTCGGCGCAGGCGGGGCCAAGCTGCGCCAGCATCTTCAGGATCGTGACCTTGGTGACGCCGGTCATTCGGGCGATGGAATTGATCGAGCATCCCTCGACCAGGGCCGCTATCACTCGGCTTTGTTTTTCTCGGCTCAGCTTGTTCATGGCTCCCTCACTTTCAAATACATTATACGTGAGCGCTCACGTAGTTGTCAAGAGAAAAATGCATCCAAAACGCAACTATATTCGGCTTGTTTTCATAGACATACGTGAGCGGTCAGGAATGATTGAGAGAAAACGCTTGACATCTTCTAGAGCGCTTACGTATGATTTAGACATGACAACGAAACGAAAGAATCCTTATGCCGTAGCCTTGGGCCGTCGAGGTGGAAAGAAAGGCGGACCCGCAAGGGCCGCAGCCATGACGCCGGAAGAACGCAGCAAGAGCGCAAGGAAGGCCGTCTTAGCGCGTTGGGCAAAGGTGAAAGCTAAGACGGCCTGAGCCTTGCGCTTGTGAATTCGGCGCTTGACGATGGCGCTCGAATGTAGTACAAAAACACTTGTAGCGGATGCTTCATGGCTTCGCTTCAGATGGACCTAGAGAGAGTCGAACTCTCCGGGAGATGCTTTACGGGCGTTCCCGGCGATCCTGCTAGGCCCGAATTAGGTTGTGCTTACCACGGCCCGCCCCTGTTACCGCGCAAAGGTTCCAGGGAGCGGGCCTTCGTGTTTTGGCCCGCACTGTCGGTAAGCGTGAACAGCGCGGGCTATCAGCCCTCCTTGTCATATCCAACCTTCCTTTCTACGTGGCAATCATCGGGCTTCCCGCAAACGGGAAGTCAAGAAAAATTCAGGCGGGGAAATACGGGAAAAGGCGGGAAAAGGCGGGCAAAGGCGGGTAAAATTACTTCGCGGGTTGTTTCTTGTCCAAAATCCGTTCAAACACTTCGGGCTCCATACTCAGGATGCGGGTAAAGGTGGCCATGGCCGCCTTTGTGGTCCGTTTGTCATTTCTCTGAAATCTCTCAAAATCGGTGGCCTCTTTATATCCAGCAGCGGTCCATATATTCTTGCGCGTTATCTTTCGGCCCGTGCTGTCAAAAACTCTAGCAATGAACTTATCTACTAAAAGACGCCGCATATCTTTCACGATAGCAACTTTGTTTTGTTTCAGTCGTTTCGGTAACATGGTTTCATTTGTTGATTGTGAGACAATCGATTCAGGCGTGAAGATTTTCACGTTCTCTCTTGTCGATTCGAGTGCAGACTGAGTTTCGCCTTTAGGCACGTGGCCCGCACTGGCCATCCTTTCTTCGACCAAAGCGATCAGTTCATTATTCTGCTTTTCCTTGAGTTCTGCCGCTTCCACATCAAGTGGGTCGGGACCAAGATTGACAATCATCTGCCCCAAAATACCTGTTGTGCTGAGCCGTGCCTTCTCCCGTCGAGCTGCGAGTTTTTCTAACTCAAGATGGTGCTTGAGTTTAAGTAGTCTTTCCTTCTCTGCATACGAATCTTTCGCCATCGTTCCCCTTGCATTCAGGCGCGGCAAGGGGCTACGATGAGGGTGTCTAGGTCACATCGAAGAGCCCCGGCCATCGCGCCGGGCTTTTCGTTTCAGGACACCTATTCTACAGATGTTTTGGGGGTGAGGCTATCTGACTTTCTCGTGGATGGGGACTTCTATTCGCTTCTCTTGATAATTTCCTGCATGACCCGATGGGTAGCCTGAATGCAGTCCTCTTTTGGCGCTCGCTTCGTCGGCTTCGGTTTCGGCTTCGATGGTTTGCTCATGGCTCAACAATAGCCACTGGCGGGAGCCGAGTCAATAGCCCTGAATTTCAAACTATACCACTACCGATTGTCTTGGTTAGTGGCATCGCCGTTTGGACCGGACTAAACTTCCTCTCCCACAACCTCCGAGTGCAAGTTGAGAATAGGGGAGGCAGCCAAAAGGAAGTCTCGATCAACACGCCAGTCGGTTCAATTAACGTGCATCATGGTGTAGACGAGGACAACCTGGGCTTGCCCATCTACCCTGGCTCAACGCGGGTGAAAGATAAGGATTCAGCCAATGTGGACCTCGGGTTCGGAGGCGACGCGGGCGTACATATTCTGGCCGCGAGATTTGAAACCTCGGACACCTTGGAAACCGTCAAGGGCTTTTACAAGCAGCAACTGGGAAGCGAGGTCACCCAGTTCACCGAACACGGTTCGGATGGGAAGACGAGATTTGAGATTAAGAACAAGGACTTGGTCAAGGTTGTGGAGATAGAAGGCGCGGGCCGTAAGACTCTGATCAAATTGGTCCGGATAGCTGTCGGCAAGGGCGAGAGCAACTAGCGTAGTGTCCACTAATTGAGTGGACAATGTAGCGCTGCCGTCCCGGCGGCATCTGCTGGCAGGATGCCGGCGCTACGAGAAGGAGCGTTGTCCAGCTATTTCCTGGACACTACACTAGCCCTGTCCGGCGCCGTAGCGTGGGCATCTGAACCCGTGAAGGAATAAGACTACTCAGGATGACATCCGGTCGCTTTTCAAACCTTCTCTCGCCCGCTCTCGAGGGAGCGACATTTCCGTGCAACGCCTCGGGTGTTTCGAACGTCCAATTAAGAGTGGAACAAACACGGGAGCTCAGTGGGTCCCGAAATGGGAACAATAAGAAACGATGATCAAGCTAAATTCATGGGCCCCGGTCTTTGTTCTTCCTGCAATTGCAATCGGTACGCTCTTTCTGGCTCTCCCGTCGCGGGCACAGCAGCCAAACCCGGCGCCCGCGGAAACGACTTCACAAGCTCAGCCCAAGGCGGGCGAGAAAACCGGGGACACTAAAGACCCTGCCATCCAGGAGCAAAAGAGCCCAAAGCCGGACCAACAGAAACCTGAGAATGACCGCCTGTTTTATCTCTTGCCGAACTATTTGACCGTCGAGAATGCCAAAAAGATCCCGCCTCTCACGACGGGGCAGAAATTCAAGCTGGTGGCCCTGGGAACATTCGACCCTGTTGAATATCCGTACGTAGGCATTCTCGCCGGCATCGATCAGGCGGAGAATGCTGACCCCAGCTACGGACAGGGCTTCAAGGGCTACGCGAAGCGCTACGGGGCCGCCTTCGCGGACACTACAATTGAGAACTTCATGGTGGGCGCCGTCTTTCCGTCAATGCTGCACCAAGATCCTCGCTACTTCCAGTCGGGTCAAGGGGGGTTCTGGCATCGTGCCGGTTATGCTGCATTGCGGATCTTTATCACGCGCACTGACTCCGGGAAAACACAATTCAACTATTCCGAATGGGCAGGCAGCGCAGTGGCTGGAGCCCTCTCCACCACCTATCATCCGCCGCAAGACCGAACTGCTCTTAACGCCGCTAACGTTTGGGTAACGCAACTATGGGGGGATGCGCTGTCCTTTGAAATCAAAGAATTCTGGCCCGATATTAAGCGCAAACTTCACAAGAAATAGCGAGTTCCCGTCCTTGCTAAGCAGCGGACAGGGCAGGGGCGCCGTCATGCCTTAATCCTGGCCCACCCCCCTCCTTCTCTGTGCAGGGGGATCTCTTTCACGGCGATCGCTCCTATCGACAGCGGCCTCAGGTGAGTCAAAGTGCCATGCCGGAGCATCGAGAATCCGGCTAGGGAGGCGGCATGAACCTTGAGCATCGCGTGGCGATTGTCACAGGGGGTACCGGTGCGTTGGGCAGTTCCGTGGCGTTGGATTTGTTACGTTCCGGCGCCCGTGTTGTGGTTACGTACCGCTCCGAAAGCGAGTGGACGGCCCTCGAAGCCATGGCAGGCGAACACCAGGGGAACCTCGCTGGGACGCGGGTAGACCTGGTAAAGGCCGGTGATGTCGAACACCTGGTTTCGGATGTCTTAGCAAAGTGGCAGCGGATTGATTACTTCGTGGCTGTGGTGGGGGGCTTCGCGGCCGGCAAGAGTTTCGAAACCGACGACAAGACCTGGGATCACATGCTCAACCTGAACCTCCGCTCCCTCATATTCTGTATACGCTCTATCGTCCCGGTCATGATTCGCCAAAACTTCGGCAGAATCGTTACAGTCTCGAGCGGGTCGATCCTGCGTGGCGGCGGCGCCGGCATCGCTGCCTATGCCGTGTCCAAAGGGGCGGTTCGCCAGCTCACCGAAATCCTGGCCGACGAATTGAAGGACTACGATATCCACGTGCACTGCATCCTGCCGGGAACAATGGATACGCAGGCTAACCGCCTCGCCATGCCCAAGGCGGACTTTTCCAAATGGGTGAAGACGGAGGAGGTGGCGCGCGTCGTCCACTTTCTACTCAGCGACGACGCTCGACCCGTGCGCTCCGTCGCGGTGCCTGTGCTAGGCTGAAGGAGTTCAGACCGCCAATTTCGGATTGAAACTTCGCGTTGAGCCGGTTAGAATGAATTTTTGTGCCTTTGCACTCAAGGAGTTCCATGAAAAACGCTATTCACCCCAACTATCACCCAGTGACCGTAGTATGCGCCTGCGGATACACCTTCAAGACGCGCTCCACTTACAAGGGCGATGTGCTGCACCTCGAAATATGTTCCAAGTGCCATCCGTTCTTCACCGGGAAACAAAAGATAATGGACAGCGCGGGCCGCGTCGAACGGTTCCAGCGCAAGTACGCGGACTTCAGAAAGACCACTGCCGCCGCCGCAGAGGCGAAAGCGGCGGCCCCGAGTAAGTAGCCACCTGCCGGAGCGCCCGGAACCGGACACCCGATGCCTGATCCCTATATCACTAAGCCTCGAGTCTACGTTGTGGGGCGGCAGACCGTGGTGCCCGAGGAGATGGCGCGTTTTCTCCAGGATGAGGGCTTGGCGTTCACCACCGACGCGCCGGCCCCTGCCGAGATGCTTTCGGAAATCGCCGGTCGCACCTGTTACATGTCTTTTGGTAAGGGGCGGAAATCCAACCAGGATTATGTTGAGAACATTCTCAGCTCGAAGCACGGCAGCGTGCTCGAGCATGCGGTCTGGTGTCTCCTGATTACCGGCGTAAGCCGCGCTCTTACCCACGAACTGGTGCGCCACCGCGCGGGTTTCAGCTACTCGCAACTCTCACAGCGCTACGTGGACGAGAGCGACGCCGGCTACGTGGTTCCGCCCCTTTACCAGGAAAACGAAGAGCTGCGTCAACAATGGCAAAAGACAATCGAGATGATCCGGCAAGCCTACCTCGAGCTGGGGGAAGCTACCGTTGACTACGTTCAACGAAAGCACCCCGAAATGGCGCCGCGTGACCGCCGCAAGTGGGCTCGCCAGGCAGCGCGGTCGATCCTTCCCAATGCCTGTGAAACCAAGATCTTCGTCACCGGCAACAGCCGCGCTTGGCGCCACTTTTTGGAACTTCGCGGCAGCCCCCATGCCGATACTGAAATCCGCCTGCTGGCCGTCGAGGTTTGCCGCCTCCTCAAGCAAGAAAGCCCCAACATATTCCGCGACGTTGAAGTCGTCGCTGAGTCCGACGGCATGCCCGCTGTGCGCGTCAAGCACTCCAAGGTGTGATCGTCACGGGTCTTGGCCCTCTCCCGAGGGGAGAGGGTGGCCCGCGTCGGCGTTTTCGCCAGCCGACGCGGGTCGGGTGAGGGGTCACTTCCACGGCGAGGAAGCGGATCAGCGAGGCTGAAATCAAGCAACAGCGCCTGGCCCCAGAACCTCATCCACCGCCTCTTCCAATACCGCGATGGACTCTCGCAGCGCATCTTCGGGTATCGTCAATGGGGGAGCGATCTTGAGGCACTCTCCTCCCGCGCCCACCGGAGCAAACATCAGCAGCCCTTTGTGCAAGCAGGCGACGTTGATCTTCAATGCCGTCTCAGGGTCAGGGGTCTTCGTGCCTCGCTTGACAACCTGGATCCCCGCCACCAGGCCTTTGCCCTGCACGCAACCCAGCGCTTGCGGATGTTTTTGCTGAAGCCGATGCAACTCGCGCAGGAGGATCTCGCCCATCCGCGCCGCCCGCTCCACCAAGCCTTCTTTTTGAATTATCTCGAGGCTGGCAATGGCGGCGGCCACCGGGAGGGGAGACCCCGAATGCGTCGAAGTCATCGAGCCGGGGGGGTAGAGTCCCATAATGTCTTCGCGTCCGATCACAGCGGAAATGGGTAGCGAGGACGAGATGCCTTTGCCGCAGGCGATCAGGTCAGGGCGCACCCCATAATGCTCATACCCGAACATCTTCCCAGTGCGTCCGAAGCCTGCCTGCACTTCGTCGTAGCACATCACGATGTCGTGTTCCCGACAGAACGCCTCGAGCTTCTGCGCGTAGTCAACCGGCAAGAAATCCGGCCCGCCCCCTTGATAGGTCTCCGTCATCACCCCTGCGATGCTTCGGTGTGGCACTCCTTTTTCCTGGAGCGTCCTCAGGAACAGGTCGAAGGAGACGTCCTCGTTCTTGTAGCCATCCGGGAATGGGACCTGTACGAAACTCGGGTCGCGGTCAACCATCCACTGTTTTAGCTTCTCGATGCCGCCCGCGAGTTGGGCGCCCATCGTGCGTCCGTGGAAGGCATAGTCAAAGGTTACGAAATACTTCTTGTGTGGGCCGTGTTTTTGCAGTGCATAGGTCTTCGACAACTTGATGCAGTTCTCGGTGGCCTCGCTGCCGGTGCTCATCAGGAAGACCCGGTACTTCTGCGGATCGGGAGAAAGTTCACGGAGCATCTGCGCCAGCCGCGCGCGCCGCTCGTGCACAAAGACGTAAGAAGCCAGCAACCCCCGGTCGATCACTTCCCCGAGCGCCGCGCGGATCTCTTTGCGCCCGTGCCCGGCGTTGGTGATGAGCACGCCGGATGACCAGTCAATCCAGCGGTTGCCCCATGCGTCGCTTACCATAAAGTCCTCTGCCTTGTCCCACACGATGGGCGGCTGCCCGGCCATCGAGCGCGGCTCGGAGTGCGCCAGCGATTCGAAGATGGGCAGCGACTCCGGTACAGGCAACTTGGTTTTGATGCGGCGGTATTTCGTTTCTACCGCGGGAACTTCGACTGGTGTTAGATCGTAGACAGCCATATTTCTCCTTTGACCGGCTCTCTTGTCTGAAATCTGAAATCTGGAATCTGAGATTTGAAAGAGACCACAACCCGCCGTGCATTCCCGCCTTGGCGGGAATGACGTGTCGTTGCCTGTTATTCCACGTGCGGGTGGTCCCCGTAAACGATGCGGACGGGCGCCGCGCCCCGAAGGATCGAGCTGCGCGCGGCCTCCACCACCAACTCGTTGATGGAGCTGTTGGCCGGCGTGGCAATCAAGCCTCGGGCGTTCACCTCGTGCAGGAGTTGCCGCCGTCGCTCCAAGGCTGCCTCGGGCGCGAGTCCTGCCGTCTCCTTGCCCATGCGCCAGACGGTCTCGGTAATGCCCGCCACGGACTCGTACCCATACCCGATCGGCTTGTAGCCCGGACCTTCCCAAGGAACAAGGCGGAAGAAATCCGGGCTGACGTAATTGTATTGCGAGCCTCCCGGGCCGATGCCTTCGAGATAGGAGTAAGCCACACCCCGGTTGTGATCGTCATGAAAGATCAGTCCCGTCTGGCCCTGCCCTTCGCAGTACATGATCAGCCCCTGGTCGTTGCTGCCCGCAGCGGCATCAGGGTAGCCCAGGCCGTTGACCACCGAGAGCAGAGCGCCGTTCTCCCACGTCACCCGCCCGTGCGACCACAGGTAAGCTTCGTTCCCGTTGGGAAATCTTCCTTTGACGCCCTGAACGGAAACCTCCACCGGCTTCAGCCCGGTAATGAAGTAAACAAGATCAACATAATGACAGCCGATATAAGTAAAGGGGTCCGTGTTATTGCAGGTAAACCAATTCTGAAAATTCGAGTGGCGATAATAGTACGGCTCGATCAGCTTCGCCTCGCCCATAACGAACGCCCCGAACTGCCCCAGGCCATAGGCGCGCCTCGCCACCAGCGATCGGCGGTCAAACCGTTTGTGATACTCGATGCCGACCAAGCGTCCCTTCTCAGCAGCCAGCTTTTCGATTTCAACCGCCTGTTCGTGTTTCAGAACCAGCGGTTTTACGCACAGCACGTTCTGATTGCAATGCAGGGCGTGCCGCGCCACTTCGTTGTGAAGATGATCGGGCATCGCCACCACCACCATGTTGCCTGGCGCCATCGCCGCCACGACTTCCTTGTAGAGCTCGGGGAACTTCTTCTCCGGCGGTTCTCCCAATGATGGATGGGGTGTGAAACCCTGCCCCGGAAAAGCTTCCTTGAAATCTGCGCTCTCCGCCAGAGCCTTCAAGGGGGGGCTGTCCAAGGCGCAGATGTCGATCTTGCGGACGACGCCCGTCCTTTGCAGATGATATAAGGACGGAAGGAGTAAATCATACGTGATCATTCCCCCGCCCACGATCGTGACATCAAGGCTATTACCGGATTGTGGAGTCACGGACTCCTCCTGTGATTGGCCGTAAGCTCAATGACAATCCACTAGACTACCATGGTGAGAGGGAAGACTCCACTCACAGTTTACGCTTCTAGCGCCCGGTTCAGTTCGTCAATGGCGCCTTGCGGCCTTGGCGCTGGGCAGCGATTGCGCTCACGGTCAGCCGGGGTGTATATTCGATACGACTTTGAGACTCCGGCCAGGGGGACTGCCTTGGTCAACCGCAACATGGGCCGAGCTGCACTTATTCTCATGCTCTTCGTGCTTGCGGCTTACCAACGCCTGGAGGCACAGGTATCTCGGTCACAAGGCGCGCCGAAGACGTATGTAGACATGACGCGTGCTGAACTCGCCAGGCAGGTTCCCGAACTGAAGCATCTGGAACCGGCCTCGAGCCAGGACGAGTTGCCGACGATTCTGAGCCGGGTGGGCGCCACAGTCGCCGATTTTTTCGCTAACTTTTCGAATACTACTTGTAACGAGAGCGTCGACTCCACGGTGGACGCTTCGCTTGAGGCACTACCGTTTGACATCGATACCCAGTACTCCTTTGATAATTCGCGCTCCAGGACTTACAGTTCCAAATTCAACTACCTGGCCCTGATTCAACCGGGGGCCGACAGGACTCGCCTTCGGGAGTTACGAACCAACTCCAAAGGCGAAACTCCCCCGCTTCGGCCCCAGGACGCGTTTGTCAGCCTCGGATTCGTTTCCATGACGGCGCATTTTCACCCCGACTTTCAATCCGACTCCCGCTTCCGCTATTTGGGGCGAGCGGCGTTGGCCGGGCAGAGCGCTTACGTTGTCAGCTTTGCGCAGCGCCCTGAAGCGGCGAGGCACACGAGCCTGGTCGTATTCGCTAATAAGACGGCCGCTATTTTCGTTCAGGGCGTCGCGTGGGTGGACCCTGTGAGCTTCAATATCCTGCGCCTGCGGACCGACCTCCAACACCCTGAAGCAAACATCGGACTGTTGAAGGAGACCACCGAAGTGGAATATTCGGAGGTGACATTCCCGCAGGCTGGCAAGAGGCTGTGGCTGCCGCGCCAGGTGAGCGTCAGCGGGCAACTGGGCCGATACGCCTTTCACAACAAGCATCACTACGCCGACTATCGGCTTTTCAATGTCCAGAGTCGAATACTGCCTCAAATGCGTTGACCCGGGCGGACAGCGCGCGCCTTGAGTTGTGTGATTCACGGACACAGAGGATGAGCAATGGGTCGAAACCCCCGTTTCATGCCAGCAGCGAACCGGGGTCGGATGGTTTGGCGATCCGTGGCGCTTGCGGTTCTGATCTCAACCAGCAGCCCTGGCGTTGCTCCGCAGGAACAACCTCCGTCTAAAGGCGTTCCGAAGACGTACGTGGATCTGACGCCGGCCGAACTCGCGAAGCAGGTTTCCGAACTCAAGCGTCTTGCGCCCGACTCGAGCCAGGAGATGTTGCCGGAGATTCTGCGGCGAGTGGGCGCCACCGTCGCCGACTTCTTCGACAATTTCTCGAATACTACCTGCATAGAGCGCGTCGCCTCCGGTGTTGTCCGCCCGGGGGAAGCGGTTGGGCTCCACTACGATGCCAAGTTCGACTACGTAGCGTTGGTGAAGCCGGGAGGGGACAAGACTCGCCTCGAGGAGTATCGTACGGATTCCAAAGGCAATGTGGTCAATCTCCAGTCTCAGCACGCAGTAGTGACCATCGGATTTGTATCGATGACCACGCATTTTCATCCGGACTGCCAGGCGGACAGCCGCTTCCGTTATCTGGGCCGGGAGACTGTGGAAGGGAAGGACGCTTACGTCATCGCCTTCGCTCAACGGCCTGAGGTAGCGCGGCACGTGAGCCAGGTCCAGTTCGAGAATAGGACCTCGATCGTCTTCGCGCAGGGCGTGGCGTGGATTGATCCTGTGAGCTTCAGAATACTCCGCCTGCGGACTGACATCCAGCGGCCTGAACTAGACATCGGCGTGCAGACGGAAACCACCGAGATCGAATACTCGGAGGTGGCGTTTCAGCAAGGCGGCAAGACGTTGTGGCTGCCGCGCCAGGTTACGGTCAGTGGCCAACTGGGCAGGGACATTTTCCGAAACCGCCACCGCTACTCGGACTACCGATTCTTTTTGGTCGAGACCAATCAGAAACAAGAGGCGCCTTGACGCAGTTCAGCCGGCGGCTTTTGGTGTATAGTTGTGCCAACGTCGGTAGCGTGGTCCGCCGCATATGAGGTCCGCGGCGGTCGAGGACAACTGATGGATCGAAATGGCTTCACCCTACGAGCGCACGGTCTCGACCGGCCTCTTTTCCTTGCCGCCTTGATCTTAATCACCGGTCCGCAGCAGTGCCTCTCAGCGCAATCTTCAGCAGAGCCTCAGGCCAGCAATACACTTCTCGAAATGACCTCCTCTGAGTTCGCCAAGACCGTCCCGGAACTGAAGCACCTTAAACCTGCGAAGAGCCAGGAGCGATTGCCCCTCATCCTTCAGCGAGTGGGAGCCGGCGTGGCGGAGTTCTTCGACAACTTTTCGAACACCACGTGCGAGGAGCAGATTCTCTTCACGGTTGAGCGCCCAAAGGCCGAGGAGCCGGTGCGCTACGAAGGTAAATTCAATTATCTGGCATTGACCAAACCGGGCGCCGACAAGACGGCTCTCCAGGAGTATCGAACCGATTCCAAGGGCGTGCCGGTCAACGTCAAGGGCACGGTGGTGACTGCCGGATTCGTCACCTTGCCCGGATATTTCCATCCTAACTACCAAAAAGGGTCCCGGTTCCGCTTTCTGGGCGAGGAACAGGTGAAAGGCCGGAGCATGCTAGTCGTGGCATTTGCGCAGCAACCCGGCGTGGCAAGGCAGGCGAGCTCGATCGCGTTCGATGACAAGGGTGCGTTTGTTTTCGTGCAGGGAGTGGCTTGGATCGATCCGGCGAAATACAGGATACTGCGCCTGCGGACTGACGTGGAGCGGCCGGAATTGAGCGTCGGTTTGCGGTGGGAGACCACCGAAGCCGAATACTCGGAAGTCACCTTCAAGGAGGGTGGCAAGACCATGTGGTTGCCGCGCGAGGTGACCGTGAGCGGCCAATTGAAGGACTACACGTTTCGCAACCAGCACCGCTATTCCGGCTATCGCTTCTTCCTCGTTCAGACCGAGGACAAACAGAAAGGCTCTTGAACACGGAGTGTCTCCTTGGCGCGTCCGGCAGAGCAGATCCGTTGACCTGCTGGAATAAGGCTATCCGTCGAGGCATGACCCATGGATCGAAACGCGCTTAGCATCCGATTGCATGGACCGCGGAAGCGCTTGATTCGCTTCCTGGCGCTTTCAGTCCTGATGCTGGCTACTGTCCCCGGCGCCGCGCAGCAAAACGCCATTCCACCCGAGATACAGGCACAGGAGTCCACGCCGCAGTTCCGCATCCGCACCGAGCGCAACCTGGTGTTAGTGCGAGTGGTGGTGCGCGACGCCAACGGCCGGACAATTGGCAATCTTCATCGGGAAGACTTCCGGCTTCTCGACGACGGTAAGCCCCAGGAGATCACCGGCTTCGCGGTCGAGACATCTGCTGTAAAGCCGGAGGCGGCTCAACCTCCAGTTGCTCCGGCAGTTCCCACCAAGCACGCGCCCGTCGTCGTCCCCCAGCGCTTCGTCGGCCTCTTTTTCGACGACTTTCACATGGAAGTCGAGGGAATCGGACGGACCCGCAACGCCGCCTGGAGCTACGTGACCAAGTCGATTCGGCCTCAGGATCGCGTGGCGATCTTCACCGCGACCGGCAAGGATCAACTCGACTTCAGCGGCGATCGGGCAAAACTCCATGACGCGCTCGTCCGCTTGGTCGCGCGGCCGAATCCCCCAACAGGCTGTCCTCACATTGACGACTACGAAGCCTACCTGGTGGATCAGTTACACGAGCCCCGAGCCCTTTTCGTTCTGCATCGGGAAGCCCTCGCGTGTGCCGGAGTCAATGTGAGTATTAATTCAGGGACTGACCCAAGCACCGAGAAGTCTGCCTATATGATGTCTCCGCAGGAGACCGCAGCGGCGCTAAAAGATTCCGAAGGCGTGTCGACGTTGGAAGTGGAGCGGCAGGCGGAATCGGAAGCCGCCGCAGTTTGGACCCGCGCGGAAACGGTGACCCAGTATTCGTTGCAAGCGATCGAGGATTCCGTTCGGCGCCTGGCTGCCATGCCGGGCCAGCGCTGCCTGGTGCTGGTTTCACCGGGCTTCCTGACGGAGACCCAGGGGGCGAAAGTTGACCTCATCACCGACCGTGCTTTGCAACAGCAAGTGGTGGTTAGCGCGATCGACGCCGTCGGGCTCGACACTCGAGAAGCTCATAAGGCAGGAGACGCAGTCCTTCTCGGAGTCAGCGACCTTAAAGCCAGACTGAGAAACATGGGTTCGATCGCCTCGAGTGGCGTTCTCGCCCACCTCAGCGCCGATACGGGCGGCGTCTTTTTCCATAACAGCAACGATTTTATTGAGGGGTTCCGCGAGGCCGCCGCCGTTCCTGAAGTGTATTACGTGCTCGCTTTCTCGCCCCAGGACATTAAGCTGAACGGCAAATTCCACTCCCTGAAGGTTACCCTCAACAGTCCCCAGCCCTACACCGTGCAGGCGCGCCGCGGCTACTTTGCTTCGGAAGCAACCTTGGCGGAAAAGGCGCCGGAAGTCGACCAACTCGAGCGAGCGGTCTTCTCGCTTGACGAACGGCACGATTTGCCTGCGGAAGTCAGCGCGAAGGTGGAGAAACTGAACGACCGGAAAGCGAAGCTGATCGTCTCCATTCGTGTGAATATCAGTTCGCTTCGCTACCGCAAGGAAGGCGACCGGAGCGTCGACAAGCTGATCTTCGACACCGCGCTCTTCGATCAAGACGGCAAATACGTTACCAGCAAGGAAGCTTCGCTCGACCTGCACCTCAAGGACGCCACACTCGAGAAGTTCTCCAAGTCCGGCATTATCGCTCAGACCAATTTCGAAGTGGCCCCTGGAACGTACCGAGTGCGCGAGGTGGTGCGGGATAGCCAGTCGACAGGAATGTCGGCGCTGAACTGCAACGTGGAGGCGCCCGGCGGTTCACAGTAGACGGCGGCCGCTGTCGTGCTTCGCTCAGAATGACAGGACTACAGCATCGGAAATAGCGTTAAGGTATTCGTCCATGGCCAACGAAATCGAGTGCGCCCTGCTTGGCATCGATGTGGGAACCAGCGGGACGCGTGCGCTTTCCGTCGGTCCCGCCGGCAAACTCCTGGCGGAGGCGGAGGCGCCGATCCGGCACGACCACCGCGCCGCGGGTGGAATCCACGAGCAGGACCCTGACGAATGGTGGCAAGCTGTCTGCTCAGTTGCGCAGAGGATTGCGCAGAATCTGAAAGAGGAACCGGGCAAGGCAGAGCTGCGCGGCGTGGCGGTGACTTCCACATCCGGGACTCTGGTCGTGGCGGACGCACTGGGCCGAACCTTGCGGCCCGCCATTCTTTACGACGACGGCCGGGGGGTGGAGATTGCGGCGGAACTGAACCAACAAGGCGGCCCACAGAGCGCCCGCCTGGGGCCGTCATTTTCGCTGGTGAAAGCTGCCTGGGTCAAGCGGCATGAGCCCGAGTTGTGGGAGCGCACTCGCTATATCCTGAGCCCGTCGGATTGGCTTTGCGGAAAGCTGACCGGCGAGTTTGGCATTTCCGATTTTACTAACGCGTTGAAGCTCGGCTACGAGCCGGAGAGCGCTTCATGGATAGAAAGCGTCCGTACTGCGGGCTTGCCTGCTGACCGCCTGCCCGCGGTTCGCCGTCCAGGCCAGCCCATCGGGCAGGTAAGCAAAGCGGTTGCGGCCGAGACGGGCTTGCCGGCGGGCTTGCCAGTCCTGGCAGGCGCCACCGACGGGATGGCCAGCGTGATCGCCTCCGGAGCCAGCGCGTGCGGCGACGCCAACACAACCCTCGGGACTACGCTGGTTTGGAAAGTGCTCCACAACGGAAAGCCTGCTGCGCATGCTGGCGTCTACTTCCATTTGCATCCGGGAGGCTTGTGGGTCCCTGGGGCAGCCAGCAACACCGGGCTGGGCAGCATCCGGCGGCCCGACGCGCTACCCGGAGATTCGCCCGCGGAAATGGACCGTCTGGCTGCAAGCTTCCTTCCGACTCCAGTCGTCTGCTACATGCTCTCCGGCGAAGGCGAGAGGTTCCCCTTTGCGCACCCGAAGGCCGAGTCGTTTGTGGAAGGCAACCCGCGAGACGCTGCCGAGTCTTACGCGGCCCAATTGCAGTCGATCGCTTTCGTGGAGCGCTGGGGATACGAAATTCTCGAGGGCTGCGGCGTTCGAGTCGGCGATGCAGTTTTTTCAACCGGGGCGGCTGCCAAAAGCCCCGTCCTTTCGCAATTGCGCGCCAACGTTCTGGGCAAGACGGTCGTCCTGCCACGCTACCCGACCGCGGCCTTCGGGGCGGCGATTCTGGCGGCTACCGGGAGCGTATTTGCGGGAAACATCTTCGAAGCCATCCAATCAATGACGAGCATTGTGGAAAGCTACCCTCCCTCCGTCGAGCTGGTTCCCGCCTTTGCAGCAGTCTACAGATCATTTCGTGACGCCTGCGCCCGGCGAGGCTACCTGTGACCGCTTGGAGCGCGGGCGTCTCGCCCGCTGTCGGGTAGTGGCGTCGTTTGGAATTACCTTCCTCACTCCACCGGTCATTCCCGCCTTCGCGGGAATGACGACAGCGTGGACAGCCGATGTCTCGAAAATGACGCTACTGCCCGCTGTGGCGCGGGCTTCCTGCCCTCGCTACAACCTGTTACCATGGAACCAAGGGGGAATGATAATGACCAACGGCTATTTCCGCACCAGAAGCCGCCATCTTGTGTTGACTCTGTTGCTGGGCGTCCTCGCCCTCGCCGCCTGTCGCGGCAAGGCGCAGGAACACAAAGAAGAAGCCGAGAAGTTAGCGGCGCTGCTGAATTGGAAACCGGGGAGCGTCGTGGGTGAAATCGGAGCGGGTGAGGGTGGCATGACGCTGGCAGCCGCCGAGCGCGTGGGGCCCACGGGCCGCGTTTACACCACTGAATTGGATCCGGATAAACTGGCCAAATTGGAATCGTTGGCCGCCGCGCAGAAAACGCATAACATCATCGCGCTCAAAGCGGGAGAAGCCGAAACCAACCTTCCGCTCGAGTGCTGCGATTCCATCTTCATGCGGCGTGTCTACCATCACTTCACTCAGCCCGCGCAAGAGGACGCCAGCCTTTTCCAATCGCTCAAGCCCGGCGGCCTTCTTGCCGTTATCGATTTTCAGCCCGGCGAGGGGCCCGGCGACCTCAAGCCGCCCAAGGGTGTTCCGAAAAATCGTGGCGGGCACGGCATGCCCAAGCAGTTGCTGATTGATGAGCTCACCGCCGCGGGTTTCCAGCTAGTTGCTAGTCCCACAGACTGGTCCAGCCCCGATTACTGCGTCGTCTTTCGGAAGGGAGGGAACAGGGAATAGGGAATAGGCGCCAGGCGTCAGGGAAAGAGTGAATGGTAAAGGGTAAAGGCTAGATCTAGAAGAGCAGCCCTCTCCCTTGGGGAGAGGGTGTCGCGCTCCGGCGCCTTCATCAGCCGGAGCGTGACGGGTGAGGGGTCCTTTCCCGAGTTTCGCCTGCCTTCCGCAGCGCCGCTGTCCAGCGAACGATGCGGCACAAGCTCGGCCCCAAGGGAGAGCGCTACGCGTTTGGCTTGAGTCTTTATCCTTCATCCTTTACCCCTTACCCTCCTCCCTGTTTCTATTCGCTGTTCCCTATTCCCTATTCCCCGTTCTTAAGTCATAATTCCGTCCTTGCCCACGCGGATCTGCTGTTCCGCATTTCAGGGCCTTCGGGGGACCATGGCAGACGCATCGACTACGCACTCGCCAATTTCCGGCCGCATCGCCTCCATCGACGCGCTACGCGGCTTCGACATGCTTTGGATCACCGGCGGCGAGGAAGTGATCCACAGCCTTTGCAGACTATTTCCCACTCCCTTTATGCAGGGGCTCAGCACTCAATTCGAACACGTGACATGGGCGGGCTTCCGTTTCTACGATTTGATCTTTCCTCTTTTCCTGTTCATCGTTGGCGTGGTGCTCCCCTTTTCCATTACGCGGCGTCTTGAAGCCGGGGCAAACCGCGCCCAGATCTATGGGCATCTGGTTCGCCGGCTGTTGCTGCTGTTCTTTCTGGGGCTTGTTGTCAATGGTTTTTTGAATTTCAATTTCCACCAGCTTCGCATCGCGGGAGTTCTACAACGAATCGCGATATGCTACTTCCTCGCGGCGCTGGTGATGATGAACACCGACGTGCGCGGCCAGGCTGCTGTCGCAGGCGGCCTGCTGGTGGTTTACTGGCTAGTGATGAGGTTCGTGCCGGTTCCGGGCATCGGCGCCGGCGTCCTGACTCCTGCCGGCAACCTCTCTGCGTTCGTCGACCAACACGTGCTGCCACGGCCCTTCTGCTGCTATCTCTTCGGGGACAACGAAGGAATTCTCTCCACTATCCCGGCGGTGTCCACCTGCCTGCTGGGCGCCCTGGCCGGGCACTGGTTGCGCACCACGCGGCCCCCGGCGCGCAAGGCGCTCGGGCTGGCGCTGGCGGGCGTTGCCAGCTTGTTCCTGGGATGGACCTGGGGTCATTGGTTTCCGATCATCAAGAACATCTGGTCGAGCTCATTTGTCCTGTTCGCGGGCGGCTGGAGCCTGCTCCTGCTCGCCCTCTTCTACTGGATCATCGATGTTCGCGGTTACCGGCGCTGGGCGTTCTTTTTCACCGTCATCGGCCTGAACCCTATAACTATTTACTTGATTCGCAGCCAGTTTGATTTTGGAATAATCGCCAACATCTTCGTCCACGGATTTATCAATTACCTCGGGCCCTACAAACCCTTGGTTTTCGACCTCAGCGTTTTGGCAGCGGGTTGGCTGTTTCTGTATTTTCTCTATCGGCAGAAGATTTTCCTGAAAGTGTGAACTCGCAACCTTGCGTATCTGCATTTACTGCGGTTCCAGCCGCCAATGTGATCCCGTCTACTTCGCGGCGGCAGAGCGCCTGGGGTGTGAGCTGGCGCGGAACGGCGCCACCATCGTTTACGGCGGCGCCGCGGTGGGATTAATGGGTGCTCTCGCCAGGGGCGCGCTGGGCCAGGGCGGCAAAGTGATCGGCATCATTCCCGGTTTCATGAATGAGCTCGAGTGGGGGCATAAGAGCATTACCGAGCTTCGGATCGTGCGCGACATGCACGAGCGCAAGCGGCTCATGATCCAGAACGCCAATGCGGTGGTTGCCCTGCCCGGCGGCTCGGGAACTTTCGAGGAGCTGCTCGAGGCCATCTCCCTCAAGCGGCTCGCCCTTTTTCTCGGCCCTATCGTTCTTCTCAACACCCAATCGTACTTCGATCCTCTGCTCCTTGCGCTCGAGCGCTCGATCTCCGAGCGCTTTATGGACCCCCGCCACAAATCGATGTGGTCGGTTGTGAAAGAGCCGGATGAGGTGTTGCCTGCCATCCACTCCGCCCCACCCTGGGATGCCTCGAGCATCAAGTTCGCCGGGGTCTGACAGGTGGTATGCGTTAGAAGCGAATGTATTTGAGAGGCCGGCGGGTAGCTGAAACTCGAAACGGAGAGATGGCCATGACTTACTGGGGAAAAGTGGCAAAGGGAACGGTGGTTTTGCCGCCCGAAGCAAATCTACCGGACGGCACCGAGGACCGTGTGGAACCGGTGGCTCCAAGGACGCTCGCTGAGCGCCTCAAGGACGTTATTGGCAGCGTCCGTGGCGGCCCCCCAGACTGGGCCGAGAACCACGACCATTACATACATGGGACGTCCCGGAAGTGAACCCGACCACAGCGCTGTGGCAAATTGGCACACTTCTTGAGGCAGTGGCGCCATAATGTCCTGCTTGTAGTTTGCAATTCATTGATTCTATTGGATAAAAATAATTAGTCACGGACGTCCCACCTTTTCCCACCGTCCCATTTTGATGTGCTAGCTTAATGGATTTAGCTACTGGCCCAAGCCGCGCGAGGCGGTACGGAAGCCGTAGCGCGCTCACGAAGCGTCACGCCTTGTAGCGGTGCATCGCAATTCGCCCGCTACCGCGGCGCCGAGACCGTGAGGTCGGCTCGCGAAGCGCCTTGTATGCCGAGTTTGAAGGTGTACCATAAATGGGAAGCCGAACTGATAATCTGAACCGGACTCAACTCGAAGCCTCAAGAAAAAAGGCGCGCACCTCGAACAGCGCTACGCGGCACGAAAAGAGATGTTAAATCGAGGGAACGAACTCAAGGATTCGTTGAAAACACAGGCTTTAGCCAAAAATGTTCACTCAAAACGAACTCAATTTTCTCAAGAAAAGATGGACATCAACGCGAAAAAGAGTAGCATTTCAGGCGCGAGACGCGGCGAAACACGCGGGCTGGCGCAGACTTCGTGCTCCGGGAGGTCTGCGGCCTCTCCTTGAGCTGCCCAATCAAGAGCCGCACTGCTCGAACGCGCTACGCGGCGCGAAAAAAGATGTTAAATCGAGGGAACGAACTCAAGGATTCATTGAAAACACAGGCTTTAGCCAAAAATGTTCTCTCAAAACGAACTCAATTTTGCCACGAAAAGATGCACTTCAACACGAAAAAGAGTAGCATTTCAGGCGCAAGACGCGGCGAAGCGGGTGGTCCGTGGCCGAGCGGGGGGAGCCAAGAGATGAATTCTCTAGAACGAGTTCGTGCCGTAATAACCGGCCAAGTTCCGGATCGGGTTCCGGTGTGCTTACACAACTTCATGATGGCCGCTCGAGAAGCCGGGATTCCGATGGAAAGGTATCGGGTTGATCCCTACGCCATCGCGCAAGCCCACTTGCAGGCGTGGGAGAAATACGGCCACGATTGCCTCTTAATCGACACCGATACGACAATGCTGGCGGAGGCCATGGGCGCCCAGTCGGAATGCGCCCCGGACGAGCCCGGGCGGATTGTGAGGCCGGCCATTCGCAGCCTGGCGGATGTGGACCGGTTAAAGGTCATCAACCCGGAGACCGACGGGCGCATCCCGGCCGCCCTCGAAGCCGTCCGCCTGTTAGCCCGGCAAGTTGGCAATGAAGTTGCCATCCGGGGCAATGCGGACCAGATGGCCTTCGACTTGGCGTGCATGGTGCGTGGCACCCAGGAGTTTTTGATGGAACTGGCCTCGGAGCCTGATAACCCGGCGATCCACCAACTGCTCGAGGTCTGTTACCAAAGCCACTTGGCTGTGCATCGCGCCATGGTCAAAGCCGGCGCTCATCTGACCTCATTTGGAGACAGCCTTGCCGGACCTGACGTCGTTTCGCCCCGGACATTCGACCGCTTCGCCCGGCCGTATGAGGAGCGGCTTGTCAAAGAGCTTGTTGCGGAAAGGACTTTCACCGTGGTGCACATCTGCGGCGACACAACCAAGATTCTTCCCTTCCTGGCGCAATATGATCTCTGCGGTTTCGAACTGGATTACAAGACCGGCGCGGCGCTCGCGAAGAGCACCGTTGGAGCTCGTCATATTCTCTTTGGAAATATCGATCCGAGCGGAGTAATCGCGCGCGGCAGCCCGCAGGAGGTTCGGGTGGCAACCAGGCAATTGATCTCCGCCTGGAAACCCGGCGGCCGCTTCGTCCTGAACGCCGGGTGCGCAATCCCGCCTACAACCCCTCCCGAGAATATCCGCGCGCTGATCGAAACGGCACATGCGGAAGGAGTCTATGACTAAGCCCCTCTATGCCTTTGGTTATGGACTGAGCTGTTCTATTTTTGAACATAGCAACATTAGAATGTCTTCTTATACAATTAACGCAGGAGATAATCTGACTGTCGAGGCCGACGTGCGAAACACTTCCGGGCCCGCGGGCGATGCCGTGGCGGAACTGTACCTGGAATTCCCGAGCGAGCCTGGCGCCCCGCCCGGTGAGACGCAGGCAGGCATGCGTACGAAATTCGAAATAACGGGTGAGTTCAAATTGCCACGGTAGAATTTAGACCTAGCCCTGCCCCCGCAGCAGGCGCACCGCGTCGGGAATAGTCTCCACACGATCGGTGGAGGAACCGGGTTGCGGCTCCGCTTCAGCTTCCGAGATCTTGTCTCCTTCGCCCGGCGCCAGGAAGAGGTTTGCCGCAACGCCATGCTGCTTGGCGTACAACTCGTGATAGCGCCCGCGCGCGGCGTAGAGCTGCTCGTGAGTGCCCCGCTCGATAATGCGTCCCGCCTCGATCACCAGGATCTGGTCGGCGCGCCGGATGGTGGAGAGGCGGTGCGCAATAACGAAGGTCGTCCTGCCGCGCATCAAGTAAGAGAGCCCTTCCTGGATCATCGCCTCGGATTCGGAGTCCAGGCTCGAGGTGGCCTCATCCAGGATCAGGATTCTGGGGTCGGCCAGGATGGCGCGCGCAATGGAAACACGCTGCCGTTGGCCGCCGGAGAGCTTTACACCGCGCTCGCCCACAACCGTGTCGTACTTCTTCTCGAAAGTCTCCGCGAACTCATCCACGCGCGCGATGCGGCAAGCCGCAAGGATGTGCTCTTCGCTGGCCTCGGGGCGCGAGAACGCAACGTTTTCCCGTATGGTTCCGTCGAAGAGGAATGTTTCCTGCAACACCACTCCCAGTTGGCTGCGATAGGAGTCCAAACGCACCTTGGCCAGATCGATTCCATCCACCAGCACTCGACCGGCGCAGGGTGTGTAGAAAGCCGCGATGAGCCCGATCATCGTGGACTTGCCCGATCCCGACGGTCCGACGAGGGCGGTGACCGTTCCAGGCGCCGATTTGAAACTCATCTCCTTCAGCACTGTCTTGTTGGCTTCATAAGCAAAGCTGACGTTCTCAAACTCTACCTCGCCTTGAATGTGATCCAGGCTCAGCGTCCTTGCAGAGTCCTCGTCCTCGGGCCGCTCGCTCAGGACCTCTCGAGTGCGTTCGAGCCCTGCCAGGGCCTCGGTGATCTGCGTTCCGATCATGACGATCTGGAAAACCGGAGCCACCAGCAGTCCCAGAAAAATCGTGTAAGTCACAAAGGTGCCGAGCGTCATGTGTCCGGCAACGATTTGACGGGCGCCCATGAACATGATGAGCGCGCTGACCATGCCCAGCAGGGTGGTCGCGGAAAGACTCATGAGGGAAGTGGCAGTGAGGGTTTTCAGAACGTTGTCGAGGAGTCGCCGCACGCCTGCTGCAAACACCGTGGCTTCCCGCGCTTCCGCGTGGTAGCCCTTCACCACCCGCACCCCGCCCAGCGATTCAGTGAGCCGCCCCGTAACTTCGGCGTTGATCTTGGGGCGGGCGCGGAAGATCGGACGGATCACTGCGAAAGCCTTCTGGAGAAAGACGCCGAAGCCCAGCAGAATCACGCAAGCCAGACCGGTCATAAGTACGCTGATGCGCAGCAGGATGATGGAGGCGAACGTGGCCGTCAACAATCCGCCCACGAATTCCACCAGCCCGGTGCCGATCAGGTTTCGCACTCCTTCCACATCGCTCATGATGCGCGACACCAGGGCGCCGGTTTTGTTGGCGTCATAGTAGGTCACCGGCAACCGGCCAATGTGGGCTTGCACCTGGCATCGCAGATCCGCGATGAGCCGCTGGGCGGCCTTGGATAGGAGTTGGGTCAAAGCGTAAGAAGTAACTCCTTGCACCGCTGTGGCGCCGACTACGGCCAGCACCAGGGGAACCAGGAGTTGCAGATGACGCTTCCCAATAATGTCGTCAATGAGAAACTTCGAGGACGCCGGTAAGACGAGCCCCGCCACGCGGTTCACGGCCATGATTGCGAACCCCAGCGCTAGCAGGCCCCGGCGCGGCCTGAGGAGGAACCACACGTCCGGCAGGAGTGTCCACCAGTGGTCGGGTTTTGCCGTGCGGGCCTGATTGTCCAATGTATTACCCTTCCTGGGACTCGCTTAGCCGACCTCCGCGCGCGACCGCACAGATTGGAAAGCGTGGTCCTTTCAAGGCTGGCTGCTATCCCAGATAAGCATCAGGGGTTTTGTTGCCCGGGAACTATTACTCTGAGCCGGTCGCGAGCCACATCCAGAAAATGCCGCTCGTTCAGCGTCAGAAGCGAACGGCGTTCAACGTCCTCTCGACAGTTTCTGCTGTTAACGCTTCAATGTGGCGCTTCTTGGGAACAGCGACTACGAACGGTCCCCGGCGAACAAAACGCAGTCGCATGCTCGCGGGCTGGATCTCAATCTGTCCGTCTCGGCAGGAAATGTCGAGAACCGCTCCGGGCTGTAGCCCGGCTTCCAGACGGATCTTTTTGGGAATAACAAGTCTACCGGCAGAATCCATGGTGATTCTCATGCCATGAACGATACCATTTTCCTGAGCAAATTGAGTCGAGAATTAGCGAGCCGGTTGGCCCAATTGCAATGCCATGAGCGCAAACGAGCCGGCAATGATCACCACGGATAGTACGGCAAGGGTGCTCCAGAGGTTTTGGCTGGCGCGCGTTTCCGCCTCGCCTTCCGGCACGAGGTAACCCAGGAGCAGTCCAGCGATCAGGCCACCGAAGTGAGCTGCGTTATCGACGGGAAAGAGAAGGCCAAAGATGGCAATGTAAATGACCCAGCGCCAAAGTTGCCCGCGATACTCCTTGCCGAGGTGGCCATGATGAAAGCTGGCGCCGATCAGAATGCCGATCAATCCGAGGATGGCGCCCGACGCTCCGACCGACATTCCGAAAGGGCTCCACCAAAGGCTCAGAACGAATCCCGCCACCCCCGCGACCAGATAGAACACGATGAACTTGGCCGTCGAAAACAGCGACTCGACTTCCGGGCCAAGATCGAAGAGGCACCAGAGATTGAGTCCGATGTGCATCAACCCGGCGTGCAGGAAGATCGCTGTGACAAGCCTCCACCATTGGCCCATCAGGATGTAGGGGCTCTTGGCGCCCAGCCGCAGCAGCACGTCGCCGCTGATCCCGCCCATCGCAGGCGCCCCCTGGGCCGATGCTGACGTGGCCGTCATATACCAGGAGATGCCGTAAAGGGCAATAGTGACTGCCACAACCGCGGAAGTGGCCGTGGATGGTATGGGAATTACGCCCAGGATTCGACCCGCGGTGGCAGGCGAAGAACGCGCGCGAGGAGAGCGCAACTTTTCGCCGCAAAAAGGACAGACCGACGCATTGCGATCAATCAGCGCACGACAGTTCGGGCACATCCGATGCGAGGTATCGTAATTCTCCTTCGACGTACCGAATGACGAACGGAGCGCTTTCTTCAGCCTTTCCACTTGAAACCAGACTTTAGGAGGAAGTTCCATTCAAGTTGATTATAGCCCAGGCAGTTCGATCAGGTCAGGAAAATCGGCAGCGTTGTAGCAGCGGCTTTACGCCGCCACGTGGCGAGGTAAACTCACCGAAACCGTCGCCCCCGCGGAAAATGATTTGTCGCGCGCCAGCGTGTTGATTAGAATAGCGACAGGCGAGAATAGGAGGGACGATGAATTTCGAAGAAGCCGGACGTGCGGTGGATCGTGAAGTGACGAAACTGGCAGACTTCGTCGACAAGAAGCTAAAGCCGTCGACCCGTAACGAGCTAGCTACTCTGCTCCGCAGGGCGTCCCGTCACCTGGACGAGTTGGCGAAGAGCATGGAGAAGGAAGAGCCCGGACCCAGTGGCCAATAGCGGTTTGGGGAAGCGGAACCGAAGTGATCTGCGGCGCGCGGCGCAGTTGGCGGTAGCGGCAAGCGCGATTTTACTCTTGACTGGCTGCCTGCACCGGCATCGACCCGTCCAGGCCGTGGGGGGCGCGCCGTCGCCGGCGCGGGGCCCGGCAGCGCCGATTGTGCAGGGCGAACGAGGAATCGCTTCCTGGTATGGCCATCCCTATCACGGGCGCCCCACTGCCAGCGGCGAAATCTATAACATGTACGACATGACCGCCGCGCACCGGACGTTGCCGTTCGGCACTCAGGTGACTGTGCACGACCTCGAGAACGGTCAGGACGTGACCGTACGAATCAACGACCGCGGGCCATTCGTCGAGGGGCGAATTATCGACCTTTCTTACGCGGCAGCTCAAGGCATGCACATGACCGGCATCGCGCGGGTGTACCTCGAGATTCTAGGACTTGGAGAGGGCGCCGCAATTCCAGGAATCTTCACTGTGCAGGTGGGAGCGTTTAGGGAGCGCAGCAATGCCGAGCGGTTGAAGGCGCTCATCCAGTCTCAATTCGGGCCCGTGATCATTCAGGATTTTGACCGCGGTGACGGCATGTTTTACCGCGTCCGAGTTGGCCACGAGAGCACCGAAGACGCGGCGCGCTCGCTTGAGCAAAGTCTCCGCAGGGCGAACCTGGCGACAGACACTTTCGTTGTGCGCCTGAATTAGACTTGTAGGGGCGACCCTTGTGGTCGCCCGTGACGGGCAGGCCCAAGGCCTGCCCTGCGAGGACAGATGGACGCCTGTATCTTCTGCCGAATCGTCGAGCGGTCGTTGCCCGCCCGGATTGTCTTCGAGGATGATGAGATCCTGGCCTTTGAGGACGCCCATCCGCAAGCTCCCATCCATATCCTCGTTGTGCCGCGCAAGCACCTGGCCTCGTTAAAGGATGCCACCACTGACGATGTTCCTCTGCTTGGCCGGCTATTTTTGGTGGCGACACAACTGGCGCGCGAGAAGAGTCTGGAGACGCGCGGCTATAGGACCGTGATTAACACGGGCGCCTTGGCGGGCCAATCCGTGTTCCATCTTCACCTTCACCTTCTTGGGGGACGGGTGTTTCACTGGCCGCCGGGGTAGTCACAGGGGCAAGCCTTGTGGTGGCCCGCGGGCCGCGGCTCGAGCGCGAATCACGGCTCGGTGATCGCGAGTAGGTTGTCCTCGTCGATGGCTATGCGCTTGGGCCTTGTGGTGGTTGTGAACTTGAATCGCCCCGCGTCATCGCTGACGGCCACGCTCCCCAAGCTTGCCTTCTTCTCTTTGCCTATCTCGGCCACAACCGGCACCAGCATTTCGAAGTCACTCGATACGCCGCTCTGAGTAATGGCGCCCTGGATCACAAATGTTTTCGGGGAGAGTTGCTTCACGTTCGATTCCAGTTTGTAGGTGGGGATGCCGGTTCCATACACCCACTCGTTGAAAAACCAGTCCAGCCGATGATTGTGTTCGAGGTCACTGGAATGAGTCATGTATTTTCCAGCGTGGCGAACAAAGTCCTCGGTCGAAACGCTGGTTCCTTGATTGGCGGCGACGAAATCGCGTAGCAGGTGGAAGAACTTCTGGTCGGAGCCGGTGGAGGGATCTCGCAGCAGCCCTCTCAACATGTGCAAAACCCAGCATGCCTTCTTGTACACAATGGTGTCGTAGCCGTCCGGAGTCAGAGAATTCGAGAGACGCTGGCCCAGCCAGATCGGGCCGCTGGCTTCATTGGTCATCCCGTTCTTGCCCTTGCTGAGCAGGTCGAGTTTGTAGCCTCGCAGAAGTTCGTGGAATCGATGATCGCCACCCTTCTCCCTCGACAGCTCGAGCGCCGCCGCGTAGGTTGCCAGCCCTTCGGAAAGCCATTGGTCATGGTAGGTCGCCCAACCCAGCAAGTTGCCCCACCATTGATGGGCAATCTCATGGGCTACCATGCCATGACTTAGAAGGTCCTCAGACTTTTCCGGCAAGCCCAGATCGTAACGCTCCGACTTGCGCAAAAACGAGAGGGTAGGGAGATAGACCAGTTCCGGCCAACCTTGTCCGAAGTTGCCGGGAATTTGGGAGATGGCGAGGCGCGAATAAGGAAACGGGCCAAACAGGTGCTCGAAGTACTCGATCGCCTCGGAAGTGCTTTCGGCCACGCTTTGCAGCAAAGCGGCGGGCGCCAAAGGAGGAACGGCGTCGGGAGCTATCGACAACGGCGGGTCATGATCTCGAGGACTGCCCGGAAGCACAAAGTGAGGAACCAACCTCCGCGTGTGGCGTTCTTCCAGCGCCGCTTCCGCCTCGCGGGTCGCATACACTTCCACCGTCGTCGGTCCGACGCGGCGCTCGACGGAATGATAAGGCCCCAGATTGAAGCCGGCAACTCGAAACACGCCGTCCGAGCGCCACCGGCTGTGCTTGCGACCGCTGGCAGCGTCCTCTTCGATCCGTGCTCCCGTGGCTACGAGCGTGAGGTTCTCGGGATAATCGAAGTTGAGGTCAAACGAGGCTGGGGATCCCAGGCCCAGGTTCGGATACCAGCCCCCTCTCTCCCCCACGTACAAGACGTTGTTGCCCACGTTGGTGATGACGTTCCCCTGATAACTGAAGCGTAGACGGAATTTTTCCCCCACTGGGTGCGGGGCCGCCAGCACCACTTGGATCCAGCCCTTATTCTGGTCACCTGCCTCGATGTCTTCCTGCTGAGGGTATGAATACGCGGTCAGGCTCTCCCCCCGTTCGTTCAGGACCTGCGAGACGTTCAGCAATCGGGAAAAATCAAATGTCAACACCCGGTCCGTGTTCGAGAGTGATTCCAGCAAGAGCTCTGCATGGCCTTTCATGGTGTTGTCTGGCTCGAGTCGAGTATCGATATCGTAGGCGAGCGCCTTCACCGTCCCGGGCATCAGGTATGCGAAGCGTGCCGCTGAAGCCTTGCTGGGGAACGCACACCAGCAGTCGGCGAACAGGTCGTCGGCATTTCGGCGAGCCGCGATCACACTCACAGCTTCCGGCGATCGTTCGTCGTCAACCACGTCGAACCATTTAAGGCTATTCCCCTCCAAGCGCGCATGAAAGAACGGCATGTTCGAATCGCCCAGCAAATCCTGAAAGATCCGGGGCGAATCCTCGAGCGCAAAGACACGAGGTGAGGAGTTCCATCTTTGAGGAAAGTCCGGCGGCCGCTCCGGGTCATCAGACTCCGGCCGCACCCCTACTGCCATCAGCTCCTTAGCGGTCCGGTCGGTAAAGCGCAGGATGGCCGTACTGAACTGTTCTTCCAGGATGGGCGAGTGGACGAATCGGGCCAGACTCGCTTTCTCGACCTGCGTCGGAGGTATTAATAGGATCTCCCCTTCGCCGGTGTAAACCGCGCCTGTGATTTCCCCCGCAACTGTAGTGAAAAAGCCGATGTAGCCGCGGTTGAAAAACAGCTTTACCCGGTCACGGGTCAGTTGCGCATGCCGGAGTACGTAAATCTGGCCTGGGTCCACTTGGACGTTGTGGAGTTGATCGAGAACTTGTTGCGGGTCAAGAGCGCTGGCGGCACAGGCAGGGCCTGGCAACCAGACGATAGCCAGTAGAAGCCCACACCGGATCCTAGAAAGACAGCGTGCCGATAAGCGCGATCTGCCCCGCATTTTCTAAACCTCTGCGTTCTTACTTTAGCGCGGATCACCACGCAGTACAACGGCAGTCTGATGTATCATGGTTACGGTATGTTGAAGAGGACCACTCTCCGGCCAAAAAGGGCGACCAGCGCGTTCGTGTTTCTATTTCCATTGCTCGTCACCCTTGCACCATTCCCCGCCTTCGCTGACGTTATCTACTTGAAGAATGGCCGCAAGATAGTGGGACAGGTGACGCAGCAGGATTCGAAGCAAGTGGTTTACTCGATCCAGGGAGGAGAACTCTCCGTCCCGAGGTCGATGGTGGATCATGTCGAGAAATCCGCCCTACAGCCTGAATCGCCATCCTCGCCAGCGAGCGAGACGGAGAAAGCGCGCGACATTCCCCTGCCTTTGTTGCCTACTGCGGCCTCCTCGACCCCGGCAGATTCGCCGGTGATCAAGTCCGGTGCAGTTGATGAGGCCTATCTTCTGCGGCTCGACGACGAAATGGCCCACAATCCCTCGCCAGAGAATACCCGTCTGTTCAAGCAGGGCTATCAGCAGGCGGCACTCTTCCACACGCGCCATGGCAACCCCGAAGGCGCCATCCAGACATACCAACAGGCGCTCAAGTTCCTTCCCAACGATCTGTCCTTGACGCTGGCGCTCGGTTACCTGCAGGTGACCCAGAGCCATGATTTGGAAGCCGTGGACTTGCTCTTGCCTGCCTCGGATCGCTTCCCCAAGTCTGCGGACCTCTTTGTGCTTCTGGGCTCGGCATTTTACGGCATGGAGAATATGGACGAGGCGATCGCCCAGTGGAACAAGGCGCTGGCGCTGCAGGACAGCCCGCGCCTTCACGAAGCCATCGAAAAGGCGGAACGTGAGCGGGAGATTTCCGGTTACTACCGCGAGCTCCGCAGCGAGCACTTTCTGCTTCGCTATGGCGGCGAGCAGGGCGAGAAACTGAGCGGCCAGGTTCTGACCAGCCTGGAGGGATCATTCCAGAACCTCGTGATCGATCTGGACTACTCCCCACGCGAAGTCATCGTCGTACTCCTCTACCCCAATCAAGCCTTTCAGGATATCACCCGCTCACCCACCTGGGTGGGCGCCCTCAATGACGGAAAGATTCGCGTCCCTGTTTCCGGTTTGACCCAGATGAACGCCGAGCTCGCCCGCATGCTCAAGCACGAGCTCACGCACTCCTTCGTGCGGCAGATTACTATGGGTCGCTGCCCCACTTGGTTTAACGAGGGCCTGGCGCAACTCGAGGAGGGGGCGACCACGGCCGCCCTGGCCGCGCAGCTTGCGCGCGCCATGGCCGTTGGCCACTTGCCCTCTTTCCAGGCGCTCGAAGGCCCCTTCCTGAACATGCCCCAAGACCAAGTGGCGCTTGCATACGCCAAATCGCTGGCGGCCCTCGAGTACCTTCGAACCACCTTCGATATGAGCGAGATCTGCAACTTCCTCAAAGCCATGCCTTCTCAACCGGATTTCAGCGTTCTTCTCCAGAATGAGCTCCACCTCACCTATCCCGCCTTTGAACAAGAGGTGGCCAATTATCTCGTGAAGAAATATGGGACTTAGGGCGGTGGGACTGTACGAGCCGTCACAGCGTAGCCAGCAACGCCGCCAGCAATGCTGTCCGCCGGGGCAGTTCCGGAATGAGAATGTGCTCGTGGCGCGCGTGGGCTCCGTCGCCGAGCGCGCCCAGGCCGTCCAGCGTGGGGATTCCCAGCGCGGCAGTGAAATTGCCGTCGGAGCCGCCCCCGGTTGAAGCCTCGGTCAGATCCAAGCCCATTGTTCGTCCCAATGCTCGGGCCTTGCGAAAGAGCGCGGCGGTCATTTCCCTTTCCATGGGTGGACGGTTAATGCCACCTTCAATTTCTAACCGGGTATCCGGGTCATAAGGTTTCCGATCGCGAATCCTTTTCTCGATAACTGCGCGGTCCTGCGAGCGCAGGATGCGGATGTCGATCCACGCCGTGGCGCATTCAGGAACAACGTTGGAACGCGTGCCGCCTTCGACTCTGCCCACGTTGATGGTCATTCCTTGCGTTGGGATTGCCATGGCTTGCACTGTGAAGAGTTGGCGCATCAGTTCCATGATGGCGTTCGCGCCAGCCGCGGGATTCACCCCGGCGTGAGCGGAGCGGCCGTGAACGGTAATCTTGAACTCACCTACGCCCTTTCGCGCCGTCTTGAGTGCACCTCCGCTCGCGGCCGGCTCCAACACCAATACAGCGCGCGCATCCTGCGCTGCCGCCAGAATTGCCTTGCGGAAGGCTACGCTGGACACTTCTTCGTCGGAGTTCAGAAAGAAGCGAACGGGACTGGAGGGCGAAATATCCAGAACTTGCAGGGCTCGGATCGCCCACAGACCGATAACGATTCCCGACTTCATATCGAGGATTCCGGGCCCGAAGGCCCGGCTGCCGCGCACGCGAAAGGGCATCTGAGCCAGCGTCCCGGTCTCCCATACGGTATCCAAGTGTCCGAGCAGCAGAATCGGTTTTTGTTTGCCTGCCCAAAACTCGGCCAAAACAGCGCATCCGGCCACCGGATGTTCCAGCAGGCGGACTTTTCCCGCGCGCCGCTTGAATTCTTTAGCGACGAATCGTGCCAGCCGGTCCACACCCCGTTTGGAATTGCTTGGCGACTCGATCTCCACCATCTGCCGGAGGCATGCCAGCATGGGCCGCAGCTCCCCTCGACAATATCTGAGCAACGCCTTTGCATCCATCATTCCACCTCCGCCCAAAGATGCTGTCAGCTTTTAGTTCTGAGCCCCCTAGCCGTCAGAAGCCGTGAAACAACGCAGGAAGTAAGCTGAGAGCAGATCGCTGTATGGAGTTTCTTACTGACAATTCTCCGCAGTTCATCTTATTCTAAACAGCGGGAAAACCACAGTGGGCGCAGGAACTGTCCCAGTTTGAAACCTGCAGCGGCGGTTCCCGATCCCCGATCCTGAGTTCTCGTGATTGGTGTTTGCAGATGAACCAGAAGTCAAATAGCACCGCCAAACGCTTGAAATTCCCGCCCGAGCCTGATAGATTCAATCCGTTCGGAGGCTAACCATGGCGATCGCGAAGGAGCTCCTGGATATCTTGGTCTGCCCGTTGTGCAAGGTTCCGGTTAAACTCACGCCTGACGGCCAAGGGCTGAAGTGCGACCAATGCCGGCGCGTCTACCCCATTAAGGACGACATCCCGGTAATGCTCATCGATGAAGCGAAGATCGAAGGGGAGTGAAGCCCGCGAGGCGCCCTCCGGGGTTCAACAGATATGACGCCGGGTTCTCTCCTCGCTGAGCTTCCCGATCGCTCCCGAATTCTGGTCATCCGCCTGCGCTCGATTGGGGATATTGTCCTCCTTACGCCCGCCTTGCACCTGCTCAAAACCTGGCGCCCCGACTTGGTTGTTTCTGTGCTCGTCGAGGCGCGCTTTCGGGAGCTTCTGAAAGGCAACCCCGACGTCGACCAGATTCTCACCCCGGGTGAAGGTCCGATCCAAATTGCCTCGCGGCTGAGCGCGGCGCTAGCGCTCCGACGGAAAGAACTCGCGGTTTGCGTTAACCTGCACGGCGGCCCCACCAGCAGGTTCCTGACCAGGCTGTGCGGCGCCGGCACTAAAGTCGGCTTTGAGCACTTCCGCTCGCCGCGGCACTACCAAATCCTCGTCCCCGACGCCCGGCTCATCTTGAACCAGCCCACAATCCACACCGCCGAACATCAAGCCTGCGCATTCTTTTACCTTGGCTTGCCCCGCCAGGAAATCCCGCGCGCTCGGGTCTTTGTGAGCGCCGAGGATAAGGCATGGTGGAAACAGTGGCGATCGAGCCTTGGCCTCGAAATTGGCCAGGAATACGTTATGCTGCACCCCACCGCGCTTTATGAGACCAAGCGCTGGGCGGCGGAAAAGTTCGCGCAGTTGGCGCTCGTTTTCGAGCAAGAAATGGACCTCAAACCAGTCTTTTCCTGCGGCCCGGGGGAAGGCGCGATCCTCGACGCGATCCAGAGTGCTTCCAGTTCTGCTCTGCGTCGTCTGGAGAATTGTCGCTTGGGCCAACTCGCCGCCGCCCTCGCTGAAGCCCGTCTGTTTGTTGGAAACGACAGCGGGCCCGCGCATATCGCTGCGGCTCTGTCGCGACCCCTTGTCGTCGTCTTTGGTTCCTCGAGCTCCGCGATTTGGGGACCTTGGCCGCGCGAAACCTCCGACCCTAGCATGAAGGTGGTTCAGAACTCTTACGAGTGTAACCCTTGCCCCGGCGACCGGTGCTATCGCTTTGAACGCCCGGAGTGTGTCCTTTCAGTGAGTTTTGAGCAGGTCAAGTCAGCAGTGGAAATCGTGTTGGTACGATCAGCAAATGACAGATTAGGGGCACTATGAACAAACAGCAACTCCGCCTCTCGCGTATCGTTCGAACATTCCAAGGACGAAGGGTCGCCGTCCTCGGCGATTACATCCTGGACGAATTTGTGCGCGGCCAAGTCAACCGCATCTCTCCGGAAGCACCGGTGCCCGTGGTTCGCATTCAGGATGTCAATGCACGCGCACGATATCCGGGAGGCGCGGGGAATGTGGCGGCGAATATCGCCTCATTAGGCGGCCGGCCGATACCTTATGGGGTGGTTGGGAACGATCGAAGTGGCAAGCGACTGCGGGCATTGCTTGAGAGTTGCCACATTCCAGTCGGCACGCTCGTTACCGAGCGCCGGCGCATTACACCTCACAAGCTCCGCATTGCGGCGCAGGCGCATCAACTGCTCCGCCTGGACTTCGAGCGGCCGGAAGCCATGGCAAGGAGCACGGTTGAAAAGCTCGCCCGGAGTTTTGCCCTGCAAGCTCGAGGCCTGGAGGCGCTGATTATTTCTGATTATCGTAAAGGAACGGTGACCACCGAGCTCTGCAACCACATGAAATCTCTGGCTCGCCAGCGCCGCATACCGGTGTTTGTGGACCCCAAGCCCGAGCACCCCGAGACGTGCCGCCATGCCACGGTGGTCGCTCCAAATCTACACGAGGCGGAACTCATGGCTCACGCGTCCCTGCGCAATCGGCATGAACTCGAAACCGGTGGAGAAAGGCTGCGCGCCGAGCTCGGCTGCGCCTGTCTCCTCATCACCCGAGGTAGCGAAGGAATGACTCTCTTCGAGCCTAATAAGCCGGCGCAGGAAATTAAGGGCTTGCCTCGGCCCGTCTACGATGTGACGGGCGCGGGCGACACCGTGCTGGCCGCTCTGGCGCTGGCCTTCGTTTCCGGTGCCTCGATGAGAGATGCCGCGGAATTGGCCAACCTTGCTGCCAGTCGCGTGGTCCTCAAATTTGGCACTGCGCAAATCACCCAAGCAGAATTGCTTGGAGCGGTGGCGTCAGAGTTATGAATAGGAAATAGCGATTGGCGGAACGTACCGCGGACCTCAAAGATGAAGGTCCGCGCCACTTACCTCCTCGATTCCGAACTCACACTTGCAATTCCCTATTTACTATTCACTATTTCCTAGTCAAAGACCGAATAGGAAAGGCCCTTGGTCTTGCGGTCCACCACCAGGTCGAGAGGCGGGTCGAAGTTGTTAATCTTCACGGTGACAATTACCAGGGACGACCCCTTGGACTTGGTGCCCAAGATCTCAAAACTGCGGATCTTACCGTAGTCCCCCTGCATTCCCCAGCCGTGAAGAAAATCATCGTACGAGTAAGTTGGGCTCGGCTGCCAAAGCCGGTATCCCTCCTGAAATTTTCCCTGCTCGAGAGTGGTCAGGAAGCGTGCCACCGCTCGTTCCTCGGGATAATTTCGGAACGCGAAGTAGAGGCCCTCGGCGACAAGAAAAATCAAAACGGCGACGACGAAATACCTCCAAATATGGAGGGGAGGTTTGGGAGGTGTGGTGTCTAACAGCGTCATGGGCTTTGCCTCCTTCGTTATCTATTTTACCCGAATTCGGGAGTTGGAGCTGACCGTCATCCTTCAACGCGGACGCTCCTGAACAATACTGAGCGCCGACTAGGGGACGGCAACCCCTCCCCCTCCGCGTTGTAGGGGTATGGCTTGCCTACCGGCATCATGGCAGCTCTTACCGTCAGTTAAAGCGTGCGTTGGAACAGCCAAGTGGCCAGGAGCATGGAGATCAGCCCGAAGAGGGCGAGATAGGTAAGATCACCCGCGATCGCGACCAAGGGTGTGTTCTTAAGCAGCAAGCTTTTGAATGCGTGCACGGCGTAAGTGAACGGATCGAAGCTGGACATGATTCTCATCCACTTGGGAAACCCATTGATGGGGTAGACGGCGCCGCTCGGAAAGTAGAGGAGCGTGTTGAGAACCCCGAAGATCGACCGAGGGACCAACGGGTCGCTTACTCTAACCATCAGGAGGAACATCATGCTGATCAGGGCGACGGAGGTAACGACAATGAGAAGAAACAGCTTGGCCAGCCGGCTGGGATCCAGCGGGTGTGGGATTCCAGCGATAATCGACCCCAGCGTTGTCAAAACCAATCCGGACAGGGAAGCCTTGATGCTCCCTGACAGGGTGAAGCCGAGAATGAGTTCGGATTTGCTGATCGGCGTC
>Ga0326728_10004377_pt1 | contig 41899 bp, 30 predicted proteins | sample MB3enrmetagenome_FD_207602 | JGI IMG/M metagenome (GOLD analysis project Ga0326728, IMG submission 207602) | Lab enriched peat soil microbial communities from McLean, Ithaca, NY, United States - MB31MN | ecosystem: Environmental > Terrestrial > Soil > Wetlands > Peat | place: USA: New York... | reverse complement strand
CGGATTGGCCGTGAAGTTGGCGACCAGGTTGCGGTTGGTGGCCAGGGTGAAGCTGTAATTGGGCGAGGCGCATTGCACGATTCCGTTCTCGGTCCAATTGGTGAAGGTGTAACCGCCGTTGGCCGTCGCCGTCACCGTCACAGAACTGCCGGCGGCAAAGGCGCCAGCGCCAGTGACGCTCCCGGCGTTGGCTGGATTGGCCAGCAGGCTTACCGTCTGCATCACGGCCGGGACGGTGTACTCAATCAGGTTGGAGGGCGGGCTTTGAACATTATTGACATTATAAGCCACCACGTCGAAATAATATGTGGTATCCGGTTGCAGATTGGTCACCGTCGCGAAGGTGTTGTTTCCCACGACCATCAGGCTGTCGAGATTAGTCTCGTCGGTGCCGTAGTAAATTATGTAACCGGCGACATTTGGCGAGGGGCTGGGGTCCCAAACGATCGCAAGGGATTGGGCCGCCTGTGCTGGCGTGCAAAAAAATAGCGCCAGCGCCAGGAGAGCCACCCCGGTTGCGCTGGAACTTTTTGGCGAAATGTCACGCATGCCTGTCCCTTCCTTTTGCAAGGGACATGCCAATGGTGAGCCGCCGATGGCTTCGCAGTTTTGTGTCCAGCGTCTCGCGGGATTGAGATACTGTCGCGCCGGATTTTTGCCTCCGGCAAACAGGCCCATAGCCTCAAATGGCGCCGGTTGGAACGGGACGGCCATCCGGTGGCGAAAAAAACGTCACGGGCCTGAGAGGCGCTTGCAATATTGCGAAATTCTTGAGACCGGGCGCGTGCGCAACGTGTCCGGGGACTGTCCCGTCAATGTCCGTTCGGGCGGGCCCTTGACCCAATCTGAGACAGCGTTTTGGCAGCCTTGAAGGCTTTCGGGGTTGGTCCGGGGTTCGAGCCCCCGCCAACCCACCACTCTAAAAAGCCGCCTTTCTCTCATAAATTTTAGATGTGTTTGCCCTGGGGCAATGACTGGACGGGGCGGCAAAAATCGGTCAAAGTTGAGATGGCGGCGGAAGCCGGAAAAAGAAAGGAAACAAATGAAGCGAATTGTTGAATATAAAATTGTCTCCCATACGGATTTAACCCGCATGACGGAGGAGGTGAATAAACTCATCAGGGAGGGATTTCAGCCCTTTGGGTCCCTTTCCTGTTCTTACGCGCCGGATGAGCAAAGGTTTTACACGTTTCAGGCGATGGTAAAATTCCAGGAGGCATCCATTGCGGAGGGCCAGAGCCGGTAATGGCCGGGTGAATCCAATTGACTTTTGGCTGGCCAAAAGCAGCGTTTGGGTGCAGTATAAAATTCTGGTATGAATGATTTCGAGGCCATCCAATCGGTCCTGGTTCGCGCGGCGCGACGGCGACGCTGGGAGCGGGCCTGGAACGGTCTCTGGCAAGGGATGTTCATCGGCACGCTGGCCTGGGTGGCCGCCCTTGTAACCTATAAATTGGCCCCCATCCCTTCGACTGTCCTGGAGGGCGGCGGGATTTTCGCCGGACTGTGCGTGCTGGGCGGGTTTGCGCGCGGCTGGATGCGCCGGCCGTCTTTGCGCCAGACGGCCCGGCGGCTGGACGAGCGCGAGAAATTGCAGGAGCGCCTGAGCACGGCGCTGGAACTGGCCCCGACCGCTCCCAGCGCCGCCGCCGCCGGTTGGCGCGCGTTGCTGGTGGCCGACGCCGCCCGCTTCGCCGCGAAGCTGGACCCGCGCAAGGTTTTTCCCTACCGGCTGCCGCGCGTGAGCCGCTGGGCCTTGGCGGCGCTGGCGTTGGGGGCAGGTTTGGGCTTGGTCCCGGAATTTCGCACGAGGGCTTACGCGCAAAAGCAGCAGGACGCCAAGGCCATCAAGGAAGTCGGACGGCGCATTGTCGAAGTGACCCACGAGACGTTGGAGCATCGTCCCCCGGCCCTGGAGCCGGCGCGCAAGGCGATTGAAAACGCGCAGCAGTTGGGCCTGCAATTGGACAAGGTCTCGCTGACGCGCAACGACGCGCTCAAAGACATCGCCAACGTGGCCGACAAACTCAAATCGCAACTGCAGGAATTGGACAAGAAGAACCCGTCGTTCAAAGCCCTGGAACGGGCGGCGCGCGAGGCGAACAGCGGCAGTTCCGGCAACCCGGCCAATCAAAAGCAAATGGACGATTTACAGAAGGCCCTGGGCAAGGCCGGCGAAAACCCGGCCGCGCTGGACAAGCTCTCTGGGCAATTGCAAAAGCTGGCCAAGGCCGCCGCCGGTCTGCCCAAGGACAATTCACCCGCCGCCGCCTTGCAGCGGCAGAAGATGGCGCAAAATCTCTCCGACCTGGCCGACCAAGCCCGTGAATTGGGCCAGCCCCTGCCCAATCTGGACGACGCCATCGCCGCCCTGCAGAACGGCCAGACTGAAAATTTCGAAAAAGACATGGACCTGGCGACGACCGACCTGGAAAAGCTGCAGCAGATGTCCAAGGAACTGCAGCGGATGCAGCAGCAGGCCGACCACGACGGCAAGGACCTGCCGGAACAATTAAAGTTCGGGCAGCCCGAGCTGGCGCAGCAAACGCTCAACAAGATGATTGACAGACTTCGCTCCGGCAAGATGACGCCGCAGGAGGCCGCCAAAATGCTGGACGAAGTCGCCCGCGCGGTTGACCCCGCCGCGCCGTACGGCGAGGCCTCGCTCTACCTCCAGCAAGCCACCGGCCAGATGCGCAACGGCGACAAGTCGGGCGCGGCGCAATCCCTGGCCGCGGCCGCCAAGGAACTGGAGAAGATCCAGGCGCAAATGGCCGACGCCAAAGCGCTGCAAGGCTCGCTGGACGCATTGAACAAGGCGGAGATGTGCCTGGCGACGCACACCTGCTGGGGCCAGTGCCCGCATTGCGGCGATTGCAGCGGGCGCTGTCTGGCCGCCGGGCGTTGTTTGGGCCTGGGCAAGGGCAGGCCGGGCGGCCGCGGGGTCGGCACCTGGACGGATGACGATTCGCAACTCTATCCGCAGATGAGCGGGTTGTGGGACAACAGCGGCCTCAACCGGCCGGACACCGACCCGCGCGGGTTGACCGACCGCGGCGAGCCGCAATTGGCGGACAATCTGGCCCCGACGCGGCTGCACGGCCGGATCACGCCCGGTTCACCGATGCCGAGCATCACGTTGAAGGGAGTCAGCATCAAAGGACAGAGTTCAGTCGCCTACCAGGAAGCCGTCACGGCCGCGCAGAGCGACGCCAAGAGCGCGTTAAACCAGGACCAGGTGCCCCGTGCCTACCAGGGAGCGGTCAAGGATTACTTCGACGATCTCAAGCAGTAGGGGTCGCCAGAAAGCGGAAGTTTTCGCGCAAGGGTCAATAATTGACTAAAATCAGTTGCCGCATAAGTTTGAGGTGTTATGACGAGAGATAAAATTCAAACGGCTATTAACGAAGGCATTCCCTTTTTAATTAGAATGGCCGACGGGGAAAAGTATGAAGTTGCCGACCGCTACAGGATCGCGCTTGGCAAAACCACTGTGATCGTCGTGGGTAAGAACGACATGCCGCACGTCCTTCCGCTCTTGACAATGACTGGCATCAGCTATTTGAAGCCGGCGAAAAACTGAACTCGATAAGATGGTCCACACCAACCTCTTTACGAAAGAATCCGACCCTTGAATTCGATGGCCCGCGCCGGGGTCATCGAAATGCAAGCAACGCGGCCGCCACCAAAAGGGCCACAACAACAATCGCCACCACGCACCAATACCAGCGGATTCCGTAGGGGAGCCTTTTTTTGACCGGACTAAACTCCTGCTTGACAAACTGGTCGTAGTCAAACGAGTCGTCCGGCAAGCCGAGGCCGCTGGCGTAGGCTTGCTCTGACCAGCCGGTGCGCTCGTCGGCCCCGCATTCCGGGCAGGCTTTGGCGCCGGCGGGAACGTCAGCGCCGCAATTGGGGCAGGTTTCCGGGGCCTTCATGGAGTTCAAAGCATGCTGCTTCAATTTAATCCGGCTTCCATCTTCTTCAACGGAATTTTTCGTTTTCCCGCCGCGAATCTTGATTGGTCCAGTAAGCCGGCTTGGGAGTCACGTTCGGAAGCACCGGCGCGGCCGGAGGCGGGGGCGCGGCCAGCCAAGCGCCGGTTTCAAAACGCCATTCATCGGCCGCGCGCGGGTCGTAGTTGAAGAGGTGGTTGAGGTTGGTCTTTGTTCCCCAGAGAAAGAATTTGTCCGGGTTATTGGTCAAGTTCAGCTTCCACGGGTCGGGCGGGGGCTGGAGCCGGCTGTGCAGCGCGGCCAACCCGACGGCGAAGGCCAGCCAAAAGAGAACCAGACAGACCCACCGCCGCCGCGTTGGACTCAGAGGCTGCATTTCACCATACAGACACCGCCGGGGGCGATTTTGTATGAGAGCGGAGCGGCGACGAACTTTTTTTAGGCAGCCGTTCCTAATCCTAATCCTGATCCTAATCTCCTGCCACCGGGATGAGGATTAAGATTAAGATTAGGATTAGGATTAGGAGGCGGAAACCGCCACTCGAAATCCCATCCGCGCGTGCGGCAATGCGCCGGCCAGCCGCCGCCTGGCCCAGCGGATCAGCTTGAGGTAAGCCGCCAGGGATTGTGGCATCGAAATAATCAATATAAGGAGCACGTTTTTCAATTGGCATCGCAAAGAAGTGTCCTTTATGCTGGAGGCATGAATCTAATCAGGACATGCTGCAAACGGTCGGCCTTGATTCTGCTGGGCGTTCTTTTACTGGTGGTCACCGGCTGCGGGCCGGTATGAACCGACACCGGGATGAACCGAGTGCTGCAACTGGCGCGGCTGAATGCCAGGGTTGCCGGGTTGGCCTTGCGAGGGCGGTGGCTGGGAGCCGGGGAGATAGCCGCCGGCTACGACAGGGTGGCCCCGACCTATGACGGGGTCTGGCAGTGCCATCTTCGCGACGCCACGGATGACCTCTTGGGACGACTGCCTTGCGGCTTGTCGGGCGCCATCCTTGACCTGGGCAGCGGCACAGGTTATTGCGCCAAGCGGCTGGCACGGGCCAATCCAGAGGCCCGCGTGATTGCGGTGGACATCTCGAAGGAGATGTTGTCCCAGGCCGGAGCCGGGGCGCCGTCGAACCTGCGTTGCGTTGTGTGCGACATGCTCGAATTTGTTCAAGCGTGGGAGGCTGGCCACCCTTCAGTTATCGTCTCCACATGGGCATTGGGCTACTCGCATCCCGCCCGTTTGATTGGCCGCTGCGGCGCTTTGCTATGCAAAGGCGGCCTGCTGGCCTTCATCGTCAACTACCGGGACACGCTGGCTCCGGTTTTCAGGGCTTTCCAGCGTTGCATGTTGCGGTTTCCCGGCCAGGTTCGGCTGGCTGCGATCCAACGCTTTCCCAAGGATTGGTTTTGCCTGAAAGAAGCTTTGGAAAAGGCGCGCTTGAACGTGGTTTGGCGGCAGGAAGGCCGGAAACACATTCAACGTCCGGAGGGCCTCTTCTTGCCCTGGCTGCGGCAGACGGGCATCCTGGCCGGGTTCGATGCCATGCTGGACCTCTCCGGGCCGGCGGCCGCATATTTCGAGGAGCAACTGGCGCCGGAGCGCGATGCCATTTTCCACCATTTTGCCATGGCTATCGCCCAAAAAGAATGATCCGCCAATACCTTCAACTGCTGCGCATCCTGCTGGATCGGCGTGTGACGACGGCGCCGCGACGGGTGCTGGAGGAGTTGAGCCGGCAGGGAAAGCAGCGTTTGCCCAAGGAAATCGGAAAGTCCCTCGGCAGCCGGTTTCCGGGCTTCAAGGGGCTGGTTTTCATGCGTCGTTGGCTGGAGGGGGAACAACTCACCATGCACGACGGGCAATGGGTGATTAATTCGTTCCTGCCTGCCTTTCCCGGGCCGGCATTTGACCGGATGTTCGAGAACCTGCTTTCCGGCCGGCGCCTCAGTCCAGTATCGGCCTTTCTGGCCGTGACAGGTCAATGCCAGTACCACTGTTGGCACTGCAGCTATGGAAACCGGCTTGGAGGCGACCTGGAAACCGGGCAGTGGTTGAAGATTATTGGCGCGCTTCACGGACTGGGCGCAAGTATCATCGGCTTTACCGGAGGGGAACCTTGCGCGCGGGGGGATTTGCCGCAATTGGTCAGCGCGGCCAGCGCGGGCGGTGCGGCTACGATTGTGTTCAGTTCGGGCAGCAACCTGGGCTTGTCTTTGTTAATGGAGTTGAAGAAAGCCGGGCTGTGGTCGGTCTGTATCAGCCTGGACCACCCTTCCCCCACCGAGCATGACCGTTTGCGTGGGATGCCGGGCGCCCACGCGGCGGCTTGCCAGGCCTTGAGGCTGGCGCGGGCGAGTGGCTTTTACACGATGGTTGGCACGGTTGCCACACGCGCTTTGGTTGCGGACGGATTGTTGCCGGCTCTGCACGGCCTGGCGAGGGAATGCGGAGCGGACGAACTGCGCCTGGTCGAGCCGATGCCTTGCGGGTTGCTGGCCAACGGAGGAGGAGATTCCTTGTTGGAGCCCGGACACATCGCGGCCATTCGGATATTTCATGTCCAAGCCAACCGCAAACGACTCCGGCCCAAGGTCTGCGCGTTTAACCAGATTGAAAGTCCCGAGCTTTTCGGTTGCGGGGCCGGCACGCAGCATTTGTTCGTAGACGCAACGGGCGAGGTCTGTCCGTGCGATTTCACGGCCATGAGCTTCGGCAATGCGGCCCGCCAGCCGCTCGATGTCATCTGGAGCCGGATGTCTGAGGCGATGGGTAATCCACGCCGGCATTGTTTCATTCAGGCCCACTATCGGCTCCTGCTCAAGCACGGAGGATTTCCGTTGCCGCCCGACAAGAGCTGCCTCGTGTGCGCGGAGGCGGGACGGGAGCCTTTGCCGGACTATTTTCAACTCGTAGCCGCCAGAAAGGAGTAATCATGACTGCTCGATACATTAAAATGCTGTGGTTCGGCGCGGCCGCGGGAGTCCTCAGCGGATGCTTATGGCCTGTTCCCAATGGGCTGATGGGCGCAGTCCTGGGAACGAGCCTGGCGGCTGGAGCGATTTGGCTGGGGCGCCGCCAGCAAAAACAGGGCGCGGAGCCAACACGCCGCCAAATTATGCAAGCGGGCCTGGTTTCGGGCCTGCTTGGAGGAGTCTTAATGGCGGCCGTTTCGCAGGCCTGCGCCGGGATCGAGCTATATGACTTTGGCCCACCCGCACTGCCGTTCTGGGCTCCGCTTGTTCTGGGCATTCTTTACGGCCCGGTGGTTCAGTGGGGCTATTCTGTTCGCCGGTCTTCTTGTCATCCGCTCAGGAAAGCGCTCATTTCGACCTGCCTGGGTTGTTTTCTGCTCAAAACGCTCGCCACGTTCTTTTATATCCTCGTCTTCGAAAACGGCTCTAATCCATCCGACTTTCTTCTCGATTCGGCAATGATCTCCCTGTCAGGAGCGGTGCCCTTCGCACTCTTGTGGGTTCTGGCCATGGCACAGTCGGACCCGGCCTGGCCTCCACCTGCCGCTGGCGTGCGGCGGCTGGCTTCGACCGCGTTGTAATTGGGAAGAGTCTTGTTCCAACCCCATTGTGAATAAGCGGGGGAAAACTTTTAACAACTCCTCCTTGTTTTGAGGCGCGGCGGGGAAATGCTTCCCCGCATGGCAAAATTGAATTTCAAACAGCCCGGCCTGCAGGCGCCTCCGGCTCACGATTGGCGGACAACAGACGAAGATGAAATCGCCCGCCGCCGCCTGCGCGCCCGCACCGAGCCGTTCCAAATCCGCAATTGCGACCCGGCCCACCCTGTCTTCTCCAACTTCAACGTGAAATCCGGCAGCGGCTTGACCTACTCGGTCGAAGTGCGCGATTTGCGGCAGCGCCAGTTCGCCTGCGATTGCGTGGATTTCCGCATCAACGGCCTGGGCACGTGCAAACACGTCGAGGCGGTCTTGTTTTACTTGGGGGCGCGCTTCAAGCGCCTTTTTCTCCAGGCCGCCGCCAACGGCAGGGGCCGGCTGGAGGTCCTGCCGGACCCGCCGCACAACAGCCTGCGGCTGGTGAACGGGCACGAGGCCCTGCCGGCGCCGTTGCGGCGATGGTTCGGCGAGGATGGCTTGCTCAAGGAAGGGCCGCCCGAGGCCGCGGTGGAGGAGTTGCAACGCCTGGCGGCGAGGGAATTGCCCGCTTTGCGCGTCTCGCAGGAACTGGCGCCATGGCTGGAAGCGCGCCGGCGGCAGGAGGAGCGCAAGCGGCTGCGGCGCGAGTACGAATTGAAAGTGCAAAGCGGCCAATGGCCGCCCCACGAAACCAAAGTGCCGCTCTTTCCGTATCAGCGCGAAGGGATGTTGCACCTGGCCTTTGCCGAACGGGCGCTGCTGGCCGATGAAATGGGGCTGGGCAAAACCATCCAGGCCATCGCCGCGTGCGCCCTGCTGCACCGCCTCAACAACGCCGCCCGCGTGCTGGTCGTGACTCCCGCGTCGCTGAAAACCGAGTGGGAGGAGCAGATTCAACGCTTCACCGATTTGCCCTACCAGCTCGTTTTCGGCGGACGGGCCTCCCGGCTCTCCGCTTACGAGGGCGCGCCCTTTTTCACCATCGTCAATTACGAGCAGATGCGGGCCGACGCGCTGGAGGTCAACGCGCGGCTGCGGCCCGAGGTGGTGGTGCTGGACGAGGCGCAACGGATCAAGAATTGGAGCGCCAAGACGACCCAGGCCATCAAGCGCCTGCGCAGCCGCTATGCTTTCATCTTGACTGGGACGCCGATCGAAAACCGCCTGGACGAACTCTATTCGCTGATGGATTTTCTGGACCCCTCGCTGCTGGGGCCGCTCTTCCGCTTCAACCGGGAGTATTATGAGTTGGACGAGCGCGGCCGGCCGGCCGCCTACCGGAACCTGGACAAACTGCACGCCCTGATCAAGCCCCGGATGTTGCGCCGCCGCAAGGCCGAGGTCGAAACGGAATTGCCGGAGCGCACGGACCGCAATCATTTCGTGCCGCTGAGCGAGGAGCAGCAGGGCGAGTACGAGGGCCATGAGGGCGTCGTGGCCCAGTTGGCGGCCATCGCCCAACGGCGCCCGCTCTCGCAGCAGGAGCAGGACAAATTGCTGCGCCATCTGGCCATGATGCGCATGGTCTGCGACACCGATCACATCCTGAACCCGGACCACTCGGCCTGCCCCAAACTCAACGAACTGGAGAAAATCCTGGAGGAATGCCGCGACAACGCCGACGTGAAGCTGCTTGTTTTCTCCGAATGGGAGCGGATGCTCGAGCTGGTCCGCGCCTTGTGCCAGCGGCTGGAATTGGGCTTTGCCTGGCACACCGGCACCGTGCCGCAACGGCGCCGCCGCGGCGAAATTCTTCTTTTCAAGTCCGACCCCCGCTGCCGCGTGTTTCTGAGCACCGATTCGGGCGCGGCGGGACTCAATTTGCAGAACGCCAGCGTGGTGGTCAATTGCGACCTGCCGTGGAACCCGGCCAAGCTGGAGCAGCGCATCGCGCGCGCCTGGCGCAAGAACCAGACCCGCCCCGTGACCGTGGTCAATTTGATTTCCGAAAACACCATCGAGCATCGCATGTTGGAAACCCTCTCCCAAAAGCGCGCCCTTTCCGAGGGTGTCCTGGACCTCAAGGGAGATCTGAAGGAAATCAAGCTGCGCAGCGGCCGGCAGGCCTTTTTGGCCAGGCTCCAACAAATCCTCACCGCCGATACAGCCCGGGCCAAGGCGCCCGGCGCGCCTTTGCCGGCGGACCGTCCGCTGGGGTTCGCCCAGGCGGCGCGCCAGCGCGTCAACGGCGCGCTGTGCCGTTGCGAGGAGCATTATCCCGAGGATGGCCCCCACTCGGTTTTGTACGTCGTCGTCGAACGCGACGCCGCCCAATACCGCGAGCCGCTGGGCGCGCTGCATCAAGAATATTTTGGCCCCGGCCAATCCGATCCCCTCTCTCCCGTCCGGCTGGAAGTGGTGGACCGGGCGACCGACGAGGCGCTGCAACGGCTGATCGCGGCGGGCTTGGTCGCCCGGACGACCCGCGCCACCCGGCCGCTCTGGCCGCCCGACCCGGCCGCACCCGCGCCGGCGCCCTTGTCGGAGGCTGAGCGGGAAAAGGCCGCCGCGCATCGCGCGCAGGCGGCGCGCAAGCTGCGGATGGCGTCCGTGCTGGCCGGGGGCGATTTGGCCGACGAGGCGCGGGCGGCGCTCCTGGAAGCCATCGAACCGCTGGGGCGCGCTCTGGCTGTGGAGAACCGCCTGCCGGAGCCGCCCGGCTTGGAGGACGCCTTGCTGCCGCCCTTGGGCATGGCTTGGAAAGGCGCGCTGCCCCTGTTGCGGGCATTTTTGCGCGACCCCTCGCACGGCATCCCGCCCGTCGTCTCCGCCCTGGGGCAAGTCTGAATGGACGTTGACTGCCGGAGGGCGGGTGGTATTTTGCGCGGCATGAAAGCATTCCTTCTGGCGGTGGCCGCGGTCACGCCGGTCTTCTCGCAAAACGGCCCTTCGCCCGAAGTGCTCTCCGACGGGCGCGTCACTTTCCACCTCACGGCGCCTGAAGCCCGCGACGTGCGGGTGCGATGTGAAGGCCTGCCCGCCGCCAGCATGGTCAAGGACGGCCAGGGAGTTTGGTCGTTCACGACCGGGCCGCTGGAAGCGGATTACTACGGCTATTCCTTTATTGTTGACGGAGTGCGGGCCATTGATCTGGAGAACCCGTTGCTGAAATATAATCTGCTCACCACCGAGAGCCAGGCGCACGTGCCCGGCCCGGCCTCGTTGCCCTGGGAAGTCAACGACGTTGCCCACGGGGTCATCCACCGGCATTTCTACCACTCGTCGGCGGCGGGCGATGATCGCGCCTATTATGTGTATACGCCGCCAAACTACCGGCCTTCCGCCGGGGCGCGTTATCCCGTTCTCTATCTCTTGCACGGTTACAGCGACGACGCCACCGCGTGGTGGTCTGTCGGGCAGGCCAACGTCATTCTGGACAATTTGATTGCGCGCGGAGAGGCGAGAGCGATGGTGGTGGTGATGCCCTTGGGCTACGGAACGATGGAGATCGTTCGGAGCGGCTGGGCGCGGGTGCGGGAACCGGACCTCTGGCAGCGCAACGTGAGCCGATTCGGCGCCACGCTGCTGGAGGAAGTGCTCCCGCAAGTCGAATCGGCCTACCACGTATCCAAGAAACGCGGGGCGCGGGCCATCGCCGGTTTGTCCATGGGCGGGGCCGAATCATTGACGGTTGGATTGAACAATCTGGACCGCTTCGCCTGGGTTGGCGCATTCAGTTCCGGCGGTCTGAACACCAATTTTTCGGCCGCCTTCCCCGCGCTGGACGCGGCGGCCAACCGACGCCTGCGTCTGCTCTGGGTTTCTTGCGGGAAGGATGACGGGTTGATCGAGTCCAATCGCCAGTTTGTCCATTGGCTGGAGAGCCGGGGGTTGCACTGCGCCTGGAGGGAAGTTCCGGGCGGACATAGCTGGCGGGTGTGGCGGCGCAATCTGGCGGCCTTCGCGCCGCTGCTCTTCCGCTAAGCGGTCGCGGCCCTGTCTCTCTTTGTCCTACGGCGTGGAGAAGCGGTAGAATCGCTCGGAGAAATCAACCGCATTGGTGTCTGTGAACTGCCAGGCGCCGTTCGTCGTGGTGGTGGTGTTCGTAAAGATGGGCTGCCAGAAGGCCGGCGAGGACAAATTGGTGGCGGCCCAGATGCGAGTGGTGGCATTCGGCAAGCCTACAAAGGTCAACGTCACTGTCCTATTTGTATTTCTGACGATGTTGGTGACAAGCGGAATGACGACCGTAAGGGATGCCGCGCTGCTGGTGACGCTGCCCAGCGCGTTGGTGATGACCACCGAGTAGAAACCAGCCGATTGGGGCGTGACACCGGGCAGGGACAAGGCGGCATTGGTCGAAGGCGAGAAGAGCGGCGTGTTGGTGTTGAAATACCATTGGTAGGTCAGGGGAGCTGAACCGGATGCGGCCACAGTGAATTGCGCCGTTGAGCCGGCCAGCGCCACCTGATTGGAGGGTTGTGTCGCGATCTGAGGGGCCGAGCCGATGACACTGGCGTTGATCTGCACGTTTGTCGCAACTGTGGGCATCGAATAACCGTTGACGCTGAGCTGCCCCGACAGCAGATAAGTGCCGGATGGGCCGGTAAGACTGAAAGAGAACTGCCTCGGTTGGTTGTCGAGATAAGGCCCCCAGCGAATAGCTCCAGCAATCGGATCCCAAACCCCATCGCCGGACAAACCGGAAGGAGTCAAACCAAAAGGAATCGCTTCAACCAAAGCATAACAACTCACCAGGCCCCGCGGCGTGGCTGCCAGGCTCAGGGTCGGCAGAGACGTTGCATTGCCCAAAACACTGGGCGCCATGGAGACCGTGTTGGTGGTGAGAACCGGCACATACTCGCCCACTGCGGCGACGCTCGGGGTCCAGCCGTTGGTAAAGGCCGCCGCACGCACCACGCTGGCTGCTGTCAGCGACAGCGCGCCAGTGTAAAGTGTCGAGTTCTGCGTCGGCAGCGTGCCGTCCAGCGTGTAGTAAATCGCCGCTCCCGGCGTGGCATCCGTAATGGTGACGATCACCGGCAAATTCGAGGCGGTGGCTGGCGTCAGCACCGGCGTCGCCACCTGGGGCGGCGGACTGGGAATCGCGCCATTCACTCCACTGGCGGCAAGGACCAGATTGGTTCCCGTCGCTTCGCCTCCACTGACGCCGTCCACGCTCCAGGACGCACGTGCGGGATAAACCCCCGGCAGGCCTGCGGCCTGATAGCTCAATGGCAAGACGTTGGTTCCAAAGAACGGCCCCCATACCACCAGATTGTTGCCGGGGAGGTAATTTCCGCCGGCTGACACGTTGGTGGCGCTGATGCCGGGGGCGAGAGTTTCCGTTACGGCCAGACAATTCGCGTTGGCTCCGGGGGTCACGCTGAAAGTCACCGTCGGTGTTGCCGAGGCGTTGCCGCTGACGCTCCGTGTCACCTGGGCGTTGGCGGGGATTGCCGGCGGGCCGTAATACGCCACTGCCGCAGTGCTTGGCGTCCAGCCGGCTGCAAAAGCCACCGCTCGCACGACTCCGGCTGATGCCAGTTGGATTGCGCCCGTGTAAAGGGTAGCACTTTGGGAGGGCAGCGAGCCATCCAGCGTGTAATAAATCACCGTGTTGGCCGCTGTGGGGGCGCTGGACCCGGCTTGCGGGATGTAATCCATTTTGAACTCGTTCAACGTGATGTTTGTGGCGCTATTGGTGGCGGTTTGCGACCAGAGCGCCAGGCCGTCAAATCGGAAACACGTCGCCGAGGTATTGGTGGCGCAGTTGGAAAAAGTTCCGCCGGTGGTTGTGTTCAGCCAGGAGGCGGAGAAGGCCAGCGAACTGGCTGCCGTGCGAGTGAGGGTCAGCGTCAATACGTACTGCTGTCCAGCGGAGAAGCCGGGGAAGTTGTTGCTGGCCGCCGTGCCGGTCAGCGAAAGGAAATCCGAGTTGGTGGCGAGAAGCGAGCCGGAAGAAAGATTCGTGCGCGCTCTTATGTCCACCGGGGTTGTGCCCTGGAGAGTCGCGCCCAGGTTTTGAAACAGGCAATAACCCTGCACGCCGTTGCCCTGGCCCGCCGCCGCGAAGCCATCGGCGGAAACCCGCTGCGGTAAGAGAGTGGAATCAACAAAGTCAAAAAGCCCGACGCGCAATCCTTGCGCCGTGTTGGGCGCAGCCACCCCCGTCAACACGACGGTCAGCGTCGCTTTCAAAATATCGCCAATGCCCAGGGAAACGGGCGTGGTGGCGTTGGGCGTGAAATAAGTAATGCCCTCGACGGCATTGGTGCCGTTCCAAAAAGTCAAGGCGTTGACGGCGGCTGTCAAATTGGTGCTGGAACCGGAAACGAACCAGGCTGACTGTGCGGGCAGATTCTGGACGCTTCGTGTTCCGCCGGACCATTTGTCGTCCAGCAAAGTAAAATCCCAGCCGGGCAACCCGATCAACACATCCGCGGGAACGGCTGAATCACTGAGGGGAATGATGATCGGCGTGGGCACCTGTGGCTGCGCAGTGGGGACGGTTGAGTTGACTCCACTGCCAATGATGACCAGATTGGTTCCGGTTGTTTCACTTCCATTGACGCCATCGACGCTCCAGGAGACGCGGGCCGGGTATGTGCCCGGCAGGCCGAGGGCCTGATAGCTTAATAACAAACCATTGGTTCCGAAGAACGGCCCCCAAAGCACGACGTTATTGCTGGCGACATAATTGCCGCCGGAGGAAATGTTACCGGCGCCGATGCCCGGGGCCAGAGATTCGGTGATGGCGGTACACTTCGCATTGGTTCCGGGGGTCACGCTGAACGTCACCACCGGCGCTGCCGAGCCATTGCTGCTCACGTTCCGCGTCACCTGGGCGTTGGCGGGAACAGCGGGCGGGCCGTAATAAGCCACCGCGGCCACGCTCGGCGTCCAGCCGTTGGTGAACGCCGCCGCGCGCAGGACGCCGGCCGACACCACAGGCACAGCGCCGGTGTAGAGTGTCGAGTTCTGCGTCGGCAGCGAGCCGTCCAGCGTGTAGTAAATCGCCGCCCCCGGCGTGGCGTCTGAAATCGTCACGCTTGCCGGCACGTTCGCGCCGCTGGGCGGTGAAAAGGCCGGTGAGCTGACCTGTGGTGGTGGGGACGGCATCCCGCCAGCACTGGCAGAAGGAAGCACCGCGACCATTGTGACGCCGGGCGAGAAGTACCAATGGCCGTCCATCCAGGAACCGCCGGTGACCGGATAACTGGCCGGCGGCCCCGTGAGGCGATAGGTCACGTTCGTCGCCACCGTGTTGAAGTAAGGCCCCCACCGGATGGCACTGAGGGCGGGCAGATAGACGCCATCGCCGCTGACGGCCAGGGCCGTCGCTGACGAGGGCAAGATTTCCTCAATGGTCAAACAGGCGACGTTCGATGCGCCGGAAACTGACACAGTAACAAGTGGCTGGTTTAAGACGTCGTTGGTGTAAGAGCGAGCATAGGCCGCGGGCGGCGGATTGGTTTGGGCGGAGGCAGCCAACGCGCCCGCGAGAACCAGCCAGCATGGCAGGGCCAAGCTACCAATGAACCGTGTGGCCCCGGCTCCGCGGGAGCGTCGCCCTACCGGGCGGATGGCTTTCGGATTCGTTGGAAAGAGTTTCAACACGCGAGAACCTTTGGTGGAGTTCGGGGGTTCTCGCGCTTACGGGTTGAGCTTCCAGTTTACAGGTCTGGCGCTGCCGTCATTGTAGTAGGCGCCGCCGTTGGTCATGAGATAGCCGGCACGAGTGACGTAATTTGCCGGGATGGGATTTGGCCCGTTGGACCATGCCTGGCCGGCCTTCCAGGCGGCGGCGTAGGCGGTGTATTCGGCGGGGCTGATCGTCCAATCTTGGTTTGTGTCCGCCGGATGAAACACATTGGTGGTGAATTGGTAGCATCCCAAATCCACCTGCCCGGCGCCGTTGGTGCGCGCGTTGCCATCCAGGTCGGTCAGAAGCAGGAATGGGCCGTTAGTGCCGTAATTCAGGCAGGGCGAGTTGGTCTGGAGGTGATAATCCCCGTTGACCGGGTCAAAGAATTTCGGGTCCGTGTTCAACATGGGCGCAGCGATATTCCACACGCCATACATTCCGTTGACATCATTGTACTGGAGGGCGGTTTGCTGGCCGCTGCCCGTCAGATAGACATCGGCGCCGTTGCCGCTGCCGGACAGAGAGTTGCCCCAGATGATGTTGTTGAAGACATACAACAATTGCGTCGTCCCACTGATCTGGAACGCCGCCCCGCCGCCGTTGCCGGCGGACGAGTTGTTGAAGACGGTGTTGTTGATCATGTAAAGGATGGAGCCGGGGTTCACAAAAATGCCGCCGCCGCCGGCGCTGGAGCCGGTCTGGGTGTTGTTGACGACCAAATTGTCCGAAATGGTGATGCCAGGGGAAGCGGCATAAATCGCACCGGCTCCATCCGCAGAGGAGTTTTGTTGGAAAAGGTTGCCGGTAATGACGTTGGTGCCGCTGCTGTTGACATAGACAGCGCCGCCCTGGTAGTTTCCGCTGCAGGAATTGCCCGTGAAGGTGTTGCCGGTGATGGTGACCAGGCCGCCGGCGGTAGAATAAACACTGCCACCCGAGCCACTAGCCGAGTTGGCGCTGAAGGCATTGTTCGAAATGGTGGTGATAGTGCCGCCTACGATAGTAACCGCGCCACCAGAAGCGCACATTGAGTTTGCACCAAAGGTATTCCCCGTGAGAATGTTGGTAGTATTATTCAAATAGACCCCCCCGCCTCCATATCCACCTGTATTGCCACTGAAGGTGTTCCCCGTGACAATGGCCGCACCGAGACTTCCGATAGCCGCCCCGCCCCACCAGCCATCCCAGACATCATTTCCGTCGAATGTGTTGCCCGCAACGGTCGCCGTGCCCCCGTAGCTAATATACGCTCCGCCTCCCCGGTTGCCGTTAAAGATATTGGCGCCCAGATTGAGCGTGCCAAAGTTCTCTATGGCCGCGCCGCAGACGTTGTTGTTCATGGTGGTGCTAAAAACATTGTTCGACACCACCACGACGGCCGTTTTAGTGCCGGAGGAGGGGTAAAAATACAGGCCTTCGTTAGAGTTGGTTTGGAACACATTGTTCGTCACGGTCAGGACCGCGCTGGCGGTGATGTCCGCGCCACAACCCGCATAATTTCCCGCCATGGTGGAGTTGTAAAGCAACGTGGTTCCCGTCACCCCGGTGATGTTGATGCCGTCGCCGTCGTAAGCACTGCCGTTGGTTTTCCCAATGACGGTGCAATTGACGATGGTCGTGTTCAGCCCGGAGGCAATTTCCAAGCCCATGCCCTGGCTGTTGTTGGTGGGCGAGAGGAACCGGCAGGCGTTCACGAGGATTGTCCCGCCACTGGAAGCCGCGACCCGCAAGGCCCCGATGGAGTAACTGCCGCAGTTGCGCATAAAGGTGACGTTGCTCACGGTCACATTGCCCGAACTGCCCGAGCAGGTGATGTTTAAGGCCCGTCCCCCAGCGACGCCATCAATGGCAACCTGCGTGTTCGAGACGCCCGGCTCCGGCTGGATGGCAAGGTTGTAATTGGCCGAGCTGCTGTAGCTGAAGTTGCCGGAGTAGTAGCCGTTGGTGAGCCAAATGTTGTTGGCGGCGCCGTTGCCCGCCGCCATGGTGAGGGCGCTTTGCAGGTCCTGCGCCGTGGCGACGTGGAAGTCCGCTGCTTTGCACGTGGCGGCCAATGCGAAGAGCGCCATCAGACCGGCCATGATCCTGGATGTTGTTGGTGTTTTCATATTTGTTCGGCGTAGATCATTGCACCCCATAAGAATATTTTACAGAAACGTCAAGCAAGTGTCAGATAAACTTATTCACAAGTTGTTCACAGGCGCAATCAACCCTTGAAACGCACCGTCAGGAAGGATAAATTCACTCCATGTTTAACGCATCCGACATCCGGGAAATGTTGACCGCCAAAGACTTCAAGCCCTTCGCCATCCATACCACCGATGGGGCGCGATACGATATCACCAATCACGAGATGGTGCTGGTGGGCCGCAACGCCATTCAAATCGGCGTGGGCCGCGATCAAGAGGGTATCGCGGAACGCTTCGTTCGATGCGCCATTCTGCACATTACGCGCATCGAAGAGTTGCAAGCCGCCTGACACGGTCCCATGCCATGCAACCCGATGTTTTCTGTATTGGGTCAATGACGGTGGGGAAAAGCAGGGTCGCCTCGCCGAGGCGACCGTTCCGGCAAGAACGAACAGCGGACGGCGGCGAGCCGTCCCTACCTTCCGTGACTGACGCATTGCCCTGCCAACCATGACTGACTTGACATTGCCCCTGGTTTATGCCTAGATTTTGAGTTGGAGTTGAAACAATCCAGTTAATGGAGTCGGAAACATGAAAACCTTCTCGTTCTTTCGGCGGATGGGACTCTGGGCCGGCGCTTTGTTGCTCTGGGCCGGGGCTTATGCCGCTTGCGCGCAAACACCCAATACCAATTTCCAGGTTGCCATCACCCTGCCCACCAACGGGTCCTGGTTCACCGCGCCGGCCAGCGTCCAGATGGACGCTTTAACCTTCGACACGGCGGACGACGTGGCCGAGGTCGTATTCACGGCCGCGCCAGCGGGCGGCGGAGTAGAGCCCCCGATCATGCTCAATTTGGGAGCGGTCTCCAATGGCGTTCCCGTGGGCGCGAGCGGATCGCACCAGGAACTCTTTACGCTGACCTGGAGCAACGCGCTGGTTGGAATGTGGTCGTTGCGAGCGGAGGCCGTCCGCAGCAACGGGCTGGAAACCATTTCGCCGCCGGTGATCATTGTTGTGGGTACGAACCTTCCGCCGATGGTGCGGATCACCTGTCCGCCCAACAATGCGGTTTTCCGCGCGCCGGTCAATATTGCGCTGCTGGCTTACGCGAATGATCCGCTTGGGTATGTTTCCAGCGTCCAGTTCTTCGCCGGGTCCAACAGCCTTGGTTTCGGGCTGCCTGTTCCGGCGTCCGTGCTGCCGCCGCCGGGGCTGGTTCCTCCCCTGCCGCCCATTTTTCAGACGAACATCTTCGAGTTGATCTGGAGCAACGCGCCCGCGGGTTCCAACGCCCTCGTCGCCGTGGCGACCGACAACGCGGGCCTCTCGGCCACGTCGGCGCCGGTGAATATCACCGTCCTGCCGCCGCTGCCCCCGCCGCCGCCGCCGACCAATGGGCTGGAGGTGGTGAGCATTGTGGCCACCGACCCGATCGCCATCCGCGGGACGAATTGCTGGCCGTGGCTGGGGCTGAGCAATGGGCCGCCGACGTGGAGCAATTGGGTGTCGCCCATCGCTCTCTGGCAGTGGTTCACCAACTGCGGGCCCAAGGACGCGACCTTTGCCGTCTGCCGGACGGGCGAGACGAACAGCGATCTGACGGTGACTTACGCCATCGGCGGCACGGCGAGCAACGGGGTTGATTACGTGGCCTTGCCCGGCGTGGCCACCATTCCGGCCGGGCAGAGCGAAGTGATGATCACGGTCGTTCCGACGGACGAAACAAACAATGCCATCGAGACGGTGATTCTGAGCTTGGACCCCTCGACGAACAGTCCGCCGGATTACGTGGTCGGTTTCCCGCCGCGCGCGGAGGCGCTGATCCTTGGGGGTGATTGGCCCCATCCGGGGTTGACGGGCGCAGTGCTGGAGGATCATTCGTTCCGTTTGAGCGGGGGAGGTCCTGATGGAGCGTGGTTCCGCGTGGATTGCACGACCAATCTGGTCAATTGGAGTCCGGTCTGCACCAACCAGGTGGTCAATGGCTCGATAGACTTCGCCGATCCTGATGCCGCCAACTTTCCGGCGCGCTGGTATCGGATGGTTCCGCTGGCCAATCCGCCGTCGGATTGATTGGCTGGTTTCAGTTTTAACCAGGAGTCGTCGGTAGGGCGGCGCTGCCCAAGATTTCAGGGCAGAGCGGCAGCTCTGCCCTACCAGGAAGGTGAAGATTTTTGTCCTGCGCCCGTCGGAAAATCCATAAAAAAAATCGCTTGCCGGGAAGCGAATCCTGCTAAAATATCCACGGGTTATGCTCCAGAGATGCTTATTTCTTCCGCTGTTCCTTTTTGCGCTGCCGCTTCCATCCGCTCCGCTGCCGATTGTGACGCCAGCCAAATCGTCGCCCAACGAGTCTTTGGCAGCGCACGAAGTGCGACGATATATTTATTTGCGGACAGGTGAGCTGCCGCCGATCCAACCTTTAACCGGCAGGGCGGGGAAGGCTTGTGTTTTCGTCGGACGGAAGGATCAGCCGGAGACCAGAGCACTGGCGGGCGAGGCGTCGGCGCTGGAGGCCGTGGAGGCGTTAAAGCCGCAGGAATACTTGCTGAAAACGACGGGCGCAAATTCGCTTTTGATAGTGGGGGGCGATGACGCGGGCGTCTTGTATGGCGGGTATGCGTTCGCCGAAAAACTGGGCGTGCGGTTTTATCTGCATGGCGATGTCGCGCCGGACGGAAGAATCGCGTTTTCAATGCCTGAGTTGAACGAGACGGGCAAACCACTCTTCGAGTTGCGCGGCATCCAGACGTATCATGATTTTCCCGAAGGGCCGGACTGGTGGAGCACGGACGACTATCTGGCGTATATTTCCCAACTGGCCAAGATGCGGATGAATTTCCTGTGCATGCATTGCTTTCCCGAATGCCGCAACGGACCGGAGCCGCTGGTGTGGACAGGTCCCACGGACGACTTGGATGAGAAGGGCAACGTGACGCGCAGCTATCCGTCGTTCTGGGCCAACACCCTGACTCCAAAAGAGTTTTGGGGCTACACGCCGACGAAGACCAGCGACTTCGCGGGCGGCGCGTCGCTGCTTTTTGCCGGCGATACTTATGGAAGCGAAGTTCAGGCCGGAATGATGCCCAGGCCAAAAACGCCGCAGGAGTGCAACGAAGTTTTCAACCGCGCCGCCGCCCTGTTGCACCGCGCGTTCGCGGAAGCGAAGGCGCTGGGCGTCAAGACCTGCATAGGCACCGAAACGCCGTTGACGATTCCCACGGAGGTGAAGGAGCGATTGAAGAGCCAGGGGAAAAAGCCGGAGGATCCGGCGACCGTGCGTGAAGTCTATAGCGGCACGTTTGCGCGCATTGAGCGCGCGTGTCCGGTGGATTACTACTGCCTGTGGACGCCGGAGGACTGGACATGGTCCGGCAACAGCATGAAACAGTTCGAGGAAACAACGCGCGACATCCAGGCGGCGCTGGAGGCGGACAAGGCCCTGGGCAACCCGTTCAAAATCGCCACCAGCGGCTGGGTGCTCGGTCCGCAGCACGACCGCACGGCGCTGGATAAAGTGCTGCCGAAAGACGTGCCGATGAGCTGCATCAACCAGCATGTCGGGTACAACGCGCTGGAACTGTCTTTCGCCAATGTCGTGGGCCGTCCGAAATGGGCGATTCCGTGGCTGGAAAATGATCCGACACTGACGCAACCGCAGCCGTGGGTCGGGCGGATGCGTTACGAGGCGGCCGACGCCAAGCGCCTGGGATGCACCGGGCTTCTGGGCGTTCTCTGGCGCACCAAGGCGATCATGCAAAATGTCTCCGCGCTGGCCGCGGCCGCCTGGGACCAGTCGTGGATTCCCGCCAGCTTTGACCCAAGCCCGATCCCGCCGCAGCCTCCGAGCGATGGCGCCTTGGGTGGCACAGCCGCGTCCTTTGACGCGCCGGTCGCGGAGACCGGCGAGGCGCCGGTTTATCAGACGGTTCGTTACGACACGGCGGGGTACTATCTGGCTGTTCCGGATGGAACCTACAGCGTCACGTTGAAGTTCAACGAGCCGTTTTACAGCGAGGCCGGCAAGCGCGTTTTCGGAGTGGACATTCAAGGCCGGCCGGTCATCCAGACGTTGGACATCTTCGCAAAGGCCGGGAAAAACAAGGCGCTGGATTTCACCTTCAAGGACATCGCAGTGACCAACGGCGCGTTGCGGATTGATTTCACGCGACAGGTTGAATTTCCATGCATCGGCGGCATCGTCATTGAGGGAAAAACCGGGGGGGCCAATCAACTGGCCGGCCAGCCGTTCACGCGCAAGATCAATTGCGGCGGCGGAAAATTCAGGGACTACGAAGCCGATCCCGTTGCCGGCAGCCCGCGCGCCACGGCGGGCAAGGACCGCGGAATGCCCATGGCGGACTTCTATGCCGATTTTGCACGCGCGAATTTTGGCGCAAACGTGGCCGCCCCGGCCGGGGAGATCATGGCGAGCGTGGATGGCCTTAGAATGCCGAAAATCACGGCCTGGGTATCCGGCCCCGGCTGCATCCTGGTCAACGAGGCGCCGTGGAAAAGCGTGAAGCAGCAGTTTGAGTTTGTTGACGGATTCGCCGCGCTCCGGGCGCAGGTTGGCGGCGCGGGGAATCTCGGGCGATTCGATTACTGGCTCAACACCTACCGCGCCGCCGAGTGCATGGCGAGGGTCGGTTGCATGCGCGGCGAGTTGGATCGCGCCGCGGCCGCGATGAAAAAAGAGCAGGAGGCGGCGCAGAAAAAGAAGCTGGCGGCCGAGGCGCTGGCGCTCCGGATCGAGCTTGCGCGTGAGTGGGCGCAATTGCTTTCACTCCAGACCGCCCTGACGGACACACCCGGCGAACTGGGCACCATCGCAAACCTGGAAATGCAAAACCGCCGCACGGGGCATCTGCTCGACGAACACGACCCGGAACTGGTTGCTTCGCTTGGCGCGCCGCTGCCCGCCGAAGCGACGCCGTCCATGAATTACAACGGCGCGGCTCGCATCATCGTTCCGACCGTGCGGACGCAAATCGAGCCGGGCGAATCGCTGAATTTGAAGGTCATCGTGCTGGACAATCAGCCGGCAAAAGCTGCCGCGCTGTTCTGGCGCAAGCTTGGTCCGGGCGGATTTAAGAAGGTCAATTTGAGACACATCGCCCGCGCCGTTTATTCCGTCACACTTCCGGCCGCAAAGGAGGACTTCGAATACTACATTTCCGCCAAGACTGCGTCCGGCGAAAAACTGGTCTGGCCCGCGACCGCACCGGCGCAAAACCAGACCGTCGTGCTGTTATGACGAAGTCAGACCGTGCCCCAAATGGGGATGCGCCCGGTGGCGGTGATGCCCGCCTTTTGTGATTGCTTAGGGCGCGCTCCTCCCGTAGGGTGCCGCCGATTTTTATGTCCATCAATCCGCCCGCATCCCGTTCGGAAATCCTGCACCGTCTGCTGGCCAAGGTGGCCCGCGGCCATCCCATCATCGGCGGCGGGGCCGGCACGGGCCTCTCGGCCAAGTGCGAGGAGGCCGGCGGCATAGACCTCATTGTCATTTACAATTCGGGCCGTTACCGCATGGCCGGGCGCGGTTCGCTGGCCGGGCTGATGCCTTACGGCAACGCCAATCAGATTGTAAAGGAGATGGCGGCCGAGGTCCTCACGGCCGTCCAACACACCCCGGTGCTGGCGGGGGTTTGCGGGACCGACCCGTTCATGATCCGCGACTATTTTCTGGCCGAATTGCGCCGGCTGGGCTTTGCCGGCATTCAGAATTTTCCGACCGTGGGCCTGATTGACGGCACGCTGCGCGTCAACCTGGAAGAAACCGGGATGAGCTACCAGTTGGAGGTCGAGTGCGTGGCCGCCGCCCGCCAGATGGACTTGCTGACCAGCCCTTATGTCTTCAACCCCGATGAGGCCCGGCGCATGACGCAGGCCGGGGCCGACCTCGTCGTCGCCCACATGGGTCTGACCTCCAGCGGCGCCATCGGCGCGCGCACGACCAAGTCCCTGGACGATTGCGTGCGGGAGGTGCAGGCGATTATTGACACCGCCAAGTCCTTGCGCTCCGACGTTTTGGTTCTCTGTCACGGCGGCCCCATTGCCACGCCGCGGGAGGCGCAGTTTCTGCTGGAGTCCTGCGCCGGGCTGGACGGGTTCTACGGCGCCAGCTCGATGGAACGGTTGCCGACGGAAAGGGCCATCACGGAGGAGGCCAGAAAATTCTCAGCCCTGAAATTACGCGCGGAACGGCCGCCCGCCGCCGGCAAGTCCGGGGCCTTCGCAAAGTCCCGATGACCTCCCGATTGCGCCCGCTGCTTCTGTGCTGTCTGCTGCTTCCCTGTGCGGGACGCGGGGCCGAGCCGTGGAGCGATGACCGCCTGCCGGTGCAAGAGGGAGTGGAGATGTGGCTGGACGCCTCGGCGCAGGACGCCGCCCGGCGGAGCCTGCGTCTGCCGGAGGCGTCGGAGGGGAGCGTTGATTTTCTGCTCGATGGTTCGGGCCGCGCCCGCCACCTGTCCGCGCCGACACCGGCCGCCCGGCCCCGCTTCCGGCGCGATTCCCAGGCGGCTTTTCTCTCTTTCGACGGGACGGCCAACGCCTTGTCGGCCTCCTTCCTGCGCGGCGAATTGACCAATGCGACGGTGTTCATCGTCGCCGCGCCGCGATCGAACGGGGGCGGATTCAGGGGTTTTTTCAGCTTCAACCGCGCCGGGGCCAACGACTACAGCACGGGGCTTAACCTGGACCTGGGGCCGGAGCCAAGTTCGGACCTTTCGTTTGTCAACGCCGAGGGCGGGGGCATGAGCGGGGCGGCGCAATTGCGGCACGGCCCGCCGCTGGACTTCGGCCCGTGGCGCCTCTTGACGCTCCGAATCCAGCCGGGCGCCGGCTCGGTGCGCCTGTTCGTGGACGGCCGGGCCGAAGGGTCCCGCAATCGCGGCGGCGGGACGATGTGGCTGAACGATTTCACGCTCGGCGCCCGGCATTACTCCAATGCCGGCGAACCGCCCTTCACGCAAAGTTACTTTGACGGGGAGATCGCCGAATTTTTACTTTACAGCCGGGCGCTGACGGACGCGGAAAGAACGTCCGTCGAGCAATACCTCCGGGACAAGTACGCCGCGCTGCTCAGGCCCCCGCCCCAGCCCGCCGGCGCGCCGGCGCTGGAACCGGCGCCGCTGGAAATCCCCGGCGCTCCGCCGCCGCGCCATCGCGCCGAAGTCGAGGCCCTGTTGAAGTCCGCGGCCGCGGAGGAGGGGCGGGGCGAGCCGTTCAACATCGTGCTGTGCGCCGGGCCGAAGGATCACGGGCCTGGCGAACACGATTATCCTCTGTGGCAAAAGCGGTGGGCGAAGTTGCTGGGCGCGGCGCCGAACGTCAAAGTCACCACGGCCTGGGAGTGGCCTTCGGCCGAACAATTTCACGCCGCGCAGGCGGTCGTTTTCTACTCGGACAATCCCGGCTGGAGCACGAACCGGGCGGAGGAATTGGACGCGGCGCTGGCGCGGGGATGCGGCCTGGTCTTCTTGCATTATGCGGTGGACGGCCACGACGAGGCCGCGGCGCTGGCCCGGCGCATCGGCCTGGCTTGGCGGGGCGGCGTCTCCAAGTATCGTCACGGTCCGGTGGACCTGAAACTGGAGCCGGGGCCGTTGACCGCCGGCCTGGGACCGCTGCATCTGGTGGACGAAACGTATTGGAACCTGGTGGGGGACGTGCATGATTGCCAACTGGTGGCCAGCGCCGTGGAGGAGGGCGCGCCCCGGCCGCTGGTCTGGACGCGCACGCAGGACAAGGGGCGGGTCTTTGTCTGCATCCCCGGACATTTTACCTGGACGTTTGACGACCCGTTCTTTCGGGTCTTGTGCCTGCGCGGGATATGTTGGGCCGGCGGCCAGCCGCCCGACCGGCTTTCAAGCCTTGCCCTGACCGGCGCGCGCGTCCAGGACTGATTTCGCATGGCCATGCACAAAGTCATCGCATTGTTGGGGGCGCTGGACACCAAGGGCGCGGAATACGAATTTGTCAAACGGTGCGTGGAGCAGCGCGGGCACCGGGCGCTGGTCATTGACACCGGCGTGCTGGGGCCGCCCTCCCTGGCGCCCGACATTTCCCGCGAGGAGGTGGCCCGCGCCGGCGGGGGGGACCTCTCCGCGGCCCGTCAACAACAAGACCGCGGCCAGGCGGCGGCCATCATGAGCCGTGGCGCGGCGGCCTTGCTGCCGGCACTTTGGGCCGCGCGCCGCTTCGACGGCGTGCTGGCCATGGGCGGCAGCGGGGGCACGTCGGTGGCGTGCGCCGGGATGCGCGCCCTGCCGCTGGGCGTGCCCAAAGTGATGGTCAGCACCGTGGCGGGCGGGGACGTTTCGGGCTACGTCGGCGTCAAGGACATCGTCATGATTCCCAGCATCGTGGACGTCGCCGGCGTCAACCGCATCAGCCGCGAAGTCTTCGCGCGGGCCGCCGGGGCGATCTGCGGCATGGTGGAAACCGAAGCGCCGCGGGGAACGGACCGGCCGCTGGTCGCCGCCTCGATGTTCGGCAACACCACGCCGGCAGTCGAACGGGCCAAGGCCAAACTCGAGCACGAGGGCTACGAGGTGCTGGTTTTTCATTGCACCGGCGCCGGGGGGCGAACGATGGAAAGCCTCATCGAGGCCGGTATGATCGCCGGCGTGCTCGATCTGACCACGACCGAATGGGCCGACGAATTGGTCGGCGGCGTTTTGACCGCCGGCCCGGCGCGCCTGGAGGCCGCGGCGCGCGCGGGCGTGCCGGCGGTCGTCGCGCCCGGCTGTCTGGACATGGTGAATTTTTGGGCGCCGCCGACGGTTCCGCCCCGGTTCAAGGAACGCCAGTTCTATCCCCACAATCCCAACGTCACGCTCATGCGCACCAACGTGGAGGAAAATCGGCGGCTGGGTGAAATCCTGGCCCAAAAGCTCAATCAAAGCATCGGCCCGGTATCGGTGTTCCTGCCCTTGCAGGGCCTGAGCATGATTGACGCCCCCGGCGGCCCTTTTTGGTGGCCGGAGGCGGACCAGGAACTTTTTCGCGCGCTCAAAGAGAATCTGCGCAAGGACATCCCCGTGGTGGAATTGAACTGCAACATCAACGACCCGCTTTTCGCCGACGAGTGCGCGCAGCGATTGCTGCGAAGCCTCCCGGCCGCAAAATTATGAAACGCACGCTCTGTCAATGGTTCGGAATCCTGGCCGTGGCCGTGGCCGCGACTTATGTTCGCGCCGGCGACTCGCCGCCCCCGCCGGCCGAACTGGATCGGGCTTTCGCCCGGCTTGAGACTTACGATTGGGGCCAAAGCCGGCAGGAGCTGGGCGCCCTTGACCAGGCCATTCGCGCCTCCGTCGGCGACGCCGCCGCGCGCCAGCAACTGGAGAATCGTTTGGCGGCCGTGCTGGCCACGAGCGCGCCGGTCGCCGCGAAAGATTTTGTCTGCCAAAGGCTGGGCCTCATTGGCGCCGGGCCATCCGTCCCCGCCTTGGCGGCGCTGCTGCCGGACCCGCAACTATCCCACGCGGCGCGCATGGCCCTGGAGAGCATCCATGGGCCGACAGCGCGGCAGGCGCTGCGCGACGCGCTATCGAAAGTCGAAGGTCAACTCAAGATCGGCGTCATTAACTCGCTGGGCAACCTGGAGGACGCCGCCGCCGCCGACGCTCTTGCCGGACTGCTCAAGGAGACGGACACAAATATCTGCTCCGCGGCTGCCGTGGCGCTGGGCCATATCGGCACGGTGGCCGCCGCGCGGACGCTGGGGCAATTCCGGGGGACCGCGCCGGAAGCGCTGCAAAGCGTCGTCACGGACGCCTGGCTGATGGCCGCCGAACGTCTCGCGCAAACCGGCCACCGGGAAGAAGCCGCCGGAATATTTCACCGACTCTACACGCCGCAAAATTCCATCGTCGTGTGCCGGGCCTGTCTCCGGGGCTTGGTGGGTGCGGAGCCTGAGAAAGCCGCCGATTTGCTGGCGGCGGCGCTGGCTTGCGGCGAGGAATCATTGAGCGGCGTAGCCGCCGGCTTGCTGGCCAACGGACCGGGCGCGCCGCCGCTGGCGCCGTTTTTGGAGGCGTTTCGGACCTATCCGCCTCCCACCCAGATTGCCGTGCTTGACGCGTGCCGCGTGCGCGGGGAGACATCCGGGCGCCTCACCGCGCTGGACGGCGTGCAAAGTTCCAACGCCTCCGTTCGCTTGGCGGCCTTGCGCGCTTTGGGAGTGATCGGCAACGCCGGCGACGTGCCTTTGCTCGCCCGTCTGGCGGCCGGGGGAGAAGACGGGCAAAGCGCCGCCGCCCGCTCCGCCCTGACCGCCCTGCGGGGCAAGGACATCAACGCCGCCCTGATCGCCGAATTGGCCGCGGCCCCGCCCGAAACAAGCCGGGAGGCGATTCGTGCTTTGGCCGAACGGAACGCCACCGAGGCCGTCGGGCCGATTGCCTCTTGTCTTGACAGTGGTGGCGAAACCACCACCGTGGCCGCGCTGGATGCTCTGGCAATTCTGGGCGGCGGCGGGCAAGTTCCCGCGATCATCAAAACCCTCGATGCTGCGACGACAGACCGCGTCCGCCAGAGCGCGGAAGCCGCCTTGCAATCCATCACCGTCCGGGCGGGCGCGGCGTGCGCAGACCCCCTGCTGGCGGGCCTCAAGGATGCAAAGAGCGTCACGAGGCCTGTGTTGCTGCGCGCCCTCGGAGTGGTCGGCGGCGCCAAGGCGCTGGAAGCGGTGCGCTTTGCGTTGCAGGACAGCGACGCGCCGACGCAAGAGGCGGCCTTCCGCGTGCTGACGGAATGGTCGGGCGCCGAGGCCGCCCCGGACTTGTTGCAATTCGCGCGGACCTCCGCCAATCCAAACCGGGCGCTGCTGGCCTTTCGCGCCTACGTCCGGCTTTGCCGCGATGAACAAATTACCTCCGCCGCGAAGCTGAAGATGCTGACAGATGCCCTCGGCCTGGCCAAAACCGTCGCGCAAAAGCGCCTCGTCATCGCCGGCCTGGGAGACTTGGATGATCCGGCCGCGCTCAAACTGCTGGAGCCGTTCCTGGCCGATGCCGATCTGGCCGAGGTCGCAGGTTTGGCCATTGTCAACGTCGCCGCCAAACCGAACCCCAAGGACGCCGGCGGCATCGGGCTGGACTTGGAAAAAGTCATGGACTTGGAAAAAGTCATCAAATTGACCACCAACCCGGATTTGCAGGATCAGGCCCGAAAGCTCCTGGAGCGATTGGGCGCCAAAACGCCATGAGTTTATGAAAAAATCAGTGTCCTTTCAACGCCGGGGCGTCAGCCGCCGGGCCTTCCTCCGGCAATCGCTGGCCGCCGCGGCCGCGCCGTTATTCATTCCCGGTTCGGCCCTGGGCCTCAACGGCCACACCGCGCCGAGCGATCGCGTCGTCGTGGCCGCCATTGGCATGGGGTTCAACTGGGACTTGTTCCTGCGGCGGCCGGACACGCAAATGGCGGCGGTGTGCGACGTGCGCCAGGAGAGACGCGAGGAAGCCAAGGGCGTGGTGGATAAATACTACCAAAACCAGGATTGCCGCGCCTACAATGATTTCCGCGAGGTGCTGGCGCGCCCGGACGTTGACGCGGTCTATATCGCCACCCCCGACCACTGGCATGCCTTGATCACCATCGCGGCCGCGCGCGCCGGCAAGGACGTTTATTGCCAGAAGCCGCTGACGCGCACGATTGCCGAAGGCCAGGCGGTGGTGGAGGCGGTGCAGCGTTACGGCACGGTCTTCCAGCACGGCACCCAGCAACGGCACGATGCGCGGATGCTGTTCGGCTGCGAATTGGTCCGCAACGGCTACATCGGCCAATTGCGGCACGTCAAGATCGGCAGCCCCGCCGCCATCACCTGCGGCCCGCAAGCGACGCAACCGGCGCCGGCCGGGTTGGATTGGGAGACGTGGGTTGGACCGGCGCCCTGGGCGCCTTTCACCCCGTTGCGCATCCAGGCGCATCCGTGGTATCACATATCCGATTATTGCATGGGTTACATTGCCGGGTGGGGCGTGCATCATGCCGACAGCGCGGCCCAAGGCTCCGGGGTGGATGATTGCAACGGCGTGATCGGGGTGGACGCCTTTGGCCTATTCCCGGCCGACGGTCTTTTTGACAATGCTTACCGCTGGCAGATCGGCTTCACTTTCCCCGGCGGATTGACGTGGCATTGGACCGATTGCGAGGGCGACGGCTTCGGCTCCCGCGGGCCGGCCGACTGGCCGCAGAACCAAATGGGCATCCGCTTCGAGGGCAGCGAAGGGTGGGTTTTCATCTGGCGCGGCGTGGTGGACGCCCACCCCAAATCATTGCTCAACGTCAAGATTGGCCGCAACGACAAGGTGCGGTTCAACCGCCCCGGCGGCGAACCGCAACCCGATTTCATCGAATGCGTGCGTCGCCGGCTCAAGACGTGCGCGCCCGTCGAGATTGCCCACCGTTCGACCAACCTTTGTGCCCTGGGCGCCATCGGCATGGTCCTGAACCGCAAACTCACTTGGGACACGACCACCGAACAATTTCAAAACGACGAGGAGGCCAACCGTCTCCGCGCCCGCGCCATGCGCCAGCCCTGGCGGCTGTGAGGCGCGCGGAATGGAAGACCGTTGCGCGAGGGGCAGGCTTGACAGTCGGAATGGCCGCTGGAACATTACGGTTTGTGACATTGACGTTGGAGTTATCGGATTTGCGCAGCGCCAATGAAAAGGCTCTGGCGCAGCTTGGCCGCACGACCAAAGAAGAGCCGGGTTACCAGCCTTTGGCCGCGCCGTAGCCGCGGACGAAGCCGATGCACTGGGCCACTTCCGGCAGCGAATTGTCCCAGTGATACTCGTATTCAATGGAGAGAGTGCCCTGGAAGTTCTGGGCCTTCAACTCGTCCAGAATGCCGGGGATATCGGAGACGCCGGTGCCATAAGGCACGTCATGAGCGCCGTGTCCCATCTGGTTGAGATCCTTGAGATGGCCGCAGACGACGCGGCCTTTGAGAATGCGCAAGCAGTCCACCGGCTTGAGGCCGGAGCGCACCCAGTGGCCGGTGTCGGCGCAGGCGCCGAGGCGCGAATCGCGGTCTTTGACCAGCGAGAGCACGTAATTGGGGTCCCACATTTTGTAGTCTGGATTGTCGGGGTTCCGCGGGTGGTCGTGGAAGCCGACCATGATGTCGAATTCCTTGGCCAGCTTCTCAATCCGGTCAACCAGTTCCGGTGATTCGGTCACGATGGCCCGCAGGCCCATCGTTTTGGCGAATTCGAACAGCTTGCGGCCGTCCGCCTCCTCGGCGGGGAATGGGATGACGGCGTAAGTGACGGCCTTGAGGTGGCAGGCGGCCAGCTTGTCCTTGACCTTCTGGATGACCTCCGGCGAAGCGTGGTAGTCGAAGGACACATCAGGCTCTTCCTTGCTCAGGCGGCTCATGGAACCCAGCTCAATCACGCGGCTGCCCGACGCGGCGGTCTTCTCGATCGCCTCGAACAAGGTGAAGCGGGTGAAGGTATAAGAGATGCAGCCGATGGCAAAACCCCCGGTTTTGCAGTCGTCCGGGATTTTTTCCCCGGCTCGCAGCGGCGGGGCGGCGGCCAATGTGAGGACGACCAAGCCGGTCACGAGGGCGCTTTTTGATGGAATATTCATAGGGGAGCGATATTCGGGGAATCTCCCGCCTGAGGCAAGGGAAACCAGCGGAAAATCTGTGGAAACCTTTATTGTCCCCGGACGACTTCCATCATGGCGACGATGTTTTCCGGCGGGACATCTGGCGGCACGTCGTGCGAGGGCGCGAAGATGTAGCCGCCGTCGCGTCCCGCCTCCAGGAGGCGGCGTGTTTGTTCGCGCACCTGGGCGGCGGTTCCGAAGGGCAGGGTCCGCTGGATGCTTAACCCGCCGTGGAAGGCCAGAACCCCATGCCACCGCCGAAGTTCCCCGAAGACGTCCATGACCTCCGGTTGGAAGGGATTGAAGAAGTTGAGGCCCAACTCGACCAAGTCACCGAAGAGTTCCTGCACCTTCCCGCAAGAGTGCAGGGAAATGAACTTCCCGGCGGCCCGCACGGGAGCGAAGAGGCGCGCCAGGCGGGGCTTGATGAATTTGCGCCAGTTGGCCGCGCCGAGGATCAGGCCCGTCTGCATCCCGTAGTCGTCGCCAAAATGGACGCAGTCCACCCCCAGGGCCAGGGCCTTATGCGTCAGCACCAGGTGGTGCTCGACGATGGCGTCGAGCAACCGCTCGAAGAACTCGGGCCTTTCGAGCATGTCCATCAGGAGGTCCTCCATGCCGCGCAGCGCCCAGGCTCTTTCGAACAGGCTCATGGCCAGGCTGTAGCGCGTAAAGAGGGTCGGCCGCGCGGCCACTTGCTCCGCCAGTCCTTCGTAGAGATTGTCGTCTGCCGGATCGGGGAAGCGGTAGTGGTCGAGGTCGTCGGGCGAACGCAAGGGCCAATCCGACGGTGTGCCGATGTCCTTATCCACGCTGCGGTCCCAGACCACGCCGTACTTGTCGCGCACGTGTCCGGCGGCCAGCGGCTCAAAGCTGCGCAGCTTGCAGCGCACGTCGAAGAAATGATTGTCGAGGAAAGGGTCCAGGTCCTCGGTTCCGAGGTGTTTTTTGAGCCGCGCGGCGCAATCGGCTGTCAGGCGGATGTGCCACGGGACGCAGACCGGCCTGTGGAAACGGAGGGCATCCATGACGACCTGGCGTTTGTTTATCACGCCATCAAAAAGGCCAGAGGAACGAAGGGGTGGCAAGAAAATAGGGCGCGTTTCTTGCTCAATGGCATCTCAGTTTTTTGGGTTGCGGTTTCCGGCTCTTGATTCTAATTTTGATCTTAATCTTAATCCCAATCCCGGCTGCACGAAGAAGATTAGGATCAGGATTAAGATTAAGAGCAGGATTAAAAGTAAGATTAGGAACGATTACCCGAATGTTGTCGCTGGAGCAATTGGCCGGGTTGCTGGAAAGCCACCGGCAAGCCGCCGCCGCCAAGGTGCGCGAGTTCTCCATCGGCGGGCGGTTCTTGGCCTTCAATTCCGCCCCGGCCATCATGGGAGTGGTCAACCTTTCCCCCGATTCCTGGTACCGCGAAAGCGTCTGCCTTTGCGCCGAGCGGGCCATTGAACGGGGCCGGATTCTTCAGGCGCAGGGCGCGCATATTGTTGACGTGGGGGCGGAGTCCACCCTGGCCCACGCCGCGCGCCTGGACGAGCGCGGGCAACAAGAGCGGTTGCTGCCCGTGGTCCGGGGGCTGGCCGCCGCCGGGTTGGTGGTCTCGGTGGAAACCTACCAGGCGCCAGTGGCGCGCGCCTGCCTGGAAGCGGGCGCCAAAGTGGTCAATTTGACCGGAACGGAGGAGGCCGCGGCGATTTTCCGCATGGCGGCCGAACACGAGGCCGCGGTGATCCTTTGTTACGTGGAAGGCGCCAACGTGCGGGAAGTGGGCGACTTCGATTTGGGCGGCGACCCGGTGGGGAGAATGCGCGATTATTTTTCCGCCCTGTCGGACCTGGCGCTCGAGAATGGAGTGGAGCGGATTCTGCTCGATCCTGGATTGGGCTTTTACTATCGCAATTTGCAGGACAGCGCCGTGCGCGTGCGCCACCAGATGACGACCTTTCTGCAAACCTTTCGCTTGCGCGAGCTGGGTTTTCCCGTCTGCCACGCCTTGCCGCATGCCTTCGAGTATTTCGGCGAGGAGGTGCGGTGCGCGGAGCCGTTCTTCGCCGTGCTGGCGGCGCTGGGCAAGACCGATCTGTTCCGCACGCACGAAGTCCCGCGCGTCCGGGCGGTGCTGGAGACCTTGCGAGTGCTTTAGAATTTACCGGATTTCTTCCGGCAGAGGAAAACTCCTTCTTCGCCGGAGGCGGTGATCCACTGCTCCACGACCTCCAAGTGATGGCCGCGCAACAGCGGCGGGATTCCATCGGCGGTGTAACGATACGAAAAAAACAGGCGCACCACGTCGCCGCGAGGAAAGGCAAAGGGCACGTCATGGACCGTCAGCGCGCGTTGGCGCAGAAAACGAAAATCCGCCACAATCCGATACAACCCCGAGGCGGCTTCAATGGAAAACTCCACTACACCGTCGCCCGGCTCGAGGCCGAGGTCATAAAGCAACGCCAGGAGCCAGGCGCGTGTTTCGGCGTTGTCGTAGCCCGGCAAGACACGTTGCGCGCCGGCGCGATAGTCCGGGCCGGGCGCCAGGTTGGCGCTCAAAAGCAGAAGGTCCTCCGCCCGCGTCAGGGCCGCCAGCCTGGGCAGGATGTGGTCCGGCTCGAAATTCGGGATCATGCCGAAGAAAGTGATGATCCGGCTTCCGCCCCCATCGGCAAAGCTGTCGAGAATCGCGGGCAGGTCGCCGGCCAGGGCCACGTCGCACAGCAATGGGCGGCAGGGCAGGCCCGGGCAGGCCTTGAGCGCCTCGCGCGCCGACGCCAGCACCAACGGCAGGCTGACATCGCACGGGACGTAGGAAAGAGTCCGGCCTTGCGCGGCCAGCAAGCGCAGCAGCCGCGCTTCTTTGTAGCCGCCGCCGCATCCGAGGCCGATCAACCGCGCCTGCCGGCCCGGCATGGCGGCGGCGGCGGCAAAACTCCGGTCGTAAACGGCGGCGCAATCCGGGTCCAGCCAGGCCGGGGAGCGCGCCCGGTGAAGGGCCAGCCAGAGTTGGGCCTGCTTGTAACTTTGGTAATGAAACTTGGGGGCGATGCGCCGCGCCCGCAACCCCTCCAGCAGTTCGTGCCGCGCGCTTTCCGGGAATTGGCTGGCATGAACCGTCACATCAATCGTGGCCGGCATTGGCAGAGCGTCTTTCATTCATTATTGAATCGCCTTAAGGCATGGTTTGCCGGATAATGCAGCGATGCAAGCGCGCAAATCTCGCGGGCGGAAGGGGATCGTTGGAGGCCCGGCCGGCCTTCTGCTGGCGGCGCTTGTTGTGTGCGGCGGGTGGCTGGCCCAAGCGGCGTGGGGCGCTTCGCCGGCAAAGACCCCGGAGGAGGAGGCCTTCTCGTTAGGCTTCAAGTTCTTCCAGGATTATCAGTACCGGCTGGCGGAAAGCAATTTCAGCGAATTCGTGGCCAAGTTCACGAACTCCCCACACCGGGCCGAAGCCATTCTCTACCAGGCGCGGGCGCGCTTGGAGCAGTCCAATTACGCGGGGGCCATAGACCTTCTGCAACAATCGTCCGCCCAAGCGGGGGCCTTGCAGACGAATTACGTTTTCTGGATGGCCGAAGCCCGTTCGCGGACGGGCGATTGGCCGGGGGTGATCGGCTTGCTGCAGCAAACCAACAGCCCGCTGGCGGCGGCGGATGGGAGAAGTGAATTGGCCGCGCCGGGCTGGCTGTTGTTGGGCGAAGCCCTGTTGCACGAACAGCGCCCGGAGGAGGGCGAGAACAAACTGGCCAGCCTGAACACCAACGGATGGAGCCAGGATTTGCGCTGGCAGCATCAGTATTTGTTGTGCCGGCTGCGATTGGCCGGGGGACGGAAGGAAGCGGCGCTGAGCACCAGCAGCAATTCACTGCAACTGGCTCTGGACCCGCGGCAGCAAGCGGCGAGCGTTTTTCTTCAAGGCGAGATTCTGGAAAAATTGGACCGGCGCGCCGAAGCGCTGGCAGTCTATGCCACAAATCTGGTGGATTCCCAACCGGCGGACGTCCAGGGGCAGGCTCTGGCGCGGACCATCCCGTTGACAGTGGCGCTGGATGCCGTGCCGCAGGCGATCCAGGCGCTGGAGACGCTCATCGCACAACACCCGCGGGCGCAGGGGTTGGACCTGGCCCACGTGAGCGTCGGGGAGTTGTATCTCAAGGTCTATGCCAGCCCAACCAATCCGGCGCCGGGCACAAACGTGCCGGCGGCCCCGGACCTCAACACCATCACCAACACCCTGGGGGCCGCGCAGAGCCATTTCAATATTGTCATTCATGATTTCACCAACAGCGCGTTGCTGCCCAAGGCACACCTGGATCGGGGCTGGTGCGACTGGCTTTCAACCAACATCCGGGAGGCCAAAGTGGATTTCGAGGAAGCCGCCGCGCATTTGCCGCTGCCGCCGGACCAGGCCGTGGCCCGGTTCAAATTGGCCGACGCGCAGTTCATCCTGGGAGACTACACCAACGCGGCGCGTAATTACCGCCTGGTGCTGACGAACAAAGCGCCCGAAATCACCAACGCGCTTTTCGATCTGGCGCTTTATCAACTGGCCGAGGCGGACATTCAGATTGGCGACGAGGAAGGGGCGCAAGCGGCGGTGGACAAAATCCTGCAATGGTATCCGGTCAGTTACCACGACCTTGGGCAGCGGGGCCTGCTGTTGATGGGCGAGGATTGGAACCGCCGGACGAATTACGCCAAAGCGCGGGCGGTTTTCACGAGCCTGCTGGAACACGCGCCCCATTCGCCGCTGGCGCCCCAAGTGCAATACGCCATCGCCCGGACCTACGAGCAGGAGGGCAATTGGAAGGAGGCGATCAACTGTTACCGACAATGGATGACCAACCACTCCGGGGCGACCAACCTCGTGCCGGAAGTGGAGTTCCATTTGGCGCTGGCGCGCGGCAATGCGGGCCTGACGAACCAGGCGCTGGCGGACCTGACGAATTTCGTGGCCAACTATCCCTCCAACGCCCTGGCGCCCTGGGCGCTGAATGCGGTGGCGGACTATTATTACAACCAGGGGGACTTCATCTCGGCGGAAAGGAATTATGAGAAGTTGTTTCAGAATCCGGGGGCCGGCGAGCTGGCGTACCAGGCGCAATTCTGGGCCGGCAAGTCGGCCCTGGCGCGGCAGGGAATGGAGGAGGCGAAGGGTTACTTTACAAAGCTGCTCAGCCAAGCCAATGTGCCGCAGGAGTTGGTTGACCGGACGTATTTCGCGCTGGGCGACATTTTCTTTCAGCAGTATCTGGACAAACCAACCAGAGAGAACCTGACTCCGGCCATTACGGCCATCAGCAAGGTGACCAACGGAGCGCCCACCAACGCGATGGCCGTCGAGGCGCTGGGCCGGTTGGGCGATTATTGGATGCAATGGGCAGACAAGCACGGGGACACCGACTCTTACGCGACTGTCAGCAATATTTATGAGACCATCGTTGGTTATCCGGCGACGGCGGCGGTGAGCGTGTCGGCCCGCAGCCAGGCGGAAGTGGGGCTGGCATGGGTCGCCAAACAGCAGGGTCAGAGCGATCAGGCCCTGACGCATTGTTACCAGGTTCTTAACTTCGATCCCTTTGATCCCTACTGGGTGGAACGGGCGGGGGAATTGGCCGCCCAGATGTGCGAAGACCAGCAACGCTGGGACCAAGCCGGCAGGGTTTATAACCGCGTTCTGGAAAAAGTGCCGGCGTTGCGTCCGATGCTGACAAAAAAAATAGCCGCCGCCCAAGCCCGTCGTGAGGCGGCTGGAAAATGATCCAATTTGCGAACCATTTCCGTTGCCTGCCCGGCGTGGCGGCCGTGATGGTTCTGTGCCACACGGCTGTCGCGACGGACTTTGCCGAGCCCAGGTGTGCCGACCTATGGCTCCGGCATCCGGTCTATGGCGATCCTTCTTTCGATGCCTTCGAGCGGGTGCCGGGCAATCCAATTCATCGCGGCGCGCCGCCCTTCGAGTGGCCGGTGAATGGATTTCTGTTCCACGACCCGGCCGGCGGGCACGACTACATTTACGTTGGAGATTACTGCCTGGGATACGTTCCCCGCCCCTCCAGATGCATCCTGTTGCGCTCGACCGATGGCGCGCGAAGTTGGACCAATCTGGGCGTGGTTCTCCAAGGCGATCCGGCGCTCTTCGACCAAGGCGGCTATACGCCCGACGTGAGCGTGGTTTTTGACCGGGGGCGTTATCACATGGTTTACGACTGGTGCGGAACGAACTTCGTGGCTGGATGGACTGAAGGAGGCCTGGCGTATGCCTGGGCTGAGAAGCCGGAAGGCCCGTGGCATCGGGCGCCGCAACCCATTACCCGCAACTCCACCCTGCCCAAGTTGCTGGGCCAATACCAGCGCACCTATGGCGCGACGCTGATCCGCCGGCGGCGCGACTGGTTGATCACCGCCATGATGGACGCGGCGCCCAACCGATGGGCGCTATTCGTCATGACCGCGCCCAGCCCGGAAGGCCCGTGGTCGGAGCGCCGCCTGGTGCGCCACGTCGAAACCGATGATTTTCATCCGCCGCTGATGGAAGGCTTTCCCGCCTTCAGCCACGAGGGTTTTGTCTATGCTCCGGCAACCTCCGTCGCCCTGAACCGCAATTTCAACGTGCTTTTCCGCGCTCCGCTGGAGCGGGCCGCCGACCCCGGCGCGTGGGAAATCGCGCAATACGGTTCCCTCTGGCACAGCGAAGACGTGGAAAACGAAAGCTACGGACTGTGGGGCCAGACCTTTTCCGGCCGCGTGGACGGGGAGGGCACGTTGTGGGCGATGTTTAACAGCCGGGACTCCAAGGGCTTCGGCACGGTCAATCTCGCCTGGCGGCCCTGGAGCCGGCCTTTGCGCAAGCGGGGATTTGTGTTAAGCGGACACGAAGGTCCCAGTTTCACCTGTCTGCGCCAGACTTTTCGCGCGTTCAAGCTGGACACCAGCCTGCACCTGCGCGGCACGGCGCGTCTGATGTGGAATTACCGAGGCGCCCTCGGCCCCAACGCGCCGCAGGCAGACGCGACCCTGCATCCGCTCATGCGAACACGTTTTGAAGCCATCGAACTTACTCCCGGCGGGTGGACGGTGATGCGCGCGGACGAGCAAGGCCGCACCACGGTTTTGGCCTCCGGCACGGCCACAAACGGTCCAAGTTGGCATCTGACGGTGGAGCGTGACGCCGACGGCACGATGAGGGTTGATGCCAACGGGCGGAAACTCTGGGCAGGCGCGCCGGATGTTGCGATGACCGAAACCTATCCCGGCGCCATCGGGTTATGGGTTGAACCACACACGCACTTGTTTGTGGAGTGGTTCCGGGTGCGAGGATCCCCTCTGCCGGCGCGATTGAGTTACCTCGGCCTGGAGGCTCTGTTGGGCGCGGGCGAGAGCCTGGCTCATTGGGACGAGCGCCGCGGCCCACAGTTTCGCTACGGGGTTGGTTTGGTGTCCAAGCAAATACAGGCCCGTGTGAAATGGAATATCACGGGCGCCGCGCTGACCTTGTGGAGTCCGCGCGGCCCTGAGTTTGGCGAGGCGGAAATCCGCCTGGACGGACACCGCGCCGCCGTGGTGAACCTCCATGCCGATCAGGCTGCTCCCTCGCAGCCGGTTTGGACCGCTGGCGCGTTGCGCGGCGCCTATCACGCGGTTGTTTGGCAAGCCCTGACAGGCGTTCTCCCTGTGGATTGCCTGGAGGTGGCGGAATGAATAACGAATTCGTCACATCATTTTGAGGAGGGTGGCCGCCATCTCCGAGGGCGTGGGGGCGACGGCGATGCCGGCCTGGCGGAAGGCCTCGATCTTGGCCGCCGCCGTGCCCTTGCCCCCGCTGACAATGGCGCCGGCGTGGCCCATGCGCCGGCCGGGCGGAGCGGTCGCGCCGGCGATGAAACCGGCCACCGGCTTTTTGCAGTGTTGCCGTATCCAATCGGCCGCCTCCTCCTCGGCCGAGCCGCCGATCTCGCCAATCATGATGATGCCCCGCGTCTCGGGATCGTCATGGAACATGCGGATGATGTCCAGGTGCGAGGAGCCGTTGACGGGGTCGCCGCCGATGCCCACACAGGTGGATTGGCCGACGCCGCGGCAGGTCAATTGCCAGACGGCCTCGTAGGTCAGGGTGCCGCTGCGGGAGACGACGCCGACATGGCCCCTTTTGTGAATGTATCCCGGCGCGATGCCGATGCGGCAGCCGCCCCGGGAGTCCGGGCCGTCCCCCGGCGTGACCACGCCCGGGCAATTGGGACCGACGAGGCGGGTTTTGGCGCCGCGGAGGGCGTCTTTCACCTTGACCATATCCTTGACAGGGATGCCCTCGGTGATGCAGACGACCAAGTCCAGCCCGGCGTCGGCCGCCTCGAGAATGGCGTCGGCGGCGAAGGGCGGCGGGACGAAAATGGCGGAGGCCGTGGCGCCGGTCTGGCGGGCGGCCCCGCCGACGGTGTCAAATACAGGAATTTTTTGGCCGTCGTGGGCGAAGACCTGGCCGCCCTTGCCGGGGGTGACGCCGGCGACGACCTGCGTGCCGTAATCCAGGGAGAGCCGGGTGTGCCTGGCGCCAAAGCTGCCGGTGATGCCTTGGACGAGAACTTTGGTGTCGGGTTTGACAAGGATGGACATGGTATTAAAGGTTTTTAAGTTTGCCGAGATGGGGCGCTTCCTCCGGGTTTGGGCCTGTCTCTGATCGCGCGCAGGAAACGGAGCGCGCGCGGGTCCTTGTCTCTGCCGGCGGCTTCTTTTGACGCGATCAACGCATCCAAGGAAAGCACCCGGCATTCACCAAATGGGAACGGCATGGCGATGGAGCACGCGGCGACTTTATCGTAATCTCCGATGCCGGCGATCTCCCCCAGACAGTCCAACGTGCCCAGATCGGTTTGCAGATAAATATTCTTCAAGCGGGTGCAAAGTTCGTCCGTCAATTCGAAGGGGAGCTTTTTCCCGGACAGGCGGTGGCAGGGATGCAAATCTTCGAGCGCCGCCCGAATGCGGTAAAAATTTTCCGCGGCCAGACGAATGCATACGTCGAGATCAAAGGTCACGTAAGAGGCGCCGTGGAGGACGCAAGCGACGCCGCCGACGATGACAAATTCGACTTGACTCTTGTTGAGCCGCGCGAGCAGCGCCCGGTCATCTTGTGGCATGGCCGTTCCGCTCTTGTTGGACTTCCAAGACGAAGTCCAGGACTTGTTGATGCGTGGCCAACCGTTGCGCGGGGCTTTGCTCCAACGAATGCTCGATCAACGACAGGTCAAGGCCGAAGGCCTTGGCCGCCCGCCACCCCGGGCCGGCGTCCGGCGGCATGACATACTCGCCGTTCATCTGCGCCAATGTCGCTTCGTCTATCATGGAATCAATTTAAGCGGCGCGCCGGGATTTTCAAGCCATCACTTCGGGTGCCGCCTGTGAATGCAGAGCAAATTGCCCTCGGTATCGTAAATGAAGGCCATCTGGCAGACGGGCGTTGGAAAGGGCTCCATTTTGAATTGGACGCCGTTGGCGCGCAGGTGGGCGATGGCCTCCTCGAAATTCTCCACCTCCAGGGCCACGGAGCAGCCGTCGGCGCGCGGCGTCCAATCGGGTGCGCCGCAACCCAGCGCGAGGGTGCCGCCGGCGATGTCATATTCCGTCCACTGCATCCCGCCGGGCGTGCCGAAGGCGGTGGCGGCCTTCAAACCGAGCGCGCCTTCGTAAAACTTTCGCGCGCGGGCCATGTCCTTGACCGGATAACAACTGAAAGCGATTTCGGTGACTTTAAGCATAACAAGCAGAATCCGCGGGTGATTTTGGGAAGGCGCCGGTCTATTGCAAGCCCTTTCTTGACCGGGTTTTCGGACGGGGCGCGGCCCGATTTTTAGGGGTCCATCTGCGGAAAAAATTTTTATTATGGTGCGATTTGGTGCGATTGGGTGCGATTGGGTGCTATTGGCGGCGAGGAGTTCAAGGTTCAAGGTTCAAAGTTCAAGGTTCAAAGTTCAAGGTTCAAGGGCCAGCGCGGAACTGGAAGGGGCAAAAATTGCCGGTTCGGGCCGGCCTTCGGCCTATGAAAAAAACGGGAGCCACAGATGGACACAGATGGGCACAGATTTCTCTGAAACATGGAAGACGAGGAAATTTTTTTATTTGGTTATATTCACCGATATTCACCGATATTGGCAGGTGCAGACTGGCGAAAGCGGACGGTTTGGCGAAGGACGCATAGGACGGCGGGCCGCAACCAAACGGAATTCAACGCAAAGTCGCCAAGACCCAAAGGCGCAAAGAGTTGGCACATAAACTTGAGACACGTTTGCCCCGTCCATGCGGCTTTGCGCCCTTGCGTCCTGGCGTTAACATTATTGAGTGGATGTCGTGCCGTTCTTGGAAAATCCTCGCGTGAATGAGTGATATTGACATCTTGCAGTGCAAAGGACGGTGTGCGATGGGTCTCCGCTAGGCTTCCGCCGCCGCCGGGCTTTGGCGGGACAAGTCGACGTGACGAGGACGGTCGCACTTCCCGGACTTCATATCGGCCTGTCATTTCGACATTCACGCGGCGATTATGGCACATCCCGGCGAAAACAAAAAACCTACGGTAGTGTTTTTGGTATGATTTTTTTTGGAGGGGTTGGATCGGCGCTTGTGGCTGTAAATCAAGTGCTTGCAACTGGAAAAATCCCGGAAAACCGGAAAAACGCGTGCAAATACGCAAAATAATTTCGGTGGGACCCCGGTTTTTCTGCGAAAAGGGGCGGATTTTGAGCGGCGTGATTTGCAAACGGCTGATTTCCAGAGGCTTCCGGTGAGCGGGATTCCGTGACCAAGGCTAAAGGCTGAAGGCTAAAGGCTAAACCACCAGATGCTTTCCGTAAGTGGGATTCCGTGACCAAGGCTAAAGGCTGAAGGCTAAAGGCTAAACCACCAGATGCTTTCCGTAAGTGGGATTCCGTGACCAAGGCTAAAGGCTGAAGGCTAAAGGCTAAACCACCAACTGCTTTCCGTAAG
>Ga0326728_10004376_pt1 | contig 41913 bp, 34 predicted proteins | sample MB3enrmetagenome_FD_207602 | JGI IMG/M metagenome (GOLD analysis project Ga0326728, IMG submission 207602) | Lab enriched peat soil microbial communities from McLean, Ithaca, NY, United States - MB31MN | ecosystem: Environmental > Terrestrial > Soil > Wetlands > Peat | place: USA: New York... | reverse complement strand
AATCAAACGTAGTAGACCCGCATTTGGAGACGCGCACGAATTCTCGGTCCCCGGAAGTCCTGCCCGCTACCTTGGTGAGAGGAGTTTTCGGGAGACTCATATACGATGGGAGTAACTCCTCACCCGGCCCGCAACGGCTGATGAAAACGCCGCCGCGGGTCACCCCCTCCCCAGGGGAAAGGGCGACTTTCAATTTTGTGGGAGAGGGCCGCGAGTTAATGGAGAAACTATGATTCCGAATCTTGCAAACAATCGCAGTTCTGCCGAAAGAAGAATGCGACCGGTTGCCGTCGGCCTCGCAACTGCGATCGGACTTGTGGCACTCGCACTATTCAGCAGCGCACGCGCGGGGGCGCGATCGCCGCAGAACGCCGTGGCGCAAGCGCCGGTGACCAGCGGCGCGCAATCGGCGCCAATGTCCACCCTGTCCATCTCGGCTTCCTTCGAGGTTGCGTCCATCAAGCCGAACCACTCCGCAACCATGAATATCTCGATCATGTTCCAGCAAGGCAGGTTCGTGGCAACCGGCATACCCGTAAAACAGCTTATTACGATGGCGTACGACGTTAAGGACTTTCAGGTTACAGCAGGGCCGGGCTGGGTCACCTCCGAGAAGTACGATATTGAGGCGAAGGAGCCGGACTCCGTCGTCCAGGAAATGGACAAACTTCCTCCCGACCAGCGGCGGGAACTGAATCGTTCGATGCTTCAGTCGCTGCTCGCGGATCGTTTCAAACTAAAATTGATTCACGAGACAAGAGAACTTCCTGCGTATGCGCTGGTCGTGGCGAAAAACGGTCCGAAGCTTCATGAGGCCAAACCCGGCGACACGTACCCCAACGGCATCAAGGGCTTTGACGGGCAGGGACACGGGGGCATGATGCGCATGGGGCCGGGCGAGCTAACAGGCCAAGGGCTTCCCATGTCAAGCCTGGTCCATCTGTTGTCGGAGCAACTCGGCCGCAACGTTCTGGATCAGACGGGACTGAAGGGCAACTATGACTTCACGCTGAAGTGGGCGCCCGAACCAGGCGAGGGAATGATGCTTGGGGGGCCGGCGGGCGGTAATCCCGGAGCTGAGAGCGCGCCACCGCCCGATACCTCCGGGCCTTCGATCTTCACCGCCATCCAGGAGCAGATGGGGTTAAAATTGGAATCCACAAAAGGCCCCTCGGAAGTGCTCGTCATCGATCATGTCGAGCGACCTTCGGAGAATTAGATCCCTGTCACCACGGCAACAGAGCAGCAAGTAGATTTGGTAGCAGCGTCATTTGCGAGACATGCGCGCACGCTGTCGTCATTCCCGCGAAGGCGGGAATCCACTCCGCCAACCTTTGGCAACGGCCCTTTCTACGGGCTGGATTCCCGCCTTCGCGGGAATGACGGGTAGTTCCTAAGGGAAGTGATTCCAAGCGAGGCCGCTACCCGAAATTTCGCTTGACAGGGGCAACAGTCTGGAGTATGCATACAGTAGACAGAGGGGCTCCTCCATGTTTCTAACCGTCGATGCCGACGATAAACGCCCGCTCTACCAGCAAATTGTTGACGGTGTGAAAACGCTCATCGCTCGAGGCGACCTCCGCGAGGGCGCGACTTTACCCTCGGTTCGGCAGGTGGCGGGGGACCTCGGCGTCAACCTCAACACCATCGCAGTCGCCTACCGTCAACTGCAGGAGGAAGGTCTCCTTCGCGTGCGCCACGGGGCCGGGGCTGTCGTCTCCTCGCGGCGCGCCCGCAGCGTTGGGGAGCAGGAGCTCCGCAAGCCACTGCGCAACGCCCTAACACAGTTGATCCTGGCCGGGAGAAGCCACCGGGAGATCACCGCCGCCGTGCAGCAGGAACTCGAATTAATTCGCCAAAAAGGAGATCCCTGATGAGTGGCCATACTTCGGAAGAGTGCTTGCTTCTTTTTGTAACCGCACTGGTCGTTGTCTTTCTCGTCTTTTATTTGGTCAGGAGACTCTGGAATTATCCGCGGGACCACGGACCCGGATTCTTCCTCGGCGTCGAGGTCGCACCCGGCTTCTACTCCGGCCAGGGAGTAGTGTGGCTGAAACGCTACCGCACAATTCTGCTTGCGGAGCATTTGGTCATCGCGCTCGCGCTGACGGGCATCCTCCTATCGGGCCGATGGATTCTGCTGCCGGCGTGGGCGGGCGGCACCGCAGTCCTCACCACGGCCATTTTTATCGGGTTCAGGTGGTATACCCGCGTCACGCTGGGAGCGAATCCGCCCGTCCGAACAAGGGCGGTTGTCTCACTCGAAACCAGGCGGCTCGGCGATTACATCTCATGGCCGGCAGAGGTATTGATGGCCGTGATCATCGCCTCATGTTGGGCACTGCTTCTCGCGCACGGGGATGCACATCTGCAGTGGAACGTGCCGGTGGTGATGACGTACGTCATCGTTGGCCTGCTTCCCTTCAAGATCGGCGTTGTCCGCTACGGTTCCCCCCTTCCCTCCGACCGGCCCGAGGAGCACTACCGGTGGGCGGATGCGCAGCGCCGGTATTGGCTGCGGCTGGTTGATTGCATGCGCTGGTTCTTTCTCGTCATCCTTGCCGGGTATGCGCTACTACATGGCTGGCCCGCGGTGAGCACTGGTTGGTTTCGCTGGCTGGTCACCGGCATTGCGTTAGCCGTCTGGCTGGTGCAGGTGGGCATTCAGATTCGCGGCAGCGGACGCTTGGCCGCGGTGGGCCGTGGCCTGCGGCCCGTCGAAAGTTGGTCCGGGCCTTTTCGCCGAGCAACGCTGATGATGCCAGGCATCTCGCCTTGGCTGTTTGGCGCCTGGTTCGGCGGCTTGGTTCTGCTTTTTGTATTCTTCAGGCGGTAACAAGTACTGGATTCAGCAAAAGGAGGTTCCGATGAAGGAGCGACTTCATTTTGGACTTATATTCGCTGTCAGCCTACTCCTCGCAGCCGGTGCGATCTTTGGCCAAACGGCCCACAGCAACCCTGCTTTCGAGGTGGCTACAGTGAAGCCCTCAGCTCCCCTTGATATGACGAAGTTGGCGGCGGATATGAAGGCCGGAAAGCTGCCGAGACTCGGCCCGCATGTCACTGCGTCGCAAGCGGGGTATACCTACATGTCGCTTAAAGAACTGATTGCCACCGCGTACGCGGTGAAGGACTATCAGATCAGTGGTCCGGCATGGCTCGCTACAGATCGCTTCGACATCGTGGCTAAGATGCCCGATGGAGCGTCCAAAGATGACGCTCCCAAAATGTTGCAGGCGCTGCTGGAAGAACGGTTCAAGCTGGCAGCTCATCGTGACACTCAGGAGCACCCGGTGTTTGCCCTGCTAGTTGGCAAGGACGGGCCGAAGCTGAAGGAATCACCCGCGACCACCGAACCGATCGACGAGAACGCTCCGTTAAAACCCGGCGAGACGCAGATGGACGGCCCAAACGGGCCGATCCGCATGACTAGAAATGCCGACGGCTCCATGACGATGAATATGGGGCCAAAGGGCACGATGACGATGAAAGTTGACGCGCAGGCCGGGACGATGCACATGGAATCAAGCAAGGTGACCATGGCAGGGTTTGCCGACATGTTGACAAAGTTCTTGCAGATGGGTGGGGGAGGCGGCCGCCAAGTCGTGGACATGACTGACCTCAAGGGCAACTATCAGGTGGCCCTAGATCTTTCACTCGCGGAACTTATGGCGATGGCGCGCGCGGCGGCGCGAGAGGAAGGCATAAACATGCCGATGCCCCCGGCGGGCGGTGGGGGTGAGGACGTCTCACCCGGCGCGGCCGCTTCCGAGCCAAGCGGAGGCTCCTCAGTTTTCGCCTCGGTGCAAAAACTCGGCCTCAAGCTGGAAAAACGCAAGGCTCCGGTGGAGCAGCTCGTCATCGATAATGTGGAGAAGGCTCCCACGGAGAATTAGGACCGGAATGCATCGAATCATCCAACTGATGATCGCCCTGGCGATGCTCGCACTCTCCGGCGCGGCAGCCGCTTCGGAGTACCGCGGGGAAGTTACGTTCGGTGGACTGCCGCTTCCCGGAGCGACCGTGAAGATCACCCAGGGGAGCAAGCAATTAGCCGCCACCACAAACCAGCAGGGGCTCTACTCGTTTCCAGACCTGGCGGATGGAAAATGGACGATTGAAATCGAGATGACAGGCTTCTCGATTCTTAAGCAGGAGGTAGTGATCGGCCCGAATGCGCCGGCGGGAAAATGGGAATTGAAGCTGCTGCCGCTCGATCAAATCAAGGCCGAGATTAACCCGCCGGGCTCAGGGGCGCGCCCTGGCGCGCCGCTCAATCCGGCGCCAGGCGGTGGCCCAGGCGCACGCCAGGGCGTCCCATTACAATCTGCGGAAGCCAAGAGCGAGCAAGCGCAACCAATGGATTCCCGCTTCCCCGCTGCCGCTGAGGGAAAGGCTCGGAATGACGAAGGGAACAATGAGAATGCAGCAGCAGCCGGAGAGGATCTGAACCAGCGCGCTACGGACGGCTTCCTCATCAACGGAAGCGTGCTCAACGGCGCCGCTTCACGCTTCGCGCAATCCTTCGCTTTCGGCAATTTTCGCCAGGGTGCACACGGCCTCTACAACGGCGGACTGGGCCTCATCTTCGACAATTCCGCGCTCGATTCCCGTCCTTTTTCGCTGAGCGGCCAGAGCACGCCCAAGCCGGCCTACAACCGCATTACCGCCGTGGCGACGCTGGGCGGCCCATTGAGGATTCCGCATCTCATCGAGCGGCACGCGCCGAACTTTTTTGTTGCCTATCAGTGGACGCGCTATGTTGACGACACCGCGCAATCTGCCCTGGTGCCGGATGAGGCGGAGCGCGGCGGTGATTTCTCCCAGGCTCTGAACGCGCTGGGTCAGCCAGTTCAAATCTTCAATCCGGCCACGGGACTGCCGTTCTCCGGCAGCAAGATTCCGCCAACCGAAATCAGTCCCCAGGCGAAAGCCTTGCTGAATTATTATCCGCTGCCCAGCTTTAGCGGAGAGCAGCGGTACAACTATCAGATTCCAATCAGCACCGACACGCACCAAGACGCGTTGCAATCGCGCTTCGACGAGTACATTAATCCCAAGAACCAACTCTACGGCGGTTTTGCTTTCCAGAGCGCGCGCACCGCCAGCCCGAATCTGTTCGGCTTTCTCGACACAACCGATGTGCTGGGGATCAACACCAGCATTAATTGGTCGCATCGCCTCGGCCCGTGGGTGTTCCTGAATCTTGGTTACCGGTTCAGCCGGTTGGCGACGCGAGCCACGCCTTACTGGGAGGATCGCGAAAACGTGTCGGGCGAGGCTGGAATCTCGGGAAACAACCAAGACCCCGCGAATTGGGGTCCTCCGAGTCTCGCCTTTTCGAGTGGTCTTGCAGGTCTTTCCGATGCGCAAAGTTCTTTCGATCGCAATCAAACGGACGCGTGGTCTTCTTCCTTACTCTGGAGCCGCGACCGTCACAACATCACGTTCGGAGGCGACTTCCGGCGGCAGCAATTCAACTACCTGGGCCAGCAGGACCCGCGAGGCATGTTCACCTTTACGGGCGCGGCTACCCAGGGAAGCGCGAATGGCGCGACGACAGGCGACGACTTCGCCGACTTTCTCCTCGGCATTCCGGACACGAGCTCAATTGCTTTCGGCAATGCAGATAAATATTTCCGCGAATCCGTTTACGACGCCTACGTTACCGATGATTGGAGGATGACTCCCCAATTTACCCTGAATGCTGGGATGCGCTGGGAATATGGAGCACCGATCACGGAATTGTTCGGCCGCTTGGTGAACCTGGACATCACCCCAGGATTTGCGGCGGCAGCGCCGGTGGTGGGAATCGACCCGGTTGGGCCGCTGACGGGCCAAAAGTATCCGAGCTCGCTCATTCGCGCGGATAAGACTGGCATTGAGTCGCGCATTGGAATTGCCTGGCGGCCGGTTTCCGGTTCATCGCTGGTGGTTCGTGCGGGCTACGGCGTTTACTACGACACCTCGGTCTATCAAACCATTGCGCTCCAAATGGCGCAACAAGCGCCGCTCTCGAAGAGCTTGAGCGTGCAAAACAGCCGGGCGTGCCCGCTCACGCTGGCGAATGGATTCATTACCTGTTCCGCCACCACACCTAACACATTCGCTGTCGATCCGAGTTTCCGAATCGGCTACGCGCAGACCTGGAGTTTGTCCTTGCAGCGCGATCTTCCCGGCTCTCTGCAATTGAACGCCTCGTATCTGGGCGTCAAGGGAACGCGAGGCGTGCAGGAATTCCTGCCGAATACCTTTCCTGTGGGAGGGGTGAATCCATGCCCGAGCTGTCCAATTGGATTCGCATACCTCGCCTCGAATGGCAATTCAAGCCGCGAATCCGCTCAGATTCAGTTGCGGCGGAGGTTGCACAACGGTCTTACGGCGACCGTCCGCTATACCTTCTCAAAATCCATCGATGACGATTCCGCCTTGGGGGGCCAGGGCGCAATCCTGCCCACAGCAATCTTCGGCCCCCCCACGGGAGGATCAGGCAATGGAGGGATCCAGGTCACAACGTTGACCGCCTCCGGTGCGGGCACTTCGAGCCCCACCCTGGCGCAAAACTGGCGTGACCTCGAGGCGGAGCGCGGCCTATCCACTTTCGATCAGCGGCAGCTTCTGAACTTTCAGTTCCAGTACACGACCGGCATGGGACTGGGCGGAGAGACGCTCCTGCGCGGCCGGAAGGGAACGCTCTTTAAGGAGTGGACGTTCCTTACCCAGATTACGACAGGCAGTGGATTGCCCCAGACACCCATCTATCTTACCGCCGTGCCGGGGACGGGCGTGACAGGAACTATCCGGCCGGACTACACGGGCGCTCCAATTTACGCGGCTCCGGCGGGGTTGTTTCTGAACCCGGGAGCTTACACGACGCCTTTGCCTGGGCAATGGGGAAACTCGGGACGAGATTCGATCATCGGCCCCGCTCAATTTGCTTTGAACGCGTCCGTGGGGCGGACCTTCCGCTTGCACGGCAATTTCAACCTTGATTTTCGAATCGACTCGACGAACTTTCTGAATCACGTTACTTTTACGAGTTGGAATACCACCGTCACGAGCGCACAATTTGGGTTGCCTGCGGCGGCCAATGCCATGCGCAGCATGCAAGCCACGATGCGGGTAAGGTTCTGAAAAGCAGGTGCTAGGTGCCAGGTTTCAGGTGCCAGGAAAGCGCGGAAGAGCAGGTGTCAGGTGCCAGGTGTCAGGTTCAGGCGCCAGTAAAGAGCCATGACGAGTGACAAGTGACGAATGACCAGCATGTGAGACGCGAACTTCGAAGTGGGCCTGCCCTCTCCCTTGGGGAGAGGGTGGACCGCGACGGCGTTTTCACCAGCCGTCGCGGGACGGGTGAGGGGTCAGTTCGCCGGGTTCCGAGGCGAAGACGGTCACCCTTGATCCCCGGAGGGGATCAATATAGTAGCCGGGGGCAACGCCCCCGGAAAGCGCGCCCGCCGAAGAATCCGACCCTGGAAGGGCCGAATCCCGGTGGCCTCACACCGCCCCCACCCCCGCCTCAAGGTAATACGACCCCTTCAGGGTCGGGGAACGCCCATCGCCAGTTCCGGGGGCGTTGCCCCCGGCTACTATCTTGTGCCCTTGCAGGGCGCGAAAAACCTACCCTTCACTCCTATCCTGTGGCGCTTGTTTCTGGCATCACGGGCAGGGTTCTTCTGCTATGGAGGCACTTTTCCGCACCCTCTATCAGCCCGGCACGTTGCGCCCCCTGCATCGCCGTTGCGCTGCTTTTCATCACCCTCTTACCGGCGCTACCCGCCCAGGCCCAGCAGATCGGGCAGAACACGCCGGCTGGTGGTAAGGAAGCGGCCACAATCCACGTCAGCACGCAGTTGGTAGTGGAGTCGGTGGTAGTAAAGGACAAGAAAGGGAACCCTGTCTCCGGGTTGAGCGCGAAGGATTTCACGATCACTGAGAACGGTGCGCCGCAGACCATCAGCATCTGCGAGCAGCAGAAACTGCCCGAGGTTTCCAGCGTCCCTCCCGCCCCGCGATCCCAGCCTGAAAACATCACGGTCTACGATAAGCTGCGCCGGACTCGCATTTCACCGGAGACGGCCGGTAGGCTTCGTTATCAAGATCGCCGCTTGCTCGCTCTGTACTTCGACATGACGACCATGGGGCCGGCAGAACAGTTGCGCGCCCTCGACGCGGCAAAGAGGTTTATCAGGACGCAGATGTCGCCGCCGGATCTGGTTTCTATCCTGAGATTCTCGGGCGGCGGCGTGGACGTTCTCCAGGATTTCACCGATGACCGCAACCGCCTGCTGAGCATCATCGAAACCATGATCGTCGGCGAAGGGCAGGGATATGGCGAATCGAGCGACGACGCGAGCACTTCCGACACTGGCGCGGCGTTCGGCCAGGACGACAGCGAGTTTAACGTCTTCAACACGGACCGCCAGTTGTCCGCGCTCCAGACGGCGTCGAAGTTGTTGGGCCAGCTTAGCGAGAAGAAGTCGCTGATCTACTTTGCCAGTGGCCTAAGACTGAATGGCTTGGACAACCAGGCGCAACTCCACGCCACCATCGACACGGCCATCCGCGCCGGGGTCTCCTTTTGGCCGATTGACGCGCGAGGTCTGGTGGCTGAAGCGCCGCTGGGAGACGCCACACAAGGTTCACAGGGCAACATCGGGATGTATTCCGGAACCGCCGCGCTGGCGCTGACTACAAACTTCCAACAATCGCAGGATACGCTGTATGCCCTGGCCGGAGATACGGGCGGCAAAGCTCTGCTCGATTATAATGACCTCGCAAAAGGAATCGCGCAGGCACAGCAGGCGACCTCCAGCTACTACATTCTGGGCTATTACACCACCAACACCGCACTGGACGGCAAATTCCGCCGCATCAAGATCTCTCTGAATGCGGACCTGTCCGCCAGTTTGGATTATCGCCAGGGCTACTATGCCGACAAGCAGTTCAGCAAGTTTACGCCGGCGGATAAAGAACGACAGCTTGAAGACGCGTTGATGCTCGAGGACCCGATTACAGAACTTACCATCGCCATGGAGATCGACTACTTCCAACTGAATCGCGCCGAGTACTTCATACCCATCGTGGTGAAGATTCCGGGAAGGGAATTGGCCCTGGCCAAGCGCCGTGGCGCCGAGCACACCCTGCTGGATTTCATCGGCGAGATCAAGGACCAGTATGGTTCAACCATTACCAACCTGCGCGACAAGATGAATATCAAGCTGAGTGATGCCACGGCAATCCAGTTGGCAAAGCGGCCCATCGAGTACGATGCCGGATTCACGATTCTTCCCGGGAAATATACGATCAAGTTCCTGGCGCGCGATGACGAAACAGGCAGAATCGGGACGTATCAAACCAATTTCGTCGTTCCCAACCTGAACAAGGAAGACAAGCGAATCCCCATCAGTTCCGTGGTGCTGAGCAGCCAGCGGGTCGATCTTCGGGACGCGATCTACAACGCGCTGAAGAAAAAAGACCAGGAGGAAACGGCGAACCCGCTAGTCCAGGGCGGGCAGAAGCTCATTCCCAGCGTCACTCGAGTGTTCAGCCAAAGCCGCGACATCTACGTTTATCTTCAGGCTTACGAGCAGGGCGCGCCCAGTTTTCAGCCCTTAATTGCCTTTGTGAGTTTTTATCAGGCGGAGAAAAAGGCCTTCGAAACACCGCCCATCGAAGTGACCGGCGGATTGAATAACCATTTGAAAACCATGCCTCTCAGCTTCAGCATTCCACTCCATCAATTGACCCCGGGCAAGTATGAGTGCCAAGTGACGGTGCTCGACCCTACGGGCCAGAAGGGCGCGTTTTGGCGCGCTCCGGTCATGCTGGTGCCGTAACCGTCGGTCTTCGCCCACCGCTCTGCGCGTGGGTGGCGCATACATAAAAGGCAATGTATGCGCCACCCCCCGTGCGTAACCGTCGGGCTTCGGACGCCACCTCATGGTCCAGGTTATTCGATCACGAACCTAACTCACTTGCAGCGTAAGAGTGGTGCTGTGTTGCAGGGCGGTTGAACCCGAGAGCGTTCCCGTGATGGTCAGAGTGTAGGTCCCCGCCGGCGTTCCCGGGTTTTTATTGCCCGTACCGCCCCCGCCGCCGCACGCCCCGAGAAGCAAAGTCAGCATTGCGAGCGTGACAATCGCCAAACCTAACCGGACCTCGTTTCGGCGCGGCTTCCGGCTTGGACGCGCCGCCCGGAGGGACAACAATGCCAACAGACCGAAGAGCGCGACCCCGAACGGCCTTCCGTTCACCGTGGTGAGGAATCCCAGGGGCTCCCCGAGGGGCGCCGGCGGCCCGCGCCGCTCCCTTGGTGCGGCGAGGGACGGCGCCGTGGTCGCGACCGTCACCGTAATCGAGACCGAGCCGGAGGCACTGGGCGTGGCCGTCGAGGGACTGACCGTGCAGGTGGCTTCCGAGGGCGCGCCCGCGCACGCGAAGCTAACGGCCTGGCTCAAACCGCCCAGCCCGCCGAGGGCGAGTGAATAGGTGGCCGTCTGCCCTGGCGTGACCGTAGCCGTGGAGGGAGATCCCGATGCCATCCCGAGACTGAAGTCTTGGCCGGTGCCTGTCAGGCTCACCGTCTGAGGGTTGCCGAGGGCGGAGTCAGCAATCGAGAGTGTGGCCGTGCGCGTTCCGCCGGCTGTGGGCGTAAACGTGACGTCGATTGTGCAACTGGACCCTGCTGCCACGCTCCCTCCGCAATTGTCCGTCGCTGCAAAGTCCGCAGCATCCGTGCCCGTGACGGAAATGCTCGCGATGGGAAGCGGCGTTATGGCGCGGTTCGAAAGCGTAACGGTTTGCGCACTGCTTGTTGTTCCTACGTCCTGAGGGCTAAAGCTCAGGCTCGCCGGCGAAGCTGCCACGGTTTCTGTACCCCCGTTCGAACCGAGCAGACTCAGAATCGTTGGACTGCCGCTGCCATTGAACGCCACCTGTACAGTACCGAGCCGGACGCCGGTCCCGGTGGGGGTGAAAGTCACGCTGAACGTACAATAAGCTCCGTTATTCAACGTGCTGCCGCAGTTGTTGGTTTGGGCAAAGTCTCCTGTCGTAGTGATCTTACCCAGCGTGATCTCGGCGCCCGTACCATTCATGAGAGTGGCAGTCTGTGCGGCGCTTGTCGAACCCGCGGGCTGATTGTTGAACTTCAAGCCGAAGCTCAAGAATCGAAGTCCTGCGGGCGCTCCAAGCCCAATAAGGTGTATCGCCTGAGGGCTGTCGCCCGCATTGTCGTTTATAGTCAAAAACGCTGAGTCTCCATTGGGCGACCCCGAGGTTGTGTACGTCACACTGAAGGCACAGTTTGCCTGGGGCGCGACGACGGAGCAGTGAGTGCCGGCAAAGCCGAAGATCCCTCCCGGCTGTAGTGTCTCGCTATTAATCGTCAACTGCGCGTTGCCGATGTTGTTAACGGTCACCGTCAATGGCGGGCTGGTTGTTCCAACCGGTTGATTTACGAACAGTGGATATGGCGGGTTCAAGATGGCGGGGGTGGAGGGCAACAAGGAAACGACCGGTCCATTCACGCCTGTCCCAGACAATGTGACGGATTGTGTGCTGCCAGCGGCTGTGACCGATAGCGTGCCTGTCGCGGCGCCTGCCACGGAGGGTTTGAAGGTCACCTGAATAGAACATTGGGCGCCCGCAGCGAGGCTGTTTCCGCAGTTATTGGATTGGGCGAAGTCTCCCTTAGTGGTGACACTCGAGATAGCCAGCGCGCCGCCACTGAGATTGACGAGGGTGCCGGGTTGTGACGTGCTGGTGACGCCCACGCCTAGATTCCCGAAGGCCATGGTTGCAGGTAAAAGAGTGAAAGTTGTTGTAGGGATAGAGATTTTGGAAACGAAGGCATCACCGCCGCCTGCATAGGTAGCCTGAAAGGGGTTTGCGGTAGGGAAATCTGCGGACTCGGTCGAGCCCGTCAAGTAAGCGTTGCCCGAGGAATCCACCGCGACTGCACTCCCCTGGTCACTCGAACTTCCGCCGAGATAGGTGGAATAAACCACTGCCGTACCGTCAGGTGTCAATTTAGTCAAGAAAGCGTCGGAGAAGCAGCATGCGTTTCCGATAGCCGTCTGCAAAGCGCCCGCAGTGGCCGGAAAGGCGGTTGACGAGGTTTCCCCGGTGAGGTAGGCGCTGCCAGAGGAGTCGACAGCGAGGCCAAGAGTTACTGCGCCGGACAGGGCGCAGTACTGCGTGGAATAATTGACCCCGGAGCCGTCCGGCATCAGCTTGGTAACGAATGAACCGGTGTCGCAGTTCGAACCGAGAGCCTCGGAAGTGGTGGGGAAGAAATCCAGAGCGCCACCGGTCACGTACGCGCTGCCGGAAGAGTCGACGGCAATGCTCGTGCCTCCTGTTCCGCCGAGCGAAGCAGAGTAGACCAGCGACGATCCATCCGGACTCAGTTTGGTCACATAGGACGTTGTCGGGACGACATCGGCGGTAGTCCCGAATGGAATCTGGAAGGCCCCATTCGTGGTGGGAAAGTCCGGGGAGGAAGATTGACCAGTCACATAGGCGTTGCCGAGCGTGTCTACCGCAATTGCGCTGGCCGCGTCCTGAACGCTTCCACCAAGATATGTCGAATAGATGAGAGCCGATGCGTTGGGGTTCAATTTGGCCACGAAACCGCTGGCGGTGGTATTCGGCATTGTCGTCTGAAAGGCGCCCGAGGTCACCGGGAAATCCGTGGAACGTGCCATGCCGGTTACGTAAGCGTTGCCGGAAGAGTCCACGGCGACGCCACTGCCAACATCCGGGAGATTGGCAGTGAATCCTTGATCGCTACCGCCAAGATAAGTGGAATAAACGAGCGACGACCCGTCGGGACTGAGTTTCGATATGAAGGCATTTCCTAAGCATCCGGGGCCGCAAGTTGGCTGAAAGACCCCTAAGGTCACAGGAAAGTTCGTAGAGCCGGTAGACCCCGTAAGATACGCGTTGCCTGAAGTGTCGATGGCAATTGCTATGCCGTTTTCGGCCCCGCTTCCTCCCAGGAACGTCGAATACACGAGCGCCGTGCCATCCGCACTCAGCTTGGTTACAAATGCATCACCACAGGGCGAACCGTAAATGCAGAACGTGCCTCCCGCATTGGTTTTTTGGTAGGCTGCAGGGCTCACGGGAAAATCCGTCGAATCCGTGCTTCCCACGATGTAGGCATTCCCCGACGCGTCTACTTTGATTCCCGAGCCCATCTCGTCGCCGGTACCCCCCAAGTAAGTGGAGTATGACAAAACAGGGTCAATCACCAGTGGGCGGCTCTTGTCGTAATCGGAGATTTCAAAGTGAATGCGATTGCCGGCGGAAAGCACGTAGCGAGCATCCAACGATCTTGGATTTGTGATTTGTGATTCGGGATTGCGCGCGTCCGCTCGCCGCGGCCCGTTGCTCGATACACCCAGCACCTGGCTACTGACGACTGGGGAGTGACTGCCCCCTGCAGGTTGATAGACGACGGGCTTATGAAAACGCAGCGCGCCCTCGTCGGTCTCGACCATGAGATCCCCATCGGGCGCGATCTTCAGCCGCAGGCCTTGCGCTGATAACTCCGAATTTCCGGTTTCCACCTGTAGGGTGATGTCACTTGGGGCCGCCCCCGGATTCACCACGAAGTCGTACTCGAGTTGCCGCTGGTTGCCATAATAGACAAGATCGATTCCGGGATAAATGCCTTCATATTTCAACTTGGAGTAGGTCGGGATATTCGTGCGCCACTTGCTCGGGTTGTTGCCGAGGAAGTAGTTGGATTTGCCCGGCAGCTCGTCGAGCGCCGAAACCTTTGCAGCCCGGTTCGCACCCACCAGTTCCATGCGAAAAACGTCTGCTCTCCGCTGTTCTTCTTCCGTGTTCTTTGCGGTCTGAAACGGGTGCTTGACCGCAGGGGCCTCTAGAGCGTGCCCCTGGTAACTCCTTAGTGACACCAGGGCCTGGTCTTGCGTGAAAAACAGCGTGTATCCCCGCCCTCTTGATAGGAACTTAACACGGTGGTCGGTCTGACCGACGTTGGGTTCGAAGCCAAGGGGCAACTGGCCGTAACGCGCACGTATTTTTTCCCCGGTAGCAGCAATGGGCTTATTGCCAGGTTGGTTTTCTCCCTCGCCTGCTGCGCCGAATTGCGCCATGGCGAAGGAACTGAGCAGTGCGAGCGCGAGGAGTGCTGCGGCCACACAAACGGCAATCGAGCATACGGCTTTCTCTTTGCGAGGCGTCATCTTTTCTCCTCCCTTCGAAGGAACCGCAAACCTGCCTTACGTGGGTTGTCGGAAAGGACATTCCCCGTCTGAAGAAAATGACACGATCAGCGCAAGACGAGTGTTCATGCGCATTAGTCTAATGAGGAGGAAATTCAGAGTCAACGACATCACGACTTCACGGGATGCGCGCGAAGTGAAGTGGGTTTACCGAGGCGGCATGGTATGATCTGTGGCTGATTCCGGCGTCTGGCGCCGCAGGAATCGAGCACCCGATCTGTGAGGCTGCGCTGGGAGGTACTGCGTGAGAATCGGAAAGCGATATTCCACAACTGTTGCCGCCACAGCGGCTGCCCTGCTTATGATGTGAGTGACCGGGCCGCGAGCCGGTGCGGCCGGATTGCAATCATCGACTCCACCGCAAACGCCTCCCGTTTCCGGCCCCGCCGCCGCTGCGCCCGCAGCGAATCCGGCCGACGTAGGCTCCATCGACGCCATCCTGCATGCCGCCTACGACACCATCTCCGGCCCCGCCGGCCGGCAGCGCGACTGGAACCGCTTCCGCTCCCTATTCATCTCCGGAGCCCGTCTGATTCCTGTGGTTCCAAACCCCAAGGGCGGATTCCGCACTGTGGTGTTCAGTGCCGAGGATTACGTTCAGCACGGAGACCCCTACTTCCAGAAGAACGGCTTTTTCGAGCGGGAGGTGGCGCGCCGCACCGAACGATACGCAAACATGGCACAGGTGTTCAGCACTTATGAATCGCGCCACGACGCGGCCGACCCGAAGCCCTTCGAGCGCGGGATCAACAGCTTTCAGTTGATGAACGACGGCCAGCGCTGGTGGATTGTCAGCATCTTCTGGCAAGGCGAGACTTCGGAAAGCCCGATTCCCAAGGAATATCTGCCGATAAAACGAGAGCAATGAGACGGACGCTTTTAGCCTTATTACCTCTCGGGGCAGGAGTCGGGGCTGTTCCAGTGGAGTTTCAATGCTCCCTCCAGTGTTCCCGCGGCGCCCTGCCGGCTGATTCGCGCGAGTCAGCTACGGCGGGACATCTTCCCGCCGCACGCGATTTTAGCGAGCGCCCGTGTGTAGACGGCAATGGTTTCGGGGACGCCCTGGCTATACACGAACTGCCCTTCGCGCCGGCAGGCGATCAGCCCGGCGTCGCTCAGGATTTTGAGATGGTGAGAGACGGTTGCGGGCGTCACGCCGCGCAGCGAGACGATCTCGCCACAGTTCATGCGGCCGGTTGCCGAGATGGCCTCAAAAATCCTGAGACGAGTTTCGTCCGCTAACGCTTTCGATATTTTCTCGAGTTCTGAACGCTTCATAGCTTCGTCCCTAAGTGTAGCGAAGTCACCGCCTTACCGCCAGAGCGAACTGTGTTGTCCGAAAGCGCCGCCAGGAAACCTGCAACTAATCACTTCGATAGTCATCTAAATATCGAAATGACACCAGCCTCCCCTGGAAGCGGTGGCCGGTGGCGTGGACCCCATCGGGGAGGGAAAGGCAGAAAACTCGACGAGCACAAGGAGACCGACATGAACAGACTCGAAGGAAAAGTGGCAGTAGTGACGGGCGGAAACAGCGGCATCGGGCTGGCGACGGCCAAACGCCTGCAGGAAGAAGGCGCGAAAGTGGCCATCTCAGGCCGAAGCAAGAAAACGCTGGAGGAGGCGGTGAAAACGATCGGAAATGGGGTGGTGGCGGTGCAGGCGGACGTCGCGAAGATTACGGACCTGGACAAGCTGTACACGGAGGTTGCCCGGAAGTTGGGGAAAATTGACGTGTTGTTCGTCAACGCAGGAGTCGCAAAGTTCGCGCCTCTGGCCGAGACGTCCGAGAGCATTTATGACGAGCAGTTTGACATCAACATCAAGGGCGCGTACTTCACGATCCAGAAATCGCTGCCTTTGCTCAATGACGGTGCGTCGATCATTTTGAATACCAGCGTGGCAGGCAGCACAGGTGAACCCGGGACCAGCGCGTATTCGGCAACGAAAGCAGCGCTGCGCTCTCTGGCGCGAACTGCGGCTGCGGAACTGGCAGGGCGCGGAATCCGCGTGAACACGGTTGCGCCAGGGCCGATAGTGACGCCGATTTTTGGGAGGACAGGGCTGCCGAAGGAAACCATCGATGAATGGGCGAAAGAACTGCTTGCGAAGGTTCCGATGAAGCGGTTTGGACAGCCCGAGGAAGTGGCGGGGACCGTGGCATTTTTGGCGTCGCAAGATGCGTCGTACATCACCGGCGTGGAAATCAATGTCGACGGCGGGCTGGGACAAATCTGAATCGCTCGCGCGTTTTAGCTGAATCTCCAAGAGGTCGCATACATCACAAAGAAGGTGTGAAGGAATGGCGCAGTAGGGGCGGCCCTTGTGGCCGCCGTGGGGCAACCATAAGAGTTGCCCCCAACAACGCCCTGCCATGATGTGATTTATTCACACCTTCAAAACGATGTATGCGCCACCCGCGGAATTGGCCAAGGGGCGCGAGCTTGCCAAAGCGATTCCCGCCGAGGACACCGTGCAGATTTTACTCAAGCATGTCGAAATTTCATATCCTCCTTTCTTGGGGTTGTGCCCAAGGTCCTGCGATTTTGGCAAGGCCAGCAGTTTCATTCTGTTAGATGCCACATAAAGTTCTGCCATTTGGCAAGGCACGTGCTCTCCCCACACCGTACGATTGTGTTCAGCCTGATTCCCAGTCCTTGATCTCGATGGTCGGAGGCCAGCACCAGGTCAAACCGAAGACCCTCCGGGCGGCACAAACTAACCGGGAGGAAAGACAAAATGCTAAGAAAACGGCAGCAAGCCTCCGAGCGCGCGCAACGTTTCCCTATCCACATTCCTATTCGTTATCGCACACCACGAAGCCCTGACTGGTTTGTGGCATGCACTGAAAACGTCAGTCGCTCCGGGGTGGTGTTCCGGACGGAGCGCGTCTTCGCGCCAGCGACGACTCTGGACATTAGGCTGGAGCTTCCCCCGACAGATCACAATGACGGCGTCCGTGGCGAGATTGTTTGCAAGGGCGAAGTTGTCCGTGTGGACCAGAGCGATGATGGGGGAATTCCCCAGACCGTGGCTGTGGCCATACGCCAGTATCGGCTGACGCAGAAGCGGCAGCCCAACTAGAGCCGGCAGCCTCCCTGGCTCGAGGTAGTCACAGCGGCGACCATTAAGGTTCTCACCGTTTGTTCCCACCGGTGTTCCGTTCCTCGTGCGGCTTCCTGAGGTCGAACAAACCAAATTCCAGTTTGCGTTGCAGTCCTTGCGTACAACTGCGGCTCGACTTATGATACCTGCCGTTGGAGCGACGATACTGCGACCACGGCATCGCCAAGTGGCGAGCAGCGGCGAGTTTACCTTGCCAGATGGTGGCGCAACGCCGCCTCTACCACAGGGGGGCACATGAAACGAACGAAGCAAAACTCGATATCGAAGGCCAAGTTAAGCCTGCGGAGCTTGGCGGCTGTTCTCGTGATAACAGGGCTCGCTTTAGCCCTGCTCCACGGAGTCACCGTGGCCCAAACCAGCGAAGCCAGCCACGCACCCGCCCACACATCAGTCCCTGGCGACCTTACGCAGCAGCCGACGCTCTTCGTAGTCGGCTACGCCCATCTCGACACTGAGTGGCGATGGGAATATCCGCAGGTCATCCGCGAGTACCTCAGCAAGACGATGCGGAACAACTTTGCCTTGTTCGAAAAATACCCCCACTACATCTTCAATTTCACCGGCACGAATCGCTATGAAATGATGAAGGAATACTACCCGGCGGACTTCGCGCGGCTTAAACACTATGTGGCGACGGGACGATGGTTCCCGGCGGGCTCTTCGGTGGAGGAGAACGACGTCAACTCACCCTCGGCCGAGTCGATTCTTCGACAAGTTCTGTTCGGAAACGAATTCTTCCGGCACGAGTTTGGCAAGGCGAGCGAGGAGTATATGCTGCCGGATTGTTTTGGTTTCCCTGCCTCGCTGCCCAGCATCCTGGCGCACGCGGGCATCCGGGGTTTCTCCACGCAGAAGCTCTCGGCGGAGTGGCAGCCAGCGCCCCACGTAGGCGGGCCCGACTCGCCGGAGAAGACGCCGGAGGGTATCCCGTTTAACGTGGGGGTTTGGGAAGGTCCTGACGGCAAGACGATAATCGCTGCCCTAAACCCCGGCGCCTACGATGGAGATGTTTACACCGACCTGACCAAGAACAATACTCCGCCGGCCAACAAGCCTGATGAAGATTACGTTTGGGATTGGCCTGACCGGGTGAATCTCGACGGCAAGGTCACGGGAATCTACTCCGACTACCACTACGTCGGTACCGGCGACATCGGCGGCTCCGCCACCGAAGAGTCCGTGAAGGTGATGGAGGCGATCGCGACTAAGGGCGAAATCTCGCTTCCTCCTTTCCCCACCTACGATGACTTCGGTGAGCAACAGGAGCCCGTGGCGAAGCCGGGCCCGCCCGTGCAGGTTGGAACAGGCCTGTTGCGCGTTGTCTGGTCGGATGCCGATACCATGTTCCGCGAGATCAAGCCGAGCCAGACGGGCCGAATGCCCCGTTGGAAGGGCGATCTTGAATTGATCAATCATTCCGCAGGATCTCTCACCTCACAGGCCTATCACAAGCGGTGGAACCGGGAAAATGAGGTTCTGGCGGACGCGGCCGAGAAAGCTTCGGTGGGCGCAGCCTGGCTGGGTGGCCGGGCTTATCCTCAAGCGCGCCTGAATCGCGTCTGGAGGCTCGTCATGGGCGGGCAGTTCCACGACATCATGGCCGGGACAGCGACGCCGCAGTCTTACCTCTACTCCTGGAACGATGATGTGCTGGCGTTGAATCAGTTCGCCGGCGTCCTGACCGACGCCACCGAAGCCATCGCCTCCCTCATGGACACACAGGCGCAGGGATCGCCGGTGGTGGTCTTCAATCAACTGAATGTCCCTCGCCAGGATGTGGTGGAAGCTCAATTATCATTTCCCAATGACGTCCCGGAGGGAGTCCGCGTGCTGGGGCCCGATGGGCAGGAGGTTCCGGCGCAGCTCGAGCCTGGAAGTCAAGGGTCTGCGAAGGTGGTGTTCCTGGCGAACGTTCCTTCCGTGGGCTACGCGGTTTACGACGTTCAACCGGCTGGCACGCCAGCGGAATCCACGGCCTTGCAGGTCAGCGAGTCATCGCTCGAGAATGCCCGTTACCGGATCCAGATCGACAACAACGGGGATGTCTCCGGCATTTTTGACAAAACGCTCAATCGCGAGCTCCTTTCCGCTCCCTTGCGCTTGGCCATCTCGACGGATAACCCCGAACACTGGCCGGCATGGAACATGGACTTCGCGGACGAGCAGCGTCCGCCCCGCGCCTATGTTGGAGGACCGGCGCGCGTCGAGGTGAAAGAGCGGGGACCGGCTCGCGTAGCAGTCGAAATCTCCCGCGAGGTCGAGAACTCGAGGTTCACGCAGACGATTCGCCTTGCAGCCGGCGACGCGGGCAACCGCGTGGAGGTGGTGAACGCCATCGATTGGGCTGCCAAGGAGGCCAACCTGAAGCAGGCCTTCCCTCTCAGCGCCTCGAATCCCACTGCCACTTACAACTGGGACATCGGCACCGTCGAGCGACCAAACGAAAATTCGCGGCAGTTCGAAGTGGCCACTCACCGCTGGATCGACCTGACGGACCAGAGCGGTTCCTACGGGGTGACGGTCCTGACCGACGCCAAGACCGGGTCCGATAAGCCCAGCGACAACACTCTGCGCCTAACCCTCATTCGCACGCCTGGCACCCGCGGCGGCTATGAGGACCAAGGCACCCAGGACTGGGGCAGGCACGAATTCGTGTTTGGGTTGGCCGGCCACGAAGGCGACTGGCGCCAGGGACAGACCGATTGGCAGGCTTATCGCCTCAATGAGCCTCTGATCGGGTTCGAGACCAGCGCGCATCCGGGGGCGCTGGGCAAGCAATACTCGCTATTGAAAGTCAGCAGCAGCCGGGTGAGTGTCCTGGCCATGAAGAAGGCCGAGGAGAGTGACGCGGTGGTGGTGCGCTTGGTGGAGCTCAGCGGCCAGCCGCAGCCAAACGTCCGGGTGACGTTCGCCGGCCCGGTGGAAACCGCCCGCGAAATCAACGGGCAGGAGCAACCGCTAGGCGCGGCAACGGTCAAGAACGGCGACCTCGTCACTTCCTTCAGCGCGTATCAGCCGCGGTCGTTCGAGGTGAAATTAGCATCGCCTCACGCGAAAGCGGCCACGCCGGCGTCGCGGCCCGTGGCGCTGAGTTACGATGCCTCGGTCGCCACCCTCGAAGGCAAACCGAGCGCAGGCTGCTTTGATTGCGATCTGAATAACCAAACTGCGGAGCAAGGCAACGCACTCCCGGCGGAAATGCTGCCCTCGCAGCTCAGTTATGATGGAATCCAATTCCAGCTCGCGCCTGCGGGCTCCGGCAAACCGGATGCGGTCACAGCCCACGGCCAGACCGTCAAGTTGCCCTCGGGCGAATTCAACCGGTTGTACCTTCTGGCAGCCGCCTACGGCGGCGACCAGGAAGCTACATTCGAAGTTGCGAGCTCATCAACTGCCTCTCGCATTGACTTGAAGATCGAAGATTGGGGTGGCTACATCGGGCAGTGGGACACTCGACTTTGGAACGAGAAGAAGGTGGAAGTGCCGGTGCCGCCCGAGCCAACGGCGGATGACGAGAGTCCTCGCGCCCAGAGAGCGCGGCGAATGCGCGCCTACGTCAAGGAACACGGCCCGATCATCAGGACGGAGATGGAATACGCGGGCCTGAAACCGGCTTACATCAAGCGCGCGCCCGTGGCTTGGTTCGCCTCCCATCGCCACGCGCCTGGCGGCGCGAGTGAGCCCTATAGCTATTCCTACCTGTTCGCTTACGAGCTCGAACTGCCTGCCGGCGCCACCACCTTGACGCTCCCCGACAACCAAAAGATTCGCATTCTGGCGGCCACGGTAGCCAAGGAGCCGCCGCGCGTGACGCCGGTTCATCCGCTCTACGATACGCTGGACCGCGCCCACACCGACATGGCGCGCTGGAACCCCTAACTTGGACTGCGGCAGCGGAGCTGCCGCCTTGGAAGAGCACGAGAGGTTCGGTGATCGAGAAGGAATGACCTATAGCTCTGCCCCGTTCTGCCTATCACTACATGCAATAAGGCGGCAGCTCCGCAAGCTGCGCTGCCGCAGTCCAAGGGAAGACTCCGCATGACCAACCGTGTGTCGCCGTTGGACGCCCAGTCTCCGACCGTTGCTCCCGAGGCGGCCCCTCAAAAAGTGCTCGGGGCCTCGGAGCGCCTGCTTTCCCTCGACACTTTCCGTGGATTTACGATGTTCTGGATCGTCGGTGGTGGCGCGTTGATATGGCCTGCTACACCAAATGGACGATCCGACCCGCGCGTCATTCCCGCGAAGGCGGGAATCCAGCACCTTCTAACACCACTACACGCGGAGGGTGAACCGTCATGTCTCGAAAGAAAATGGTGAGATTGATAGCCGTAATGCTTGCAGGGCCAGGCTGGATCCTGGGTCAACATCATCCGTTATTGGCGAACGATTCAGGACCGATTGCTGGCGTTCTCCGAGAGTTCCCATGAGGGACAATCACTTCCTCCCCTCGAAACCGTCGTCGAGGGTCATTGAGCGTGAGACGTGGGGCAACGCCCCCGGAAACAAGCTGCCAACGGAGGAACGCCGCATGATTATCGTTGATTCACATCTCGATCTCGCTTGGAACGCCTTGAACTGGAATCGCGATCTGACCCGAAGCGTGCCGGAGATTCGGAGCTCCGAAGCCGGGATGGTGGGTCAAGGCCGGGGACGAAATACTGTGTCGTTTCCTGAAATGCGGCAAGGCGAGGTGGCGCTGTGCCTAGCTACGGTGCTGGCTCGGGCCAGCAATCTGGGCGACCCTTTGCTCGACTATCGGACTCGGGAGATCGCTTACGCCATGTCCAAAGGGCAGCTCGCTTATTATCGCATCATGGAGTCTCGCGGGATATTACGAATGCTCGAGGACTGGCGCGCGGTGAAAGCCCATCTGGAAGAGTGGCAAGCAAGCCCTCCGAGATCGGCCCCGCTCGGGATTATTCTCAGCATGGAGGGCGCAGACCCGATCCTGACTCCCAGTTCGGTTGAGGAATGGTGGGATGAGGGACTACGGGTTGTTGGTCCCGCCCATTTCGGAGTGAGCGCCTATGCTCATGGGACGGGCTCGGTGGGAGGGTTAACTGAGAGAGGACGGGGTCTCGTCCACGCCATGGACGTGGCGGGCATGGTCCTGGATGTCACTCATCTGTCGGATGAAAGCTTTTGGGAAGCCGTTGACCTCTTCAAGGGCCCCATCCTGGCGAGCCACAATAACTGTCGTGCTTTGGTTCCCGGCGACCGTCAGTTCTCGGACGAGCAGATCCGTTATCTGGTGGGCCGTGGCGCGGTGATTGGCGCCGTCTGCGACACCTGGATGCTTTATCCCGGGTGGGTGGCGGGAGAGACGCCCAATACAGTGGTCACGCTGGAAGCCGTGGTCGACCATATCGACCATGTCTGCCAACTCGCCGGGAATAGCTCCCACTCTGCCATCGGTAGTGACCTGGATGGCGGATACGGGACCGAGCAATGCCCTCGCGATTTGGACACGATCGTTGATTTGCAAAAAATCCCCAACCTGCTGCGCAAGAGAGGATACAGAGAGCCGGACATCGAAGCCATCATGCATCGTAATTGGCTTCGGTTTTTTGAAACTGCCTTGGCGTGAAGTTAGGTTGGAGCACCCAAAAGCACGCCGGGCTCAGGATGACCCCTGGGTTTGAAATCTCGAATCTGCAATTTGAAATGGCCTTAGCCGGCAGCAAAAGACTCGGACCGTATGAACTGGACCTCTCTGCCCTTACGGTAATTGAGGGAGTGAAACGAGGCGGGGAGTTGTAGCAGCGAGTTTACCTCGCCACGTGTCGGCGTAAAGCCGCCTCTACGCCATCCTTATATGGTAATTCGGATCAATGTGGATTGCGCGGCAACCCGGGCTTAGGCCCTTGCACCACGGTCGCGAAGCCGACGCTCGATATCCGCGTGCCCCATCTTTCTTGCCCACGCCAGTGGCGTAGCCCACGATTCCGCCTCCGATTCGGTCACAGACGAGCCGCGCGCGATCAGCAACTCGACCAGTTCCTTTCGGCCCCAGCGGCAGGCCCAGCCGAGCGGCGTGGACTTTAGCAGATTGTCGCGTACGTCGAGCCTCGCGCCGCCATCCATGACTAGGGCAGCGAAGCGCACGCGGTCCGATTCGTCCTCGATGCCATCACGCGCCGCCACGAAATGCAGCACGGTCTGACCGAGTCCGTTCGCGATATTCAAATCGATTCCATGCCGGATTAAAAGCGCCATGCACTGCAAGCGCTTCTCGGCGGCTTCGCTGGGCCGCAAACCCGAGTTATCTCCCAGACCCCGAACGGGCTGAATCAGAATCCAGTGCCAGCGCGAGTCGTTCAACGGCCAGTTGAGATGCGGCAGCCCCATTTCGACAATTTCCGGACAGCCGTTAATGGCCGCGGACCACGTCAACTCGTTCGCCAGATCCTCGCTCGTCTCTGTGGCGAGCAGCCGCCGCGCCTCAACGACATCGTGGGTCTCGGCCACCATGTAAGGCTGCGGTTTGGCGCCCCGCTCCACGAGCAGCCGCTTAAGCGCTTCGTCCTTGCGCTGATACGCGTTGCGCAACGGCCAGCCTGAGGCGTACAGGTTGGAGTTCGGATCGGCGCCGCGGTCGAGCAAGAGCTCGGCAATGTCGCGCCGTCCCGCGAGTGCCGCGTGCCACAACGGCGCGCCCCAGCTTAATGTCGGCTCTTCGAGTTCGTGCAACAACGTCCGCTCGTCCACGTCGAGGCCAAGGTCGAGCAACAAGCGCACCACTTCCAGATGCCCGTGCTTGACAGCCAGGGTAAGCAGTCCGCCGCGCCACCAAGGGATGCCGGGCTGCAAAAGAGCCGGATCGCCGCTTGCGAGTTTGCGGACTCGTTCCATGTCGCCGAGCGCCACCGCGGCTGCCATCGTCATTTCCGCGTCATGCTCGAGGAGCAGAATGGCGATCCCCGGAAACTTCGCCGCGGCATCGTTGCGCGGATCGGCAGCCAGAGCGGCCCGGTCGAGAGCAGTGTAGCCGCGGCTGTCCCGCTTGCGCACGCTAGCGCGTCGCTCGAGCAGCCATGACACCATCTCGCGGTTCATTGCTTCCGCGGCCACGTGCAGCGGGGTCCCGCCGTCGCGGTCGCACGCGCGCACGAGCGAGAGGTCCGCTTCGAGCAGCCGGATGGCCGCCGAGTTATCGCCCTCACGAATGGCCGCGTTAATCTGATCCTGCACCGGCGAGATGGTGGCGTTCGGACAGCTCATCCCCTGCCGGCGGCGTTGCTCCTCTTCCTCGATCACGGCGAGGACGTCGACATATTCGCGATCGCGCGCCAGGGCGAAGGCGGTCGTCGCATCGCGGTGCGGAAAGATGCCCTTGCGCGCGTCGGCGCCCGCTTGCATTAGCAGCCTCACCATCGCCACGTCCCGCCGTAGCACGGCGTAATGCAGGCCGCGCCGCTCGTTGTTCCCGGCGGTGTCCATGTGGACGAGCTCGGGGCGCTGGCGAAGCATGGCGCGGACGCGCTCCAGGTCGTCGCCCTCCACCGCATCGACAAAGCTGTTGACGGTGACGCCGTCCACGAACGCTTTTAGCTTCGCCCAACTGTCGAAGCCGTAGGCGCGCCCGAGCGCGAGTTGCGCATCGCTCAGCTCAAAACTTTCCGGAACGGCGTCGCGATAGTGAGCGAGCACTTCGGTGAGGGCGGCCGGATCGCCCGCGCGAAACGCCTTCAGCAAATCCTTTGCCTGCTTCTTAAGCTGATTGAGATTGGGCTTGGCGGGTAGCTTGCGCGTGGGTGTGGATCGATTGACCTCAGACATGATGACCTCCTTTTCGGCCTTGTAAGCCCGTCGTGCCCGCTGTCCGCTCACTCGGGCGATAGGAAGATCACCATGAGGGTGTCTTGCAATGAGATGTCATTCGGCGGGCTCAGCCCTTCCCGCGGACCGGTGGCGCCCGAAGAGCACACCCAATATTACCACGGGAAGGCGCTCGGCGAAGCTACGTCTGAGGTGGGACTGGCTGCTCGGCGACGCACAGTGCTCTCTGACAGCGGCTGAGGCGTGTAAACCGGACTTAGAAAATTTTGGCCCTCCTCCACTGGAACCGGCTTGCGCGGCGTTTCCCCGCTGAGTCCGGACACCCAAATCTCCTTCGAGTTCCACCCGCCGCCACTCCCGAAGACCATCGACTTTACCACCCCGAAAGAAAAGCGGTAATGCGAAATAGTCTGGCCGATCATTGCCGGGAAACCGTCCTTGGCGAGGTGAGTTAGGCCATGCTCAAAGACAAGTCGACATCGTCGTATGAGATGAGTCGCCCCTCCGCACTTGACCCCAATTTCCGTTTTTCAATTGTCGCCTAACCGGTAACATACACCGGCCGCCTCTGAATGCAATCGTTGTCGGGTGAGGGCGCCCCTTCGGGGCTGAAGGCGTGCGTCGCATGAACGCCCGGGTGCCCGGCCACAGATGTGGGTCAAGATCGGGGCTAGGAAGGAAGGCGTTTTCAAGAACGCCGTCAGATTTTCCTTGACAAGCCCCACTTGGTGAGCTACAATGGTAGCGTATGTTGGCCGTGAGAGACGCCCGCAGCCACCCACGCCGGCCGAGGCTCTTGGCCTTCCTGGGCCAAGAAGTCGAGAAGTCGAGGAGTCAAGAAGTCGAGAGTCGAATGCGACAACAAAGTCGACCGGCAGCCTGGAGCGTGTTTGTCAACTCCTCGACCCTCGACTTCTCGACTCTCAAATTGAAGGAACAAACCGGGAATGTTATTGAAAACAAAGGAAAGGTTGAAAAAGTCGAGGAGTCGAGAAGTCAAGAAGTCGAGAGTCGAATGCGAGAGTGAAGTTGACCGGCAGCCTGGAGCGTGTTTGTTAACTCCTCGACCCTCGACTACTCGACTTCCAAATTGAAGGAACAAACCGGGAATGTTGATGAAAACAAAGGACCATTGTGGAGAACTCGCGACGGAAGCTGAAATGTATAACAGGGATAGGCCCGAAAGCGACAATTTATCGTTCCGAAGCCTTAAGAGCCGCTTGTGGCGCGGCACCCTTAAGGTACCGCCCTGCGAACTCGAGAAACGTCGGCCGGTTCGGGCTAGGGCTGTGGCCATCGTCGTGTTGACGGAAGGCTAGATCACCGCCAATCAGCGCCGTCCCAACCGGTGGAAACATGGTAGTTCCCAGGTCCTTCTTGCCTGAGAGCCGGTGGACAGGTCCCGCGGCCACGGTCGCCATAAACATGCCCCTGGCATCAACCCAGCCATCTGCTTGTGTCGCTCCGCCGCCGCCGTCCAAGATGGCGCGCCTGGAGGGATTCGAACCCCCGACCTTCAGCTTCGAAGGCTGCCGCTCTATCCATCTGAGCTACAGGCGCGTGATTGCAGTTTACCCTAATTCTCCGGTCAGATTCGAGAGATTTCTTTGGCCACGCGCAGGAATTGCTGGGCGGCGGCGGAAAGGGCGCCACGGCGGCGGTAGACCAAGCGTAGCTGGCGTTGGATACGCAGTTCCTTGACGTTCACGGCGACGAACTCCTTGCGCGCCAATTCCTCTTGCACGCACATGCGCGGGGCGAAGGCCACTCCCATGCCCATGCTGACGAACTTCTTGATGGTTTCCACCGTGGGCAGTTCCGCAGCGATCATCAAGGGGGTGCGCAGGCGGGAGAAGGTTTCGATCACGCTCTGCCGGTAGGGAGACGCGATGCTATGAGCGATAAAGGACTCGCCGCCCAGATCGCGGACACTGACTTCGTGCTTGTTAGCCAGAGGGTGCTGCGGAGGGACGATCATGCACAGTTGGTCCAGGCTGACAACGGCGGATTCCAGGTCAGGGTTGCGGGGGTTGTAGGAAAGCACGCCCAGGTCGATCTCGTGACGAACCAGGGTACCTGGGATTTCGCGGGAAAGACAACGCTTGACGATCACTTGGACAGGCGGGTGGCGCTGGCGGAAACGCTTGAGAACCGGGAGCAGATAAAGCGCGGTGGTTTCATTGGCGCCCAGCGTCAGCTTTCCCCGCTCGAGGGCGCGGAGCTCGTTGAGGGCGGCGCGCGTCTCAGCCCGCAGGTTCAAGACTCTTTCCGCGTTCTCGTACACCATCCGCCCGGCTTCGGTGAGGATGCCGCTCCTGGAGGAGCGGTCCAGAAGGGGTTCTCCAGTCCACTCCTCGAGCCGGCGGATTGCCTGGCTGATAGCCGGCTGCGTTCTGAGCAGCTTGGCCGCCGCACGCGAAAAACTCTTCTCTTCGACTACCGCCACAAAGGCTTCGAGTTGAGAGATTTCCATGGCTGCCTCATTCTACAGAGGATTGTGCGCGATGGTAATGCGCTTGAGCGCCGAGGCTCTAATTATAAGTCAGAGTTATACTATCAGAAACATTATAAATTTGACTTTGCCGCCCGACCGGTCGGACAATCAAGAGAATTGATTCATTGAGCCATTGAATCATTGAATCATTGAGGGGTGGGCGTGGACGTTGATTCTTCGAGGCAATGATTCAATGACCCAATGACCCAATGATTCAATTCTGGAGGCGCGATGTCCGAGCGAGTTTATATTTTCGATACCACACTGCGGGATGGCGAGCAATCTCCTGGCTGCAGCATGGATCTGAAGGAAAAGCTGGAGATGGCCCGGCAGTTGGAGCGCTTGCAAGTGGATATACTGGAAGCCGGCTTTCCCATAGCTTCGCAGGGTGATTTCGAGGCCGTCAAGGCGATCGCGGAGGAAGTCCGGACGCCGGTCATTGCGGCTCTGGCGCGGGCCAACCAACTGGACATCGACCGAGCCTGGGAGGCGGTCAAGGAAGCCGCGCGCCCGCGCATCCACACCTTCCTGGCTACTTCCGACATCCACCTGAAATATAAGCTGCACAAGACTCGCGAGGAAATCTTGAAACAGATCAGTTGGTCGGTGGGGCACGCGAAGTCTCTCTGCGCCGACGTGGAATTCTCACCGGAAGATGCGGGCCGCACTGACCGCGATTACCTGATCGAGTGTTGTCATGCGGCGGTGGAGGCCGGAGCTACGACGCTGAACCTTCCGGACACGGTGGGTTACTGCCTGGAGCCTGAATACGAGCGGCTGTTTGCGGATGTCAAATCGCGCCTGCCTGGAGCGGACAAGGTGGTTCTGAGCACCCACTCGCACGACGACTTGGGCTTGGCAGTGGCCAACACCCTGGCGGGAATTCGGGGCGGAGCGCGGCAGGTGGAGTGCGCGATCAACGGCATCGGTGAGCGAGCGGGTAACGCGGCCCTGGAAGAAATCGTTATGGCCATTTACGTTCGCAAGGATGCCCTGGGGGTGCACACCGACGTCTGCAAGGAAGAGCTCTATACCTCCAGCCGCTTGTTGACGCGCTTGACCGGGGTTGCCGTGCAACGCAATAAAGCCATTGTGGGGCTCAACGCTTTTTCCCACGAGGCCGGTATTCACCAGGATGGCGTGCTGAAGAACGCCGTCACCTACGAAATCATCACGCCTCAAACCGTAGGGCTACCCTCGAACCTGATTGTGCTGGGAAAACACTCCGGACGGCATGCCCTGGCCAAACGCTACGAAGAGCTGGGGTACCAGTTGGCGAAGCCCGAACTGGAGCGTGCTTATCAATTGTTCAGCCAACTCGCGGACCGCAAGAAAAACATCTACGACGAAGATCTGGTAGCAATTGTGCACCAAGGTTTCCAGCATATCCCGGAGATGTTTACCCTGAAACTCTTGCAGAGTGTTACGTCGAGTGAAGGGCGCTCTACGGCGACGGTGGAACTCGAAAAGGACGGCAGCGTTTTCCACGACTCAGCCACCGCGGAAGGTCCCTGCGATGCGGCGTTCCGCGCCGTGGACCGGATCATCGGCATTACGGGCGTCATCGCTGACTTCTCAGTCCACACCGTCGGCCCCGGGACAGACGGTGTGGCGGAAGTTTCGATTCGGGCGCGCTTTGAAGGACGCGAGTTTACCGGAAAGTCCACCAGCCACAGCGTGGTGGAAGCCGCAGCCCGCGCCTACCTGCAAGCGGCCAACAAGGCGGCCTACGAATTGAAGCGTCTCGAAGAGGAAGGGGCGGCCGTTGCTTCCGGTTCGGTACACGAGAATGAAGCCGTGGACCGTCTTCTCCCCGGTGGGTATTGACCTTGGAGTGCGGCAGCGGAGCCTGCGGAGCTGCCGCCTTGGGGGCCCGCGTCTTTTTCTTGGGCCCCTGGACAAGCCGCGGACCCCAAAACCGGGGGTCCGCGCTACCCGTTCCGCGAGCAGTTTCAAATTTGCAATCCTGCCTGTTATTCTTATATAATATAAACTAGAAAAGATATGCAGAATCTCCATAGGGTCGCGGTGTTGCCCGGTGACGGTATCGGGCCCGAAGTGACGGGCCAGGCCGTAAAGGTCTTGCAGGCCGTCGAGGCCCTTGCCGGACCGACGTTCAGGTTTCAATCCGGTTTGATTGGGGGCGCCGCTTTGGACGCGACTGCCTCACCGCTCCCAGCCGAGACCATTGCCATTTGCAACAACTCCCAGGCGGTATTACTAGGCGCGGTGGGCGGTCCCAAATGGGATTCCGTCCGGCCGGAAGTACGGCCCGAGCAGGGTTTGCTCCAGATCCGGAAGAGGCTGGAGCTCTACTTGAACCTGCGCCCGGCTCGGGTGCTGGATTCCCTGGTCGGAATCTCAGCGCTCAAGCCCGACCGTGTCCGGGGCACGGACATGGTGATCGTTCGCGAGCTGACGGGGGGAATTTACTTTGGTAATCCGCGGGGGATTTTCGCCAAGGATGGCGAACGGGTGGGAATCAATACGGAGGTCTATCGCGAACACGAAGTGGAACGCGTGGCGCACCGGGCCTTCCAGCTTGCCAAGCTGCGGCGGCGCAAGGTCACCTCGGTAGACAAGGCGAATGTGCTCGAGTCCTCGCGACTCTGGCGCGAGGTGGTGTCTCGAGTGGCACAGTCCTATCCGGAAGTCGAACTGGAGCACCTGTACGTGGATAACTGCGCCATGCGGCTCATCGATCGTCCCACGAGCTTCGACGTGCTCCTGACCAGCAATATGTTCGGGGACATCCTGAGTGACGAAGCGGCCATGCTGACGGGGTCCATTGGTCTATTGCCTTCCGCTAGCTTGGGTGAGCGACATGCCCTGTACGAACCCATTCACGGGTCCGCCCCGGATATCGCAGGGCGCAATCGCGCTAACCCCATCGCCTCCATCGCCTCTGCCGCCCTTATGCTCCGATATTCATTTCACATGGACGCAGCCGCGAAAGCCATTGAAACCGCTATTGAAAAGGTCCTGAAACGCGGCCACCGGACGCCCGACCTGCCAGGCAAGTCTCGCTCCATCACCACCTCCCGCATGGGTGACCTGATCGCCGAAACTACCCAGAAAATTTTGAAATCGAGCAAATCCTGAGCGTGGCGTGCCTGCGTTCACTGGCGCGACTGGCTGGACCGCGAAGTCTGGTTCCTGTGCGTACGCGTCTTCCTAGATGAACAACTCGACCGGCACATGAAGGAATGCGGCCCGCTTCTTGGCTTGGGTCTTGCTGATCGAGCGGTTCCCTGTGATGATTTCGAACCTTTCGACGGTACTCATAGCCAAACTCCTTTATCGCAGTCCGCATGGGTGAAGATTTCGCGGATATATACGACCTGCCATTTGTAGTTGATTGCGGCAATCAGCCGGAACTTATTTCCACCGAATATTTGTGGCGGGATCCGCTCCATTGGCGGCCTCATTTGAGGTTGAGGGCAATCACCGGTGGGGCGCCCGCACCCCCAGGCTAGGTGAGGGCTTCATCAAAAATAAACTTGACATCAAGTCCTTGCACAGGTTATTTATTGTAACGGCTAAGACACTGTAACCTGAATAGACGTCATTCGTGCGTCAATATCGTCACGATATCTGGCATAGGCCCCTCTCCCCGGGAGGATCGAGTGTTGGTCTTTTCCGATCATACAGAAGAGGTTTCTAAAGACCGGCAGGCCGCTTCGCTTATCGCCGGGCCTTGGCATGTTGTCGGCCCTCTTCCAAACCCACCCCCAGTCGATCCCAGAATCGGTAGAGTCACAGCACTGATGCATGACACCATGCACCGCAAGTTGCCGCTGCGTGAGCTGGCAGGCGCAGCAGGGCTGTCTGTCTCGCGGCTGCGCCATCTCTTTCACAACCAGACCGGGATTAGTCCGAGGCATTACCTAAAGGCCGCAAGGCTGGCGAGGGCCAAGGACCTTCTTGACACTTCGCGTTTCAGTGTCAAGGAGGTGGCGGCCCGATCGGGGTTCAGTCACGTCGGCAGGTTCATCGGCGACTTCCGAAACACTTACGGGCTCACCCCGTTCCAGCACCGCCGGACGGTACTGAGATCGAAACTGACAACTGACGACGGGTCACTGACGACCGCCTTCCGATAGCAAGATCTGGATATGAATAGTTGAATATGGATATTAATTGGGCTTGGAATCCCGGAATTCCGTGTTATCAATATAAGACAAAGGAGCGACATTATGGCAATCGACCAAACTAAACTGAACCCAGAGCTCACCAAACTCTTAGCGACTCGGCAAAGCGCCCTCAAAATCGTCAAGACAACCACCACTCCAAGTGGTCAGACCCTGGATTGGATTCCCATCGAAAGTCAAGACCCCGCAGGAAAGATCGCGTCTCCTCCAGCCACCACATCGCTGCCGGTTCGCACGGCAGACGCGCAGAAGCCCGTGAAGGCCGTCAGTCTCGAGCTTGATGACCCGAAAGTCGAACGTGGCCCGGCGGGGACCGTTCCCCTCGTGCGCCAGGATATCTCGCGATTGACGAAAACTATCGCTCTGAAGGATTATCTGAACAAGAGTGGCGGCGTGCTGGTCAATAAAAATCGACCCAACAAGAAGCCCACCGATCCCAACCCGTTCGGCTATTTCCATGAAACCGACAGTCAAAGCGTAAAGGCGTATGGCGCCGATGGATTTCTGAGTGTTTGGGGTCCCAGAATCGATCTTCCCTCGGCCCCGGGCGACGATCATTCGATCCTGCAATTCTGGCTTCAGAATTACGACAAACCGCAGCTTCAGTCGATCGAGGGGGGCTGGACGGTTGACCAGGATCTGAACGGTGACACCCAACCCCACGTCTTTACGTACTACACCACCAATGGCTATTCCGGGGATGGCAATGACCTGGGGGGCTACAATCGTCTGTATAGCGGGTGGGTACAGTACAGCAATTCGGTCTTCCCGGGAATCGGGATTAGCCCCGTCAGTACGTACGGCGGCCCGCAGTACGATATCTCCATGAAGTTCCAGCTCTATCGCGAACCCACCAATGGGCAGCTCAATTGGTGGATCGCCGTGCAGGGGGTTTGGATGGGCTACTACCCGGCCAGCCTGTTTAATGGCGGCGTTGGGAATGACGTTGACTGGATTGGTTCCGGCGGGGAGGTTTATTCCAGTCTGTCGAATCCCGCTTCGACCCAAGATCAAATGGGCAGCGGTTGGCAGGCCCAGTGCGGCTGGACTCGCGCCGCTTTCCTTAGGAACCTGCGCAACCAATCGGATCTGAATGGAACCATGGTGAACGACAATGGCGTTGGCGTCAGCGACACCGCGACGGGCGGCGGGGCGGACCCGTACACCATTCAAATGTTCATGAACAGTGGTAGCTCTTGGGGAAGCTATTTCTATCTGGGTGGACCGACAGTGTGTGCTCCTGTGAAGGCCACGTTCAACCAAATCACCTTCAACATCGAGACGGGCGGCGACGATCTCCGCGGCGACAGCTCGGCAACCGCCAGCGTTGTCCTTCCGGAAGGCACGCAAACCTTTACTTTGAAGGCCCAGAGCGATCCGGGATGGCCGAACAATTCGGACCACGTGAAGACGTTCACTATCGCAGGTGCAGCGCGGCCACTGTCGGCGTTTGGCGATATCACCATCACCCTGACCTCGCACAATTCGTTTGGGGAGACCGACGACAACTGGAACATCCAGAATGTCAGTATCACCGTGAACGGGGCAAGCGGGTCGGCCTGCTTATACAATAACGGCGGCAATCCGCTGGCGCGGCTCACCGGAAGCGCGCCGAGCGTGACGCTAAAACACGGCACCGGGTGTTAAGGACGGACCAGCGGCGTTCGATGAAATAGGTCCTGCCTTGTCAACAAGTGGAGAGTGATCCGGCCACTTCAGCCCACTTTCACACACGTCGTATAAGGCAGGTCTCCCACCGACGTAAACGGCAGCATCTTCACCGGCCCCTCCGTCGAGATCACCTGCCGCTGCCGTTCACTCACACGCTGCGCCGCGAGCAGTTGCTCCCGCGTCAGTTTCAGCACGGGACCGCCCTGCTCCTTTTTCACCGCCATCAGCACCAACGGTCCCCGCGGCAACGCTACGGTGTCCGTGTGGCGCGAATCGATCGTCTCCAGCCTTATCTTCAGCGGAAGCTCCACGTCCACGTGGTCTCCGGCAGAGCAAAGGCATTCCGGGCCGCGCGCAAATGCTTCTCGCTCCCCGCCACCATGTACGCCATCATGGCCGAGCTCAGGGAGTTCACATAGCTGAGACTCTCAAGGCTCAACTCTGGCCTGGTTCGACAGTCTCCCTTGGCTGCCGGTCATTTGAAACCCGTTCGGGTCAGTCCGCCGTCGGAAGGCGCGTCTCGAATTCGTGATTGCCTTGGCGCCCTGGAACATGAATAATTCCCGTTCGGGGGGATCAATGAGTCGAACGCTCGGCGCCTTAATCTTAGTCATGGGGCTTTTAGTGGCGATGTCAAGCAACGCCGGAAAGCTGCACTTTGGCGACGAGCCTTCAAGGGGGAGCGAGTTGCCACACGGGGCTGATTTGATACTTCTGCACGGCAAGGTTTGGACCGGGGAGCCCGTCGCAGGCACGGGCGAAACTTCTGCTTCCACTAGAATTGTGGAGGCTTTGGCTATTGCCAACGGACGAATTCTAGCCGTGGGCAGAGATGAAGAGATCCGCGCCTACGCGGGCCCCAATACGACGGTGGTCGACCTCAAGGGCCGCTTGGCGGTTCCGGGCTTGACCGACAGCCACGTTCATTTCATCCAGGGTGGTTTCCAGCTTCTGTCTGTCGACCTCAAAGACGCGCGCAGCGAGGAGGAGTTCGTGCGCCGAATCGCGGCGAAGGCGCGGACTCTGCCCGCTGGAAGGTGGATGCAAGGCGGCGATTGGGATGAGGAGGCATGGCCTTCTGAGAAGCTGCCCAACCGCTGGCTGATCGACCCGGTTACGCCGCACACACCGGTCTTCATCAGCCGCTACGACGGCCACGCTGTGCTGGCGAACTCCCTGGCGTTGAAACTCGCGAACCTCACCAAGGACACGCCGGACCCGGCGGGAGGCGTTATTGTTCGCGACCCCAAGTCCGGCGAGCCCACCGGAATCCTGAAGGACGAGGCGCAGGAACTGGTCGCAAAGGTGATTCCGCGCCCCAGCGAGCTTGAGATGGAAGAGGCCTTGCGCGCCGCCCTCAAAGAAGCGGCGTGCGTCGGTCTGACTTCGGTGCACGACATTACCGTTGGACCGGAAGCGTGGAACGGGAATTTTACGGGCGAGATCGAATTGCTACGGCGCGCGGAACTCGAGGGCTGGCTCACTTGCCGAATCTATGCGATCACCCCCATTGCCCAATGGAAGAATCTGGCGGAGGCCGGAATCTCGCACAACATGGGAAGCGATCTCCTGAAGCTGGGAGCGGTAAAGGCTTTCGCGGACGGCTCGCTGGGCTCCCACACCGCCTGGATGTTCGAGCCTTTCGATGACGATCCCGGCAACCGCGGACTGCCCATGCCGCTCATGGCTCCTCCTTCGACGATGGAGGCGGTAGCGGGCGGAGCGGACAAAGCGGGCATTCAGATTTGCACCCATGCCATCGGCGATCGTGCCGTATCAACCCTTCTCGACATTTATGGGCGGCTCGGCGGGGAGCGCCCGGCGGCACATCGGTTTCGCGTTGAACATGCGCAACACCTCCGGCCGGAAGACTTCGCGCGCTTTGGGAAACTCGGCATCGTCGCCTCCATGCAGCCTTACCACGCCATTGATGACGGGCGCTGGGCTGAGAAGCGCATAGGGCACGAGCGGGCGCGGTCGAGTTACGCCTGGAGGTCCATGCTGGATGCGGGTGTGGTGTTGGCCTTCGGTTCGGATTGGCCCGTGGCGCCGCTCGATCCACTCTCAGGGATCTATGCCGCAGTTACGCGCGCCACGCTGGATGGAAAGAATCCCGGCGGGTGGTTCCCGCAGCAGCGGTTGACCGTCGAGGAAGCCTTACGCGCTTACACCTTCGGCGCCGCCTACGCCGCCTTCCAAGAGAACGATAAGGGAACAATCTCGCCCGGGAAGCTTGCGGATCTGGTGGTTCTCTCTGAAGATCTGTTCCGGATTCCGCCCGAGAGAATCAAGAATGTGCATGCGGAAGTCACCATTGTGGGGGGCAGAGTAGTCTACGAGTCAGCGATGTAGGGGCGACCCTTGTGGTCGCCCGCACAGACAACAGGCGTAGGGGCGACCCTTGTGGTCGCCCGGTGCAGCAGGCCACAAGGGCCGTCCCCACGAAGAGGTCATTTTTTGAATTGCGCTTCTGGTCAGTAGCATGTAATATAGCGGGCGGTGAAGTGCTAGAGAGAGCCGTTCCAGGCGCCTTCACCAAGAACGGAACCGCAATGTCAATGTGGCGGGACAAGAAAACTCGGCCGGCGGAGCCGCTTGAAGTGGAGCATACGGCGCCTCCTCCGCCTCCTCCGCCTTCGCCCCGACAGGAAACGCCTATGAATGAGATGACTTCCAAGTTGTCGAGCACAGCCGCCGGCACTTCGCGCCAGACGGTTCTCGGTCAGACGGTGGTGCTGAAAGGTGAATTATCAGCAGACGAGGATTTGCTGATTGAAGGGCAATTCGAAGGGACCATCGCCCTTGAACAACATTGCTTGACAGTCGGCCCCAACGGCCAGGTCAAGGCGGAAATCCGCGCTCGCCAAGCCGTGATCCTGGGTACCCTGACAGGCAAAGTTGCAGCACGGGAAAAGGTTGAAATTCGCCGTAGCGGCCACTTGGTGGGCGATCTCACCACAGGCGCGGTCGCTATCGAGGAAGGGGCCTACTTCAAGGGCAGCATTGAGATCCTCCGGGACGAGGTTCAGGAGGGTTCACGAAGCGCCCCCGCGCACAGCGCCCCCGTGCACAGCGCCTTGGAGACGAAGGATTAGGACCCTTCGGGCAGTCAAGTGAAGCGCGAAAGCCCGAAGCGGGCACGAGATCTTCCACCACGCAGTTTACGCCCCCCGGCGAGGTCATTCTGAGCCTGGAGCATTACCCAGCACGCGGCTGTTGATGTTCCCAACCAAAAGATCCTCAGACTCTCAAGGCTCTTCCGCAAGTCCCCCGGCAGCATCGAGTCGTGCCCTCGAATGGTTGTGGCAGAGCCTTCGCGATGTCAAGCGTCCCCAGATTCTGGACTGCGGTCCCCCGCACCAATCGACGTTTGACGTCCTCCTCAAGCGTGGGTCGAAGCTCTATAGCGCCGACTTGATAACTCTCGCCCGGGAATCCGACCTCAAGTTCGTTCGTCGGCTTGGTAAGAAGACGGAGTTCTTGACCGACGCGTTCCTCGAAAACCTTCCTCCCATTCCGACTGGCTGCTTATCGGTGGTTGCTTGCTGGCAGCTTCTGGACCTGCTCCCACGCGAGGCGCTTCCTGGCTTGGTGTCGAAGTTGTGGTCGTACCTTCGGACGGGAGGGGCACTGTTTTTCCTGCTCCGCGAGCCAAGCCTGGCAAACGGGGCCGGAACCCGCTGGTGGCTCGAGAGCCTGCTGGCCCTGCGCTCCGATGTGGAAAGCAAGCTTCCCTTTCCCCACCCGGCGATCACCAATCGCGAAATCGAACGCCTGGTCCCAAGCGGCAACGTCAAGACCTTCCTTACTCGCCTTGCGCGTCGAGAAATCCTCGCCATCAAGTAAAGCAGTGGCTAGTGCTTAGTGGCTAGTGGTTAGTCGCTCCTGACTCCTGGCTCCTGAATCCTGATCAAGCAGAGCAGTGGCTAGTGTTTAGTGGCTAGTGGTTAGTCGCTCCTGACTCCTGAATCCTGAATCTTGAATCCTGGCTCCTGGCCTGTCCGAAACTGGACACTGGAATCCCAAAAGCGAACAGTCGGCCACTGCCGGCGACCTTGTCGGACCGAGTAACTCCTTCCAATGGAGCTTGTTAGGGCGCTTCACGAATGGTCCATGGCGTGCCATGTCTTAAGCTGATGGCTACAAGCGGAGAGCTGAAAGCCGATGGCGAGGCGATGCAATGGAGACACTTGTGCTGGACCCTGAGAAACCCCGAACTGCTTCCACGGCGCGAATCTTGATCGCTGATGACCAGCCGGACGTGGTCGAGGCCCTTCGCCTCCTGCTGAAAGGAGAAGGTTACGAAGCCGAAGGGGTTACCTCACCCGCCGCTGCCTTGGAGGCCTTGGCAAGCCGAGATTTCGATCTCCTGCTTTTAGACCTGAACTATACCCGCGATACCACCTCGGGACTGGAGGGACTGGATCTGCTTTCCCGCATCAGGGCCTCGGGCAGCATTCTGCCCATCGTCGTGATGACCGCCTGGGGGAGTGTCGAGTTGGCCGTGGAAGCCATGCACCGGGGGGTTGGCGACTTTGTCTTGAAGCCGTGGAACAACTCCCAGCTCCTCGAAATCCTGCGGACGCAGCTCGAGCAAGGCGCCTCGCGTCGCCGGCAATTGCAGGCTGAGAAACGCGAACGGGAGGACGTAGAGGCTGTTCAGCGTGGGTTTCTCCCCAAGCAGATCCCACAAATGGCAGGTTACGAGATTTCTGGGGCTTGGTTCCCGGCGCGCGAGGTGGGTGGCGATTATTTTGATATCCATGCGTTCAGTGAAAACAAGCTTGCCATGTCTATCGCTGACGTTTCGGGTAAGGGAATGTCCGCCGCGCTTCTGATGTCCAACCTGCAAGCGGCGTTCAAGGCCACGGCCTCTGAGCGGGTTCCACCTGAGGAGCTTTGCGGTAAGGTCAATCGGATCATTTGCGACAACATCTCACGGGACAGATTTATCACCGCTTTTTACGGCTTGCTTGATGGCACGTGCAACCGGCTGGTTTTTACCAATGCAGGGCACAATGCGCCGTTCTTGGCGCGTCGGGATGGTTCGTGTCTTCGCCTTGGCGAAGGTGGCGTCCCCTTGGGATTGTTCCCGGATTGGAATTACGAAAGGGGCGAGGTTCAGCTCGCTGCCGGCGACCGGCTCGTGCTTTTCACCGATGGAGTGACAGAAGTCAGCAGCGCAGACGGCGAAGAATTTGGCGAAGAACGCTTGGCGACCGTCCTGCTGGAAAACCGCCACCTCAGCGCGGGCGAGTTGCAAGAAAGGATTCTGGCGGAGGTAGCCAAGTTCAGCGGCGGGCAGTTCGAGGATGATGCCACGCTTGTGGTCGTCGCGGTGGCGTAGGAAAGCAGTGGCTAGTGGTTAGTGGCTAGCCACTAGCCACTAACCACTAGCCACTTCGCGATTCAGGAGGTTAAACATGACCACTCTGCTCCAGGACGTGCGCTACGGCCTCCGTATGCTGGCCAAGAGTCCAGGGTTCACCGCTGTGGCCTTGCTGGCCCTGGCGCTGGGCATTGGCGCCAACACCGCAATCTTCAGCGTCGTGAACGGAGTGCTCTTGCGCCCGTTGCCTTACCCGGAGCCGGGGCGGCTGATGAAGATCTACGAGAAGTCGCCGGATTTTAGCCAAAGTTCCGTCTCGTACCCGGACTTCCTCGACTGGCAGCGCGAAGTACGCTCTTTTACGGGCATGGCCGCGTACCGCGGGAATGACTTCAACTTCACCGGTTCCGGCCAACCGGAGCATCTGCGGGGCTCGCTCGTTTCCGCCACCCTCCTGCCCGTTCTAGGTGTGAATCCGTTGTTGGGCCGCAACTTCTTGCCCCAGGAGGACCAACAGGGCTCGAGCGGCGTAGTCATGCTCACCTATGGCCTATGGAAAAAGCGATTCGGAGGCGACCCGAACATTCTTGGCAAGACCATGACGCTGAATGCTAAGAATTACACGGTGATCGCGGTTTTGCCCTCGGACTTTAGGTTTCGAGGGCAAGCCGAGCTATACGTTCCCTTGGGCCAATGGGACTTCGTCGGGCTTAGGGACCGGGAGAATCATCCGGGGTTGGACGTGGTGGCGCGGCTACGGACCGGCGTAACCCTTGCCGCCGCCCAGGCCGAGATGACCTCCATCGCCCGTGCGCTTGCCCAGAAATACCCGAAAACGAATGCGGGGGAGGGTGCGACGGTAGTGGGGATGAAGGACGATATGGTGGGATACATCCGACCCACTTTGCTGTTGTTGCTGGGCGCCGTGGGATTTGTGCTGCTCATCGCTTGCGCCAACGTCGCGAACTTGCTGCTGGCCCGCTCGAGCGCGCGAAGCCGCGAGTTTGCCATTCGAGCGGCGCTGGGGGCAGGTCGCCCGCGTGTGGTGCGCCAGCTTTTGACGGAGAGCGTGCTCCTGGCACTGGGCGGCGCTTTACTCGGCATGCTACTCGCTAGTTGGGGAACGCGCCTCGCTCTGGCGGCGGTGCCCAATACTCTGCCGCGCAGCCAGGAAATCGGACTCGATTCCAGCGTGTTGCTCTTTACTCTACTGGTTTCGATTCTCACCGGCATCGTGTTCGGCCTCGCCCCGGCGTTCCACAGCTCGAGAGTGAACCCGCAAGAATCCCTGAAGGAAGGCGCGCGCAGCAGCGGTGGGGGACGGCATCGCGCGGAAGGGATTTTTGTGGTTGTGGAGGTCGGCTTGGCTGTGGTGTTGCTTGCGGGCGCGGGATTGATGATGCAGAGCATTTGGCGGCTCTTCCGGGTTGATACCGGCTTCGACCCCCACCACGTGTTGACAACTGATGTGGCGCTCTCTCCCAGCGTGATGGCTAGTCCGGCTGGCATCCGGCTGGCTTACCGCCAGTTGCTCGATCGCGTGTCGAGCATTCCGGGCGTCAAGTCGGCTTCCCTGACCTCCCTGGTTCCCCTCAGCGGTGATGACAGCGAGATTCCCTTCTGGTCGGGCGAAGGGCCCCAGCCTGCACCGGACCGGACGTCTTCGGCCTTGTTTTACATCGTGACCTCCGATTACCTCCGCGTCATGGGCGTTCCGTTAAAGGAGGGGCGCTTCTTCACCGATCACGACAGGCTCGGTTCGGCGCTCGTCGTGGTGATCGACGAGGTCATGGCCAAGCACCTGTTTCCCGGGCAGGACGCGGTCGGCAAGCAGTTCAGCCTGCCGATCTTGGGCCCGGTCCAGGTTGTTGGCGTCGCCGGTCATGTGAAGCACTGGGGGCTCGATTCCGACGACACCGCCAAAATCCGGGACGAATTCTACTTCCCTCTCCTGCAAATACCTGACAAGTTCATGTCAGGGACTGTGACGGGCTTGACGCTAGTCGTGCGAACCGCTCCTGACCCACTGAGCTTAGTCTCGGCCGTGCGGGCGCAAGTGGCAGGGCCGACCGGGGACCAGCCCATTTTCGACGTGGCGAGTATGGAGGAGGTCATTTCGGATTCACTTGTGGAGCGGCGTTTCACCATGCTGCTGCTTGTCATCTTCGCCTCGGTTGCCGTGGCGATGGCGGCCGTGGGCATCTATGGCGTCATGTCTTATGCGGTCAGCCGGCGTACGCATGAGTTGGGAGTGCGCATTGCCTTGGGCGCATCGCGCCACGAGATTCTGAGACTTGTCGTAAGGGAAGGGATCACGTTGGCGGTGACGGGAACAGCGGTTGGCCTGGCCGCGGCTTTCGCGCTGACGCGATTCATGGCGAGTCTGCTCTATGGCGTCCGACCGGCCGACCCGGCAACGTTTGGGGCAGTGTCGTTGCTGCTGGTAGGAATCGCCCTGCTCGCTTGTTACGTTCCAGCGTGGCGAGCGACCAGGGTCGATCCCCTGGTGGCGCTGCGGTATGAATAGGCGCCAGAGTAGGGAACAGGGAACAGGTGACAGGGAACAAGCGGTCGTCCCTGCATTTCGCGTTGGGGGTCAGGAGAATATGTCTCGAGTCACGCGGTTGGGAGGTTGGACTCTAGAGGTTTTCGTGATCTTACTGGCCTGGGCCAGCTTCGGTCAGGCTACGTCTACCGCCCAAACATATGCGCTGAGCGACACCAAGGATCTGGTCCTGCTTAACGTGAAGGCGGATGCCGTCGAATGCGAGGGGCGCAAAGCGGTGCGTCTCACGAACGACACGGAAAAGGACGGCTTCGCGCTCTTGCGGGGCACAGACTTTCAGGATGGAACCATCGAAGGGGACATTGCCCTGAAAATTACCACACCGCCAGGCGTAAGAATGCCCGGCTTTGTCGGCATCGCCTTCAGAGCGCGACCGGACGCATCGCGCTACGAACTCTTCTACCTGCGGCCGGGGAACTCGCGCTCAGACGACCAGGAGATGCGGAACCATTCGGTGCAGTACGTCTCCGAGCCGGACTTCGACTGGTACAAACTACGCCAGAGGTGGCCTTGGGTCTACGAGGCCTATGCGGAATTAC
>Ga0326728_10004375_pt1 | contig 41924 bp, 41 predicted proteins | sample MB3enrmetagenome_FD_207602 | JGI IMG/M metagenome (GOLD analysis project Ga0326728, IMG submission 207602) | Lab enriched peat soil microbial communities from McLean, Ithaca, NY, United States - MB31MN | ecosystem: Environmental > Terrestrial > Soil > Wetlands > Peat | place: USA: New York... | reverse complement strand
CGCTCACGCGGATCGGGCTGCGCGCGGCCTCAGGGGCAGGCCGTGCTCGCCCTCAAAGACACAGGTCGCTCAGGCGACCGACGGGTTCACCCACGGACGGGTTTACGGTGTTTTGTGTGAAAAATCACTGCTTGCCATCGTGGCATGGCATTTTTAATAATGGCGTTCTCGGTATGAAGATCTTTTGCGAAACTGCCGCAGCCATCGGCTAACTCGTATGCCCACGGCCGATCAGATTGTACAGAATTGGCAATCGCCCAAATGGTGGTTCTACGCTGGGGCGGTAGTCTTCGCCCTGTTTCTTGTTCGACAGTTTTGGCGAGCGACTGACAAATTATGGGACTCCGCGTTTGCGAAAGTCTCAAAGCGCATTAGAGAGATCAGGGAAAAACAGAAGCAGGAACGGGAGCAAACGATTGTAGAGTTACGATCTGATCCAGAGGCTCGCCAGCTATGGCTGTTTCGGGAAATGCGTCTGCGTGTGCGCTTGGTTGCCAAGATGATAACTGGTGGAGTGCTCGTGTTACTTGGACCGGCGTCCGCCTTCATGCTTGTTATCGGCTTCGCCACGAAACCCGCCTCAATTCTGCACGCAGTATTCTTTGTGCTAGGAGGGGCGACCAGTACGGGATGCCTTTTACTTTTGGATGCGTGGATAGAATGGTGGATGAACGCTAACGAAATGCGCGACATGCTCAATGAGGCAATGCGAAAAAAGTCGAAACCGTCAGCGGAGACTCCACGGTGATCTTTCTGTCTTGACTGCCTGTCCGTCCAAGGGAAAAGTTCTCGCATGCCTAAACGTGACGACAAACGAGCCAAGTCCGGATCGCGCATGACGCGCGACTGGCTTTGGAATACGCATAAGGTCATAAGCATATCGCAGCTCTTTAATATGCCGTCAGGCGACATCGCTTTGATATATGCCAAAGGCGCGAACCTCTCATCGATCTGTGAAGCCGAGGGTATTGAATGTCGTATTGTAGAGGGCGTGTATATCCAGCAGGAGCAAGGCTGGATTGCCCCTCGAAAAGGCGTTGTCATTGAACGGAAAGACTTGGAGAAGCTCAAAAAGGCAATTATCAAACGGCAGAAGAATCCGGCCAATCGCTAAGTATAGTGCAATTGTGTAGTTGGGCCGTAGTGAGACAGATTCGTGCCGAATCAGTTCGCTTCGATTTGGGTGACCAAATTGGGTTTCGAAGCGTTCCCCGCGCTGTTGTTGCTGTACTCGCGTCCCAAAAGGAATTCGATTTGCACGGTGCAAGCCCCAGTGTTTGGGGCTTTCCCCTCGGGCGAAAAGAATTTGAGCGTGCCAGTGGCAGAGTTGTTCGGCGCAAGTTCTGTTGCGGGTGAGAATCGCAAGGGTGCCTGCCACATGTACACGAGAGGTCTTCCGAGTGGAATTCCCGCCGCATTCCCTTCGACAAGGAACTGCGAGCCTTGCGCATCGGTAAGCTGCGCTCGGGTATCGTGATTGACGGCAACCCAAACAGTCCTTTTGGACTGATTGGCGACCGTCATGGTGAGAAGGTATTCTTTGCCGTTGACGATTCTCAACGATTGCAACTCGACTCGCAAATCGCCGAGAACCTTCACCGCTTGAGGCTTTTGGTCCTGCAATAGCCCCAATGCGCCGCCCGCAGTGTTTTCGGCGACGGGCTTGGAGATAAGCTCGGAAACGGTGCTGTCCTCCTTGAATTCAGCCCTGGCCGCCCCGATGACTTCTGCGGTGTCGGTGGTGATGATCTTGGCGGTGAGACTCACCGTGTGGGTGCCCTTGGGAATGACGGTGCCCAAAATGAGCGCGTCCACGCCAGCGAACATACCGAGCTTCTTGGCATTGTCTGGATCGACAAGACCCTTTGAGGTCAATTTGTGCTCAGCCAAGATGTTTCTCAGGTTCGCACGGTCCAACACCGAGAAGTCACGTTTTCCCATGACAAAGTCCACGGTCAACTGCTCCGCGATGTATTTGCCCAGTTCGCCCGCCGAACTGCCGTCCAAATTCGTGAAGTCGATCACTGCCACCTTGGTCTTGCCGTGGTCTTTGATCGGCCCCGCAAGTCGTTCGGTGAGGTCGGAAAGCTCCTTGTCGATGTCCTGGACTTGGGCAAAGGCAGGGCTGCTCGCGCCGATGCACAGAATGGCCGTAAGAAGGCGTAGTGGTTTCATGTGATGTTGCGAGTTTAGAAACCTAATGACATTTTGGGGTCATTGGCTATTTGTTTGGTGAGTCGTTCCTCGGCCATTTGCCGCGCTCCAGTTTGTTTGAAGCCTGAGCCGTTTGCGACGTACGTCCAAGACTGGCTCTGACCGTCTGCGATAGAAAAAGCGGTCAATTCAAGCTGCATGTTCGCGGTGATGACGTTTTCGAGTGACGGATCGCTTGAATACTGCACTTGCTCTCGTCCCAGTAACAGCACGTCCAGCGACTTTGAAAGCTCCAGTTTGTCGAAGATTCCATTCGAACCGGAAAACGCATTCGCAAAGAGTCCGTCGCTCACGAATGCGGGTCGGAAAAAGGAAGTAAGGGTGGCGACTGAAGCGGTCTTCAGTCGGCTGGCAACGGCGGAATTGACTGCAAAACTGAACGCCCCTTTTTCTGACACAACTGCGATAGCTACCGTTTTCATCCCTGGCTGGCGCGAAGGGCCGCTGTTCACATATCGGGCGAGGTACGTCGCACGTGCCGCTGCGGTCTCTTCCGCGCGCTGGTTGACCTGTTGTTCTTGGGCAATTGTCGGTGTCGTTGCTTGACGTTCAATCTCACCTTGGCGGACAGGAGCGACTGCTTGACGTTCGCCCCCAAACTGCGGTTGCTGTTGCCGTCGCTCTGACAATTCCCACCAGCCGCCTATGATGATGGCCAGTGCGGTACACACGCCGATGAAGGTAGCTACCCGTTTCGGGTCAACTTTGTTCATTATCCCCTAGCTGTAGAGCAGAGTTTGCAGAAAACGTTTGCGGGTGCAAGTAAAAGTCATCGGCTCCAAGCGGGAGGATTGTCGAGAGCACGATGAGAGTGGCCGTCACGGAGTGCAAATGGCCTTCAGAGTAATCCACAGATTCTGTGGATTGCGGGCGGCTGATATAATGACCTCCACAAGTGAGTTAGGAGTCTCGTTTTCAGACGAGCCTCTATTACCTTGGCGGCTCGTGATAAGCGTATGTCGCCAACGACACACCCGCTGTCTACAAGCGCCAGCGGTGTGTTCGGGGAGTTGTCTCCGCGGAGTAGGGGTCCGTTTGGATATGGAGCACATTGTCTTGGGAATCCATGAAGAATGGGGGCAGGAAGTGCCCTTCGTTCTATTTCCCGAAGACAGGCGGCACCATCTCTACGCCATTGGAAAAACCGGCACGGGGAAGACAACGCTGCTTCGCAACCTGATTCTCCAAGACATCGAAGCGGGCAACGGTGTCGGCGTCATCGACCCGCACGGCGATTTGGCTACAGACATCCTCGACTTCATCCCGCGCCGCCGTGTCGAAGACGTGGCCTATTTCAACCCTGCCGATTTGGGGCACCCTGTCGGCTTCAATCTCCTTGGCCAAACTCTCGACGATGAGAGGCATTTGGTCGCATCGGGCATCGTAAGCGCGTTTCAGAGCATCTGGCCTGACTTCTGGGGGCCGCGCTTGGAATACATCCTCCATGCCGCCGTCGCGGCACTCCTGCATTGCGACAACGTAAGCCTGCTCGGCGTGCAACGGATGCTTTCCGATGCCCGATACCGAGCATGGGTGGTGAAGCAAGTCGATGATCCGATGGTGCGTTCGTTTTGGGTGAATGAATTCGAAGAGTACGATGCACGCTTCCTCCATGAAGCTATCGCACCGATTCAAAACAAGGTGGGGCAACTGCTCATGTCACCACACGTGCGCAACATCCTGGGCCAAGTGCGAAGCAGAATCGACGCCCGCTTCATGATGGACAATGAGCGCATCTTCATCGCGGATTTGTCCAAAGGAAAGCTCGGAGCGGACAAATCGAACCTCTTGGGTGCGCTGCTCATGACGCAGTTCCAACTCGCGGCGATGTCGAGAGCGAACGTGCCGGAAGCGGAGCGCAGAGACTTCTTCCTCTACGTCGATGAATTCCAATCGTTCGCCTCGGACTCCTTGGTGTCGATTCTCTCGGAAGCACGCAAATATCGGCTGTGCCTGACGCTCTCGCACCAATACATCGACCAGCTACGGCCTGAGATTCGGGATGCGGTTTTCGGCAACGTCGGTTCGATTCTGAGTTTTCGCGTCGGACACAAAGACGCAAAGATACTTGAACAAGCTTTTGGGGAAACATACACTGCCAGTCAATTTGCGACACTGAGCAATCGCGAAGTGTACGCTAAGCTGTTGCAGTTGGGACAGGATTGCCAGCCGTTTTTGGGTAAGACACTGCCGCCGCTTGGAGAGCGGCACGGGAGACGCGAAACGATTGTTCGTCGGTCACGGGAAAAATACGGAGCGCAGCGGAGAATCGTAGAAGACAGGATCAGACGATGGTTTCAGGACTGACAACACAAACGTGTGGCCCGCTGCAAGCCAGACAATGGTTCAAGTTGCGGGAAGTTGTGAATTGGGCAGTTAGTCTCGGCCTCTTCGTTGTCATCTTTCTGGTACTGATGCCGATTCTCCACCCCTTCTTTGCCCTCGTTATCGGTGTTATCCCTGCGGCGTGTTTGCTTTTCCTTCTTTTGGACAAACGGGCGATTGGCATACGCTGCAATCGTTGTTTGAAATACATTGCGACCAATACGCCGTGGGTTTGTGGGTTCTGTCAGGCCACAAACCAACGCGTGGATGACTTCCCGTTTGTTTACCGCTGCGAGCACTGTGGAGCCGAACCGAAAGCGTACAAATGTCATCATTGCGGAGAATTGGTTTTTCTCTCTGAGGATCGGCTTGGACAGAATTATGCGCGCTGTGTCAGTACCCCTGTCGAAGATGTTAGCAAAGTCGAAATCAGTCTCCAAGACCGTGAGAAACGCAGAATGGAGCACGAATTGCTGATGACCCGACTGACTGCCGAATTGAATGACGCGAAGCGCAAGGTTGAGCCTCCGAAGAAAGTAGGTCCGCTGGAAAAACTCGAAGAAGATTTTTCCATACATCACACCAGAGTTATGGGCGCTCGTGAGATCGCTCGGCGTGAGAAGGCAGCCAACGCGGAGAAATACAAAGACGACCCTGCGGGGCTCAAAGACGCGAATGACGCAGTGGATGATTGGCTCAGTCGGCACATATGAGGAAACGAAAAGCCCCGTCCTTGCGAACGGGGCTCGTGAATGCTTGGCGGCATTCAAGTTGCATACTCTGGAATGCGGCACTCTGATGGGACGCGCGTCTGGACGAGCTTCAGATACATGCGCATGCGCTTGTTGAGGTCGCGGTACACGATGTGACGGAACGCTTCCCCGTAGGCCGTGCCCATGAGATCAGCTTGGAGCTTCATGGTCTCAAGATGCAATTGGGCGTCCAGGTCACCATGAATGACGTTCTTCCGTAACTCCGCCTCGGACCCGAAGGGATACCCGAATGCCTTCTCCTGGTGAATGTGCGGGGCAATCCGGTGATAGATTTCCCACTCCAGACGCCATTTGAATAGCGTCTCGTGGATTCGCGCAATGGTCGACTTCACGGCAGCCAGAATGCCACCTGTTTGATGTGCGGACATGGAACTCTCCTTGGTTAGCAGTTAGGGAAACCGATCACTTCGTGTGACGGGCTTCATCCAACTGCCAACGATGGGAAGGGGCTATTCGGAAGGAAGTCTGCACCTATTATAGCACCCTCGACTCCGGTTTGTCAACTGTAACCCCATATTCCACAGGCGGTTACGTTGACGCCGATTTCGGGTATTGGTTTAATTGTTGGCGGAACACCTGTTCCTTTCACCACCAACAAGGAGACAATAAATGCCTAGCGCATTCGCCATGATGCCCAAGTTCCCCTTGGGCGAAACTGTTATCACCGCAAACGCGAAGGATGTATTGCCCGATCTGGACATTGTTCTCGCACTCCAGCGTCACAACTGCGGTGACTGGGGAGACGTTGACCAACATGATGGCCAAGCCAACGAAGACGGCCTCCACAGTGGCGGACGGCTGTTCTCGGTCTACAGGTCGGTTCGCGGCCAGAAGTTCTACATCATCACCGAATGGGATCGTTCCGTAACCACGGTGCTTTTACCGGAGGACTACTGACATGACCTGGGTCAACTTCAAGGAGCTTCGCAAGAGGCTCGACTTCGAAGCTGTGCTTCGTCACTACAACGTGGACGTGAAGCGCAAGGGCAACCAGCACCACGGCTTCTGTCCGCTGCCAAACCACAAGGGTGTCCGCAATTCGCCGTCGTTTTCGGCGAATCTCGAAAAAGGCATTTTCAAATGCTTCGGCTGCGGAGCGGCAGGAAACGTCCTCGAATTCGCCGCCCTCATGGAGAATGTCGATCTCGAAGACGGCGCCGCCTTTCGTGGGGTGGCGCTCGACTTGCAAAAGCGATTCTGCCCTGAATTGGGAAGTGCTGGCAAAGGAAACACGAAGCCCGCTCCAAAGAAAGAAGCGGACACGGCAGGAGAAAAAGACCTGCCAGTCGTCGTCAATCCGCCTCTTGACTTCGATCTCAAGGACTTGGACCGTAATCATCCGTATCTCCTAGGACGCGGTTTCACCAGAAAGACGATCGACGTATTCGGTCTTGGTTTCTGCTCGCGCGGATACCTCAAGGATCGCGTTGTGATTCCGCTTCGCGACCATGAACGCAGACTGATCGGCTACGCGGGCAGAGTCGTCGATGATGCCACGATCACCAAAGGCAATCCCCGATACCGGTTTCCCTCGAAGCGAAAGCGAGCTGGGAAAATCATCGAATTCAAAAAGACGCTGTTTCTCTACAACGGCTGTTACATCCACACCCCCGTTGACGATCTGATCGTGACCGAAGGCTTCGCCTCAGTTTGGTGGCTGCATCAGAATGACTACGTGCACTGCGTGGCCGCGATGGGGTCGGACTTCTCCGAAAAACAAGCCGAACTCGTCGTGTCCTCGGTCAAGCCTACGGGGCATGTGTGGGTATTGCCAGATGGGGATGATGCCGGACGGCGGTTCGCGCAGTCGGTACTGCTTCAAGTCTCGCCGCACCGCTTCGTGCGGTGGGTCAAAATCGCTGAAGGCTCACAGGCGACAGACCTGCCAGCGGAGCAATTGAAGTCATGCTTTGCAGTCTGAAGCACGAGCGACCCTCACGGGCCGCTCTTTTTATTTCTGTCTGCGAACGCCGGCGGCAGCATACGCCCGCTTGACGATTGTGCCGAGATCGACGTTCAAGGCAGCGGTCAGACGCAAGACAGTCTCCAATGAAGGGTTTCTCATTCCGCGCTCGACGTAACCGATCATCTGCTCCGATAGGCCACACCGTTTGGCAACGGCGTATCTGGAAAGCCCCTGCCGTTTGCGCTCTTCGCACAGCAGGCGGGCCACATGAGAGCCAACGGCATGGTAGGTCTTATCAGGAAACATGCACCACTGTTACGCAACAATGTTCTTGACGCCGTACTTCACAGTTGTTACGTATTGGGCATGTTTAAGCGCAGACTAGGACCAGACCCGCACGCAAATGGCGCGAAAACGGTCGCGCTCTGCAACTGTCCGGACATTTTCGAACTGGAATCGGGAGATTTTGCCATCATCGGCATCGACATTACCAGTGCCGCCGCTCCGAAACTGCCGCCGTCCGCCAGTTGCGGCCCCGATGAGCGGATCGTTCGCATTCCGCGCAATCTGCTCGTAAACGCCAAGTCAGACATCCCGAATCAAGTCTAGGGCGATTGCAAGAACACGTGGATGTTCGGCAGTTCCCGGATTCCGCACTCAACCACTGAAAGGAAAACGTATGGCCGACTTGGTACTCAACAGACACACAAGTCTTTCGAGCGAAGAAACGATTACGCGTGCGATCCAGTTCTTTGCGACCGCAAAATGGAGGCCAACGACGCAATCCAGCCGCGCGGCTACGTTCGAAGGCAGACCACCGATTCCGTGGTTCATGCTTCTGCTCACTGTCGTTGGATTCATGGCCTGCTTCTTCCCAGGAATGATCCTGTACATGATGACCATCAAGAAACTCAGGCGGTTCCAGAATCTCGTCGTGACCACGACGCCCGCAACAAACGGCGCAGACGTTGTTGTCATGTATCCCAAGCAAGCGAAGAATCTCGCAGAACGCTTTTCGAGCGCACTGCCAAACTGACTCCCATGACCGATACTGACGAGAAAGCTCGCTGGCTAAACTCGCTCAGACAAAAGGGTCGTGACAGCGAAAAAAACTGGTGGACGACGTGCGTCCTCTCGGTGTTTCTCGGCTGGCTGGGAGCGGACAGGTTCTATTTGGAGCAGCCTGTGATGGGGATCGTAAAGTTGTGCACCGTAGGTGCCGTGGGCCTGTGGTGGCTTTTCGATCTCGTCCTGCTCGTTACGAATAATCTGCGCGACGCCTACGGTGGTGTCGTCCGCCGTCCTTTCTAGGCTTGCGGGTAATCTGAGCCGAAGACCGCGTTGCCATCCACCGAATATCACAACTTGCGGCCACTGCGCGAGCACCCCCGTCACGGTCGGTTTCTAGAGCGATGCTATGGCAGGGGTCTTGTGCTCGTCGCGAAACGGGAAATAACAGTGGCGGAAGCGATCTTGCTTTCGCGCCAACTCGCCCGCTTTACCCGCGCTTACGTCTGAGGAAGGCGCCGAGGGATACGGCGCCGAGGGTGGCCAGCAAAAGTGAGGATGGCTCGGGGATTTCTTCGATGGCGAGGTAAACTGCGTTGCCCAGACCGGAGGCGACCACGGTCCCGACCCCGTTAGGGCCGAACTCTAGGACCTCGCCGTTGCCCTCATTGGCAACGTAGAGGTTGCCGTTGCTGTCGAAGGCCAGGCCATCCGGGAAGAAGAGCAAGTTAGTCGAGCTAAAGACAGAGCCCTGGCCCAGCGCGTTGAATTTTTCGATGGTGTTGTTTCCACCATTTGCGACGTAGAGGTTTCCGCCGAACCAGGCGAGGCCTTCGGGGTTGTCTACGCCAGAGGAAGATGTCGCAAAAACGGAGCCGGTACCACCGGGGCCGAACTTTTCGATCGTGTAGTTTGCCGCGTTGGCAACGTACAGATTTCCGCTGCTGTCAAAGGCGAGGGCGGCGGGGCCATTCAAGCCCTCTGCGGCGGTGGCGAAGACAGTGCCGGATCCAGTCGGGTCGAATTCCTCGATTGTGTCACCGGCACCGTTGGCGACATACAAGTTGCCATGATTGTCGAAGGCTAAGCCCCAGGGAAGGCTTAGGCCCGACGATGCGAAGACGGTTCCGATCCCATTAGGGGTGAACTTTTCGATTGTACTGTTGCCGTTTCCCCCACCGGAATTCGCGGCGTAGAGATTGCCGCTGTTGTCGAATGCGAGTCCGACAGGATAATTGAGGCCGGAGCCCGGGCCCTCGAATGTCGTCACAGCACCCGCAGAACTGATTTGGAGAATAGACTGCGCATTAAAGGTCGACACGTAGAGGGTATCAGCGTCGGACTGAACCGGCCCGCAGCACAGCCCAAGGACAGCTAAACACGCGATAAGACTCGCTTTCATTGCGTTCCCTCTCTGCCTCGCTTTATAGCTTAACATACAGTGGCGATCCGCGCCATTGCAATCGTGGCGTTCTGTTAGTGGGTGCGTTTTCATGGTGGTGGTAACCTTTCTGGGGGTGCTAATACGCTCCGATCTTCCACGGGCCGGATGTCGGCCGCGGGTTGCCGTCTTTGTTCGCGGTGAAGTATCCCGAGAGATTCGTGCCGTTGCCGACCGCGCCGGTATCAGTGCCAACGAGAGGGTGAAAATCGTTGTTGGTGGCATAGGGCGTATAGGAGACAAACGTGGCTGCCAAACTGTTGGATGGCCCGGCCAGGTTGGCGGGCGTCACGGTATTCCCGCCGGCTTTGTTGTAGAGACAGACAACGGCGTTCGGATCGCCGGGCCAGTGCTGCCAAGTCGACACCCAGTTCGTGCCGGGGTTGAAATCTGAGCCATTGACGCAGTCGGCATAGTAGTATGGGGGGCCGATGACGACGTTCGCGCAGGATGATGTCCCCAGTCAACGCATCATGTTACCCGGGTGAATCTTCGTTTTACTTCAGCACTCGCGAACAGGGGCCCGCATTGGTCGAGACACCAAGCCCTGGCCATCCCTCTGACTCACCGCCCTCCGTGTGTCCCGCCGATGGCCCACCCCGATTCACAGCGCACGAAGGCGAATGCGGTTTAAGACGATTGACTTCGCGGCAGGGATCCACTATAAACAACCCGAGGCTACGCGGTTTCTCACCCCGTCCGCGCCGCACTGCTCGGTATGCAGTTGAGCCACCAGGGGGGCATTGCCCTGCTCGTGGACGGAAAGGACGTGTGTCATGCCTGCGACCACTGTAGCTCAACCTGTCGAATCCCTCCGCACGCTGCCGGGTGACGACATGCGCCAGATCATGTGGCGCTTTGCGGATCGATTTGACCTCCAAATGCTCGTCCAATCCGCGCGGCGCGTGGCCCGTGGCCCCGTGGCCCGCATGGTCGCCGAGGGTGGCCGCAATTCGCACGAGTGGACCAAGCAAAAAGCGGAGCTGCTGCATCTGTTCGACGAGGCCGGGCTTACGGCTGTCTTCATGGACCCGGAACAGGGCGGTTTTATTGAAGGCCCGAAGAACCTGGCGCTGGCGCTGCTGGCATTTGAACTGTCGTGGGTGGACGGCGGGGCGGCGACCTGCAGCATGGCCGGCAACCTCGCTCTCGCGCCCATTCACGGGCGGGGCACACCGGAGCAGCGAGACACCTACATGCGCCGCGCCTGCCCGCCCAAGCCGGGCGAAGACCGTCAGATCAGTCGCGGCGCATTCGCGCTCACCGAGCCGCTGCCGTACGTCGGTGTTGAAACCGGACTTCTCAGCGGCAAAGTCCGGATTGCCGCCTGGGAAAAGGGAAAGGACCCGATTCTGCAGGTCGAAAAACGCGGCCGCTTCATCACCAACATGGGCTTTGCCAACTTCGTGACCGCCGCCGTCGATTCCGCGGATGACCGGATCAAGGGCAGTTGCATGGTGATCCTCGAAGAAACCGACGCCGGCATTTTTGACCGCGGTATTCCGACGCGCAAACTCGTGCATCAGCTTTCATCGACCCGCGACCCGGTGTTCAATCTTCGCGTTCCCGCCAGTCGCATCATCGGCGGCTACAAAATCAAGGATGGCGCGATCATCCCCAATTTCTCCCACGGCGAAATCATCGAAGCCGTGTTCCGCCGCACGCGCGTGACGGTGGGGCTGATGACCGCCGCCAAGTTGCTCTCGGCGGTCGAACCGGTGATTCGGTACCAGCGCGGCCGGTTCCGCGGGGGTGATGCCGCCGCCCCGGGCTCCCCGCGCTACGAGTTCGGATTGCAGATGAAAGAGGATGCATTGCACCGACTGGTGGACGTCTGGGCCACGGGCGAAGCCGCCGCGTCGCTGGGCTTTGCCGCCGCGCGATTGTTCGACGAACTCGATCCGTTGGAGATAAAAAAGGAGGAGATTTTTGCGGCCCGCAAGATCGAGAGAGGGCGCGCGCAATTCCGCGCGATGATGGGACTCGAAAAGGACGCGCTCGAGTATTTGCGGTTGTCGAACCTCTCCGAAGACCGCCGCGCCATCACGCACTACGACGTCTTGCACGCGGATCCGCTGCTGCAATTTGCCGTCCTCGATTCGCTGGCGAATGTGTTGTGTCCCGCCGTGAAACTGTGGAACACAGGCCACGGCGCGAACATGATGCGCGAAGCCGTCAGCTTGATGGGCGGGTACGGCATCACGGAGGATTGCCCGGGATTCCTCGGCCACAAATGGATGGATGCGCAATTGGAGGCCACGTACGAAGGCCCCGAGGCCGTCCAACGCCGACAGCTTTCGATTACGATGACGAGCAAGCTGTTCCTCGCCCAATTTCGGAGTTGGATCAACGACATGCGCGAGGTCGCCTCCCGTCGTCCCGGCACGGGTGCCTGCACACTGGCCACCGCCATGCAGTTGTGGTTGTGGTCATTGGAACATCTCCAGAAGGCCACCGACGCCGATGGCCGCGATCTGTATCACGGGAGTCGCCAGGGAGTGACATTCCCGCTCACGGATGCGCTCTGCTGGTTGTTGGCGGCGCGGTACATGATTCTCGACGTGCTCGAGCTCGAAGCGAAGGGTCCCGAGAATCCAGTGGTTGCGGAGGGTCTGCCGGGGCGGTTGAGTTTCATGACCGATCTCTGCCATGTCCAGTCGACACGGGCCGCCGGCGAAGTCGGCCGCATCTGCGCCGAGCTCGTGTTCGGCTACAACCGTCACCCGGCCTGGGATAACGCCGCCTGCGCCGCGTGTTATGCCGCCGACGACCTTGACGTGCTGGAAGGCATCATTCCCGGCATCGCCAGCGGTGCTCGCGGTTTCAGCGACGTGACGGAAACCGGCCAGGATCACCCGACAAAGGCCGGTCCCTGCGTGCAGTTCGACGGTTACGAGACGTTCGCCCGCTTGCGCGTGAAACTGGATGGTTGTCTCACCGGCTCCCGCCTCGCGAAAGACCGCGCGGCGGAAGCCCTCACCAAGGTGATGATTCCGGAGGCATTGGATTATCCCGTGTGAGACTGATCCATCCACATAGCCTGGCCACCACGCTCGACGCCGTGGAGGAAGCGTTCTTCTTGGGACGCCCCCTGACGGCGGTTCAACGGCAGCAAGTCGCCCGGTGGATCGCCGTGCGTCAGGGTTTGCCGGGTTCCTACGCGGGCATGTTTGCGCCCGGTCGCCGGGATTGGGACGGCATCGCGGTTTTCACAGGCGAGTCGATCACCACTCGCGCGGGCGTGTCACACATCCTCGGCGAAGAGGCCTGCCGCGCGTTGATTCGGCTCGGCGGCACTCAGGCATCAATCCGCAACGGACTGGCACTTGCAACGAAAGGGATGTTGAACCGGCTGCAAGATTCGGGCGTCAGCTCGAAATCTGTCTGCGGGATGTATTGCTGCGGTATTTGCTCCGTGGCCATGTGGCGGCATTTGATGGTTGGTGGACTTTCGGAACCGCAACGCCGTCTGGTTGCCGGGATGAGAGAATTGAAAGCCCACCGCGATGGTCGCGGCCGGTGGCGGCGTTTCCCGTTCTGGTACACTCTCCTGGCACTGGGCGAACTTGACCTGCCCGGCGCACGTACGGAAATGCGTTACGCGGCGCCCGGCTGTGAACGATATCTCCGACGCGCACGCCGTAACGGCAAGTACACACAGCGCCGCCGCCTGGTCGCCGAGCGAATCCTTGGAAAATGCTGATGCCAACCATGTCCTTCCTGACCACCTCACACAACCGTTGATTAACCAACAAAGGAAACCATAACCAATGAGACGACTGTTCCTGGTTGCTTTACTATGCAGCGCCGTTGCCATCTGGGTCACACCCGCCAGAGCCTATGATGAACCAGCGGTGAACCTGGGGTTCACCAGCTTCCTTGACGGAGGCCCGCCGGCGGGGCCGGGCCTTTACTACACGGAGTACTTGCAGTGGTATTACGCGCAGCGATTTATCGACGCACCCGCGGCCCTGGGCAAGTTGGACAGGTTGAATGCGTGGATCGCCTTGCAGCAGTTGATCTACCAGTCCAACCAGAAGGTTCTCTTGGACGGCAAATGGGGGCTGGACCTGATTCAGCCGTTCGTGGCGTTCGACCTCAAGTCTCAGAATTCCCTCTCGACGGAAAGCGGCCCGGGCGACCTACTGGTCGGTCCCTACCTCCAGTGGGACCCGATAATGGGCAAGAATGGCCCGGTGTTCATGCACCGGTTTGAACTTCAGACGATTGTGCCGACCGGGCGGTATGATCATGACGCGCTGCTTAATGCCGGCAGCAACTTCGTCTCCCTCGATCCATACTGGGCCGCGACGTGGTTTGTTCTCCCGCAGTGGACGATGTCATGGCGCTTTCACTATTTGTGGAATGACCAGAATGACAATCCGTCGCCTCAGTTCAACACGGAGCAACCGGGCCAGGCCATCCATGCGAACTTCGCTTCCGAGTACGAGCTGGTGCCAAAGCATTTGCGGGTCGGCGTGAACGGCTATTTCTTCGAGCAGATCACCGACAGCAGGGCTAACGGCTCGGACGTAGCGGGTCACGAACAAGTGGTGGGACTCGGTCCGGGTCTGGTCTGGCACATCTCGCAGAACGACCATGTGTTCTTTGATGCCTATTACGAGTTTGCCGCGGAGCATCGACCCGAAGGCCAGCGCTACAACCTCCGCTGGGTGCACCATTTCTAGACCATTGGCTTACCGATCCGATGAGTAACCAAAGCGTGGAACAATCAGCGGCGCCCGCCGACCGCCAGACGATGGATGTGGACATCGTTTGTGTCGGGTTTGGGCCGGCAACCGGCGGGTTCCTGACAACCGTGTCTCGTAAGTTGACGGGGGCGGACGGTACGCCAAAGCCGGAAAGCTCGGTGATGCCCGGCGCACCCCCGCAAATCATCTGTTACGAGCGCGCGGACGACATAGGATTCAGCGTGTCGGGTGTTGTGACAAGGGCGCGCGGCATTCGACAGACGTTCCCGGAACTTGACCCGTCCCAGATTCCCATGTGTGCGCCGGTCAAGCATGAGAAGGTGCTTTATCTTCTCGACCCCATCGGCGCGAGTCGACGGTCAGCCACCTTGCGAACAGTGGACACGTTGATTCGCGCGTTTAAGAGCTGTTTGCCGGTCGAGAATAGCGCCATCGAGTTGCCCTATATTCCGCCCTATCTGCAGAAACACGGCGGATTGGTCATGTCCCTCGGACAGTTCAATCAATGGGTCGGCGCCCAATTGATGAACACCGGCGCGGTGCAGATCTGGCCCGGCACACCTGTCGCCAAACCTCTGATCGAAAGCGACCGTGTCATCGGCGTCCGACTTGCCGATCAGGGAACGGACAAATCGGGTTCTCCCGAAGCGGGCTTCCTGCCGGGCATGGATGTCCGTGCCGCGCTGACAGTGGTTGGCGATGGCCCGGTCGGTCCCATCGGACGGCAGATCGATCAGCATTTCGGCATGCCCCAGGGCCATCACCAGCGCGATTGGGCGGTCGGCATGAAATTCGTGGTCAATCTGCCGGAGAATTGTCCGCTCGAAGCGGGCACGGTATTGCATACGCTTGGCTATCCGGAACCGGAGATCTTCGGGTTCCTGTACGTTTATCCCGACCGCATCGCCTCCCTCGGCATCTTCGTGCCATCCTGGTTCGAAAACCCGGTGCGCACGGCCTATCGTTATCTGCAACATTGGATGCTGCATCCCTGGCTGTGGCGCTACCTCAACGGCGGGACGCTACGTTCATGGGGCGCCAAGACGCTGGGGGAATCCGGCCGGCTCGGCGAACCGCATCTTGTCGGTGACGGCTACGCGCGTATAGGCGAAGGTTCGGGCAGCACGAACGTCCTCACCGGTAGCGGGGTGGACGAGGCGTGGGCCACCGGCGTCCAACTCGGCGAGGCCGTGTTGGAGTTGCTCGAACAACACAAGCCGTTCACGAAGGAGAATCTTGAAGCGACCTATGTGAAACGGCGACGCGCCAGTTGGGTGGAAGCCGAAGGTCGCGTGGCCGAACGCGCGCGGGATGGTTTTCACCGGGGCGTTGTCACAGGCCTCATCGGTATGGCATTGACGGGCGCAACGAAAGGCAGGCTCGCCGCACCCGTGGAACCGCGCTCCGCTCGGGAGCACACGCCGCCGTTGGAGAAATACTACAAGGACCGAATTCCCCTCTCGGAAATCGTGAGGCTTCGTCAGGAATGTGCCGCCAAGGGCGTCAGTATCCACAACGCGCTCATGGACCGCGCGGGTTGGCCCGCGATCCCGTACGATGGCAAATTGCTCGTCTCGCACCAGGACGCTTTGTTGATCGGCGGAAAGGTGCAGGCTCCGGCCGGATATGCGGATCACGTCGTATTTCTGTACCCGGAACTCTGCGAGAAATGCGGCGTAAAAATTTGCATCGAGATTTGCAGCGGCCAGGCGATCACACCGGGTGGAAACGGAGCCCCGGCATTTGACCGGGAGAAATGCGTCCACTGCGGCGCGTGCATTTGGAACTGCACCACCCCCCATCCCGCCGACCCCGAGCGCGGCCTGATCGAGTTCCGCGCGGGAGCGGGTGGACTGCATTCCGCGGAGAATTGATGAACGCCTCGGTCATACTGGCTCATCCCGCGCCGGGAAGCTTCAACCACGCCATTGCCGACACCGCCGTACAAGCGTTGCGCGGCGCCGGACACCGCGTCGTGTTTCACGACCTGTACCAGGAACAATTCCCGCCGCTGTTTTCTGCGGCCGAAATCCAAGAGAACGCGGATTTGGATCCGGCGGTCGCCCGTCATTGCGCAGAAATCACCTCCGCCGATGGCATCATCATCGTCCATCCCAACTGGTGGGGGATGCCCCCGGCGATTCTTAAGGGTTGGATCGACCGCGTCTTGCGGCCCGGAATCGCTTACCGCTTCGTCGCCAACGACAAGGGTGAGGGCGTTCCACTGGGCCTGCTCAAGGCCCGAACAGCCATCGTCTTCAATACCGCCAATACGCCGGAGGAACGCGAGCACGAAGTGTTTGGCGACCCGTTGGACGCGCTTTGGAAGAAATGCGTGTTTGACCTGTGCGGCGTGCGCACCGTGCATCGCCGCACGTTTTCCGTGATCGTCACGAGTGCCGTCCAGCAACGCGTTGCCTGGCTGCGCGAAGTTAGCACCACCGTCGCGCGGTGTTTTCCCGCCGACACCCGACCGACCGAGGTGTCGAAATAGGACTTGCCGAGGTACACCGGAAATGCTAGCCCAAACAAACTGCAAGAGACGCACCGCTCTTACGCATCTTGCGCCCCGTTGCAACCAGTGTGAGGAACTGCGCTTATGAGCATAGCCTATCAAATTGTCGTTTGCGGAAGTATTGTGCCCGACCCGCTGCAAACGTTGGAGCCCGTGCCGGGCGCGACTGGGCCAACGTTGAAAAATGAAATGATGTTGCCCGCCGTGCTGGATCCCTGGGCTTGGCACGCACTGTTTGAAGCGGCGCACCTGGCGAAAAACGCGCCGGGCAGCAAGGTGTGGCTTGTCAGCCTCGGCCCGAAAGCCAAACTCCAGCAAGTGATGATGACCGTCGCCCAGAAGGCGCCATTTGAGTTGATCGCAATCGACGGCTCCGCCAGCGGGTTTACCGAGGCGTCCGAAGTGGCGGCGGCGTTGGCGGGCGCCATCCAGGCGATTCCCGGGTTCGATCTGTCGCGATTGCTGCTCTTCGGTGGCTGGGAATCCGCTTCGCGGGGTTCGAGCGCGACGATGCAAATCGTTGGCGAGCTGCTCGGGATCGTGAACCAGTTCCAGGGTGTGGACAAACTTACCATCGGCGCGGATGGCTCCATCGAGGTGCTCGAACGGATCGAGGGAGGCAAACATCAGGTCTCCATTTGTGTCGGTCCGCCCGCGGTGTTTGGATGGGCCACCGGCAACCTGCCCGAGCCGCCGAATAATCCCCAGGTCGGCATGGCGAACATGCGCGGCATCATGCCCGCCCTGCAAAAGGCCGGGACCAACAAGGTGGACGCGGCGGGCGTCACCTTTGCCAGCGTGGCGCTGCCGAAACAGCGTCGCGACACGAAAATCGTGAAAGATCTCAGCACCGACGAAATCGCTCGGGACATCGTTTCCTGGGTCACGAACGCCTGACGCGAAAGGAAAAGTATAACCGTGGACACAGTCTTGATTTTGATGCATGTGGAAAGAGACGCCGCGCCGGCCAGGTCGGCGCTGGAGGCGTTGGGCGCAGCCAGGGACGTTGCCGAAGCGTGCGGAGGGAACCTGGCCGTTGGTCTCATCGGCGAAGCTCTTCAGGCTGCCGCGAATCACATCGCCGGGTGCGGAGCATCCCGGTTCCTGGGAGTCGAGGGCGCCGAGTTCAGCCAGTCCCGATACGGTAGCGACATTGCCGCAGCCGAAGCGATCTGCCGGACTGCGAACCCGACAATTGTGATCGCTCCGGCCACCTCTCGCTGGAACCGGGTCATTGCGGGTTTGGCCCATCGTCTCGGTGGGCGCGCGGATACGCATGTGACGGACCTCGTCGCCGCGAAAGATGGGGTGACGATCACGCGTTGGTATTACCGCCAACGCATGGAGGCGGTACTGCAACGCTCGCACCGCCCTTGGTTCATTGCACTGGAGGCCGGCTGTCACGCACCCTGGAAAGGCAACGCTGGCACCGCAAAAATCGAGCTTCTCACCGCGTCCGTGCCCGAGGCCGGAAAACGCACAACTGTTACGGGCGTGAAAGCCCCCTCGTCGGGCCAGCAGACGATCCGTCCGGACGCCGAACTGTTGTTCGTTGCCGGTGCCGGTTGGACCAAGAAGCAATCCGACGGTCAAACCCATGCGCCTGAAGCCGAAAGCTTGATCCGCGGATTTCTCCAGCTCACCAACGCCTCGCTCGGCAGCAGCAAATCCCTCGTGGACCTCAGCAAGGACGGGCAGGCGGTGCTGACTCTGATGACTCACTTGAACCAGATCGGCCAAACGGGCGCGACCCCGCGCCATCTCAAGGGCCTCTCGACCTGTTGTCACGGGGAAGAACCGCACGCCGTGGGCTGGCGGTTCATCACCGAGCGCCGCGCGGTGAACCTCGATCCCAACTGCGGTTGGGCGCGCGGCAAAACCGACGTGCTGTACGTGGCGGACGCATTCGAAGTGATGCGCAAAGTCAACGCGCTCCTCGCGGCAAGGCAGGCCTAGCATGTATGCCCCGAGAAAGTGTGATTTGAGCCAGACCGACGTGTTGGTCACAACACAGGAGCCATCGCAACTGGTTCTGGGCGAAAAGACATCACCAGACCGGATCGAGAAACCATGAACCCACTGATTTATTCTGCACTGGTCGTCTTGTACGTCGCGGTGATGTTGGCCGTCGGATATTGGTGCATGAAACGCACCAATAACGTCGGTGATTTCTTCCTGGGCGGGCGCAAGCTCGGACCCTGGATGAGCGCGTTCGCGTACGGCACCACCTATTTCTCGGCCGTGCTGTTCATCGGCTACGCCGGTCGGCTCGGGTGGGGGTTCGGCATCCAGACGATGTGGATTGTAGTCGGGAACACGTTCATCGGCACGCTCCTGGCCTGGTGGGTCCTCGCCGGACGCACCCGCGAAATGACCGCCCGGCTCAATGCGCTCACCATGCCCGAATTCCTCCGGGCACGGTACGACAGCATGCCGTTGCAGATTGTCGGCGCTCTCGTGGTTTTCGTCTTTCTGGTGCCGTATTCGGCTTCGGTGTACATGGGCCTGGGTTATCTTTTCCAGAAAACGCTCGGCCTGCAATATAATCAGGCGCTTGTCTTTCTTGCCGCATTGACGGGCGTCTACCTCGTCATGGGCGGCTATCTTGCCGTCGCCATCAGCGACTTCATCCGGGGCATCGTCGAGTTCCTGGGTGTTGCCATCATGGTCCTCTTGCTGACGGGCATGAAGGGGGGACTCGGGGCAAGCTTTGCCGCATTGCTGGATCCGAAATACATGCCGGCCCTTCACGCGCCGCCGCCACCCACGGGACCTCCCTTTCCCGGCTGGGTGACACTGTGGTCGCTCGTGCTGATCACCAGTTTCGGCCCGTGGGCCCTGCCGCAGATGGTGCAAAAGTTTTATTCCATCCGGAGCAAGGCCGACGTGAAACGCGCCATGCTCATCGCCACGATCTTTGCGCTGTTCATGTCCTTCGGCGCCTACTACAGCGGCGCGCTGACGCATTTGTTCTTCGCGAACCCGAAGACCGACCTCGCGCCGATCGTCGATGCCGTCACCAAAAAGCCGAATCTCGACCTGCTCATGCCGTTCTTCATCACAACCTATGTCCCGACGTGGTTGGTGCTGATCATTCTGCTGATGGTGTTTTCGGCGTCGATGTCCAGCCTCTCGTCGCTGGTGCTGGTGAGTAGTTCGGCCATTGCCATCGACATCTATGGCGCCTCCGTCAAACGCGAGGAGAAGCAACAGCAAATCATGCGGTTGATGCGCGTGCTCTGCGCCGTGTTCGTGGCGCTCTCGCTCCTGATCGCGGTGAGCAAAGTGGACGTGATTGTGAACCTGATGGTGATCGCCTGGAGCGCGTTGAGCGGCGCGTTCCTGGCACCCTATCTGTACGGCCTTTTCTGGCGGCGCGCGACCAAAGCCGGCGCCTATGCCAGCATGATTTCGGGAGTCGGCACGGCTGTCGGCTTGTTCTGCTATTGGGGCAAGCCTCACATCCCCGTGTCGGGCGCGATTGCGATGTTCGTGCCGCTGCTGGTGATGCCCGTTGTCAGCCTTCTCACATCGCCGCCCGACGAGGCACATCTGGCGAAATGTTTCCCCCTGTGAAAGAAAAGTAATCGACCAACGCGAAACCCTGAACCACAGTTCCAAACCAACAAAAGGATGAACTGGCAATGAGAATCAAAACACTCCCGTTAACGGCGGTCTCACTGGCGTTCGCGTTTATCGCGACCACCGCACCGGCCCAAACGACGGTTACGGCAAAGGTGGCAAACGCTTCCAGCGCGACGCCATCAGCAATCTGGAAATTTGACGAGTTCGCCAAACTAGTCAAGAGTCCCCCCGGTTATCAGTTCAATTGGGGCGGCGATTTGCGCGTGCGCAACGAATATTTCAACAATGCGTTGAGCCTGACCTCGGACCCCCACTTCAGTCCGCTGTTTGGTCCCGTGCACGAACAGGAGGTACTCCGTTTCCGCAGCCGGGTTTGGGCCACCTTATTCCCGACCAACGACATATCGCTAACCGTCCGCCTGACCGCCGAACCACGGGAGTTCTTGAAACAATCGACCTACGACACGTTCTTCGATAGCTCGGGCATGCAGTGGCGCTACGGGATTTTCGACAATCTCTACCTGCGCTGGAAGAGTCCGTTCGGCACCCCATCGACCTTGACGTTCGGTCGCCAGGATATCTTTCTGGGAGACGGCTGGCTGGTCGCACAGGGCAGTCCGGAGGTCGGGTCGTTCTACTATTACTTCGATGCGGCCCGCTTGACTTGCAATCTCGAACAGCAACACACGACCATTGATGCCATCGGCATTGTCCAGTTCGCCCGGCCAGACGCCTGGCTGCCCACCCTCGGACCATCCGGATCCGTGCCCGGCGACCCCAACGCCATGCTCTCGACCAGCCAAAACGAAAAGGGCGCCATCCTATGGGTCGCCAACAAGAGCATCCCGGCCGCCAACGTGGACGGCTTCTTCATTTACAAACATGATACCCAGCTCGACAACCCGCCGCTGAGTCTCTACGGAGATAATGGAGACATCTACACGATCGGAGGCTGCCTCTCAGGACTGCTGGAGGACCATTGGAAGTATACTGCCGAAGGCGCTTACCAATTCGGGCGCAAGCAAGATCCGAACCTCAACCAGGGTGACGACAACCCCCTGCTCGCCCCTTCCGCGCAGACCACCGGATACCGCGACCTCGAAGCATTTGGGTTGCAGGATAAGCTGACCTATCTATGCAAGGACGAATGGAACGATCAGCTCAGCCTCTCGTTTGAATACCTCTCCGGCGATAATCCGCATACGAAAAATGACGAAATGTTCGACGTGTTGTGGGGCCGGTGGCCGCAATGGAGCGAAATGTATAACATCTACAGTTATGTCCCCGAAACCCGCGTCGGCCAGACCGCCAATCTCATCCGTTTCGGCCCGACCTGGACCGTGACCCCCGTCAAGAAGCTGGACTTCAGCCTCAGCTACTACGCCTTGTGGGCTGATCAGGATGCGCCCACGCGAGCGATCGGAGAAGCGCCCGTGTTTGCTCAAGACTCGTTCAGCAACAGCGGCGACTTTCGCGGCCATTATCTCCAGGCGATCCTGAAGTATAAATTCAACGACTACGTCAGCGCCCATCTCTGGAGCGAGTTCCTCTGGGAAGGCGATTTCTACGCTCATGAACAGATGATGGATTTCTTACGCGCGGAAGTGATGTTCACGTTCTAGCGCCACTCGGAAATAAACATGTTCTGGGATCAGAAAACCGAAACCATCGAACGCGCCGCCCTGGAGGCGTTGCAACTCAAACGCCTCCAGGCGACCGTGCGCCGCGTGGCGCGCAAGGTGCCGCTCTATCGGCAGAAACTTGCTGGTGGCGGCGTGAAGCCGCGTGATGTCCAGTCGCTGGCCGATGTGCGCCGGCTGCCGTTCACGACCAACGCCGACCTGCGCGACGCCTATCCCGCCGGGTTGCTCGCGGTCGCACCCGAGGAGGTGCTGCGACTGCACACGTCCAGCGGGACCACGGGTAAACCGAAGGCGCTGTTTTTCTCGCGCCGGGACGTGGCCAACGCCGCCGAGTTGATGGCCCGCTGCCTGGTCATGACCGGCGTGACCCGCCGGGACGTGCTCCAAAACATGATGACCTACGGCCTGTTCACCGGCGCATTGGTCATGCACTACGGCGCGGAAAAAGTCGGTTGCCTGGTGATTCCCGCCGGGCCGGGCAACTCCGAGAAACAACTGCTCCTGATGCAGGATTTCCGCACGACGGTCATTCACGTCACCCCGAGCTACGCGCTGTACCTCGCCGACTTCCTCCAGAAGAAAGGCGTCGATCCGCGCCGGGACCTGGCACTGCGCAAGGCCTTCGTCGGCGCGGAACCGTACACGGAGGAAACGCGCCGCAAAATCGAGCAGGCGCTGGGGATCGACGTGTATAATTCCTACGGGCTGTCGGAGATGAACGGTCCCGGCATCGCCTTCGACTGTGAACACAAGTGCGGGATGCATCTCTGGGAAGACAATTTCCTCGTCGAGATTGTTGACCCGCGGACCGGCGAACCGCTGCCCGACGGACAAACGGGTGAGTTGGTGCTGACCGCCTTGTGCCGCGAAGCGATGCCGTTGTTGCGGTACCGCACCCGCGACATCACGTCGATCATCCCCGGCCCCTGTCCGTGCGGCCGCACCCACCGGCGCCTCCACCGCATCACCGGCCGCTCCGACGACATGCTGATCGTGCGCGGCGTGAACATCTACCCGCAACAGATCGAACGCGTGTTGATGAGCCTGCCCAGCGTGGGCCGAAACTATCAGATCGTGCTCGACGGTCTGGACGAAATGACCATCAATGTCGAACTGGCCGCCGACGGGTTCGATGGCCATGTCGAACATATGACCCGCCTTCAATCCGAGATCGTTGATCGGTTGCGGGCGGAGATCCTGACGAAACCCAAAGTCCATCTCATGCCACCGGGCACGTTGCCGGTCAGCGAAGGCAAGGCCAAACGGGTCATCGACAACCGGTCGCTCTAGCGCCGGAAAGGAAGCCACACCATGAGCGCTGTCAATCTCATCGCCGTGTTCGCCGAGAACCAACTCGGCCAGATGGCCCGCATTACCCAGGTGCTCGCCGACGCGGACATCAATATCCGCTGGGTCACCATCGCCACCAACGAGAGTCTCGGTGTCATCAAGTTCCTCGTGGACAAGTGCGACCTGGCCCACCAACGGCTCCACGAAAAGGGCTGGACGGTCTCGCTCGTCGAAGTGCTCGCCATCGAAGTCGAAGACCGGCCCGGCGGACTCCACGCCGTGGCCGATTGCCTGGCCCGCAACCGGATCAATGTCGAGAACTCGTCCGGTTTCGTCTCTCATAATCGTGCGGTATTGTTGATCGAGGTCCAAGACGTTCCCGGAGCTCAGCAGATCCTCGCCAACCAGGGCTTGCACCTGTTGTCCCAGGAGGAAATACTGAAGCTCTGAGTCACAAGGAGCTTTCATGAAGGACATCAAACAAATCTTCACCCAGGACCAGTACGCCAAACTCTCCGGCATCGAACTGCTCTCCGCCTCGCCGGGCCATGCCGTCGCCCAGATGCCGATCCACCCCCATCACCTGAACGCCGTGGGCAGCGTCCAGGGCGGGGCCATTTTCACGCTCGCCGACCTCGCGTTCGCCGCCGCCTCCAATGCCCACGGCAAAGTCGCCGTCGGCATCAACGTCAGCATCACCTATATGAAGGCCGTCAGTTCCGGCACCCTGCGCGCCGAAGCCCGCGAGCTCTCCGCGAATCCCAAGCTCGCCAGCTACACCGTCAACATCACCGACGACCACAACACGCTCATCGCCGTTTTCCAGGGCCTGGTCTACCGCAAGGAACAACCCCTCCCGTGGCCAGCCAAAGGATGACGTTTTTGCCCTAAAGCGGGCATCCGAACCCCATCCAAACACCCCAAATCGAGGTGCGAGGGTAGCACCGAGATGGCGTCGTGTCGTTTCGAGGCCCGAAGGGCAGCGTGATCGGGAAGAGAACGCTGCCAACAAAGCCATTTTTAGCAAAACGAAGCCAATTGAGAAAACGATGCAATTTGGCTTCTAACACCCTTTCCATTAAGCCACTCCACAAGTTGAAAAACTTCAAAAAATTGGCTTCGTTTTGCAGAAAGCGTGTTTTCGCGCAGCCCCGCCTTCCCCTTGTCTTCTTCCCCCTGATCGCGGGCCGGTCGTTTCACTTCCCACCGTCTTTATCCTGAGCTTGTCGAAGGATCTCTGTCGGTTCCCACGCCACTTCCCCGTACGGTCGACGCTCACACGCTCCACGCTATTCCGTCCTCCCCCGCCCCGACCATGTCAAAGAACAAAATACAACCGCGCTGACAATACATTATAGCATAAAGACTGTCCAGCCCTTTCTGCTGGCCAGTCAAAAACCGAAATGGGTGCCGCGTGCGAAGTCGAGTCTGACGGAGCCAAACCGCAGTGGACACGCCACCGTCGCCTGCGCCAACCTCTTGATGGCAACCGTATTTCAAGAGCTAAAGATCACGATCCCCGGACCTGAAGACCAGGACCGATGTAACAGGGTGTAATATCCCTGTTACAGCGTTGACATCAATACTAGTCCAATGTTAGAAATGTGGCCATGGCGCGATCATCCACCACCTACCCTCGTAAATGGATCTCGGGGAAAACGACGGTTATCCGAGTCCCAGACGCCATGGCAGGACAGCTCCTTGAGATTGCCCGGCGATTGGATGCGTGTCGGAAATTTCGCGTTCGTGAAGAGCCGGGTGCGGTCGTTTTAGAACTGGAGCATGTCAAAGGGGTTCGTTACACGGCGAACAAGCCGGTGAATGTATCAAGCGTTCCACAACGAAGCCCGTTTCGATACCCAGGTGGTAAGACCTGGCTGGTTCCATATATACGAGATTGGCTCCGCGCAAAGTCAAAGCGACCGACACGCCTCATCGAGCCGTTCGCAGGTGGCGCAATTGTCAGCCTAACCGCCGCATTTGAACGGCTCGCTAAACATGTTGTTTTTGCGGAGGTGGATGAGGGTGTTTCGTCTGTGTGGAGAGCGGTACTCAATGGTCAGGCTGAATGGCTTGCCAGGCAGATCCTAAACTTTGATCTGACATACGAACATGTTCGGACAGTGCTCGATCATCCAGCCGATGACCTGCGTGAAAGGGCATTTCAGACAATCCTTCGTAATCGCGTTCAGCGTGGTGGAATCATGGCACCCGGCGCCGGGCTGGTGAAGACGGGGGAAAAGGGGCGCGGGCTTAAGTCGAGGTGGTACCCGGAAACGCTGGCGCGACGCATTCGGGAGATCAACAGGCTCAAAGACAGGCTGACCTTTGTGGATAGCGATGGCTTCGCTTTGATTGAAGAGCACAAGGCGGACGAGGATAGCGTCCTTTACATCGATCCTCCTTACACGCTAGCAGCACGACGCTTGTATACAAAATGGCAGATCGACCACACTCGACTGTTTGCCGCGATGCATGGCGTCAAGGGTGATTTCCTGATGAGTTACGACAATACGGTTGAGGTCGCAGAACTTGCGAAAAAATACGGTTTCGAAACCCGCGCCATAGCCATGAAAAACACGCACCACGCCAAAATGACCGAACTCTTGATCGGGAAGGACCTATCGTGGTTGCATGTCGACTGATGCAACGCATCGCTCAGCAATGCTGTCAACTCGCCTTCAATCCTAGCGGATGACCGGGGTCAAGGGCGCCAAGCTTTAGACGCAACTGTTCTTCAAACCTCTCCTTGGAAAGAGGTACGCCACCGGTCAACGCCTTCACGGAAGAATCCAGTTTGGTGAAAACCACGTCCCGACGAACAAGTTTCCACCCCCTCGGGACCTGATCATACCCGACTACAAACCAGGCAATCTCTGCGTTCGATAGGTGCTTCTCTCGTTCCAATCCGACAAGGGACGTAAAGAATGCCTCATCTACCACAACCGCAAGTTTCTTGCCCCAAGTGCGAATCGTTGGAACTTTTGTTTGAAGTTGTGGTAAGAGACGCTTGGGCCCCGAACTGCGCCAGTCAGGTCGGCGGTGTGCTGCGGGGAATGGCAAGGCCGCCCTCTCCCCTTCGCTGAGCATTTTGAACTCCTGACTCATCGCCTTGCCCGAGAAATAGACTGCTTGAAGCTCAAGGGCACACCAGTCGATCGGATCCCGTGACGGATGGACAACTACATTGTCGATTCTACCTATATAGTCCCGGCTGTCTTCGTCATCAGACTCGGTTGAAAGACTTGGGCTCAATCGATCCAGAAAGCCAACCTCGCTAAGGACTATCGGATGATTTGTCTGAAGTATGGTCTCACCAACCCAATGGAATACTGTGTCGTTCTCGAGAAAGCGCAGCGGACATGTTGTCACTAAAGGTCCAGTTCCAGAGACCACACCATCATCGACCTGCTGATAGAGCCTCAAGGAGCAAACGCCACCCTTTTTATTGCAATTGGTGTCTTTCTGGAATGGGCACGGGGTTCCGGTCAGAGCATCCCATTCGATTTCGGCTTGGGCTCGATGAAATCGCTCGTTCGGAGTGAGTGCTTCAAACCCTGTTCCATACCACTCACCAATCGAGTACCTGTGGCGAAGCTTTGGACGCTTAGAGGACGGCATGGGTCTTGATTACCAGAATGAAGGCACTACAACCACCAATTTTTCTCCCGCCGACTTCTCCCGATCTCGCCACCCCATCCCCTCCAGCCAACTGGCCGTCTACGCATGTCGGAACAACTCAACGTCCCGCAGTACATTGACGCCGTTGGCTTTCAGGACTTGTTCCGCCGTGTCGGGATTTTCAAACCGGAACACCAGCGCCGCCTTGCCCCCGCGCTTCTCGGTGAACGCGTACATGTACTCGATGTTCAACCCCGCCTGATCGACAATCTCGAGGATCCGCGACAGGCCCCCGGGTTCATCCGATACCTCAATGGCCAGCACTTCCGTGACCCTGGCGACGAACCCGGCCCGCTCAAAAACCGTCTTCGCCTTCTCCCAGTCTTGCACGATCAGCCGCAGGATGCCGAACTGTTCGGTGTCCGCCAGCGACAGCGTGACAATATTAATCCCCGCCTTGGTCGCTTCCGCGCACGCCGCGCGCAACTGACCGGGCTTGTTTTCCAGGAAGACAGAAACTTGGTTGATTTTCATAGTTTGCGTTTGTCAATCACCCGCTTGGCTTTGCCTTCACTCCGGGGAAGGCTACGCGGCGCCACCAGCCGGATCGCCACGCGAATCCCGGTGATGGTCTCGATGGAATGCACCAGTTTCCGCTGCAAGTCCTCCAGCACGCGGACCTCATCACTGAACACTTCCGGCGTCACCTCCACCTGCACCTCCATCTGGTCCAGGTCCTGTTCCCGCGTCAGGACGATTTGGTAATGGGGCAGCGTGCCTTCGACCCGCAGCAGCGCGGCCTCGATCTGCGACGGGAACACATTCACGCCGCGAATGATGAACATGTCATCGCTGCGCCGCCCGATTCGTCGCATCCGCCGCAGGGTCCGTCCGCACGGGCAGGGTTCGGCAACCAGCGCCGTGATGTCCCGTGTGCGATACCGAATCAACGGCATCGCCTGTTTGCTCAGCGTCGTCAACACCAGTTCGCCTTCGCTCCCCGCGGGAAGTGGTTCCAACGTCTCGGTATCGACGATTTCCGCGAGAAAATGATCTTCAAAAATATGGAGCCCGTTTTGGCAGGAGCATTCAATCGCCACGCCGGGACCGATGATTTCCGTTAAACCATAAATATCGTAGGCCTTGAGACGACTTTCCGCCTCGATGCGCTCGCGCATGCCTTGCGTCCACGGCTCGGCCCCGAAGATGCCCGCCCGCAACGGGAGCTGCTTGAAATCCACACCGAGTTGCGCCCCCTGGTCGAGCAAGTGCAGGAAGTAACTCGGCGTGCAACAAATGGCCGTAACCCCGAAATCTTTCAGCACGGTAATCTGCCGTTCGGTGTTGCCTCCCGATATGGGGATCACCGTCGCCCCGAGCGCTTCCGCGCCGTAATGCGCGCCAAGACCGCCGGTAAACAGCCCGTACCCGTACGCGTTCTGCAGGATGTCACCGGCATGTAACCCGCATGCGGCGAAACTGCGCGCGATGACCTCCGTCCACACCGCAATGTCCTCCCGCGTGTACCCGACCACGATCGGCTTGCCCGTCGTGCCGCTGGACGCATGCAGGCGGACCACGTCGCGCAGGTCGCTCGCGAACAACCCATACGGATACGTGTCGCGCAGGTCGGTCTTGATCGTGAACGGCAGCTTGTGGACGTCGTCGAGCGTGTGAATGTCCCGCGGTTTCAATTTGCGCTCGTCCATCCGCTGCCGAAACAATTTCACATGATCGTACGCACGCGTGACAATCGCCTGGAGCCGTGCCAACTGTGTCGCCTGCAGCGCCGACGCGGACATGTAATCGGGTGCGCTGACGGGATGACGTTCAGTGGTGTCCATGGATCACACGGTTTTTCGCCCCAGCGCGAACGCCTGGAGATTGGCGGCGTGCAGCTTGTCGGGAAACGCCGCGCCGATGGCCTCCAGCCAGACCGCTTCGGGGAACTCCAGATGCTGGCTCAAAACGCCGAGCAAGGCAACATTGAAACTCTTTTTGTTGGTCAGCTTCGCCGGGTCCACGGCGTCAGGCGCGATCAATATGCCTCCGGAACGCAATTGATGGCGGTTGACCTCAATCTGGTCCGGGGCGACCACCACGAGGTAATCCGCTTCGCCGGCCGGCACCATCGGGCTGAAGACTTCTTTTCCAAACCGCACGTCGCTGCTGACCGAACCGCCGCGCTGGCTCATGCCGTGCAGTTCGCTCTGTTTCACGTCCCGCCCGCTTCGGAACGCCACGTCCGCGACGATCCCCGCCGCCTTGAGCACCCCCTGGCCACCGAGGCCGGCGATGACGATGTTGATGACGCCGTTGTTCATTCTGGCTCGTCCAATGCCGCCGTGCATGGCTGGTTGGCGGCGCGCTCGTATTCCTTGATCTTGCCGGCAATCAGCAGGCACGGCCGGCGCGCAATGATGAGATTGAGTTGCTGGTTCGCAAGGCACGCCTGTACCAGTTGCGCGAACTTGATCGGGTCGCCGGACGGATCGGAAACGAACACGTTCTTCAGGCCGAGCGACCGCCCCAAATCCTCGAACGACACCTTGCCGGTCGGCTCGTGTTCCAGGGTCCGGCCCGTGCCAGGATGTTCCTGGTGGCCGGTCATCGCCGTGGTGCTGTTGTCGAGAATCAGCACGACGTGCCCCGTCGGTGGCGGGTTGTACACCATCTCCACGAGGCCGGTGATGCCGCTGTGCACGAACGTGCTGTCGCCAATCACGCTGACCACCCGCCGCGCCTGTTCGGGCGGCAACACGTGCCGCAGCCCCAGACCGACGCCGATGCTCGCCCCCATGCAAACGCAGCTGTCCATCGCTTCGAACGGCGGCAACACGCCCAGCGTGTAGCAACCGATGTCTCCCGCAACGATGCAATCGAGTTTGTGCAGCGCCTCGAACACGTTGCGGTGGGAACAGCCCGGACAAAGTTGCGGCGGTTTTCCAGGGACGGGAGCCGGTTCCGGCGAGGTGTCGCCCGCCAAAATGCGGCGCACACGCGCGACGCTCAGTTCGCCGAACCGGTACATCTCCGGCTGGCTCTCGACCTTCACACCCGCGGCTCGGATCGCCTCGGCCAGATACGGATCGCCTTCCTCGATCACGAGACAGCGATTCACCCCCGCGGCAAACGCGCGGATTTTCTCCGGCGGCAGGGGATGGGTCATCCCCAGCTTCAGGAAAGACGCCCGAGGCGCCGCCTCACGGGCATGGAGGTACGCGACGCCCGAGGCGATGATGCCCAGGGTCGTATCGCCCGGTCGATCGCGGTTGAGCGGCGATGATTCGTTCCACTGGCTGATCTCGGCCAATTTCTTGCGCAGCCGCCGATGCGCGGGCTTCGCGTTGGACGGGATCATCACCAGGCTTTTGACATCCCGTTCAAACCGTGGCGTTGGCGGCGGAGAAATCGTTCTCGTGGGCAGGACGACGGACTTGGAGTGGCACACGCGCGTGGTCATCCGCAACAACACCGGCAAATGCCAGCGCTCGGAAATCTCGACCGCCGCCAGCGTGAAATCATACGCCTCCTGCGCGTCGGATGGCTCCATCATCGGCACGCCGGCGGCCACGGCGTAGCGGCGGTTGTCCTGTTCGTTCTGGCTGGACGTCAACCCGGGATCGTCCGCCGACACCACGATCAACGCGCCGATCACCCCCGTGTACGCCGCGGTAAACAACGGGTCGGCCGCGACGTTCAGGCCGACGTGTTTCATCGTCGCCACGGCCCGGGCCCCGGCAAACGCCACGCCCAGCGCCACTTCGAGGGCGACTTTCTCGTTGGGTGCCCATTGCGCCCGGCCGCCGATCTTCGAGAAATTCTCCAGGATTTCCGTGGACGGCGTGCCGGGATAACCCGTGCCCAGCGCCACGCCGGCATTCAGCGCTGCCAGCGCCACCGCTTCATTGCCGCTGAGGAGGAGTCGATGGGTGGTCGTCATTGTGCAAATACCTCGGTGACCCACGGCGGTGGTCGGATTGGTTTGCCGGTGGGATCGGTGACCGCGTGAATGGTGTAGCCGCGAGCCACCGGCGCGCCGCTCTCGGACTGGACAATCTCCACGTCGACGCGAAGACGCACTTTGCCCACCAGCGAGCCCTTGCTCGTCATCTTCAGCAAATCATCGTAACGAGCACGCCCTTGATATTCCACGTGCGACTCCACCAGCGGCAGGAACGCGCCGCGCCGCTCCATCTCCGCGTAGGGTAATCCGCATGCGCGCAGCAATTCCGTGCGTCCGCATTCAAACCATTCGAGGGCGCGCGAATTGTAGAACGTACCCATCTGGTCGGTTTCGCTGTAGCGAACCCGAAATAAAATTGTGTGTTCCATCAAACCAATCCACCACCATGGAAACACAAACGGGAGGAAACAACAACGTCAGGTTATCAGAACACGCCAGGAAATCAAGCGCCTACGCAAGATGAGATCACAGATGGCCTATGGACAATCGAGCGGCTAATTGACGAAGTGACGCAATACTGATAAGCTCTGGCTGTGAGCCGATTCGCAGTAATTGCGATTCTTTCTGCGGGCTTGCTCCTGATCGCAGGCTGTGCGTCGGGTGTGCCTGAAATTCCTAAAACAACGTGGGACTGGACGGGGGACTGGAAAGATTGGCACCCCACATACAGCAGCAATAACGCACGCGGTGAGGATCTGGGTGTTGAGGAGGTAAATGGACGGGGAATGCAACCCGCTCTTCCAGATGCCCCCTAGTTTGCGCCAGCCAATCTTGTCAGTAGCAACAATCTGTTAGATCACGACCGGCCATCGACCCCGAGCGCGATAATCATTGACAAACGGCCTGAGATTGTGAAAAATTTCACTAAGTCCCTGCGACCGCGCCGTGGTTTACGGGGAGCGCCACCGTGAAGCTCAAGAGTTTCTTAGATAGATGGTACTGCGATTGCTCGCCGGATCCCGGTGATCTTCCCGATCCGCGCCGTTCGCCCCGGACCATTCCCGCAACCCACCCTTTCCCTCTTCGGTTTCAGGGAACAGGAGGCCCGTCATGAATATCCAGGAACTCCAGAAACTCAGAGAGCGGGCACAACGACATGTTGCCTTGCGTGGAGCGAAGAAGAAGTACCGCATTGTGTTCAATATGAGTACCGCAGCCATTGCCGCCGGCGCGCGCGATGTTATGACCACCACACTCGATGAACTCGAAAGGCGTGGCATTGACCACGTCGAAATCGTGGTCAGTGGCGACACGGGACTCTGCGTCGAGGAACCTGTCGTCCGCGTCGAGGGCAAGAGCGGCGTGATGGTCACGTACGCGAAAGTCACACCGACTGCCGCCCGCCGAATTGTGGCCGAGCATTTGGAAGGCGACAAGGTGGTCGAGGGTTTCGCCGTCGGTAAAGTCAAAGGACCCCGTCAAGGCAAGTGACGCCAACGAAGGAAGGGAACTATGTCCATGGCCACCACCACCCAGCACGGCCAGGCCACCGCGACCAAAGAGCCGCCGGTTGACTTCGGCCGCCTCACCCGCATTTTGGAACAATTTAAGGGCCAGAAAGGGGCCCTCATCCCGATCCTCCAGCGCACTCAGGACCTTTACGGCTACCTGCCGCGCCCGGCGCTCGCATTCATCTCGAAACAAACGCGCATCCCACTGAACCGCATCTACGGTGTCGCGACGTTCTATGCGCAGTTCCATCTGAAACGCCGCGGGCGCAACCTCGTTCGCATCTGCGATGGCACCGCCTGCCACGTGCGTGGTTCAGGGAGAAACCTCGACGCGCTCCAGCACGCCACCGGCATCGCCGCCGGCGAAACCTCGCCCGACTACAAGCTCACGCTCGAAGTCGTCTATTGCCTCGGTTCGTGCGGCATCTCGCCGGTCGCGCTGGTGAATGAAACGGTTTACGGACGGCTCAACTCCGACACGCTCATTCAACGTGTCAAAGCACTCGACTAACCAGGACCACGCCATGGCCAAACTCAATACCATCCAGGACCTGGCGCAACGACGCGAACAATTCCAGCAGGCACTGGCCGCTCGCACCCAGGCTCGCGCCGCCATCTTTGTCGGCGCCGGCACCTGCGGCATTGCCGCCGGCGCGCGCGAGACGTTGCACGCCATCCAACAGGAACTCGCTCGCCGGAAACTCACAGTGCCCGTTGCCAGCGTCGGCTGCATCGGCATGTGCGCCAAGGAACCGCTCGTGGACATCCAGCTCAATGGCGGTTCGCATGTGTTTTATGCCAACATCCAGCCCGACATGGTGCCGCGTCTGATCGAGGAACACGTCGTCAACGGCCGGCCGGTCCGGGAATGGGCCATCTGCCGCATGGCCGAAACCGAACCGCCCGCCGACGAGCCGCAGGCGATTCAAAACGTCCCGCAATTCCGTGACCTGCCATTCACCGGCAAACAAATCCGGATCGTGCTCTCCAACTGCGGCATCATCGATCCAGAAAAAATTGAAGAGTACATCGCCCGCGACGGTTACCGCGCACTCGCCCGCGCCCTCGCCGCGTGGTCGCCCGAGGAAGTCATTCGCGAAATCAAGGAATCCGGCTTGCGCGGCCGCGGCGGCGGGGGGTTCTCGACCGGCATGAAATGGGAACTGTGCCGCAAATCGCCCGGCGACATCAAGCACGTCATCTGCAACGCCGACGAGGGCGATCCCGGCGCGTTCATGGACCGGTCGATCCTCGAAAGCGATCCGCACGCCGTCCTCGAAGGCATGGCCATCGCCGGTTACGCGATGGGCGCGCGGGAAGGCATCATTTACTGCCGCGAAGAATACCCGCTCGCCATCGACCGGCTCGAAGCGGCCATCGCACAGGCCACCGACCTCGGATTGCTCGGCACGAACATCCTCGGCACCCAGTTCAGCTTTGACATTGTCCTCAAAGGCGGTGCCGGCGCATTTGTTTGTGGCGAAGAAACCGCCCTCATCGCCTCCATCGAAGGCCGCCGCGGCGAACCGCGTCCGCGTCCGCCGTTCCCCGCCGTCAGCGGTCTCTGGGGCAAACCGAGCAACATCAACAATGTGAAGAGTTACGCGATGGCGCCGCGGATCATCCTTCGCGGCGCGGCGTGGTTCAAAACCATCGGCAGCCCCAAATCGCCCGGCACCGCCGTCTTCGCGCTCACCGGCAAAGTCAACAACACCGGCCTCATCGAAGTCCCGATGGGCATTCCGCTCGGCGATATCATTTTCGACGTCGGCGGCGGCATCCCCGGCGGCCGGTCGTTCAAATCCGTCCAAACCGGCGGCCCGCTCGGCGGTTGCCTGCCGGCCTCGTCGCTGAACACGCCCGTCGATTTCGATTCGCTTCAGGAAGCCGGTGCGGTGATGGGCAGTGGCGGCATGATCGTCGTGGACGACGATACCTGCATGGTCGAACTGGCGAAATACTTCCTCACGTTCGCCGCCGCCGAATCGTGCGGCAAATGCGTCCCCTGCCGCATCGGCGGCCAGCGCCTGCTGGAAGTGTTGACCCGCATCACCGAAGGCCAGGGCACACGCAACGATCTCCAGACCATCCGCGACATATCCGCCCACATGATGAGTTCGTCGCTGTGCGGCCTCGGCCAGCGCACGCCCGGCCCCCTGATGTCGGTCTTGCGGTTCTTCGAACAGGAAATGCTGGCCCACATCGACGAACATCTCTGTCCGTCCGGCCAGTGCAAAAAGCTCGTCCGCGCCAAGTGCGTCAACACCTGCCCCGCCGGCGTGGACTCGCCGGCATACCTGGCGCTCATCGCGCAGGGCCGGTATGCGGAGGGCCTCGCCATTCATCGGGAACGCAATCCGTTCGCCATCATCTGCGGGCGGGCCTGCCCGGCGTTTTGTGAAACCAAGTGCCGTCGCGCCGAACTCGATGAACCGATCGCCATCCGCATGACCAAACGGTTCATGGCCGAGCACGAACTCGGAGCGCCGTGGACGCCGGAACCGCTCGGCACGCCCGAGCAACGTCTGACCCGGGCCGGCAAGAAAGTGGCTGTGATCGGCGCGGGTCCTGCGGGCCTCACCGCTGCGTTACGTCTGGCCCAACTCGGCTATGGCGTCACCGTGTTCGAAAAACTTTCCGTGCCCGGCGGCATGATGAGCTGCGCGATTCCGGAATACCGTCTCCCACGCCAGCCGTTGTTCCTCGAAATCGACAACATCAAGCGCGCCGGCGTCGAGATCCGCTGCGGCCAGACACTGGGCAAAGATTTCACGCTCGACGAGTTGTTCGACAAGCAGGGTTTCCACTCCGTCGTGCTCGCGATCGGCGCCTGGCGCAGCCGTCAACTCGGCGTCGCCGGCGAAGACAAGACTGGCGTCATCAACGGCCTCGATTTTCTCCGCGAAATCGCGCTCGACTCGTGCCGGCGGGCTCTCGGCGGCGTTTCCGCGGCCAACATCCCCGACCTGCGTGGCAAACGCGTCGGCGTGGTCGGCGGCGGCGACGTGGCCATCGATGCCGCCCGGGTGGCATTGCGGCTCGGCGCCCGCGAAGTCCACGTCATGTACCGCCGCACCGGCGACGACATGCCGGCAACGCACTTGCCCGAAGAAATCGAAGGCGCGCTCCACGAAGGCATCCGGTTTCAGACGCTGGTCAATCCGGTTGAGATTCTCGGCAATGGCGCTGTCACCGGCGTGCGGCTCATGCGCCAACGGCTCGCCGAATTCGACGACACCGCACGCCGTAAGCCGGTCGCGATGGAATCGGAAAGTTTCACATTGCCGCTCGACTTCCTCATCCCGGCGATCGGCCAGACGCCGGATTTATCGTGGATGAAACCGGACCAACTCACCACCACGCGCGGCCATACTTTCGTCGTCAACGAAGCATTCGGCACCAGTCGCCCGGGTGTGTTCGCCGCGGGCGACGCCGTGACCGGGCCGGCGACGATTGTCCAGGCGATTGCGCACGGGAATCTCGTCGCGGTCGCCGTGGATGAATGGCTCCGCACGGGCCAGATGTCGAAGCCACGATTCGTTACGCCGCGGCACGACGTCGCTCCGATGCATAATTTCGACGACTTCGCCGGCGCGCATCGCCCAACCATGCCGCGTCTCAGCGTCGCCGAGCGTGACGGCAACTTCAAGGAAGTCGAGCTTGGTCTGGGCGAGGAAGTCGCGCGGGCGGAAGCGAAACGTTGCCTGCGTTGCGACCTCGAATGGCTCGACCGGATGGGCCTGCCGCGCCCCGAACCGGTCACTGCCGCCAGCGGAGAGATACCATGAACGATCTCCCTCTCGTCAATATCACCATCAACGGCCGACCCGTGCAAGCCAGGGCCGGGCAGACCGTCTTTGAAGCCGCGGCCGCCGCCGGTATCCATATTCCGGCGCTCTGCTATCATCCGCGACTCAAACCGGAGGGCGCCTGCCGCATTTGCCTTGTCGAGATTGAAAAACAACGCTCGCTTCAGCCGTCGTGCACGTTCCCCGTCGCCGAAGGCATGGTCGTGCGCACCGATACGCCCGCCGTCATCACGTCGCGGAAGGCGTCGCTGCACATGATCTTCTCGGAACGGACGCATTACTGCATGTTCTGCCCCGCCAGCGGCACCGGTGAGACGACCGACTGCGAATTGCAAAAACTCGGCTACGAGCACGGCCTCGATTGCTGGACATACGCGCCGAATTACAAGAAACAATGGCCGGTCGATGCCTCACGGGAGTTTTTCGTGATGGACCATGGCCGCTGCATTCTGTGCCGGCGTTGTGTCCGCGCCTGCGAAGATATCGCCGCCAACCACACCCTCGGCCTCAACCAGCGCGGTGCCCGCGCGATGATCAGCGCCGACGACGACGTGCCGTTCGGTGAATCCACCTGCGTCTCGTGCGGCACCTGCCTGCAAGTCTGCCCGACCGGCGCGTTGCACGATCGCCAAAGCGTCTATCTCGGTCACGAATCGCAAATCAAACGCACGCCCGCCACTTGCGTCGGCTGCGCGGTCGGTTGCGGCATCCACGCGATCACGCGCGACAATCATCTGCTGCGCGTCGAAGGCGATTGGGACGCGCCCAACGGCGGCCTGCTCTGCTCCGCCGGTAGGTTCGAAGTTGTCGAACCGAAACCGGCTCGAATCCTCCAGCCGCAGGTCCGCCGCGATGGCCGGCTTGTGGAAACGAGTTGGGACGACGCGCTGGCGTTGATCGGCACGAGATTCAGCGAAGCGCACCTCGTCGCCGGCGTCGCATCGCCCCGGCTCACATCCGAGTCGCTGGCGGCATTCGAGTGTTTTTTCCACGACGTGTTGGAGAGCAGCGAAATTGCGTTGCTGTCGGGCGAAGTCCCGCCGCTCGATCTCGGCACGATGGCCTCGTTGCGTGACGTGGCCAATGCGGATTGCATCGCGGTCATCGGCGGCAACCCGCTTCAAAACCAAAAGGTGCTCGGTCATCTGGTCCGTCGGGCGCTCGACAACGGGGCGCGGTTGATCATCGTCAATGACGAGACCACCGGCATCGATGACTGGGCCGAACTGCAACTCGAACTCGAAGACATCTCGTTCCACGCCGCGTCGCCGTTCGAGCGGTTGAAGACCACCTACCATTTACGCGTCAGTGGCATGCTCGAATTGAAGAAAGCCATCGCGCCCGCACAGCGGCCGGTATTGCTCTACGGCTCCGGCCTCAGCAGCAGCGTCTATGCGGCGCTGCGAACACTGCCGACACAAGCGCGGTTCCTGCCGTTGGTCAAAGGCGCCAACGCCGTCGGCGCGGCCCGACTCGGCATCGAGGCGCGGCCGGTGCGCGGCGACGCGCTGTATGTGTTGCTGGGCGATGACCCGAGCCATGGCCAGCCGCTGCCGCAAAGCGACTTCACCGTCATCCACGCCGCCGTCCGTTCCGCGTGGACCGATGCCGCGGACGTCGTGTTGCCCTCGCCCACCTGGGCCGAGCAACGCGGCCACGTGGTCAATCTCGAAGGCCGGCGGTTGCCGGTCGTGCCGCTGCTGCAGGCGCCGGCATCGGTGCCGGCGTACGGGCAGACGTTCGTGAAACTGGCGGAACGGATGGGGCAGACGTTGTTGCCCGAATCGCTTGTGCACCTCGCGGGACCGGAGTAACGAAAGGATTGACCATGCCAAACAAACCCACCGTCGCAAGCGATTGGCTCGCCGGTTGTGCCGGTTGCCACATGTCGTTGCTGGACATCGACGAACGGATCGTCACGCTCCTGGAACAGGTCTCGCTGCACGCGACGCCGATCACCGACTTAAAACATCCGCCCGAAAGCGGCGTGGACGTCGGCATCCTCGAGGGCTGCGTCAATAACTCCACCGGGGAACACGTCGCCAGGCAGATGCGCGCCCGCTGTAAAGTGCTCGTGGCGCTCGGCGATTGCGCGGTGTTCGGCGGCGTGCCGACGCTGCGCAACGGGGTCTCCTGCCGCGAAGCGTTGCGGCGCGCCTACATTGAAACCGAAAGCACCGCGGAAGGCCGCGTGCCGAACGACCCGGAACTCGCCGTCATGCAGGACGCGCGGGCCCTTGACCAGGTGGTCCCGGTGGACGTTCACCTCCCCGGCTGCCCGCCATCGGCCGACACGATTTTTTTCGCGCTCACCGAATTGGCCGCTGGCCGCAAACCGGCGTTGACCGGCAAACATCTCGACTGGCATTGACACAACCATGGCGAACACAATCACAATCGAACCGGTGACCCGCATCGAAGGTCACGCGAAAGTCACCATCCGCCTTGACGACGCGGGCAAGGTCGAGCAGGCGCGGTTTCAGGTCAACGAATTCCGCGGCTTCGAGAAATTCTGTGAAGGCCGGATGTTTTACGAGATGCCGCTGATCACCGAACGAATCTGCGGCATTTGCCCGGTCAGCCACCATCTCGCCTCAGCCAAGGCGTGCGACGAAATCCTCGGCGTCGAACCGCCGCGGCCCGCGCGTTTGCTGCGCGAACTGATGCACATGGGCCAGACGATCCAGTCACATTCGATGCACTTCTTCGAACTGGCCGGTCCCGATTTGATTTTGGGGTTCGACGCCGATCCCGCCATTCGCAACGTTGTCGGCCTGTACCAAGCCGACCCGAAACTCACCGTCAAAGCGATCACACTGCGAAAATTCGGCCAGGAAATCATCGCCAAACTTGGTGAACGCCGTGTTCATCCCAACTTCGCCGTCCCCGGCGGCGTCACCAAGGCGCTTGCCGCCGCCGGCCGCGACGCGATGCTGTCACAGGTGGAACCGATGATCGCTCTGGCCCAGGACGGCATCGCTCTGATGAAAGCCTGGATGGAGAAGCACGCGAAGGAAATGGAGACCTTCGCCGCGTTCCCCACCGGCTACCTCGGCATGGTCACCGACGACAACGCCGTTGCCCTCTACGACGGCGCCTTGCGGATGGTGGATGCCCAGCGCCGCCTGATCGAACGTTTCGACGGCCGCCAGTATCTTGATCGTATTGCCGAACACGTCGAGAACTGGAGCTACCTCAAATTTCCCTACTACCGCAAACTCGGCTGGCCCGGCGGCGCCTACCGCGTCGGCCCGCTTGGTCGCCTCAACGCCGCCGAGAAAATGTCCACACCGCTGGCGCAAAAGGAATTCGATCTGTTCCGCCGCCTGCGCAAAGGTAAAGTCATCGAAGGTTCTCTCTATTACCATTACGCCCGCTTGATCGAGAACCTGTACGCCATCGAACGGGCTCGCCAACTGCTCGAAGACCCCGACATCCTCTCCACCGAGATCCGCACCGACGCTCGGCTCGCCAGCCGCGAAGGCGTCGGCGTTATCGAGGCGCCGCGCGGTACGCTCTGGCATCATTATTGGGTGGACGAAACCGGCCGACTCGAAAAGGTCAACCTCATCGTTGCCACCGGCAACAACAACTACGCCATGAGCCGCGCCGTCGAGGAAGTAGCCAAGATGTACATCAAAGGCGAACCAGTGAAGGAAGGCACCCTCAACCGCATCGAAGCCGCCATCCGCGCCTATGACCCCTGCCTGAGTTGCTCCACCCACGCCATCGGCCAGATGCCGATCGTCGTGGAAGTCTTTGACGCACACGGCAACTTGCAACAGATGATCAGTCGTTCGTGACGCCCTGTGTTACAACTGATCAGACAGGCGAACACACAACGAACGCCCCACTCTCAGGTTTCACGGGTGTTGTTAATCAATCTATCGAGAAGCTGTTGAGGTTGGCGTACAAACAGACTATTGCCAAACATGTTGCTTGTTTTTCTTGACTTTTTATAGTCATTGGCCGACTTTCCACAGCCACCATGCCAGAGACAACACCAACCGGTTCACCCTCACTTCCGAATCCAGAACTGTGTCATACTCGCCGTGTGGCTCTTGATCTATCAGAATGTCTTTTTAAAAGCCCCCACTTGTGTCCTCACGTACTATGTTTTGGCGAGGGATTTTTCTGCCGTCATCCTGAGCACCAGAAGTTTCAGCGTACCCCAACAAATACGCAATGTTAGGACACTACCGCCATTTTCCTGCTATCGTTGACCTCCCCTTCGCCGATCTTGTCCCGCCACGGCGGCATGTACAGCGGTGCCGGCGGCTTTACAGCCGATAGGCTTTTACGATCCGAAATGGTCGTGAACAGTTTCGCCCACAAGCGCTCGGTGGAGGTCTGCAATGGTGTCAGAGTAATTTGAATTTTCTGACATTGTGACACTCTGCGACCCATCAACGGACCGGAGGCATATAATCATAACCGGTGTGGTATCAACGTCTTGTGCGACAATTTCATTTGATGGCACCCAGGCTGCTAGGCACTCGGTGTCAAGCGCGGCCAAAGTCGAGTTATTCTGTTTTGAGTGATGCTCCGTTCGACTGTCGTGGTCCAGACGTTTTGTCAACCTGTGTCGCAAAGCCAGGAATCGGGTTGCTTCAGAATCGTCTCGTCCCGGTCGGCCCGGTGCTGCTGGCCACCACAACACAACCGAGAGGTTCCATGATTGAGAAGAGCACGGAGAATCAACCGCAACAACAGGCTTCGGCGGAGGCGCGGCCGAAATCTCGCATTCAAGACGCCGTGATCCGGCTGGCGGGCAATTCGCAGGATGGGATTCAGGTAATCGGCGGTTTTCTCGCAAGGTTGGCGGGCCGGACGGACATAGATGTCATGACGTACATGACGATCCCCGCCACGATTTCGGGCGGGGCGAGCATCTATCAGGTGCGCCTGGGCACCGGCGAGATCCTAAGCGCCGGTGACGATGTTGATGTTCTCGTTGCGTTTTACCAACACTCTCACAACGACCACATCGGCACTCTCCGGGAAGGCGGCATCCTCCTCTACGATTTGGATCAAGTTCAACCGGACGCCAACGATGCGCGGCATCGCGCCATCGGTGTGCCGATCACCAGCCTGACCGTCGAAGCGATTGGCGGCACCGCCAAAGACAAGGGCAAGAACATGTTTGTCCTCGGTCTGTTGACCCGATTGTTCGACCTGGACCGTGCCAAACTCGAGCCGATGCTCCGCAACCATTTCGACAAGAAAGGGGACGCCGTCGTCCACGGTGTCATTGACGCCTTCAGTGCCGGCTACGGATATGATATCGGCAAGTTCACTGAAATCTGTCGTTTCGAATCACCGACAACCACGTCGACAACCCCGCGCATTGTCATGGATGGCAACCAAGCGATTGCCTATGGCGCGGTAACGGCCGGTATCCGTTTCAGTGCGAGTTACCCCATCACCCCGGCCACGACAGTCATGGAAATTCTGCGGGCCGAACTGCCAAAGTATGGCGGCACGCTCGTTCAGGCGGAAGATGAACTGGCGGCGATTGCGATGGCCTGCGGAGCTTCCTATGCGGGCCAGCCGGCACTGACCAGCACCTCCGGCCCCGGGCTGTCGCTCAAATCGGAAGCGCTGGGCTGGGCGGTCATGGCCGAGATACCGGTCCTGATCATCGATGTCCAGCGCGGTGGTCCG
>Ga0326728_10004372_pt1 | contig 41949 bp, 41 predicted proteins | sample MB3enrmetagenome_FD_207602 | JGI IMG/M metagenome (GOLD analysis project Ga0326728, IMG submission 207602) | Lab enriched peat soil microbial communities from McLean, Ithaca, NY, United States - MB31MN | ecosystem: Environmental > Terrestrial > Soil > Wetlands > Peat | place: USA: New York... | reverse complement strand
TATGCAGAGACGCGCCATTTCTGGCAATTCACACAACAAGAAAGGAAAATCCATTGAAAATTCGCAACATAGTGCTCACCTCAGCCGCCGTGCTCTTCTGCACGGCTTCCATCTCCGCCACCACCATCGCGCACACCTGGGTCTCCGGGAGCGGCAGCGATTCCAATACCTGCACCTTCGCCTCGCCCTGCCTCACCTTTGCAGGCGCGCTGGCCAAAACCTCCGCTGGCGGCATGATCACCGCGAAGGACGCGGGCGACTTCGACGCGGTGACCATCGGCCAATCGGTCACCATCGACGGCGCGAATATGGGCAGCATTACCTTCACAAGTGGCACTGGAACCAAAATTACGGCCTCGGCGAATGTCACTCTGCAGAATCTCACCATCAACGGACTAGGTTTAGGGAATATTGGCATATCAGCTGAAAGCGGCGGCACTCTGATCGTCGACAACTGCAGGATCATGAACATTACGGCCATAGGCGTTAATTTTACAGGCGCGGGGAATCTGACCGTTGAAAACTCCCGGATCGAGACCTTTATTGGATCGAATGTTCGTGGCATTGAAATTAATAGCAGTGCTGCGGAGAATGTTGTAATAAGAAACACTGTCATCGATGCCTCGCCTGTTTCTGCATATAACTTCGGCTTTGATGTCGAATCAGGTTCTGGGCCTGTCCAGGCCTCGCTGCAGAATGTCACTATCATGGGCGCTGGCAATTATGATGTTGGGGTCGGCAACGGGATCACGCAGATCACCGGCTCCGTGTTCACACAGAGTGGTGTTGGTGTTGAAGCTTCTGGTGGTTCCACGGTCAGCGTGGCCAGCTCGCTGATTACTGCCAATATTAACGGGGTTTGCTCGGAAACATCGTCGAAGATCCGTCTCGATAACAACGACATCTACGACAATGCAACAGCTATCGCCAATTGCAGCGGGATCGTGAAGACCAGCACCACCAACAAGGTCAGTGGAACTATCGCCATCCCCGCGGCCGATATATCGAATTCCGTCACGTTTTAAAAGCGGAAAAAACGCAAGATCGACGCCGGTCACCAGCATGGGAGGATCATCCCCACTCCTTCCATGCCTGGCTCCGCGCACGCCAGAAATTTCGAATTACGCCTGAGTTATTGCTATGCGCATTATTTTCTGATATATGTAGGTCAATTCCTGCCATCGCTAATTCGGGCTGCTTTCCAGGCGGCCAGCATTTCGCAATATGCAGAGACGCGCCATTTCTGGCAATTCACACAACAAGAAAGGAAAATCCATTGAAAATTCGCAACATAGTGCTCACCTCAGCCGCCGTGCTCTTCTGCACGGCTTCCATCTCCGCCACCACCATTGCTCACACCTGGGTCTCCGGGAGCGGCAACGATAACAACGCCTGCACCTTTGCCTCGCCCTGCGCCACATTCGCAGGCGCGCTGGCCAAAACCTCCGCGTACGGCATCATCACCGCCAAGGACGCAGGCGACTTCGGTGCAGTGACCATCGCGCAGTCGGTCACCATCGACGGCGCGAATATGGGCAGTATTACCTTCACCAGCGGCAATGGAATCACTGTTTCAGCCTCGGCTAATGTCACTATACGGAATCTCACCATCAACGGCATGGGTTCAGTAAAGAGTGGCATATCTGTCGAAAGCGGCGGCATTGTGGTTGTCGACAATTGCATAATTATGAACTTTACGTTGAGTGGCATAGAATTTTACGGCGCAGGGACATTGACCGTGGAGAACTCGCGGATCGATTCTTTCGGCGCAGGGACCTATATTGTCGGCATTAGTATCGATGGAAACGCCGCGGAAAATGTTGTGGTGCGTAACACCGTCATCGATGCTTCTACCACTTCAGGAAGTAACTACGGATTCGGTATTGATAGTAATCCCGGACCTGTCCAGGCCTCGCTTCAGAATGTCACCGTTATGGGCGCTGGAAACGGAGCCGTCGTAACATACTCCGGGACAACCGAAGTCACTGGCTCCGTGATTACGCAGAGTAACTATGGTGTTATTGCCCAAAATGGCGCCACCATCAGCGTGGCCAGCTCGATGATTACCGCCAATACCACCGGGGTTTGCTCGAACGCGTCGTCGAAGATCCGCCTCGACAATAACGACATTTACGACAACCCGATAGCTATCGGCAATTGCGGCGGGATTGTGAAGACCAGCACCACCAACAAGATCAGCGGAGCCATCGCCATACCCGCGGCCGATATATCGGAGTCGGTTACGTTTTAAGAAAAGGAAATACGCAAGATCGATGCCGGTCACCAGCATGGGAGGATCATCCCCACTCCTTCCATGCCCAGACTCCGCGCACGCTTGAAATTTCGAATTACGCCTGAGTTATTGCTATGCGCATTATTTTCTGATATATGTAGGTCAATTCCTGCCATCGCTGATTCGGGCTGCTTTACATGCGGCCAGCTTTTTGCAATATGCAGAGACGCGCCATTTTCGGCAATTCACAACTCAAGAAAGGATAATCCCATGAAAATTCGCAGCGTTTTGCTCACGTCAGCCGCCGTGTTCTTCTGCACGGCTTCAATGTCCGCCACCAACGCGCACAGCTGGGTTTCCGGGAGCGGCAGCGATTCCAACGCCTGCACCTTTGTCTTGCCCTGCGCCACCTTCGCAGGCGCGCTGACCAAGACCACCGCGAGCGGCATCATCACCGCCATGGATGCAGGCGACTTCGGCCCAGTGTCCATCAGCAAATCGGTCACCATCGACGGCAACAATCTCGGCAGTATCACCTATAGCGGCAGCAGCGGCAGCGTGATCAGCATTACGAGTTCCTCGGCCAATGTGACAGTGCAGAATCTCACCATCAACGGCATGGGAACAGCGACTAACGGCATAGACGTCGCAAGCGGCGGCATTGTGATCGTCGACAACAGCCGGATTATGAACTTCGTGGAAAATGGCATATTATATAAAGGCGCAGGGAATCTGACCGTTGAGAATTCCCGGATCGAGTCCTTCAGCGGAACGAATGTTATTGGCATTCTTATTGATTCCAATGCTGCGGAAAATGTTGTGGTGCGAAACACGGTCATTGATGCCTCGCCTGTTTCGGAAGGCAACTCCGGCTTTGTTGTCAACCCGGGCGGACCTGTCCAGGCCTCGCTGCAGAATGTCACCATCATGGACGCTGGAAATATTGCCGTCATAGCCGAAACCGGGAACACCCAGATCACCGGCTCCGTGATCACGCAGAGTATATATGGTGTTTACAGCAACGGTGGCGCCACGATCAGCGTGGCCAGTTCGATGATCACCTCCAATTCCACCGGGGTCTACTCTGATACAGGGTCGAAGATCAGACTCGATAACAACGACATCTACGACAACACGACGGCCATCGCCAATGGCGGCGGGATTGTGAAGACAAGCACCACCAACAAGGTCAGCGGAGCCATCGCCGTACCCGCGGCCGACATATCGGAGTCCGTCACGTTTTAAGAGCGGGAAAAACGCAAGATCAACGACGGTCACCAGCATGGGAGGATCATCCCCACTCCTTCCATGCCCAGGCTCCGCGCACGCCAGAAATTTTGAATTACACCTAAGTTATTGCTATGCACAATATTTTCTGATATATGTAGGTCAATTCCTGCCATCGCTAATTCGGGCTGCTTTACATGCGGCCAGCTTTTTGCAATATGCAGAGATGCGCCATTTTCGGCAATTCACACAACAAGAAAGGAAACTCCCATGAAAATTCGCAATATAGTGCTCACCTCAGCCGCCGTGCTCTTCTGCACGGCTTCCATCTCCGCCACCACCATTGCTCACACCTGGGTCTCCGGGAGCGGCAACGATAACAACGCCTGCACCTTTGCCTCGCCCTGCCTCACCTTCACAGGCGCACTGGCCAAAACCTCCGCCGGCGGCATCATCACCGCGAAGGATGCAGGCGACTTTGGCTCAGTAATCATCTCGCAGTCGGTCACCATCGATGGTAGCAATCTGGGTAGCATCATCAGTACTAGCACCAACGCGATATGGATTTACAACACGGTCACAGAGCCTATTAATGTCGTTCTACGCAATCTCACCCTTAATGGCATGGTTACAGGGGAGACTGGCGTATGGACAACGGGCGCAGCGAATGTAACCATTGTGAATTGCCTGATTGAGAACTTTATCAGCGCAGGCGTTGGAACCTACAACAACGCGGCGGAAAATATCGTCATAAGAGATACCGTAATCGTGGGAGGTGATTATGGCTTCTCGACCAATACGGGGTCAGGCCCCGCCTTCTACGCCTCACTGCAGAATGTAACCATCCAAGGCGCCACACAGGGAGCCATCCTGGCCTACACCGGTTACTTTCAGATTACCGGCTCCGTGTTCACACAGTGCGGGATGGGTGTTGACGCCACGGATGGCGCCACGATCAGCGTGGCCAGCTCCATGATTACCGCAAATACAACTGGGGTTTGCTCTGATTCTGGGTCGAAGATTCGTCTCGACAATAACGACATTTACGACAACACCACGGCCATCGCCAATTGCGGCGGAATTGTGAAAACCAGCACCACCAACAAGGTCAGCGGAACCATCGCCATTCCCGCGGCCGATGTATCTGAGTCGGTCACATTTTGATGATTCGAACCATTCACCGGCAATTCACAACTCAAGAAAGGATAATCCCATGAAAACTCGCAACATAGTACTAGCGTCGGTCGCCGTGCTCTTCTGCACGGCTTCCGCTTGTGCAACCACCATTGCTCACACCTGGGTTTCCGGGAGCGGCAGCGATACTAACCCCTGCACCTTCGCCTCGCCCTGCCTCACCTTCGGAGGCGCGCTGGCCAATACCTCCGCGTACGGCATCATCACCGTCAAGGATGCAGGAGACTTCGGCGCGGTGACCATCAGCAAATCGGTCACCATCGATGGTAGCAATCTGGGTAGCATCATCAGTACTAGCACCAACGCGATATGGATTTACAACACGGTCACAGAGCCTATTAATGTCGTTCTACGCAATCTCACCCTTAATGGCATGGTTACAGGGGAGACTGGCGTATGGACAACGGGCGCAGCGAATGTAACCATTGTGAATTGCCTGTTTGAGAACTTTATCAGCAACGGCATAGGAACCTACAACAACGCGGCGGAAAATTTCGTCGTAAGAGATACCGTCATCGTGGGAGGTAATTATGGCTTCTCGTCCTTTTTAGGGTCAAGCCCCGCCTTCTACGCCTCACTGCAGAATGTGACCATCATGGGCGCTGAAGAATATGCCGTCTATAACGCGATTGGAGTCATGGAAATCACCGGCTCCGTGCTCACACAGAGTATTACTGGTGTTGCCGCCGGTAACGGCGCCACGATCAGCGTGGCCAGCTCGATGATCACCGCCAATAACACCGGGGTCTACTCTGAGACGGGGGCGAAGATTCGCCTCGATAACAACGACATTTATGACAACACGACGGCGATTGGCAATGGCGGCGGGATCGTGAAAACCAGCACCACCAACAAGGTCAGCGGAGTCATCGCCATACCCGCGGCCGATATATCGAATTCCGTTACGTTCTAAGAGAAGGAAATACGCAAGATCGACGCCGGTCACCAGCATGGGAGGATCATCCCCACTCCTTCCATGCCCAGGCTCCGCGCACGCTTGAAATTTCGAATTACGCCTGAGTTATTGCTATGCGCATTATTTTCTGATATATGTAAGTGAATTCCTGTCATCGCTAATTCGGGCTGCTTCCCCGGCGGCCAGCTTTTCACAATATGCAGAGACGCGCCATTTCTGGCAATTCACACTTCAAGAGAGGAAACTCACATGAAAATTCGCAATCTACTGCTTACCTCAGCCGCCGTGCTCTTCTGCACGGCTTCCATCTCCGCTACTACCACCTACTCCCACACCTGGGTTTCCGGGAGCGGCAGCGATTCCAACCCCTGCACCTTCGCCTCGCCCTGCGCAACCTTCGCTGGCGCGTTGGCCAAAACCACCGCGGGCGGCATCATCACCGCGAAGGATGCGGGCGATTTCGGCGCGGTGAACATCACTCAGTCGGTCACCATCGATGGCAACAATCTCGGCAGTATCACCTACACTAGCGGCAATGGAATCAGCATTTCGGCCTCGGCCAATGTCACGGTGCAGAATCTCACCATCAACGGCCTGGGTTCAGCAGCTGGCATAGTTGTCGAGAACGGCGGCATTGTGACCGTCGACAACTGCAGGATCATGAACGTCTCGGCTGACGGCATTTTATTTGCAGGCGCAGGGAATCTGACCGTTGAGAACTCCCGGATCGAGTCCCTCATTGGATCGAGTGTTATTGGCATTTATGTTGATGCCAATACTGCAGAAAATGTTGTGGTAAGAAACACAATCATCGATGCCTCACCCGTTTCGGCAGGCAACCGCGGCTTCTATGTCTACTCAGGCACCGGACCTGTCCAGGCCTCGCTTCAGAATGTCACCATCATGGGTGCTGGAGGTTATGCCGTTTACAGTGGGAGTGGAGTCATGGAATTCGTCAGTTCCGTGCTCACACAGAGTGTGTATGGAGTTTACGCCGCTAACGGCGCCACGATCAGCGTGGCCAGCTCCATGATCACCGCCAATAACATCGGGGTCTGCTCGGATGCAGGGTCGAAGATCCGTCTTGATAACAACGACATTTACGACAACACGACGGCCATCGGCAATTGCGGCGGGATCGTGAAGACCAGCACCACCAACAAGGTCAGCGGAACCATCGCCATCCCCGCGGCCGATATATCGAATTCCGTAACATTTTGATTCAGGAAGATAATTGCGGAAGGGGGGCAAATCGTACATAGGCGATCAGCATGGGGGAAGAATCGCATCTTCTACCACGCTACACCGCGTCATAAGTGGCTCTCCATGCGCGGATTGAGACAGCAAGATTATTTACAAAGATATTGCCAACAGTTATATTTCCCCGATATAAATCATTACGCCTTAAAGCGGTTTCACAATACACGTGCCCTTTCTGGCATCGTGCAGGGTGGCATTTACTTCAACGCCAGCGAAGAAGACCTGTCGATGGTGAACCCGGTTGAGGATAATGCCACTTGAGTGAAGTGGTTTCGGAGTACAGCAAATGAGGAACCGCTGTAGGGCAGATGATAACCCCAATTCCACATCAAGATTATCTCTTCTCGGCTCTTCGCGAATAGGACGAGTTCCGGTCGCTTTGACGCCAATTCGGAATTAATTTGTCAACCGAATAGCAGTAGTTTCCTACATCCCCAGCACCTTGCGCTGCGCCGCAAAGATTTCCTTCAGGCCCGCCTCGGCCAGATCGATCAGATCATTGAGCTGCGCGCGCGAAAAAGAACCCTTCTCCGCCGTGGCCTGGGTCTCGATGAGCCCGCCGTCGGCTCTCATCACCACGTTCATATCCACCTCGGCCTGCGCATCCTCCTCGTAGCAGAGATCGAGCAGCGCCGCGCCGCCAACGATGCCCACCGAGGTGGCGGCGACCAGTTGCGTGAGCGGCGATGATTTGAGCGTCCCGGCAGCGACCAGTGCATTGAAGGCCAGGGCCATGGCCACCGCCGCGCCGGTAATGGCCGCCGTGCGCGTGCCGCCGTCGGCCTGGATCACGTCGCAGTCCAGAATCACGGTGCGCTCGCCCAGCGCTTTCATGTCCACCACGGAGCGCAGGCTGCGGCCGATCAGCCGCTGAATCTCGTGGGTCCGTCCGCCGATCTTGCCCCGCTCGCTCTCCCGCGGCGTCCGGGTGACGGTGGAGCGTGGCAGCATGGCGTACTCCGCCGTGACCCAGCCGCGGCCGGTGTTGCGCAGCCAGCCGGGAACGCCCTGCTCCACGGTGGCGCAGGCCAGCACCCGGGTGTTGCCCAGCGAGACTAAAACAGAACCCTCGGCGGTCAGGACGTAGCCAGGAGTGAGGGCAAGCGGACGAAGCTCAAGCGGGCTTCGGCCGCCAGGACGATAAAAAGGGGCGGGGTTGGGCATGGAGAGATTGTACGGGAAGCGGACCTAGTGCGGGGGTAACTGCTTCAATGCGGTTGTTCCGGGATGGGAATGTACCGATTTCCCCGCCCGGAACAGGAATCACTTCGTAAACCATTGAAATCACAAATCCTACGCCAACCATCTTGCGGCCTGGTTCCCATTTTGGGAGATTTTACCCAGAGTGGTTCTGCCGTAGCCATCCGGGAATTGGAGGCTAAACCCTTCCCTTATCAGGAACTTAATGTGGTTGTTCTGGTTTGGCACGCCACGTGTATTAGAAGTGGACAGTTCCTAATCCTGGAAGCCGGGAATGGGAAGAATGGGGAGCAGGGACGATGTACGAGGGACTTGGAAACAGGGACGAGGGAATGAGGGAGATATGAGCATGGTAATAAAGCGATGCGTCCTGCGCGAGGCCGGAGATCATGCCGCCGCCATGCTGTTCATTTTTTCCCTTGGCGCCATGCTCTTCTTTCTTTACGGCGGCTCACTTGACGGACTGATGTATAGCCAGTGGCCGCCCATCAACGATCATCCAACAAATTGGAATTCACGGTGAAGCCGCGTCTTAGGGAAGAGGGACCAGGGATTGGGAACGAGGGAAAAGGGAGCAGCGGGACAGTACAGAGTTACGGGGAATCTAAAACGGACCACTGATCATTGATCACTGACCACTGTCCACGGATCAAGGAAGAGAAGGAGCTGGTTATGCAACAGGCAGGGCAGACGGGAGAATTCAAAAACACAGAGCAGGCAGAAGATGGCCTGGCGGCAGAGGGTCTGGAGAGAGCCGCGGTGACCGGAGTGAAGCGAGTCGAGGCGGTGGAGCGCAAGCGGGTGGAAGCCGTGGTGGAAACCCTGGCCAACCTGCGCAGCCAGGGCGAGAGCCTGGCGGAGGTGGCGCACGATGCGCGGAACATGGTCACGGCGCTGGGGCTCTACTGCGACCTGCTGGAGGAGCCGGGGGTGCTCACCCCCACGTTCCAACACTACGCCAGCGAGCTGCGGCTGGTAGCCACGGCCAGCCGCCGTCTGGTGGAGAAGCTGCTGACCCTGGATGCCCGCCTCGATTCCCATATTACCCCTGATTTCAGCCTCTCCGGCAATTCCGGCGCGGACCGAACGGAAGCTGAAGCGCCCGGCGTCAGCCGTCAGGAGCGGGCCCGCCGCTGGGATCTGCTGCCCCCAGAGCCCATTCAAAACCTGGCTGAGGAGCTGCTGGCCAACCGCAATCTGCTCTCTGCTTTGGCCGGGCCCTCCATCGTGCTCACCATGGATGTCGAGGGCGGCGCCCTGCCGGTGCGGCTTACCGGCGAGGATCTGACCCGGATTCTGGTCAACCTGGTCAAGAACGCCGCCGAGGCCATACCCGGCGCGGGGCGTATCTCGATCAGCATGCATGAGTTTCATGCCGGAGCGAAACACACTCCCCGGCTGGTGCTCACGGTGAAAGACAACGGGCCCGGCATTCCCGCCGAGGCGCTGAACAAGATCTTCGACTCCGGCTTCTCCACCCGCGACAGCAGCGCTTCCGGTTCCGGCGGCTCCGCTCTGCGCGGCTGGCAGGGCTCTCATCGCGGGTTGGGTCTGTACATCACCCGCTCCATCATCGAAGCCGCCGGAGGCAGCATTCATGCCTCCAGCCGCGCGCATGTCTCCAATCGCACTCCGGCCGGAGCCTGCTTCAAGATTGAGTTGCCCATCCGCGCTTACTAAAAGCTCCGGCGGGTAGTCAGGAACCGGGCGTGGGCGGATGAAAAACCGGGCATGGACGGAGGAAAAACCGGGCGATGGGCGGAGGAAAAACCGGGCATGGGCGGAAGAAAAACCGGGCATGGGCGGAAGAAAAACCGGGCATGGGCGGAGGAAAAACCGGGCATGGGCGGAAGAAAAACCGGGCATGGGCGGAAGAAAAACCGGGCATGGGCGGATGAAAAACCGGGCGATGGACGGAGGAAATAACCGGGTGTTGGGCGGAGGAAATAACCGGGAGTGGGCGGAGGAATAACCGGGCGATGGGCGGAAGGAACCGTTGGGAGGCCCGGACGATTCACCGTTGCGCAAGGGGCGGACAATATCCCCGGCGCGGCGGCACCAAAAAAAACAGTTAACCATTTGCGCGTGAGGCGAATACAATGCTCGAAACAGTTGTGCACACCAGGACCATGGAATTTATCCCTCAATTCGCGGAAGCGCCGGTGCGGCTGCACCTGCTGGTGGTCGATGCCGATGCCGCAATGCGCTCGGCCTGCGCCGAGATTGCATCCAGCCTGGGTTACGCGGTGGAAAGCACGGGCGATCTGGCGCAGGCGCGCAGCCTGCTGCGCGGAAACACCGCCGACATCCTGCTGGTCAACCTGCCGGCGGGCTCCAGCCAGGGCCTGGAGCTGGTCAGCGAGGTCAAACTTCTCTATCCCCAGACGGCGGTGATTGCCATGACCGCCTCGGGATCGGTGAATGCCGCCGTGGAGGCCATGCGCTGTGGAGCCTCCGATTACCTGGCCAAGCCCTTCGCCATGGACGAGCTATCGACAGTCCTGGACCGCGCCGCGGCCAGCTTGACCACCGACACCGCCACCCGCCAGTTGCGCGAGCGGCTCCGGCTCTCACAGGGGCTGGGCGCCATGATCGGCCGCTCCGGCGAGATGGAAAAGCTCTACCGCATCTTATCGAAAGTAGCGCAAAGCTCCCACCCCGTTCTCATCCTGGGCGAGAGCGGCACGGGCAAGGAGCTGGTGGCGCGCACCATCCACGCCTACGGCCCCAACTCGCAAAAACCCTTCCTCCCGGTTGACTGCGGCTCGCTGGTTCCCACGCTGATTGAAAGCGAGCTCTTCGGTTTCGTCAAGGGAGCCTTTACCGGGGCCAACCGCTCCAAGGACGGTCTGCTGGTTTCGGCCGAGGGGGGCACGGTCTTTCTGGACGAGATCGGAGAACTCTCGCTCGACCTGCAGGCCAAGCTGCTGCGCGCTCTTCAGGAAAAAGAGGTACGCCCGGTCGGCGCCACCCACCGCGTCCCCATCAAGGCGCGCATCGTGGCCGCCACCAACCGCGACCTAGCGGTGATGGTGGAAAAAGGCGCCTTCCGCAAGGACCTCTTCTACCGCCTCAACGTGGTCAACCTGCGCCTTCCTCCGCTGCGCGACCGGCGCGAGGACATTCCTCTCCTGGCGGCGCATTTTCTCGACCGCATCAGCCGCGAGCATGGCTCGAAGTTCACGCTGAGCGACGAGGCCCTGCGCACCATGATGCGCCACGACTGGCCGGGCAACGTGCGGGAATTGGAAAATTCTATAGAACGAGCCTGCGCGCTCTCCTCGGGTCCTGTCCTGCACCTGGGCGACCTGCCTACGCAGCTTCAGCAACAAGGCCTGGAGGCCCGCCGCTCGGCTGCCATGGCCGGCGAGCCCCCCGCGGAGGGAAACCAACCGCAGCTGACCACTTTGGCGGATATGGAACGCCAGGCCATTCTGGGAGCCATACGCACCCTCAAAGGCGACAAGTTGCAGGCCGCGAAGCTGCTGGGCATCGGCAAAACCACCCTCTATCGCAAGCTGAAGGAGTACGGCATCGCCGACCCGCTTCGGGAAGAGTAGACGGCCAGGACTAAAGCCGGAATTGATTGCGCCGATAGGGTACTTACGGAACGTCACCGGACCCAGGCGGGAATTTTACCAGCCAAAGCGGGAAAAGCATGAGTCCCGGGCGATCATTCCACTGGCCGGCCCAAGACAGGATCTTTCACAGGCGCCAGCGGAAAGCAACTGAGGCGGTAGGCGGAAGTTGCTCCGCGTAAAGCGCACCAGAGTTTCGGCCACACAGTGGCCGGGCAAGTCAAATAAGGAGCTGGATATGAGCATTCTAATTGTGACCGGAATTGAAGGCGCCCGTAATTGCGCCGCCGTGGTGGCCGCGCAACTGGGCATGGAAGTGGAGGTGGCCGATGGGCGCAAGGCCGCGCTGGCCGCGCTGCGCCGCCGCGAGTATGCCGCCGTGGCCGTGGACGAAACCATGGCGGAGTGCGACCCGGCAGCCGCCGAGTCCATCTGGGAGCATGCCGGACTGGCCATCCCCTTGCAGATCAATTTTGCCCTCTCCGGAGCCGCGCGGCTGATTCGCGAGATTCGCTCCGCCCTGCACCGCCGCGAACGCGAGCAGACGCTGGCCCGCCGCGCCGCCACCGCGGCCATCGAAACCGAACTCAAGTCCACCGTCGCCGGCCTTCTGCTCCACTCCCAATTGGCTCTCACCGGAACCGAGATGCCCGCGCCGGTGGCTGAGAAGCTGCGCGTGGTGGCCGATCTGGCCGGCAGCCTCCGCCAGCAGTTGAACGCTCCGCAGCTCCGCGCCGACACCGCCGCCTGACCACTTGCAGTGCGGGGACTTGCCGTCCAGGCAAACGGCGCTTGCGCGCCAGGGGACTTGCCGTCCAGGCAGACGGCGCTTGCGCGCCAGGAGGTTTGTGGGTACGTGCGTAAAGAGTGGGTCCCGGTTTTGATCCGGAATCCACGAATCTAAACCTAACGCACGGTCCGTTGTTCACTGTTCACTGTTTTGCGTAGCACGCGCAAACGCCGGGGCACAGGTTGCCCCGGCGTTTTTTTCTCTGCCGCAGGATCCCGCCGGATGCCACCCTCGCCGCTTGTCATCCTGAGCTCCGCGAAGAGGAGTCGAAGGAGTTGCTTTTTGTAATTTTGCGGTTAGTACCGTGACCGTATGATTTTGGAATCTCCTGAAAGTAGCGCCGGCCTCCTGGCTGGAGTCACTACGGACAGGTCTTTCTCGTTGGGGTGGTTGGCCGGCTTTAGTGTGGACCTCCCGGTCCACGCTTGTTTCTTTTTAGGGAAGCGATCTTTGATTAGAGGGGTGAAGGGACAGCTCTTTGTCCGTGAGGTGGTCAGGCGAGGACCGGGAAACCGAATCCCTTCGTTCTTCCCGCCGAAAGCCTGCCCTGAGCGTAGTCGAAAAGGCAAGTCCCCATCTCGCCAGATGGGTAAAACTGCATTCACTGGCGCAACTACGCATTTCTCTTGCCGTGCTTACGTGCAATTACGCGCAAATTTCGAGGTAACTACGCGCATCTACGCGCAAAACTCGCAAAAAATACGCGCATTGACGCATATTTTCGCCAAAAACTGTACGCGCAAATACGCAGAACCGCTCAAAAGCGAATAGGACTCATAATGTCCAAAAAACTCCCTCTGAAAGAAAAAAGCGCGATCCGAAGACCGCGCCTTGATGCTAAAACCTTGGAATCAAAACAAAACCTACTTCCCCGCCATCGCCACCAGTCCCCGCGCCGCGCTCATCCGTCTTACCAGCACCGGTAGCCCAAAGGCCAGCCCGGCCACCAGCGCCGTCGACAGCAAATCGTTGCGATAGAACGGCACGCCCGCCAGATAGCACGCGCCCAGCCCGCCCAGCGTGTACGGATACATCCAGCCGCTGGCCCACACCGCATAATTCGAGACCAGGAAAAACGAGGTTGGCCCCAGCAGCGCGCCCGCCGTCACCCGCGCCACGGTTGTCCGCGCGTGCAGCAGGATATATCCCAGCGCCATGGCCATCGCGTACCACGCCCAGGTGGCCGCGTAGAGCTGCCAGGCAAAGGCGTAGTGGTAGATGGATACGGTGAGCACGTAATCCGTCGCCATCAGCGCGGCCAGCGGAATCAGCATCTCCCGCCATGGCCGTCGCGCGCCAAAGTACAGCAGCGCGCCGCCCACCGCGGTAAAGTTCATCCACCCCGCATGGGGCAGCAAACGGCTCAACACGGCAACCAGCAACAGGAGATATGCGGGCATGGACACCTCAGGATTCAGGATTTCACCGTCTCACCTTGCAAAGTATCCGCGGAGAACCGGCGTTCTTCTCATTCTGCGGGTCGCGCCTCGCGGGGTCAACCCCGAACCTTGACGTGATGAACAAATATTTTCATTCGGAGCAATACCGCTCTACCGCTGCTCCCGCCCGTTCATCGCTTCGCCTGCCTCATCGCGGCCATCCACGATATAAACCCAGCCGCTCAAGGGATTCCGCATGGAGGGGCTGCCGGCTCCGAGAAACGAGTAGGCAAAGCGCAGATCGTAAAACTCAACCGTGGTCCACGCTCGGTTGCGCGGCAACTGCGGCGGCTTCATCCCGGGCGCTGCTTCCTGGCCCACGTCGCGCACCACCGCCCACGTGCTCCAGTCCATGTAAACCTGCCCCAACCGCGTGCGTTTGGCGGCCTCGGTGGCTGCCGTCGCCGCCGGCTTGTAGAGCACGTCCTGGCGCGGGTCGCTCACAATCTCCCCGCTCAGCGTGTTGATCTCGGCGGTCTGGTAATACTCGGCCGTCTCCAGAATCGCGTGCCAGTGAAAAACATTCACGGGATAAGGCTCCAGCGCCATGCGCTTCACCGGGGCCGTGGAGATCCGCGTATTATCAGCCAGCGCCCGCGCCCGTCCCTGCTCCGCCCAGCGCCAGCCCCACAGCAAAACCATCCCTGTCAGCGCGAAGATTGCCCATCCCCGCCCGCGAAATTTCTTTTTCTTTGCGCCAATCTCGGAGTCGGCCAGCCCCAGAAGCCAGGGCATCACCAGCGCCGACCCGAGCAGCGCCCACAACACCGGCTCGGCGATAAACACAAAACTCCCCGCATACCAGCGCGGATTGAAGGGGAAAAACGGCCGCAAGCCGTAGTTGTTCGTCCAATCCAGCAGCAGGTGGCTCAGCGCGGCAATCAGCGCCGCTAGATAAATCCAGCCCCAACGCAATACCTGTGGCGGTGCCGGAGGCGGTGCCGCGGGCACTCTTACGTTTTGGTTGAGTGCATTGACTTTACGTGATCGCCGCCATCGATCATAGAGCCACACCATCCCCACCGCTGCCGCCGCCACCACCGGCACGACAATCAAAGTATGCGTAATTCCGCGATGATGCTTCAGCTCCTCAACCGGCCCCGCCAGCCCCCACACCACGTCAATATCGGCAGCTTCGGCGGCCAGCACCGCCGCCAAGGTTGCGTAAGCCGTCTTGCGGTTTAACCCGGCGCGCCCGATGCAGGCTCCTGTCAAAAAATGAGTGATGGGTTCCATAGCCGTCTGAAAACCATACTATCCTGCCCGGCCTCCTATAATTTCCATCATGGGCGAACAAGGCTCCCCGCACACATCTCCGGTTCGGCGCGCCGCCGAACTCAGCGCCGAACTGCGCCGTCACGAGCACCTGTATTACGTTTTGGATGCGCCGGAGATCAGCGACGCCGCTTACGACGCGCTGATGAACGAGCTTAAGCAGCTCGAGGCCGCGCACCCCGAGCTCGTTACCCCCGACTCGCCCACCCAGCGCGTTGGCGGCAAGCCCGCCGAGGGTTTTCGGAAGGTCGCCCACTCCCGGCCCATGCTCTCGCTGGACAACGCCTACTCCGCCGAGGAACTAGCCGCATGGGACGCGCGCTGCCGTGAGTTGGCCGGCGGGCTGCCGGTCGAGTATGTGGCCGAGTACAAGATGGATGGACTGAGCGTGGCGCTGCGTTACGAGCCCGCGGAGGGCGGAGGCTCAAGGCTGGTTGCCGGCTTAACTCGTGGCGATGGCGAGACCGGCGAAGACGTCACTTCCAACATTCGCACCATCCGCAGTGTGCCGCTGCGCACTTCTGCCGAAACGTTAAAAAAACTTCGCCTGCCGCAGACATTCGAGGTCCGCGGCGAAGTGGTGATGCCTGAAGCAGCCTTTCTCCACCTGAATGAGGAGAAGGAGCAGCAGGGTCTTGCGCCCGCCGTCAATCCGCGCAACGCCGCAGCCGGTACCCTGCGCACCCTCGAACCCTCCATCGTCGCCAATCGACGGCTGGAGTTCTACGCCTACTTTTTGCTCGTCAATGGCGACTACTGGCCGCGGGGCCAGCGAGCCACTCTCGATGCGCTCGCAACACTCGGCTTCCGCGTCAATCCGCAGCACAAGCTGGTTGCCTCGGTCGAGCAAATGACCGCCTTCATCGACGAGGCCGAAGCAAAACGCTCCACTCTTGGTTACGAGATCGACGGCGTAGTATTCAAAGTTGACTCGCACGCAACGCAGCAGCGTCTCGGCTCCACGGGCCGCGCGCCGCGCTGGGCCATCGCCTACAAGTTCACCGCCCGCTCAGGCATCACGCAGATCAACGCCATCACCGTGCAGGTGGGCCGCACCGGAAAGCTTACTCCGGTCGCCGAACTCACACCCGTCTTTATCGGCGGCACCACCGTCAGCCGCGCCACGCTGCACAACGCCGACTTCATCGAGCGCCTCGGCCTCAAGCTCGGTGACTGGGTGCGCGTGGAGCGCGGCGGCGACGTAATCCCCAAGGTCGTTGAGGTCCTGGAAGACGCGGACCATCCGCGCGGTAAAAAGCCCTTTGTTTTTCCCACGAAATGTCCGGAGTGCCACTCGCACGTCGTCCGCGTAGAAGGCGAGGTGGATTTTCGCTGCGTCAACGCCGATTGCCCCGCCAAGCTGCGCGAGAGCCTTCTCCACTTTGCCTCGCGTGGCGTGATGAACATCGAGGGCCTGGGCGAGGCAGTGGTACAGCAGTTGCTCGATCGCGGCCTTGTCCACAGCGTGGCGGATCTCTACTCCCTCACCGCAGAAAAGTTAACCAGCCTCGACCGCTTTGCGGAAAAATCCGCCCGCTCCCTCGTCGAAGAAATTGATCGTTCCAAAGCAGCCGGACTGGCGCGCGTGCTGGTGGGCCTGGGAATTCGCTTTGTCGGCGAGCGCACGGCGGAAGTGCTGGCAGAGGAGTTTGGCTCCATCGAAGCGCTCAGAGCCGCCACTGCCGACGAATTGGAGCGCGTGGAAGAGGTCGGCCCGCGCATCTCGCAGGCCATTTTGGAATTCTTCGCGCAGCCGGCGAATCTGGCTCTGATTGCGAGCCTGAAACACGCCGGAGTAAAAATGACCGCCGAGAAGAAACTGCGCTCAACGAAATTAGCGGGGCTCACTTTTGTTCTTACTGGCACTCTGCCCACGCTCACCCGCGACGAGGCCAAGGCGAGGATCGAGTCCGCTGGCGGCAAAACCGCCACAGCCGTCAGCAAGAAGACCAGCTACGTAGTGGCCGGCGAGGAGGCCGGCTCCAAGCTCGATAAGGCGCGCGAACTCAACATTCCCGTCCTGGACGAGGCTGGGCTATTGACCTTGCTTCAGGCAGCGCCGTCCACGCATTGAAGTTCGCTTCATTCCCTCGTGAGTGCAGGCTCCCTGAATCACGCGCAAGAAACTTTGTCGTGCGCATCAATGGAGAGATAGCCAAAAGTATCAACAACAAGTCAAACCACACGGTAACCTCACATTCTCATCTCAATGGCAATGTCTTTAGCGGCGGGAGGACAAGCCCGGATGACGCTCGAGAGAGCGCAATTCACGCTCCCGCTCGCGTTCCCTTTCCCATGCTGCCGCTCGCCAATTGCGCGACGCAAAACGCGGTGGCTCGTTGACGGCGACCATCGCTTCATCGCCGCGCGGCGTCCTGATCGGCAGGGCAACCAGCTCCATCTGCATGCGCAGGGGCGGCCGCGAAGGCAATACCGGCGCGTGCGCCGGCAACTGCCGCCTCGTGGGCTCGACCTCCTTGTACGCCTCGCTCGATGTCAGGCTGGTATCCGTACCTGTCGCCTGCTCCACAATCTCTTCTTCTTCTTCTTCAATTTGTGCGGCCCGCGGCACACGCGCAGTCAATGTTCTGGCCAGAAAATCGTCCACCAGCTTGTGCAGGCAGGTTTGGCCGCAAAGATGCTTCGAGCCTTGGCGCAGCCGGTTGCGCGAGTTCCACCCGCTCACGCGCAGTTCTTCTCCCTGGTCATAGGCCACAAACCAGTGATTCGTCTGCTTTTTCTCGGTTCCGCAGATATCGCACGATATGGCCTGTCGAATCACCCTGTTTCCCCCTGTCAGCGCAGTTCTTTCGCGGCAGACGCCACCGTCCTACTCTCCGTCTCATGCGGAAGAGATTCTGGTACTGCCGCAAACCGCGCAGGCAAACTCCATGGAGAACCTATGGCGCTGCCCACCTCTATTTCATCGCGCATCCATCTGAATCAGTGAGTAGAGAAGAGAAAGAATCCGGGATTGGGGCAAAAGCGGACGGCAGAACGCGGAATTGTCCTGAATTGGAACGCACGGGCAAATTCATTGGAAGAAATATCAAGAGAAAACAGGAAGGTTGTGAAGCGGAAATAGACTACGGCAAGGACCTCCGTAAAAAGTGAGCGACCAGCCTACTGTATAGATAAAGCACAGCCTTATACACTGCAGTGAGCATATTGAAGGAGTCAGGAGCGGCGTCAAACCGGTCGCGGTTTTCGCCATCCGGGAAATAAAAGCTGTCAAAAACTCATTTATCCGCGTCTAGAGCGGAACCAGAGTAACTGTGTCCTGTTGAATTATGTTTACGGTCGCCGTTCCCTGATGGTCGCGGCGACTTGGATGCTGTGGTTTCGGGATACATCGACTCTGATTCCGCTGTAAAACCCGGTTTCACCCTTGGGCATACTGCTCAGTCCAGCCGCGTAAATCCGCCAAATTGCCAGCTGGCTTTACTGCTTCGGAGCGAAATAGCCTGCACGCGTGCGCACGGTGTAGCTCCGGTTATAGCAGTAAAGGTAGATGGGACGATACGCGCCATCCTCCTTGAAGTCAGCCGGGGTGTAGACCATCGCGTACTGGCTGCGCAGCGCTTCTTCGATGACGTGAAAGTAATTGGACATCTCCTCCACCGAAGGCGGAAAGAAGACCTGTCCGCCGGTCTCCTCGGCTATCTTGGTCAACGCGTCGTCGCCTTTGCCGCGACTGGGCGTCCAGTTGGTGCTGATGGCGTAGATGATAGTATCTGCCCGCTGGCACATCTTGATGGCCTCATCCTGGTAGACGTGGCTCACATTGTCGTTGCCGTCGGAGATCAGCACCATGGCCTTGCGCACCGGCTCCGGGCCGCGCTCGGTAAGCAGTTTGTCGCGGCATGCGGTGTAGACGGCGTCATACATCGCCGTGCCGCCGCCTGGACGCAGCCGGTTCACGCCCGTTTCCAGTGCGTCAATATTGTTGGTCCACTCCTGGGTCACGGTGGGCGTTACATCGAAGCCCATCACAAAGGCGCGGTCGCTGCGGGCCTTGAGTATCTCCAGCAAAAACTCGATGGCCGACTGCTGCTCGAATTGAAATCGCGTGCGAATCGATGTACTGGAGTCGATGACGATGCCCACCCGAAGCGGCAGATTGATCTGCTGATGGAAGCTCCTCACATGAGCCGGCGCCTTGCGGTCGTCCAGCAGGGCAAAATCACTTTGCTTCAGGTCAGGTATATAGTGCCCGCTCCTGTCGGTCACGGTGAAGATGAGATTCACCTCGTTGACGTTCATCCGGATGACAGTTGGTGTGGCTTCTGATTCCGCGGGTTGCGCTGCCGGCTGCGGGGCGGCCTGCGCGGGCGCTGACTGAGTGGTCTGCGTAGGCGCCGGCTGAGTCGCGGGTTGCTGCGCGTACAAAGCGGCTGCCGCACACGCCGCCAGCAATACAAATCCTGAAAGTTTTTTGTTCATAGCTCCCTCATTTTATCAAGAGCGCCCGGCCTTCGCGCCACGCGCGCGTAACTCATTTCCGCGGAAGGATTTGCCCCGCGTCCAGCCGGCTCAAAAACGCCTCCAGCTCGGCGGGCAGCGGCGCTTCCAGTTCGAGCAGCTTGCCTGTCCTGGGGTGCGGAAACTCGAGCCGCGCCGCATGCAGAAAATTCCGCCCCAGCCGGAGCCTCTCCGGCTCTGTCTTTCGCCGTGCCGCCTTCGAGGTTGCGGCCTGCGAGGCCACCTGGTCGGTCAACTGCCCTGAAGCGCCATAGAGCGTGTCGCCCACCACGGGGTGGCCGATCGACGCCATGTGCACCCGGATTTGATGCGTCCGGCCGGTCTCGATGCGCACCCGCACCAGTGTAAATTTTCCAAAGCGATTGTTGAGACGCCGCACAACCTCGTAATGCGAGACCGCCGCGCGGGCGTCGCCCAGCGGTTTCGCCGTCATGCGCGTGCGCCGCACCGGGTCCCGGCCCACGCTGGCGTTGATGGTGCCCTTGGCCCGCTCCACCGCTCCCTGCACCAGCGCAATGTAGGTTTTTTTGATCTGGCGGCTTGAGAACAGCTCCGCCAATGCCGCGTGGGCGCGGTCGTTCTTGGCCACCACAATCAGGCCGCTGGTCTCCTTGTCCAGCCGGTGCACAATGCCCGGCCGCAGGTCGCCGCCGGTTTTCGATAGCGCCTTGAAGCGGTAGAGCAGCGCGTTGACCAGCGTGCCGCGGCTGCGCGCGTTCTCATTCTGTCCCGAGCCGGCGTGGACCATCATTCCCGCCGGTTTGTTCACCACCGCCAGATCCGCGTCCTCGTAGATCACGTCCAGCGGAATCTCTTCAGCCATGGCCTTGAGCGGCGCAGGACGCGGCTCGCCGGTAACGTCAATCCGCTCGCTCCCGCGCAGCTTGAGCGAGGCCTTCTCGTTGCGCTTGCCGTTCACCAGCACATCGCCCTGGTCAATGAGTAGCTGTACCCGCGAGCGGCTCACGCCCTCATCGCGCGCGGCCAGAAATTGGACAAGAAATTGATCAAGCCGCTGCCCCTTCGCCTCCGCCGGCACTTCGATGGCGCGTAGTTCAGCCATGTGCATCCTCGTTCTTTGCTTTGTGTCCATGGCGCTCCAGCAGAACAACTCCGCCAACCACCACCATCGCCACTGCCGCCAGTTGCGGCCCATCCAGCGCGCCGCCCAGCAGCGCTCCCCGTCCCTCGGTATCGCGCCAGAACTCGGTCGAAAAAATCACCACGCCCGCCCCCAGTAAAAACATTCCAAGAACATCGCCCCGTTGGCGTTTGACGGGCAGCCAGAACAGCAAAAAAATCGAAAGCGCAAGAAACGCAAGCGCCGCGTACGCCTGCACCGGATGCAGAGCAACCCCCAGCGGCGCACCGCTCCACAGCGCCGCCAGCGGGTGGTTGTAGGTGACGGCCCAGCGTACAGTTGTTTCAGTTCCATAGCCAGAGCCGGCCAGCAATGCTCCCACCTGCTCAAAGGCCAGCCCCAGCGCCACCGGCGCGGCCAGCGCGTCGGCCGTGCTCCACAGCGGCATCCGCTGCCAGCGGCCATACAAAACGGCTGCCGCCACCGCGGCCAGCGATCCAAAGCCTGTCAGCAGCGGATGATGAATCATAGCCAGTTCCAGTATCCACATGGGGTGCAGTCGCAGGCCGGTCCAGTTGAATGCCAGAAGCAGCAGACGCGAAGAGAACAGCGCGGCCGCCAACGCCACCACGCACAGATTCCACACCTTCCGGCCGTCGAGCCCCGCCGTGCGCGCCGTCCGCTGCGCCATCCATAACGCCAGCAACACGCCCACCGCCGCCGCCGCGCCATAGGACGGAATCAAAATCGAACCGATATGGAAGAGAACCGGATACACCAGTGTCAGAATACGGCATTTGAGCGGAGGAGTTGCGACTCACGATTGCGGGATGAAAGTAGAATCCGGCCCACGGGGCCGTGGGGTTGAGACGCTGGTGAACCCGTCCATAGACGGCGGAGCCCTCCGCGGTTCATTAGGCATTCCGGACTGGCGGACACTGCGCACAGAACCGATTGTCGAGTTGAGCCCCTGTTCGCTGAATGTTGGTTCAACCAGCGTTGATCGCCCACCTGCTTTGCAGGCCGGTTTCTAGTGCGAATAGTAGGAGGTCGGAAGAAGAATTGCAAGTCTTGCGCGTTATATCTGCGCTGTGCTAATGTTTTGACCCGCCGCTTTTGGGAATCGAACGCCTGAAAGAATCTTGTACAAATGAATTTTTATGAAGAGTATCCGCTAAAGCCTGTCTACGATCCGGTCTTGCGCTCATCCTCCAGCACTTCGTCCAGCATTCCGCGCAAGCTGGCCGCGCGCGCGTGCGCCTGCCCCGCGACGCCGCCGCCGGCCTGCCCGGCCCGCGAAAGCTCATCGGCAAGATTCAGCGCAGCCAGCACGGCCACGCGCAGCGAATCCGCCGTGCGCCCCTGCGCCGCCACGGCCCGCATGCGCGTGTCCACCAGCTCGGCAAGGCGATGAATGTGCTCCGCGTCGTCGCCTGAGAGGTGGTACGTCTGGTCGTAAATCTGTACGGTTACATAGCCGGCCTGCTTGCCGGCTTGATTCTGTGACACGCCCGCCCTCACAATTCCAGCGCGTCCAGTTGCGCCAGCAGGCGCTCCACGCGCTGCCGCACATGGCCGCGCTCCGCGCGCAGCGTCTGGATTTCCGCCTCCAGCCGCTCCACCAGCGGCGCATGTTTGCTGATCTGGGCTTCTGCCTCGCTGGCGCGCTCCTCGGCCGCCAAGCGAGCCTGGCGCTCCTGCTTCACCAGGTTCACCGTGCGCTGAATCCGCTCCTCAAGCGCTGAAAACTCGTCCACGCTCAACGTCAGGGCGCTCGATTCCACGCTCGGCTCCGCGGGCGCTTCAGCAACATTTTCAGCGGTCCGTTCCTCAGCCCGCTCCTCCGGCTGACCTTCTTCCACAACCTCCGACTTCCACATCGATTCCGACATCGATAACCTCCACGAGAATACTCTTACCGTGCAAGTATAACGCTGGCTGAGCCGGCTTCACGCCTGAGTCCGCAGGCGCGCCCCAACTTTGCCAACAGCCTCCACCACCCGCGCCTGGAATTCCTGCAACTCCTCCTCGCGCAGCGTGCGGTCCGCGGCCTGAAATGTCACTCCCAGCAGCAGTGCGTACTCGCCCTTGCCCAGTTTGGCGTCGTGGAAGACCTCGCGCGCCCGCCACTCCACCAGCTCTGGAATCCGCAACCCGGCCACCGCCTGATCGATCTTCTCCCACGCGATGCTCTCATCCAAAACCAGCGAGAAATCCCGGCGAACCTGCTGGAAGCGCGAAATTTCCCTGGCTACCGGCTCACGCAACGCCAGCTTGTACAGCCGGTCCAGATAAATCTCGCCTATCAGCACCGGCTCCTTCACCTTGCGCTCTGCGGCCACGCGCGGATGCAGTTGCCCGAACCAGCCCACGGTTGCGCCATCCGCCACCACCCGCGCCGCGCGATACGGATGCAGCCACTCCGGAGTCAGCCCGGCTTCGGCTTCAAAATGGTCGAAAGCCACGCTCCTCGTCTGGAACCGCTCCAGAAGCTGCTCCACCACGCCCTTTATATCCTGAAATTCAATCGCTCTTGTCGCGTGCAGCGCGGATTGCTCCGCCAAATTGCCCACCGCGCCAAACGAGAGCGCCGGCCGCTCCTCGACTTTCTCCGTGCTTCCGCTGAAGACCGTGCCCACCTCGAAGATCCGCACGTCGTTCACGTCGCGGTTCAGGTTGCCGGCAATCATCGTCAGCATTCCCGGCACGAGCGACGGCCTGAGCATGCCCGCCTCTTCGCTCAACGGATTGCCCAGCGGAACCGAGAGCCCCGGCTGCGGCGCCGTCAGCGCGGCCTCGGCTGGCGAGCAGAAGGTGCTTCCAATCGCTTCGTGAAATCCCGCCGCGAGCAGCGTCCGCCGAATCGAGGATTCCGCCTCCGCCCACGGCAGCGCGCGCACCCCTTCGCCAAAGGCCGGCAGCGTATTGGCAAAGCGATTGTACCCGTAGACCCGCGCCACCTCTTCAATCAGGTCGATATCCCGCTCCAGATCCAGCCGCCAACTGGGCAGCGTAACCAGCCACGCCGCGTCGTCCGCTGACCCGCTGACTCGCTGACTCGCTAATCCGCACCCCAGCGCCTTAAGCACGCCCTCCACCATCGCCGCGGTGATGCCTTCCGCATCCTCCGTCGCGCCCAGAATCCGGCCCACCTCGCTCAGAGCCAGTGTGATAGGTTTTCTCCTAGCCGTCCGCGCCTCCATCGCAGGCACGCGCACATCCACCAACTCGCCCTCCAGCCAGCCTCCATTCGCCAGCAAAATCTTGCTCACCAGCGCCGACGCCACCGGCCCAGCCTCGAAGTCCGCCCCGCGCTCAAATCTGTGGCTCGCGTCGGTGTGCATTCCGTGCCGGCGCGCAGTCCGCCGGACCGCCATCGGCTCAAACCACGCCGCCTCCACCAGCACATTCTTCGTCTCCGGCGTAATCATCGTCTCCCAGCCGCCCATCACCCCGGCCAGTCCCACCGCCTTCTTATGATCGGCCACGACTAAATCCTCGGCATCCAACACGCGCTCCACGCCGTCCAGCGTCTTCAACTTCTCGCCCTTCCGCGCGCGCCGCACAACGATGCCGCCCTCCAGCTTGTCCAGGTCGAAGACGTGCGTCGGCTGGCCGATCGCAATCCATGCAAAGTTGGTCGCATCCACGGCGTTGGAGATGCATTTCTGCTCCAGCAACGAAAAGTAAGTAGAAACCTCAGCGCCCGCGAACCAGTCCCGCGACTCGCCCATCTTCACATCCCGCAGCACCCGCGCCGTGAACCGCCCGCAAGCGTCCTCCGCCTCAATTCTGACTGGAAAAGCCGCCGCCGCCTTCTTCGCCTTGGGCAGAGCAACATCCAGATCCTTGAGCGTCAGCCCGTAAATCGCCGCCGCTTCCCGCGCCACGCCGTAGTGGTTCATCGCGTCCACGCGGTTGGTGGTGATGTCCATCTCGTAGAGCGAACCATTCCCTGCGCCGAGTTCGTAGATGCCCTCGACGGCAATTCCGCGCAGCGTTAAATCCTCGGCGAGCCGCGCATCGTCCACCGGCAATCCCGGCAAGTAGCTACGAAGCCATTTTGTAAGTATCTTCATGCAAATTGCCCCAGGAACCGCATATCCCCAGCAAAAAACGACCCAATCTCGCTGATGCCGTACTTCATCATCGCAATCCGCTCCACGCCCATCCCGAATGCAAATCCGGAAATTTTCTTCGGGTCGTATCCCGGCTGCTTCTCCGCCGCAAACGCAAAGACCGCCGGGTCCACCATCCCGCAGCCCAGCAGCTCAATCCAGCCCGACTGCTTGCACTTCCTGCATCCCTTCCCTCCGCAAAAAATACAGCTAATCTGCACATCCGCGCTCGGCTCCGTAAACGGAAAGAACGACGGGAAAAATCGCGTCTTCACCGCCGACCCAAACAGCGCCTTCATGGCGTGGTCCAGCGTCCCCTTCAAATCGCTGAAGGTAATGTTCGTGTCCACGCACAGCCCCTCCACCTGGTGAAAGATCGGCGAGTGCGTCGCGTCCGCCGCGTCGTTGCGGTGCACCTTGCCGGGAATCACGATCCGCACCGGCGGCGGCTGCGATTCCATCGTCCGCATCTGGACCGGAGATGTATGGGTCCGCATCAGCAGCCGGTCGCGCTGCTGACGGCGCTCCTGCCCCGCTACGACCAGTGTGTCCTGCGTATCCCGCGCCGGATGGTCCGGCGGAAAATTCATGCACTCGAAGTTGTAGTAGTCGCTCTCCACCTCCGGCCCCACGCCCACCGAGTAGCCCAGCGCCGCAAAAACGCTCACAACTTCATTCAGCGTCCGCATAATCGGATGCTCCGCACCCACAAGCCGCCGCGTCCCGGGAAGCGTAATGTCGATTGCCTCGGCCTTCAGCGCCGCATCCGTCGGACCCGCGCCAAGAGCCGCGTCCAGCAATCCCTCCACCACGCTTTTGAGCGCGTTGAAGCGCAGGCCCAGAGCCTTCTTGGCCTCCGCCGGCGCAGCCTTCAGCCACCGGCCGGAGACCTCGTTCAGCCGCCCCTGCTTGCGCCCCAGCCACTCCAGGCGGAAGGCCTCTACCGCTGCCTCATTGTCCAGCGCCGCCGCAGCCGCCCTCGCCTGCCGCTCGAGTTGAGCAAAGGCCCGGTCGAGCGCAGCCTCATCAAATGCATCTAAATTGGGAATTTCTTCATTCATAGGCTTATTCAGCAGGATAAACCATTGCATGGAGTGGAGTTTTGATGTAACTTTCTTCCCTCCTTCCGCTGGAGTAGTTCGGCGCGAATGGTTACCTTTGTGCAGCCAGATGGTTACTAGCGGTTAAGGGGGTAGGGGGTGGTCAGGCGGCGGGCGGTTTAAGGTCTTTTGGCTCGTGACGGAGTGCGCCGATGGCAACTTGGGCAGCGTAGAGGAATTTAGGACCGTCGATGTGATCGATGAGGCCGGTAATCATGCCATGGGCGACACAAGCTATGAAATCGCGGATATTCTGGCTGCCGGAGAGGTCGGGCATGGCGTCGCAGTAAGCAGCAGCGGCGCTTACCTTGGTATCGAATCTATCGAGTCCCTTGGTCTTGCTTTCGCCGAGGGAGCGCTGACGGGCCGCGTTGCAGCGGAGGACAGCGGCGTTGCGTGTGGGTGGAAGGGACGAGGACTGGTCGATTACGTCAGGGTAAGTTTCACTCATGGAGGTTTCTCCTGAGAGTATTGTGCCCAACTCGGAGATAATAATCTGCAAACAAAGTGACCTAAAAATGGAAACGGCCCCGCAATGCGGAGCCGTTTCGCTAATTTGCTTATGTATGCTCGAACGCACACTGATTGCTGCCTCGATTTACGCCTTTTTCTCCGCCGCCAGAGCCTTCCTGGCCTGCTCCACCAGTTCGGTGAAGCCCTTCGGGTCCTTCACGGCGATCTCGGAGAGAATCTTGCGGTCCAGTTCCACTCCGGCCTTTTTCAGGCCGTTGATGAGCTGCGAGTAGCTGAACTTGTTCAGCTTGGCCGCCGCCGCAATGCGCACAATCCACAGCGAGCGGAACTGGCGCTTCTTCTGTTTGCGGCCGGTGTAGGCAAACTTCAGGCCGCGCTCCACGGCCTCCTGGGCCGCCTGGTAAAGCTTGGATTTGGTGAGGAAATAACCGCTGGCTCGGTTCAGAATCTTCTTGCGGCGGTCACTCCGCTTGGTGCTGCGTTTTACGCGGGGCATATCGTTTCTCCATTTTGCGTTCGGTTATGCGGCTGGAGGCAGGAGGCCCAAGCCCTTTGCGGGCAGGCTGTAACCTCTTCACTCGCTCGTTCAAACCTGATCTCTCGCCGTTGCGAACGCATTCCGCAACCAGCGGGGGCCGAATCAACTCAGCCCGCAGGCAATGGAACAGACCTCATCCAAAAGTCTGCTCCATGCAATGGTCAGGCGTAAGGAATCATGCGCGCTGCCTTCTTGTAGTCGCCATCGGAAACCAGCAGGGTCCGGCCCAGCTTGCGCTTCGTCTTTGGCGCCTTGGAAGTCAGGATGTGCCGCGTCTTCGTCTGGCCCCGCTTGATTTTGCCGGTGCCGGTCTTGCTGAAGCGCTTGGCCGCGCCCGTATGGGTCTTCAACTTGGGCATTCGTTTTCTCGTTTCGGAAGGGTGGGTTCACCCGGAAGCATCCATCGTAAGACAGGAATTTCCCAGCTCTTATGAGGCTTTAACCATTATACCGCAAGCCGAAGGGGTTTGCTGACTGTTAAAGCAGTATCCTACGCCTTCGGCTTTGGCGCGGCGGGTGGGGCCGGCGGCGCAGCAGGCTTGGGCTTGGGCGCGCCTTCCTTTTTAGCCGGAGCAATGATCGCGTGCAGAATGGTGCCTTCCATGCGCGGCATGAACTCCACAATGCCCGCATCGCCAATGTCCTGGATCAGCCGGTTGATGATGTTGTAGCCCAGCTCACGGTGAGCCATCTGCCGTCCCCGGAAGCGCAGGCTGGCCTTCACCTTGTCGCCATCGACAAGAAAACGCACGGCCTGGTTCTTCTTGGTCTGGTAGTCGTGCTCGTCCACGGTCACAGAGAACTTGACTTCCTTGACCGTGATCACCTTCTGCTTCTTCTTGGCGGCCCGTTCGCTCTTTTCCTTCTCATAAAGGAAGCGGCCGTAATCCTGGATGCGGCAGACCGGCGGAACCGCATTGGCCGAAACCTCCACCAGGTCGAGGCCTCGTTCACGGGCGATTTTCAGCGCCTCAAAGGGCGCCAGGATACCCAGTTGCTCGCCGTCTTCGTCGATCACGCGGATTTCGCGCGCGCGTATCTTGTCATTAATGCGAATAAAGGACTTTGCAGAACGTTTGTCGAGTGCGATGGTGCTCCTCCAAAAGTCGTTCCGGCCCGCCTCCGGAATCGCAGCAGGCACAGGAGCGCAAACTGAGTATAGCATTGGCTTGGCTCGTCTGAACAAAGGGTTTAGGGTGGATTCTTTGCCTGTTGCGCGCCGCAATGAAAGCCCGCCGGAGGCGAGGAGGGCCATTCCGGTTAGCCGAGGCGGATTGATTGATGGTTTCGCGGAGGGAATTTGGCTGTTTCAAAGAGCAGGATTGGTGATATATTATAGAAAGGTAGATAATCAGGTAGAAAGGTAGACATGGCGCTGAGCATCAAATCACCCGAAGTCGAGCGTAAGGTTAGAAAGCTGGCCGCTACCACCGGTGAATCCATCACTGCTGTCGTCTCACTGGCGGTGGACGAGCAGTTAAAACGAGAAGAGCGGAAGCGGGAAAGCAAGATGTTTTTGGTTGACGATCTGATGGCAATCGCCCACCATTGCGCGTCTTTGCCTGTTTTAGATGACCGTTCGGAGGACGAAATTATGGGTTGGGACGAGAATGGGCTTCCCACATGATCATCGACACATCGGCACTGGTCGCTATTCTGCAGACTGAGCCGGAGGCGCTCCGTCTCACTACGGCCATCTCTAACGCCACAACCCGACTGCTTCCTGCGTCTTGCCTCCTTGAAACCGCGATGATCCTTTTGGGACGGCGCGGCACGGAGGGTTCAAACGATCTTGACCTCTATCTCTATAGAGGACACATCGAGATTGTCCCCTTTACCGAAACCCAGGCTCGGCTGGCTCGCGACGCTTTTATACGCTACGGCAAGGGACGCCATCCCGCAAAACTCAACTTTGGCGACTGCATAGCCTACGCCCTGGCCAAGGATACCGGCGAAGAGTTGCTCTTCATAGGAACCGATTTTGCACTGACGGATATTGCAGTGGCGGCGTACTGAGCCTGCGCGGTCTCAGCCAATGCCGCCTCCAGCGTCCCCTCGGCGTTTAACCCGGTCACCCGCACCCTCGTCAGGCGATTGGCTTCCAGCCGGCCTTCCACTTCCACGGGTAAAAAGTTCTCCGTAAGCGCCGCGCTCCGGCCACGCGCTGCCATCTCCACGGGCGTGTGCAGCGTGATGGCCTCCAGTTCCCGCCCCACAAAGCTCCTTCGGTGCGCGTGACTCTTTTCCGCCGCCAGCGCGCGCAGGGCGGCCATCCGCTCTTCCACTGCCTTAGCCGGAACCGGCCGCTCGGCGTCGAGCGCCCAGCCGATTGTTGCCGGCCGCGGCGAAAAGGGAAACAGGTGCAGATAGCCAAAGGGCAGCGCCCGCACCAGCGCCATGGTCTCCTCGAATTCGGAGTCTGTCTCTCCGGGAAAGCCCACCATTACATCCGCGCCCAGGGTGAGCTCCGCTCCTCCAGCCTGGACCAGAGCCTTTACCTTCTGAACGTAGTGCCATGGCCGGTATCGCCGGTGCATCCGCCGCAGCACCGCGTCCGACCCGGATTGCAAGGGCAGGTGCGCATGACGCGCCAGACGTTTGCCACCGAACTCCGCCATCAGCCCAATCAGCTCCGCGTCCCAATCCATTGGCTCAATCGAACTGAGCCGCAGGCGGTTGAGCGCCGTCTGCTCGAAGATCTGCCGCACCAGCCCTGCCAGCGTCCACGGAAACGCTTCGCCGGATCCCGGCAAATCTCTGCCCCATCGCCCTAAATTAATCCCCGAGAACACCAGCTCATTGCCGCCGGCAACTACAAATCCCTCCACCTGGCGGAGAACCACTGCGTGGGGCAGACTCTTGGACGGGCCGCGTGTGGATGGGATCACGCAAAAAGCGCAGCGGTTGCCGCAACCTTCCTGAATTTTGAGGTTGGGCCGGGTCTGAAGGCCAGGCACGACCTGCGCGGTTTCGATAAAAGAATGGGCAAACTTATCGTCCGCCCAGACCATCTGTACTGGGGCCAACTGCTCGCTCATTGCTCGCTCGGGGCGTGTTGCAGTTTGTAGCTGAATCAGCCCGTTACCTTCGTGCAAAGCCGCGCGCCCCAACAGCCCCAGAATAATCTCCGGAGCGAGCGCTTTGTGGCTGTTGCCCACTACGGCGGCCACGCCCTTCATGCCCGCCAACTCCTCCGGCGCGCGCTGCGCATAGCATCCGGTCACCACGATCTTCGCCGCCGGGTTCAGCCTGTGCGCCCGGCGGATGAAGGCCCGCGCGGCGCGGTCGGCCTCCGCCGTTACGCTGCATGTGTTCACCACCACCACATCAGCAGCGGAGGGCTCGCCCTCGCACAGCCCCGCGGCGTGCAGCCGTCCGCTCACCGCCTCGCCATCCGCGCGCGCCGCCCGGCAACCGAAATGTTCGACGGAATAACTCTGCACAATCCCAGTTTAGTTGCTTCAGGGCGTGGAGAACAGCGGCCGGTTTATGATGGCAGGAAAAGAAGTATGGAGAGCAATGCATCGGCTTGTGAAATGGATTCACACTTCGGGGCACATTATGGAGGACAACGCGAATCCAAACCTCTATGGGATCATCGAGAACGGCATCCTGCGGGCCATGGGGACAATAAAGTGATTCGATATACTGGATGAAAGACCTGTCTATCCCAGGGCTGCAACTTAAACCATGGAAATATCTACTCCCGCCAATTCAGATTCAGCATCGGTTGCCGCCAAAGGCTCGACCCGCCATATTATCAGCTTTGTTTATTTCACCTTTGTGGTTTATCTCTCTATCGGCCTGCCGCTGGCCGTTCTGCCGCCGTATGTGCATTTGCGCATGGGATACAGCGCGGCGCTGGCTGGACTGGTCATCAGCATCCAGTACATTGCCACACTCATCAGCCGTCCCTGGGCCGGGCGCATCAGCGACCGTGCCGGCGCCAAGGTCTCCGTACTCTGGGGCATGGGCGCCTGCTCGTTGAGCGGCGCAGTGCTGATCGCTGCCGCCGCTCTGCACTCCGTCCCCTGGCTCAGCCTTTCCATTCTGCTGCTCAGCCGCCTGGCGTTGGGCGTTGGCGAAAGCCTTGGCTCGACCGGCTCAACTTTGTGGGGCATCACCAGCGCCGGACACGACAACACCGCCAAAGTCATCTCCTTCAACGGCATCAGTACTTATGGCGCCATGGCGCTGGGCGCTCCGCTGGGCGTGGCTCTTGATTCGCTTTGGGGAAATCCGCAGTTGGGCCTGGCCTCCATCGGCCTGCTTACCCTGCTGGTGTGCGCCTTCAGCTTTGCCCTGGCCTGCCGCAAGAGCCCCGTCCCGGTTCATCCCGGCGAGCACCTTCCTTTCCACCACGTCATGGGCCGGGTGGCTCCGCATGGCATGGGACTGGCGCTGGGCGGAGTGGGCTACAGCGTGCTGGCCACCTTCATCACGCTCTTCTATGCCAGCCGCCACTGGAACGGCGCTGCTCTCTGCCTCACGGCTTTTGGACTGGCGTTTGTCACGGCGCGCCTCCTCTTCATCCAGACCATCAATCGCTTCGGCGGTTACCCGGTGGCTATCACCTGCCTCTCGGTCGAATCCCTGGGAATGCTTTTACTGTGGCTCGCGCCGTCACCCTGGATGGCATTCACAGGCGCAGGAATAGCCGGCTTCGGATTTTCTCTGGTCTTTCCTTCCATTGGCATTGAAGCGGTCAAGCGCGTCGCCATCAACAATCGCGGCGCGGCCCTGGGCGTCTACACCGCCTTTGCCGACGTCTCCTTCTTCCTTACCGGGCCACTGGCCGGCGCGGTGATCGGCATCTTCGGCTACTCCAGCATCTTCCTCTTCGGACTGGCATGCGTGCTCACTGCCCTGGGAATCGCCATCGTTCTGGGGCAGATGCGAGGATCAGAGATAACGGAATAGGCTTCGAGAGCAAGCTGGGGCTACTCAAGCGCTGAGGTCCATCCGCAAGCAGAGAGCAAAAGATTAGAAAAGCTCGGCGACAGGTGGAAATGTTAGTAACAGGCTCAAGCCGAGCAGCAACAAAGCCACGGCGTTGATGCGGGCCAAAGCAACGGTCCGGTTCCGCCAACGACCCTCCAGAATTCCCCAGGCAATCAGCCAGACAAGAATTGCCGTCGTGGTTACGCCGGAGAGAGGCCCGGTTGGCTTGTAGAAGATAAACAGGCTTTTGAGGAAGGTGGATTTGTCCGCCGCGATCGAAAAAAAAGCCAGCATGAACGCACCGATGCCGGCGGAGAGAATGGCAGCCGCGCCGGAGCCATTCGGCAGGACGGCGGAGGTTGCGGGGATAGAAGATACTTGTTGGTTCACGGTTATTCTCCATCCATAAGATGAATAGATCGCCCACCTTCAACAGGCGCGTGTTTTACTAACATGGCGCCAAAGAAACCAGCGATACCGGCAGCGAGAAATGAAACCAGGGTAAATGACAGGAGAGCGAAGCGAAGCTGGGGATGATTTCTGAGGTCTCGGCCGTAGCGGATGACAACAGCGGCTGCCATAGTGATGGAGATAGGCGTGATCCACGCTACATGTTCCTTCCACTCCATCCCGATGGAGTGCCATCCACTGGTATCCGGGTTCGATTGGAGCAATCTCTGGGGAAATGCGGCAAGGTTGACGGCTCCCGGCGGAGCAGCGGCGCGATACCAGGGATAAATGATGTATGCGCCAGTAAGGACCGTCAGCCAGGCAAGCACAGACATGACGACAAGGTAGACTTTGAGAAAGTTCTCGTCCCCCGGAGCAATGGGAGTTGCCGTTTTTGGGGAGTAGCGGCGATAGAGCTCGACAAGGGCGCCGGAACAGGCGAGCAGATAAAGCGAACCGAAGGCCATGCCGTGAATGAGTGTCCACAGGCTGCGTGCCGTGATTTCCATTGACTGACCTCCTGTTCGAATGCGCCGCGGGATCGCTTGCAAACCGCGAGACCATCAAAATCCATTCCTGTTCGGCTGACCTGCCCACAAAGCATTTCTGATGGCGGCTTTCTTCTCCTCTTTTCCCCATGTCCAGTACATGCCGAGATAGGCGTAGTTCTCGGTTTGGCCAGCGACTGAGTGCCCGTAAGCGAAGAGCAATTGATGGTCGGGATTTTTGAAGTGGTAGTAGCCGCCGGCGTCAATCATGGTGGAGGATTCCGTCTGCGCCGCTGCGAATCCCTCCCGCCCATGGGCGAATACCTCAACGCCCAGCTCCAACCTCTTGTTGAACTCGCGTTTCACCAGCCATGCGGTGTAAGGAAAGTCGCGGAACCCGTCCTGCGGGACGACCTGATAGCCGCTGCCACCATCAAAGGTCCAGCGCCCGATGTTCTTTTGCAGCCAGACGGGAAGTTTGTACCAGACTTTCCCAACGCCGAGTCCTTTTGTGGAATCGCCGGTTGGCATCTCAAACATGGTGAAGCTGCCGATTTGGGGAACGAGTTTCGTCTCCTTGATGAATGCTATCTTCGCTCCCAGTTCCATATCCGTAAGTCCAAAGGCGCTGGGGCCGACACCGCCTGGAAGATAGACGGGATTGTTGGATGGAACGACCGCTCCCCAGGGCAGAATGGCGTGAAGCTGCACCCTGGGAATCGCTCCCCAGTTAAACTCGAAAGCCGGCCCCGAGGAGTCGAGTTCCGCCGGAGTGCCGTCCATTGCGCCGAAGATATAGAACTCATAATGATGCAGGTCAACCGGCACCGGGTCGTCGGTTTGAAAGGGCGGACCCTGCGCCCACAGCCTTGGAACGGTGAGCAGAAAAAGCAGGAACAAAGTCAGCCGGGTGCAATGGCCGGGAAAATGCATCGACGCTCCTTGATCGGAACCGGGATCGGGAATCAGAAATCATGCTGGCGCTGTGGGCTGCGGCAAAAACAATATGTTTTTGAGCAGCCGGGGAAGGCGCACAACTATCACTCCTGCTCAATTACGGATGAATCTTGGCAAGCATTTGATGCAAATTGCATCCCTTGTAACAGCCTATCGTGAATCTACGGGAGCTTTACACTGAAATCGTTCACACCTTTCAGGGAAATTCATCGTCTATTAACCCGCCAGCGCCTTCTTCACTATCTCGCTGACCACGCGGCCTTCGGCGCGGAGGCTTTTGGCCTGGAGCTTGGCTTGCACGGCCTTCATCACCGCGCCCATCTCCTTGGGCGTGGGCTTCTGGCCGGTGGCGGCGGCGACTTCGGCGACAGCTTCTGCGACGAGAGTCTGGAGGGCGGCTTCGTCGAGAGCCTTGGGCAAAAACTCTTCGATGACGGCGATCTCGGCAGCTTCTTTGGCGGCCAGCTCGGGGCGGTTGCCCTTGGTAAACTGCTCGATGGAGTCGCGGCGCTGCTTGATCATGGTGGCCAGGGCCTGCTGCTCCTCGGCGGGGGTGAGAGCTTCCCGCTTCTCGATGAACTTGTTTTTGAGGGCGTTCTTGATGAGGCGCAGGGTGGTGGTGCGGACCGCGTCATGGGCCTTCATGGCAGCGATGACCTGCTGGTTGACCTGGGCTTCGAGAGAGATTGCTTCGCTCATATCTTTCATTCTAATCCGATGGATTCCCGTCCTAGCGCCAATAGACCTTATGCCCACCCATGAATGCAGCTAATTGTTCTTTGCGCGGCGGCGAGGCGTTTTCAGGCCGGTTGTGAGTTTGTTGTTTACCTCTCGTTTGACGCGGGCAGCAAGAGCCTCCTGATGTTCCGCAAGAAATCTTCTAACCAGTTTGGGGTGCTTCTTGGCGGCTTCGCGTAAAGCCCAGGAGAGAGCCTTCACCACCATGTCGTCCCGATCATCGACAAGCAAAGTACAAATTCGCGCAACACGGATAAAGTCTTTAGCGTCCCCGCCTCTGCTTAACGCAACGGTGCTGACCAACGCAGCACGCCTCCACCAGCGGTCCTGGCTGCGCGCCCATGCCTTGATGGCATTATCGGAGATTGTGCCCCGTGCCCACATCGGGCCAGAAAGGTACATGGCGAAACAATCGACGGTATTCCAGTTATGAATTCCTTCACCAAATTTCAGCAGGTCATTTGCGGTTAGTTGTTCAAAAGCAAGCCTGTGCTGGCTTACGAGTTCATAGGAGAAGGCCCGCATTAGATCAGAGCGCCAGGTGAGCAGGTGCAAGCCAAGCTGAATTACGCTTCGCGGCGATGCATTTGCGATTTGACGGGAAATCTCCCGCCGGATGGCACGAAAGGAGACAGCATTTGGCACAGCCAACTGGCTTAAACGGGAGTGAATCTCCTCGGCAAGGGCGATGATTTCTGGTCGCGGCTTCATACCTATGAAGAGTACCGTATTGGTCCTCAGCACTTGCGGGGTTTGAAAACCCAGCCTCCCTCCGTATCTAATTTTCGCAACCTGGAAAGCCGCTCCAACGAGAAATGAACCGATTTTGGGCTGCGGGTGGGGAAATTGAGTCGATTTAGGACGGTGGAGAGATTTCCGGCGATAATATACTTGGCTGACTATGCTATATATTCTGTATGGCTAGTGAATCTTTTTGGGGTCGTCTGGTTGCGATAGATGGAGATCGGGTCCAAACTTACTTTTCCATCCCGGAGGAGGCTCAAAGTCAAAAAGCTCCATGCGCGTCTCTTCGCGTTCGTAGCGGTAAGTCTGCCCGCACTCGCCGCATCCCCACGAAAAGCCAGTCACAAACATCTCGCCTATCTCTAGCTGCCCCTGATAGACGCCATAATACTTGAGCATATTTTTGCATCGGCACTTTGGGTTCTTGCAATCGATAACTAGCCAAATATGCTTTGTCATAATGGCCAGATTATACGGCTAGACTATCTGTCATTGGCATGATTACTTTTTCTATTTGCTCACGGTCCCAAAACTCTCCAGTGTAATCAGGAAAGAATCCCGGCAGAACCATCATCATGTGCTGGAATTCAGGCCTAGAATCCAAACCTTTTATCTGGCGAAGAAGTTGGGTTCTAGATTCCCATGCAAGGAAATCGGCGGCTTGCAATGGGAAATATGCTTGGGGTTCTCCTACACCGAAGGAAATTAGGTATTTGGCATCATCCTGCCTCCGCTTGCGTATCGCCAAATATCGCTTGAATCGCGCTGGTGTGAATCCTTCATCACAATCAAACATGATGGACAATTTTTCGTTAGGAGCAGATTTTCTTATCCTATCCAAGATCATTTTTATTAAGCGCATGAAACAGAACTCTTGAGCGGTTCCTTCGACCTTGGTTAATTCTTTAGGTAGCTCTCTCCATGCCTCTGCATCCACTGCAACCCCAAAACCAACGATGCGGCTTATCTTTATTGCTGCCGAGAAATCCTCAAGAACCGCCTTTTTCTTCTGCCAATCCCAATCACAAAATGGCTTCATCCTTGACTCGGAGCACATCATCTCTTTCATGTGCAGCTCATCGAGACCGTAAGTCAAAAGATAATTACTCCACAATTCATGAAAGCCGCTCCAAATGTTAGTTGATGCTGCTATATAGCCTGCGGCACATACGATTTTATTGGACAAATCGCTCTCTTTACCGCTATCATCGAAAAATCCAAGAAGCATACCGAACATCCTCCATTCCACTTCTGGATATGGATCATAGAAAGCTAGTGGTTGACTGAAAGCACACATCAGCATTACACTCCATTCTAGGAGCGTGTGTGCTCTCAGGAGCGTGTATGCCGAATCAGCCCACCGATTCCGCCAAGAATGTGACGGGCGATTTCGACCACTTCACCGAATTCATGCGTCGGCTTGTAGCCGTTCCGCACTCCGAAATAAAAGCCAAACTGGACGCTGAAAGGGAAGCAAAGCGAACGTCTAAGGCTTCCCCTTCCCGCGCTGTTGCCGCCTCTTCCACGGCGCGCTAGAAGGCTTCCGTTTCTCCCACCTTGCCAGTCAGTTCTGCATAGGTCAATCTCTTGCCCTCAATCTGCGATACTGCCAGCATAAACCTATCCGCATCAGTGAGCGGATTATCTGCGGTGCTACGGTTATTGTAACGAAAAACCTGTTCTGAGACATAACGGCTAAGGTGAAACGGCTCAACCGCGACGTAGGTTCCATTCAATCCCCGCTTCAAAAGACTCCAAAAGTTTTCGATTCCCTGGGTGTGAATCTGACCGCGAACGTATTCGTTGATATGGCTCACGGTGCAGTGAATAAACTCTTTTGAATCTATTCCTTTGTATCCCTTGTGCGCATCGGTGTAGATGAATGAATAGGGCGCTACCTGATTCAGAATTTCGTTTTGCAGAACATCTCGCCGCACCTCTGGAATCACCTTGGCGCGAACCTGCCGTGCATCACGGTCCAGAATTCCCATCACTATGGTCTTGGAATTCCTACCCATGCTTCCCGCGCTCCCGCGTAGCTCAATCCTGCGTTTGAGGTGCATATTCTGTTCTTTGCCGCCGATGAAGGTTTCATCGACTTCAATCTCCGACCACCCGCCGCCTTCATTGCCGCCCATCTTGGCGAAAGACTTCGACTCCATTGCCAGCCGAATCCGATGGAGCATAAACCACGCGGTTTTCTGAGTGACGCCAAGCGCACGATGCAGCTCATAGCTTGAAATACCGTTTTTGCAATTCGCCAGCAACCAAACGGCAGGAAGCCATTTTTCTAGGCCGATTGGCGAGTCCTCAAACACGGTTCCAACCTTGAGAGAGAACTTCTTACGCTTATGATCGCCATAGCAGCGGTAAACTCTCGCCTTGGCAAGCCAAGTGAGTTTAGTAGAGCCGCAATATGGACATTTGATCTCGCCGTCTGGCCAGCGTATGAAAACCATGAACTGACGACAGTTCTCAAAGTCCGCAAAGTGTTGAATCGCTTGTTGTAAGGTCTTGATTGCGTATTCCATGATTTAATAGTAGAACAAACGGCGTAGTCTGTCAAGTATATTATTGCCAGATTTCCACAGAAAGATATTTCACATAAACCACAAATTTGTGTATTCTGTGATTGACGGTTGGCCGTGGGGAGGCTGGACCAGTTCAGTGTTGCGAAGAACCTGTCCGACACTGGTTGAAGGTCCAGTTTCCCCGACAGGCCCCGTCAAGAAACCAAGGAGAGAGCCATGATCCGCAAGACACGCTTGTTTACGCCCGGTCCGACGCCGCTGCTTCCCGCAGCCCAGTTTGCCATGGCGGCGGCAGACATACACCACCGCACGCCGGAGTTTCGCGCGCTGTTCCAAAAAGTGCTCGCCCAGTTGAAGATTTTTGTGGGCACTCAAAATGATGTTCTGCTGCTGGCGTGTTCGGGGACGGGCGCGATGGAGGCTTCGGTCTCCAACTTGACTTCGCCGGGCGACCGGGTGCTGGTGCTGACGGCGGGCAAGTTTGGCGAGCGCTGGGTGGAGCTGGCCAAAGCCTTCGGCTGCGTGGCGGATGTGGTGGAGAAGCCTTACGGGCAGACCTTCGACATTGCCGAGATCAAAGCGGCGCTGTTGCCGCAGCATAAGGCTGTTTTCATGCAGGCCTCGGAGACCTCGACCGGGGTAAGCCATAACGTGGAGGCTGTGGCCAAGCTGGTGAAGGGCACTGACACGCTGCTGATTGTGGACGGCATCACCGGGCTGGGCACGCAGAGCTTTGATGTGGACGGCTGGGGGATCGACGTTCTGATCGGCGGCTCGCAGAAGGCGGTGATGATTCCGCCGGGGCTGGCCTATCTGAGCGTGAGCGAGCGGGCATGGAAGGCGATGGAGGGGGCGAAGAACCCGCGCTACTACTTTGACCTGCGCAAGGAGCGCAAGAACGCGGTGAAGGGCGAGAGCGCATACACGCCGGCGGTGGCGCTGATTGCCGGCCTTGGCGCGGCGCTGGATTACATTGCCGGGCAGGCGGGCGGCGACCTGGAAAAGGGCCGCATCGCGCTCATCGACAACGCACAGGTGAACGCGGCGGCGACGCGGGCGGGATTGGTGGCGCTGGGATTCAAGCTCTTTGCGCCGGTGTCTCCATCGGCTGCGGCGACGGCGGTATTGGTGCCGGAGGGAATGGATTCGAGCGTGGTGGTGAAGGCGCTGAAGGCGAAGTTCAGCCTGGTGACCGCCAACGGACAGGGCACGATGCAGGGCAAGATCTTCCGCGTGGCGCACCTGGGATTCTTCGACTATCTGGACACGGTGGCGTTTCTGGGCGCGATGGAACACATTGCAAAAGATGCGCTGGGCTTGCCGGTGAAGTTTGGACAAGCGGTAGCAGCGGCGCAGGAAGTGTTTGCGAAAACAGAGAATAAGTGAATAAGTGAATGAGTGAATAAGTGAATAAGTGAGAAAGTGAAGAATCTTTGCAGACGATTCGATACCGTTTCACACCATCACTGTTTTGTTTCACTCTTTCACTTCTTCACTCTTTCACTGCGTCACGTTGTTGCGAAAGGCATTCATGTCTGAGTTGAGTTTTGGAGAGAAGCTGCTGATTGCGCGCAAGCAGCTTGATCTCTATCAATACGAGATGGCGGAGCGGCTGGGGGTTCATGCCAACTCGCTGACCAAGTACGAGCGGGGCGAGGGCAAGCCGCACGCGGCAGTGATGCGAATCTTTGAGATGCTGTGCGAGCAGCACAACATTCGCTTTGATGAGTATGAGGCTGCACGAAAGGGACAGGGAGGAAAGATGAAGATTGTTCTGGCGGAAAAGGTATCAGCGGCAACACTGGCCGTTTTTGCGGCCGAGCCGGGGTGGGAAGTTCTTACGCACGATCAGTTGCCGCAGGGGCTGGCGGCGGCACTGGCCGATGCCGATGCGCTGGTGGTGCGCTCGGCGGTGCAGGCGGACGATGCGCTGATGGAACATGCGCCCAAGCTGCGGGTGATTGGACGGGCCGGGGTGGGCGTGGACAACATTGACGCCGAGGCGGCCACGCGGCGGGGCATTGTGGTGATGAACACGCCAGGCGCGAATGCGGTGGCCGTGGCTGAACTGACCATTGCGCTCATGCTGTCGCTGGCGCGCAAGCTGCCCGCGGCGAATGCAACCATGCATGCCGGCAAGTGGGAGAAGAAGAGCTTGCAGGGAGCGGAGCTGCGCGGCAAGACGCTGGGCATTCTGGGGCTGGGGCGAATTGGGCTGGAGGTGGCCAGGCGGGCGCGGGGCTTTGGCCTGGAGATACTGGGCAGCGATCCCTTTGTTTCAGCGGCCGTGGCGCGCGAAAACGGCATTACTCTGGTTTCTTTGGAGGAGCTTTTTGCCAAGGCTGACTATCTGACGCTGCACGTGGGGCTGACGCCGCAGACGACCGGGGTTATTAACGCGAAGACAATTGCAGCGATGAAGAAGGGCGTGCGCATCATCAACTGCGCGCGCGGGGAGCTGATTGACGATGCGGCGCTGGTGGCGGCGCTGAAGAGCGGGCAGGTGGCAGGCGCGGCGCTGGATGTTTTCCGCGAAGAGCCGCCCAAGAATTCGCCCTACGCGGAATTGGACAACGTAATTCTGACGCCGCACATCGCCGGCTCGACGGGGGAAGCGCAGGAGGCGGTGGGGATACAAATTGCGCGGCAAGTGCGCGATTATCTCAAGCTGGGTGTGGCGCAGAATGCGGTGAATCTGCCCTCGCTGAGCCACGAGGAGTACGTGGTGCTGGCACCGTATATCGACCTGGCCGGACGGCTGGGCAGCTTTTTGGCGCAGGCGGGCAAGGGCGGCATTGAAGCCATTGATCTGAGTTACGGTGGAACACTTGTCGATGCCAAGACTGAGCTGGTGCGCAACGCGGCTATCGCCGGATTGCTGGCGGGCTCTGAAAACGTGAACCGCATCAACGCCGCGTCGGTGGCCGAGGAGCGCGGCATTCGCGTGCACGAGGAGAAGCAGGATTCGCATCGCGGCGGAGCGGCCACGGTGCTGACCATCGAGCTGCACACCGCCAAGGGCGAGAGCCGCGCCAGCGCCACCGTGATTCACGGCGAGCAGCCGCGGCTGCTGGAGTTTGACGGCATCGACATCGAGACGCCGCTCGATGGAAACCTGCTGGTCTGCCGCAACCTGGATGTGAAGGGCGTGATCGGCCGGATTGGCACCATTCTGGCCGAGCAGGGCGTGAACATCGCCAACTTCGCGCTGGGCCGCGAGCGCGCGGGAGCCAAGCCGGTGAAGGCGCTCTCCGTGGTGCAGGTAGACGCGCCGGTCTCCGACAAGGTGCTGGAGGCTCTGATGAGCATCGAGGCGCTTCTAGAGGCGCGACTGGTGAAGCTGCCGGAGGCGGGGTACTGAGGCTCTTGAGTTTTCTTGCATTAGGGAGTGAGTTCAGGACAGGAATTCTCTTATTGTCGCAAGCTTAAGCTATGGCTGTGGACATGATCTGGAGCGAACGGTATCCATTCAAGCTCCAGCATAAATCGCGGGGGAGGGAGTCAACGCATCGCCGTAGGGCAACGACACATACCACTCTTCAACGATACCGGCGGTGTTCGCTTGCACGCGCTTGGTTCCCAAGGGGTCGGCCAGCTCGTAGTGCAGGCCGCCAGTGTTGATGCCGTTTGAGTACTTGACATCGTAGGTCGCGGTGAGCCGCGCGGCGGAAAAGACATTGGAGTGCTGCCACTGGCCCGCGCCATTGATCTCCGTCACTTGATCGCCGCCCTGGTCCACCAGATACCTCGCAGATAGTGTAAAGGACTGTGCGTCCAGCGAAAAGGGAGTACAGGTTGAGGTGGATGAAGCAGGAGCGGCGTTGAGCGTACCCTTGGCGATGCGCGCGCCTACCGCGTCATAGCGATGTTGCATGGACATATCGTACATCCCTGTCACAATCATTGGAAAACGAAAGAAAGACGATCAGATTTTGTAGTCTCCCTGGTCCCCAACAGCGAGGGACCGGGGGGGACCCTCAGAGTGATTTGAAAAAAAAGTCACTGGGATCGTGGCCCCCCGCCTCATTCTCATCACTGAAGTCGCCGACAAGGCCATCTCCGGAAAGCTGGAATCAACCTCTTTTTCCGCCGGATGGAATTGTGGCGAGCCGCAACCCGACAGTTGCCTACTCCATCTACCGGCATTTGCGCTGTTTCCACTGAATTGTTGCAACTCTATCTGTCACATCAAAGT
>Ga0326728_10004371_pt1 | contig 41960 bp, 24 predicted proteins | sample MB3enrmetagenome_FD_207602 | JGI IMG/M metagenome (GOLD analysis project Ga0326728, IMG submission 207602) | Lab enriched peat soil microbial communities from McLean, Ithaca, NY, United States - MB31MN | ecosystem: Environmental > Terrestrial > Soil > Wetlands > Peat | place: USA: New York... | reverse complement strand
CGGCCAGCAGGACAATGCGCGCCCGTTCCACCAGTCGCGCCGGCATGGAGCGGGCCCGCGCCATCCGCTCCAGGGCTTGTCTCTGTTCCGAGTTCAGGGCAACCGCCGCGGCAAACCGCATACTATGCCGTCCTCCATAGTATGGACGCGTTGCGGTAATAATGGTCATCATTTACGACGCACTACACTAGCGTAGTGTCTCAGGCAGGTCGTCTATTATTCAGGACGGCTTTGGCGCGGGTAACTTTCTCCAGGATGTCGTTTGCTTTTGCCCTCCAGATGAAAGGCTTGGGGTTCAGATTGTGCTTGTCGATGTATTCACCGATGGCCATGATGAGCTGCTTGAGGTCCTGGAAGACTCCGCGCCGGATGCGGTTTTGCGTCTTGTCGCCGAAGAAGCGCTTCACCATGTTGAGCCATGAGGCCGAGGTGGGCGTGAAGCGGACGTGGAACCGCTGGTGTTTTTCCAGCCATCGTTGCACCCGTTCATGCTTGTGGGTCGAGTTGTTGCCGCAGATCAGATAGATTTCCTTGCCGGCGGAAACGGTCTGATCGATCATGCGCAAGAACCTCAGCCATTCCTGATCGCGGTGTTTCTGCTGACCCAGGCCGAAGACCCTGCCGTTGGCGGCATTCAGCGCTGCAAACAAGGTGGTCGTTGGGTTGCGCTTGTAATCGTGCGTCATGGTTTGGCAGCGGCCCTTCTTCATTGGCAAGCCGGGCTGGGTCCGATCCAATGCTTGGATCCGACTCTTCTCATCCACAGATAACAGCAGCGCATGTTCTGGCGGATCGAGATAGAGGCCGACGATAGCCTCCAACTTATCTGCGAAGTTAGGATCGTTGCCGACTTTAAAACTCTCGACGCGGTGTGGCTTCAGTCCATTGGTCCGCCAGATGCGCGATACCGAAGCCTTTGAAATGTGCATTTCTTTGGCCATGGTGCGCGTAGACCATTGCATGGCGTTGGCTGGCGTGCTCTGCGTGGTTTTTGCAATCAGGGCGATCAGCCGAACGGTGGGGAGAAGGGCGTCTATCACATCAACGCCGTCGATGAGGTCACACAATGGCAGGTGGCCGGCGCAACGCCACGCATCTCGGAGGCCTATCTGGAGCCGGTTTTAGAGCACATGCTGCGTCAGTTTCCTTTTCGCATTTTGGGCTTCCACTCCGACTACGGCTCGGAACTCATCAACAAGACCGTCGCCCAACTGCTGGAAAATCTGCGCGTCGAACAGACCAAGAGCCGGCCTCGCCAAAGCGGCGACAACGGCCTGGTGGAGGCCAAGAACGGCGCTCCTATTCGCAAACACATCGGCTATGGATACATTCACGCCAGCCACGCAGACCGCATCAACGACTTCTACCGGGAGTACTTGAATCCGTATCTGAACTATCATCGTCCCTGCGCTCAGGCGGACGTGAAGATCGACGAGAAAGGGTGCAATCGTGCAAGGTACAAGGGCTATCTGACCCCGCTGGAGACGCTGTTACTGCCGGATAGACCGGGACAATGCCTGCGCGAGGGACTGAACGTGAACGCGCTGAAAAGGGTCCCCGCGGGCATCAGCGATACCGATGCGGCGCGGCGGATGCAGCAAGCGAAAGCCAAACTCTTTGAGCGGCTGCGGCTGACCGCGCAGGATCGATTTCCAAGGAAGAGGGCCGAGGAAATGGCGGTATACCGAGACTGCAGCGGCTCCGACGCTTTCGGGTTGAGCACTGCGATGACGCGGCAAGCGGAAAGCAACTTTGCCCGGTCGCCTCGTTGGTTCAGAGAATCGCAAACAGCTTCGACGCTCACAACAGCAAGGTGCATTCCGGCAAGACCTGTCCATACCCAATCCCGGTGTGCCGGTCTTGGTTGCGCAAAAAGGATCCGCGCCCCACTTGACAAGAAATGGGCAATTTGATACTCCTGAGTCTCGGCGTGCAGGGAGAAGGCACGACATATTCGTCACTCAAGTGGCGTGGGCTTCTTTCCATCGACCGAGATTCGTCAAGATTTCCCCGACCCGCGCTTGTCTCCAAGTTCAATTTGGAGGGTGTATCCAGCTTTGAAAGAGTTTGGGGAGATCCCTGGCCTTAAATCAGCCTACCAAAGCTGAAAGATAATCGTCGCGGAACTGTCGATGATGGACCACGGGGCCCTATCGGCACCGGTTACGCGTTCTCCCTTCCCCAAGAGAAGACATCAGGCAACGGTCGATACCTCGTCATGAATTGGCGCCGAGCCATTCCATGCCCTTCCCTCAAAGAACGACCCACCGATTGTGAACTCAAAAAGGAGTTAATCACCGTGACCGAAAAGGAATTGAAAGCCTCCAAGATAGTGAAGAAGTACATGTGGTGGTCCATGGGAGCCGGCCTGATTCCGATCCCGTTCGTAGATTGGGCAGCCGTTTCAGGCGTGCAGCTAAAGATGATCGCCGATCTGGCGTTGCTCTATGACGTGCCGTTTCGGAAAGACCTGGTGAAATCGTCCATCGCTTCCCTGTCCGGCTTCGTTCTGCCGCACGCGCTCGCTTGCGGGCTGGTCGGCACCATGTTCAAGGCCGTTCCGGTGATTGGATTCGTGGCGGGCGGGACCGCCATGTCCGGGCTCTGCGGGGCCTATGCGTGGGCGCTGGGCAACGTGTTCGTTCAGCATTTTGAATCCGGGGGTACATTCCTGGATTTCGACGCGGAGGCGGTCAAGGAATACTTCAGGGCGCAGTTCGAGGAGGGCAAGAAGGTAGCTGCAACGATCGACGCCCCGGAGAAAGCCCAGGTCGCGGTTTAGCGCCGTGGGTTTACTGCCATGCATCTTCGGATACCTGGCGCTGTGCTGGGTGGCGGGAATCTTGGGGCGGAAGCGACGGATCGGTTTCTGGGGGTTTCTATTCTGCTCCGTCATCTTCACGCCCTTCATTAGCCTCCTGTTCCTGTACTTTGCATCGATGCGACGAAATTAATGGCGGGTGCCAAGAAACTAACTGGACACCTTCCGGCAGCGTCTTCCCCTCGATCTGACGGAAATCTCGAGGTCGAATCGCCATTCCCAGGCCGTGGGTCGCCCGAGGAGGACCCGCGGAAACCAGGGGATAGGTCTGCCGTGAGGTGCGCCAAGCTGCCAAGCGAGGAGCAAAAAGAATGAAGCCGATTCGTGAATGGGCAGCCATTCAAGACAGACGTCTGCGCAGTTTTTCCCGACGGCAGGCGCCGTTTCTGATCCTGATCGCGCTTTTGTTGTGCTTCTGTGTAGTCTTTTTCTTCAACTCGATCGTGATTTTGATCCACCCCGGCGAACTTGGCGTGCTGTGGAGACTGCTCGGCGGCGGCACTCAGATCGACACGGCATACCGCGAGGGCATGCACTTGATCCTTCCATTCAACAAGATGTATGTCTACAACGTGCGCAAGCAACAGTTCACCGACTCGATCAACGTTCTGACGGTGGACGGCCTCACCGTAGGGGTCAAGTATTCGGTCCGCTATTTCCTGGAGAAGGACACGCTTCCGCTGCTGCACCAACGCGTGGGACCGGACTATGTGAACGTGGTGGTGAAGCCCGAGGTTCGGTCGGTGATGCGGACCATCTTCGGACAGTACAAGCCGGAGGAAATCTACACCAACCAAAAAGCCATTCAGGAGCGCATCAGCGAGCTTTCGAAAGGCCGCTTGGGAGGGCGCTTTGTGTCGCTGGACGAAGTACCCATCGAGAGCGTCACCCTGCCCCAGAAGATCTCCGACGCAATCGAAAACAAGCTGGCCCAGCAGCAGCTCGATCAAGAGTACACATACCGGCTCGACATAGCCACCAAGGAGTCCGAGCGCAAGCGCCTTGAATCCGCGGGCATCAGGGATTACAACAACACGATCAACGGTAGTCTCAACCCCTCCATTCTGGCCTGGCAGGGGATTCAGGCGACCCAGGACCTGGCCAAGTCGCCGAATTCCAAAGTCATAGTGATCGGTTCCGGCAAAAGCGGTCTACCGCTCATATTGGGGAACCAATAAGCATGAAAAGACTGCTCATTCCGCTCCTTGCAGCCGGCCTGCTGGCATACGCCCTTGCGCCCCAGTGGCGTTCATTCGATCGCATGGGCGAGCGGAGGTTTCAGGCTCTAAGCCAAACGCCAAAGGAGATTCTGGTGGGGGTGTGCTGGCCCTTTGAGGCGCGCCGGGACGGATTCGCCGACGGTCTTCACCTGGCTCAGGAGGAAATCAATGCTGGCGGCCTTGCGCATGGAATCCCGATTCGCCTGGTCATGCGGGATAACCGGGGAGATTGGGAGAAGGCGAAGGGCATCGCCGTCGATTTCTCTAATACCCCAAGCATGAGCGCGGTGCTCGGCTACTACGACAGCAGCATCGCCATCAAGGCATCGACCATGTATGAATCCAGCCGGTTACTGCATATCATCGTGGGCTCCAATGCAACTTCCATAACTTCTCACGGGTTCGATTACCTCGTTCGCACCGTTGTGTCCAGCGACAAGATTGCACGAGCGCTGGCGAGGATGACGGCAAACCGCGGTCACAAGAAAATCGCAATCATCTGGGAACAGGGCGCCTACGGGGAAGATCTGGCCTATCAATATCAGATCGCGCTGAGTGCCTTGGACGTGGATTTGGTTTATCAGTGGTCCTACTTTCCCGAGCACGCCGACTTCCGGCTGCCGGTCAACCAGCTAAAGGGCTCGGACGCAGACTTGATCTTCTTTGCGGGACTGGAGCCCTGGGCGGGAGACTTTCTGCGCATGGCTCGCCAAGTTGGCATCAAGCCGAAGATCATCGGCGCCTTTACAGACACGCCCGAGTTGCGCGCGCGAGCAGGCCAGGCTTTGGAAGGTTCGATGTTTGTCGACTACTACGACGTCAATTCGCCGAGCCCGGAGAACCAGGCATTCGTCCGCAAGTTCCGGGCGCGGTTTGGGAAGGACCCCGATACCTGGGCAGCGCAAGGTTACGACGCGTTGTACATCCTGGCCAAAGCGGTCCAAGCCACCGGTTCCGCCAACCCGCTCGATCTGTCCTACTCCATCCGGTACATGGACCCTTGGGACGGAGCCAACGGCCGCTACAAGTTCGACGGCCGAGGCGAACTGGAAGACAAGCCGATTTTCCTCGACGTTTATCGAAACGGCACGCCGCTGATTATCGGTCAGAGTCATCCGATTCCCGCGCCGCAAGTGGAGTGAGCTCTTTGGAGTATTTGAAGATGCGCATCGCTCAGGAAGAGAGGGACTCTCTGTTGGTGGACCGACCGCTGCCCCTGGCCGTCCTCCACGGTGCAGCTCAAGCCGGCGACTGCCCTGGCACTTCCCCGCCATCGCTCCCACTCGAGGACGCGCGGCGCCTGGCGCGGTGGGAGCGGGGCCCGGTGCGTGCCCGGCCGGCGAAGCGATTCCACGAACTCTTTGAGGACGTTGCCGATGCTCAGCCGCATCGTCCCGCCGTGGTGACCGAAGCCTGCGTGCAAAGCTATGGGGAACTCGACCACCATGCAAACCAAGTTGCACGCGCACTGCTCGACCATGGCGTCGCCCGCGAGCAGCCGGTGGCCGTTCTGACGGAGTGCTCGGCCCAGCTTCCGGCCACGGTGCTGGGCATTTGGAAAGCCGGAGCGGCCTATCTTCCCCTGGCTCTCGAACTGCCGCCGGAACGGCTGGCCTTTATGGCGCGCGATGCGGGCGCCGGCACGCTGCTTGCGCTCGACGGGAATGCGGCGCCGCAAGCCCTGGCGGAAACGGTCAAGACGATCCTGTGTCCCGAAGACTGGGCGCGGAGCGACCATCGCCTGCGGCCCGCGATTGCCGGCACGCCGCGCGACCTGGCCTACATCATTTACACCTCGGGAACGTCTGGGCTGCCCAAGGGCGTCATGATCCAGCACGATAGCCTGATCAACGCCGCCTATATGACTGGGGAGGCATGCGGGTTCACCTCCGAGGATCGCGTTTCCCTGGTTGCGACGGCCGGCTTTGACGCATCTCTTTGGGAGCTGGGCATGGCGCTGCTGCATGGCTTTGCCATCGTGCCGGCATCGCGGAGCCTTCGCGACGACCCCTGGGCCTTGAAGCGCTGGTACAAGAAACACCGGGTGACGGTAGCCTTCCATACCCCCTCATACCTTCGCGTCAGCCAGCGAACTCCCTTCGACGGACTGCGCATCCTGATCACCGGCGGCGAGGCTCCCAACCATGAGGACGCCCGGCGCTATGCCGGTCATCTCGCCCTCTGGAATGCTTATGGCCCCACCGAGACCTGCATTTTCGTTTGCGCGGAACGGATCTCGCCACACCCCGAAGCGGACCGTCCGCTTGCCGTGGGGAGGCCTCTGGCAAATACCCGCATCTCCATCCGCCGCGAGAACGGCGAACCCGCTCCTCCGGGGGTCATGGGGGAAGTCTGGCTGGGCGGGGCGGGGCTGGCGCGCGGGTATCTGAACAACCCGGATTTGACAGCGCAGCGATTTGTTGAGACGCCCGACGGACGGTTTTATCGCTCCGGCGACCTGGGCCGTTGGACCGAAGATGGCCGCTTGGAGCTCGCCGGGCGCATCGACGACCAGATCAAATTGCACGGGCAACGCGTGGAGCTGGGCGAGATCGAGCAGGCGCTCCGGTCCCACCCTGCCGTGGAGGAGGCTGTCGCCCTGGTCGAGCCGGCCGCGGAAGAGACCAAGGTCCTGCGCGCATTCGTCCGTCTGCGCCCAGCAGCCGGCCTGCCCACGGAAGAGCATTGGCGCGGCTATCTCAGCAACCGTTTGCCGGCGCACATGGTCCCCGCTTGGGTGACCTCCATCGCCGCAGTCCCCTTGACCGCCGCCGGAAAGATCGACCGGGATGCATTGCTGGCCGCTCCAAGACAAGTGAGCGGCGCAGCGAGAACCCCGCCCCGCGGCGAAATGGAAATGCGCATCGCCGCCGTGTGGGAAGACCTCTTGCAGGGCACGCGTGCAACGGACTCGCCAGGCGCGGATTTCGGCCGAAGGGAAGGAACATGTGCCGGAGACACGGCAGGCCTCGGCGGCGAGGGATCGGAATCGGGGCCTTGTTCCGCTGCTGGCGTGCTCTCGGCGCATGGCATCTCGCGCGAGGACAATTTCTTCGCTTTGGGCGGCAATAGCCTGTTGGCAGTCACCATGGCCCACGGGCTCTCGCGCGAATTGGATCGGCCGGTTCAGGCGCGTGAACTTTTCGCCGCGCCCACCCTGGCCGGCTTCGCCCAGCGAATCGAGCTGCTGAGCAGCGTTCCGGCCCCGGCTCCTGTCGGCAGCGACCTGGCCACCCAAGGGCAGTGCGAGTTCCGGGTGGCCGAAGCGGCCGGGCTCGATACCCGTATGTTCACCATCCCCTTGCTGCGGATCGTCGAGGGTGGGATGCCGTCCCCGAAACCAACTCTCGATCGCTGGAACGCGGCATGGGCTGCTCTGGTGGCGCGGCACGAAGCCTTGCGCACCTATTTTCTGGAGGATGAGGAGGGCCGGCTGCGCCGCGCGGCAGTGCCGAAGGTGACGGCGGTGCTTGAGACCGCGACTCAACCCGACCGGTCCGCAGCCTGGTCCTTCGTCCGGCGCCGCCAGGGAGAGCCCTTCGACATGGGAGCGCCGCCCCTGTGGCGCGCGGGACTGGTTGAGGTAGCCGACTCCGGCGAACAGCTCCTTTGGATGGCCTTGCACCACTCCGTCGGTGACGGGCAATCCCTCGGAATCGTTGTGGAGGAGTTGGAGGCGCTGCTGCGGGACGAAGAACTTCCTCCGCTTGCCGGCAATTTCGAAGAGTCGGCGCATCGCGAGGAAGAGTACCTCGCCGGACCGGCCTGCGCCGCCGATGGCCGCTATTGGCGCGACCTTCTTGGCCGCCAGCCCGACGCGGCCTTCACCGAAGGACCGCTGGATTTCCCGCGCTCCATCGCTTCGAAGCCGGGAAACCATCGATTCGAGACGCGCCTCGACGCCTCAACCGCTCAAGGGCTGAAAGCCCTGGCGCGGCAGCATGAGGCCAGTCTTCATGCGGTGATGCTCACCCTGCTGGCGCTGGAAGCGCGCAGGCGCATGGGACGCGAGGAGGTGATCGTCGGCACCACCGCCTCAACCAGGGAGACCGCCGCCGAAGCCCAGGTAATCGGCTATTACGTCAACATGCTGCCGATCGCGTGCCATCTCAAGCGCGATCGGACGTTCGGCGATGCGCTGCGCGAGACGCAGCAGGCCCTGGCAGCAGGATTGCAGCACGCGCGCTACCCGTTCGCCCGCATCTATCGCGATTTCTGGGACCAACATCCGCAGCAACGCCACCCGGCCCGCTATCCGCTCTTCGATTTGGCGGTCACCGAGAATCCGGAATCCCCTTCGTCCCCGGCATCGCTGCGCCTGGCGCGGCTTTCCGCCCCCGCCTATGAACTTACGGGCAGTTCGCCCGGAGAGGACATGGTTCTGATTCACGAATCCTTGGCGGATGGCGGGCTGTTGCTGCAATGGCAGGTCAATGCGGCCATTTACACCGAGGAAACAGCCAGGTCCTGGTTCGAGTCGCTCAGCGAATGGGCAGCGTGGCTGGCCGAGGATCGCGATCGCGCGAGTCGGGTCTTGCCTGCGCTGCTGCCCCGCCAGGCGGCCTTGCTGGAAGGCTGGGAACAGGGTGCGAAGGCCAGCCGCCCCGCGCTCGGCTTGCATCACCTCTTCGAGCGCGTCCTCGACCGCTCGGTCTGCCAGTGCGACCGCCCCGCCATCGTCACTCAAACCGCAATCACCACCTATGGAGCTTTGGAGAGTGAGGCAAACGCCATCGCTCACAGCTTGTTGTTGCGGGGCGCCGCTCCGGGCATCGTCGTCGGAGTGCTGACGGGGCGCTCGGCCAACCTGCCGGCGGCGGTTCTGGGCATCTGGAAAGCAGGAGCGACCTATCTGCCTCTGGCAGTTGACCTTCCACCGGAGCGGTTGGCCTTCATGGCCCGCGACGCCGGAATGACGCGGTTGATTGCCCTGGACGGGCATGCGGTTCCGCTCCAGCTAGCCCGAGACAACCCTCCGCCCTTTCGTCCGGAAGGCTTGGACGGCGAATTCCGCCGCACCCACGGCCATCGTCCGGAAACCTCCGCCGCCGCGGCCGCCGCCGCCTACATCGTCTACACTTCGGGCTCGACGGGCCAGCCGAAGGGCACTCTGATCGGCCATGACGCTTACGTCAACTCGGTGTTGGGGGTTGGCGAAGCTTACGGCCTGACCCGAGACGACCGCAGCCTGATGTTCGCATCGCCTTCCTTCGACGTTTCTCTTTCGGATATTGGCCTGCCGCTGGCCTTTGGCGCATCGCTATGCCCGGTCCCCTACGAGGTTCTCAGCTCGCCCAACCGGTTTCGGAGCTTCTTGTCCGAGCTGAACGTCACCGTGGCCGACATCACGCCCACCTACCTGCGGCTCCTAGATCGCGCCCCGCTGCCATCCCTGCGCATCCTGGTCACCGGGGGAGAGCCGCCGTTTCCGGCGGATGTCGAGACTTATGCCGGCCACCTTCAGTACTTCAACGCCTACGGGCCCACCGAGAACGCCATCACCAGCACCCTGGGAAAACTCTCACCTGGCGGCCTGGGTAAGCTCTCCGCGGGCCGCCCGCTGCCCAATACGAGCGTGCATATTTGCGACGCGCAAGGAAGTCCGGCACCTCCCGGCGTCGTGGGAGAACTGTGGCTCGGCGGCGCCGGACTGGCCCACCGGTACGTGGGAAGACCAGAGCTGACCGCCGCTGCTTTCGTGGAAACGCCGCAAGGCCGACGCTACCGCTCAGGCGATCTGGGCCGCTGGCGGGCCACCGGCGAGATTGAAATCCTCGGCCGGATCGACGATCAGGTGAAGCTGAACGGCATCCGTGTCGAGTTGGGGGAGATCGAACATGCCCTCGCCAGCCACCCCGATGTCGCGCAGGCCGTGGCGCTCGTCGATGGCGAAACCGGAGACAAGCGCAGTCTGTGGGCTTTCGTGAGTCCCCGGCCGGGAAAGCCTGCCCCGGCGGAGGATGGATGGCGTGAGTACCTGGCGGAGCGGCTGCCAGCATATATGGTTCCGTCCGCGGTGATCGCCGTTCCCGGCATCCCTCTGACCCATTCGGGCAAAGTGGACAAGGCCGCACTGATGGCGCTGCTCGCTGGACGGTCCACAACCGCGGAAGAATCCGAACCGCAAGGCAGCCTGGAAGCGGAGATCGCCAGATTGTGGAGCGAATTGCTGGGCCACAACGCCATTCATCGCGAGGATAACTTCTTCTCGCTCGGCGGTCATAGCCTGCTGGCCATTGCGGTGGCGCATCGCCTCGAACAGCAGCTCGGCCGTCCCGTGCCTGCCCGTGAGCTCTTCGCGGAACCCACCTTGCGCGGCTTCGCTCGCCGGGTTAGCCAGTTGAGCGAGCTGGACCCGCGAGAAGGGCCTTCGTCGGACCGGGCGACGGAGGGCCAGCGCGAATTCTGGGTTGCCGAGCACGCCGGCCTCGACACCAGGGGCTTCAACATCTCTACGGCCGCGATCGCGCGCGGCAAGGTTCCACCCCTTGCGCAGTGGCGCTCCGCATGGGATGCGCTGGTGCGAAGGCACGATGCGCTGCGCACCAGCTTCCAAGAGGATGCGGACGGCGTGCTGCGCCGCTCCGTTCTCTCCCTTGCCGACGCACAGTTGGACATTGCCACTCTGCCGGACTTGCCCACCGCCCTGGCGCATATCCGGGAGCGCCAGACGGACTCCTTCGCAATGGAGAATGCTCCCCTGTGGCGCGCGGGGCTGGCGCAGGCCGCCGGCACGGATCGGTCAGTCTTCTGGCTCACCCTGCACCATTCCGTGGCGGACGGCATTTCTCTCAGCGTCCTGACGGAAGAACTCTCCACTCTGCTCGGAGGCGGAACTCTGCCCCCGGTTGCCGGTCGCTTCGGCCAGTCTGCGGGCCGGGAGGAGCGCTATCTGGCCAGTCCCATCTGCCAGCAGGACGCGCAGTATTGGCAGACGATGCTGGGCAGCCTTGGCGACGCCTCCACCGAAACGCCCGAACCCTTCGACGAATGGCCGCTCGATTCTCCCCGCGCCCTGGGCCGCACGGCCCGCAATGCCAGGGGATCCCACACCTTCCGCGTCCACCTGGATGCCGGGGTGGCCGAAGGTCTTCGCCAACTCGCCAAAAAGAATGGGGCCAGCCTGCATTCCCTGATGCTGACGATCATGGCTCTGGAGGTGCGGCGGCGGACCGGGCGATCTGAATTCCTGCTCGGCACCGCGGCTTCGACCCGCGATTCTGCCGACGAGGCGCGGATCGTCGGCAACTACGTCAACATGCTGCCCGTGCCGTGCCGGGTTCAGCGTGGCGAGTCCTTCGAAAAGGCGCTTCGGATCATGCAGCGGAATCTGGCGGAGGGATTGCAGCATGCGCGCTATCCGTTCGCCCGCATCTACTCGGACTTCCGCCAGGGCCACGCCGGGTCGCCGCATCCGGCGCGTTATCCCCTGTTCGACTTCGCGGTAACGGAGAATCCAGGAAGCCCGGTTACGACACGCGGCAGCGGCGACGAATTCCATTTTAGCAGCCTGGCCTCCGTCAACGGCGTCGCCGCGCCCTACGAGCTTCGCTTGAATGCGCCCGCGCAGGATATGGTCCTGGTGCATGAAGGCCAGGCGGACGGCAGCCTGATCCTGCAGTGGTACGTGAACGCCGCCATCTACGAAAAGGAAACGGCCGAGGCCTGGATCGACTCCCTTGCCGGATGGGCTCGTCTCGTTGCTAAGAGGGAGCGCCTCGCGGACTCTCCCCTGCCCGCTTTGCTGCCCGAGGAGAAGAGGTTGCTCTCCGGCTGGGAGCACGGCCCCGCCCTGCCGCAAACGGCGCCCAGTTTCCCGGCCCACTTCGAGCAATGGGCCCGCAGTCAGCCGGATTGCCCCGCCCTGGTCACCGGCCATGGGACCAAAAGCTATGCGGAGGTGGACGCCAGATCCAACGCCCTGGCCCATGCGCTTTTGGCCAGGGGATTGGCGCGCCAAGAAGTGGTTGGGGTATTGACCGGCCGCTCCATCGCCCTGCCGGAGATGGTTCTGGCCATCTGGAAGGCCGGAGGATGTTACCTTCCCCTCGTCGACGAACTGCCCGCGGACCGTCTGGCATTCATCGCCCGCGATGCCGGAATCCGCGTCCTGGTGGTCCTCGACGGGCTTGAACCGCCAGCATCGCTGGCCGGGACAGGCTGTCAGGTCTTCCGCCCGGAATGCCTCGATGAAGCGTACCTCTCCAGCCACAGCCAGCCGGTCGAATTTGGAGGAGACGGTGTCAGGGGTTCGGAGCTTGCCTACATCGTCTATACCTCCGGGTCGACGGGAGAGCCCAAGGGGGTGATGCTGCGCCACCAAGGGTTGAACAATCTGGCCCTTGGGATCGCCACAGTCTTGGACATGCAATCCAGCGACAGGGCCTCGATCATGGCGTCGCCCGCCTTCGACGCCTGGATTTCCGAGTTGGTGATGGCGTGGGCGGTGGGAGGGGCTGTGGTTCCCTTCCTGCGCTGCGAAATGGACGACATCGCGGAAGTGCGGGCGAAGTTTGTCCGCCTAGCGGTCACCGTCGCCACCCTGCCGCCCTCCTATCTTCGGCTGTTTGGGCAGGCGGAGTTTCCCAGCCTGCGCCTCCTGGTCACCGCGGGCGAGCCGCCGTATCGTGTCGATGCCCTGCACTATGCCTCGCGCCTGCGCTACATGAACGGCTACGGCCCGACTGAGAATACCGTCGCCGTGAGCTATGGGGAGGTGACAGCCCGTACGCAACGCATCACGGCGGGTAAGCCGCTGTGTAACACCTCGGTCCATATCCGCGGCAGCGAGGGAGAATCGGTTCCCCCCGGCGCCGTTGGCATGGTCTGGTTGGGCGGCATGCAACTCGCCTCGGGATATCTGAACCGTCCCGATCTCACGGCGGCAAGCTTCGTCGATTCACCGGCCGGGCGGCTCTATTGCACCGGCGACTTGGGCCGTTGGACCCACACCGGCGAACTGGAACTCTTGGGCCGGTCCGACGGGCAGGTCAAACTGCGCGGGCATCGGGTCGAACTGGGCGAAATCGAGCATCGGCTCGGCGCGCATCCGGGTGTGCGGCAGGCAGTGGCCGCGATTGGAACCGCATCCGCCGGTGCTCAGACTCTCTGGGCGTTCGTTTGCATGGATTCAGGCGCAGCCGAACCCACCCAGGAAGCTTGGCAGGATCATCTGTCCGCCACGTTGCCCTCCTACATGCTGCCTTCCGCCGTTATTCGCGTTCCAGCCATCCCCGTGACCACGGCCGGGAAGGTGGATCGTGCGGCGCTGCTTCGCGTGGCTTCCCAGTGGAGCGCAGGCCTGGCGGCGAGCGGAGGCCGTCAGGGCACTCCGCCCCGCGAAGGTTTGGAACAGCACATCACGCAACTCTGGGCGGAACACCTGGAGTGCCCGGTCATCCGGCGCGAGGACAACTTCTTCGAACTCGGGGGCAACAGCCTGCGAGCCATCGCCGTCGTCAATCACCTCCGCCGCACCGTCGAGTGCACCGTCAACGATCTCTACGAGCATCCCCGCCTGGTCGATTTCGCGGGCGTCTGCCGGCAGCGCCCCGAGCATCTGCGCGCGCTGATCCAATCCGCCCGCCGGCACTGGGATGGCTACCGGAGTGAACTGGCCGCTTATGAGGCGGAGCGCGATGTGGCGCTCGCCGGCGCGCAGCGCGGCTATGACGCCCGTAATCGTTCCTACCGGCTTGCCGGCAACGGGGAAAGCCGCGACTATGGACAGGTTCTGCTAACCGGCGCAACCGGCTATCTCGGCAGCTATCTCCTGCGTGAACTTCTAGCCGATCGTGAACGCCAGGTCGGCGTTCTGGTTCGCGGCGCCGACGACCGTATCGCCCGCGCGCGCCTGGGCCAGGTTCTGTGCCACTACTTTGGGCCTGGAGCGGGCGCAGCCCTGCGGGACAATCCCAGGCTGACTGTACTGGCGGGCGACTTGCGCCGGGACGGATTGGGCCTGCCGGCGCGGACCTACGATCGCCTTGGAAACAACCTGCAAGCGGTCTTCCACTGCGCCGCGAATGTGAAGCACTTCGGTCATTATTGGGAGTTCCATGCCGACAACGTGGCCGCCACCGGCCGACTGCTCAAGCTGGCGGCGCACCGCGGAGCAAACCCGGCGGATTTCCACTTGGTCTCCACCCTCTCGGTCTGTGGCAAAGCTCCTGAAGAAGGCTTCCGGCTATTCACCGAATACGACGCCGCGCCCGAAGCGTTGGATGAGAACTACTACATTCGCTCCAAGCAAGAGGCCGAGAGGCTGGTGGTCGCGGCCCGCCAGGATCTAGCCAATGTCTGCATTCATCGCGTCGGCAATCTGGTGTTTGCCTCCGGCGGCGGGCCGCTCCAACTCAACATCCGGGAAAACGCCTTCTTCCGCCAGCTTGCCGCCTTCGTCCGCCTGGGTGTCGTGCCGGACGATTCTCATCTCTGGCAGTGCCATGTGGACGTGGTTGCGCGCGGTATTGCGCTGCTGGCGGGCGCGGCAAATCTGACCAACGAGACCCATCATCTGGAACATGCCAGACGGGACACGCTGGCAGCCTTCGCGACCGCGGCGGAAGGCCTCCGCGTGTGCAGTTTCGGCGCCTTTCTGGAGCGGTTGGAAGCTGCCGCCGACGAGCCGGACATGAACGCCGCGCTCACCGAGACCCTGGAGAACTTTGGCTTGTATCGAGGCGTGTCGCCGCAGGCTCGTGCGCGCCACCTGGAAATCGTCTCCGCGCGCACCCAGATGCTCCTCGCCCGCCTGGGGCTGGTTTGGCCGCCGCTTTTGCCGGCAGGCCAGAAGAGAATGCTGCGCCAGGCTGCACGGCTTTTCTCCCCACATACGGGGCCGCGGCGAGCGGCCCCCACCTCTCACGCTGTTCAAATCCCCCGAAAAGGAGTCCCCATCATGCAAGCCCCTACGTCATTGATCGCCGTCGTCGATCCGGTGATCTCCCTCGTCCCTTCCGCGGAGCTCCGCAACACGCTGCACCGGGCGTTCTCTGAAGAACAGACCGCTGTGGGAAACATCGAAGAGTTCTTCCGCCTGCTTCCCACCGCGCCATGGCCGAAGGGCCTCCTCTACACCTTCGCCAGTTCCTGGAAGGCAACTCACCTGAAGATGCTGGCGATTTATGGGCTGTCCTGCCGCCTGCAAAGAATGGCTGACGGCGTGGGAGATCCCGACCGGTCCAACCTATATATTGCCGCGGCCAGGAATGCCTCGACCAGCTATGAGGATCTCGGTCTGGATTTCGATGGCCACACCCACGCGGAACTCTACGAGGATTTTGCCGAGGCTTTGACGGGCGGCGACCTCTGGCAGTTGGGCAAGTACCGCCTCCCGGAAGCACATCGATTCAGCAAATGGGTCTACCGCAACATGGTGGTCGAGCCCATCCCCGATGGCCTGCTGACCAACATGTTCTCGGAGATCTACAACCACGGCGAGTACTCCATCGCTCTGCCCTCTGCCGACGCCTATTTCGAGCAACACTCTCGCCTCACCGCGCCGGAACGCCGCAAGGCCATCGCCTACATCGCTGCCCATGTGGAAGACGAGGTCGAAGCCGCTCACTTTCTTGTCGTGGTGGAGGCTCTGGATCGCTACCTGGCGGCCAGCAAGGTGCCCTTCGACGCGGAGCGGGCCGGTTCCGTCTTCCGCGCCTATCTGCGAAACCTCGGGCAGGTGATGCGCAAATTAACCAAGCTCATGCAGGCCGAGACGTCCAACCTCGCTCCGGAGACTCTGTCCGTCGGGGTCGGCGATTGATGCCCGTCTTACAATCCGGTCATGCGCCCCCAATGCTCGAGGCGCCAGTACGGCGATTCCAGCACTACGAGGCCGCGCTGCGGGCCATGGCGGACTACCAGGCGGACTTGTGCGCAGACGCGTCGCGAATGCGGTCGAATGGCTTCAGGGTCACCGACCAGGATCAGCCGGAAGAGGTATTTTGCCTATTCCCGGCTCGCCCCATTCACCCGCCGCTGGCCATCGTCGGAGGCATGGGGCCGCTGGCCGGCGCGCTGGCTTTCCGCAGCGCCTGCGCGCGTTTCCGGGATTCCCGTGCCGTCGTCCTCTATCAGGCTTGCTCGGTGCCGGACCGCTCCACAGTCATTCTGGGCGAGGGCCGCTCGGACACGCAGTTATGCTGTGAGATGGCTTCGAGGCTGGCCGGCGCCGTGCGGCTGGTTGCGGATCTCGCCCCTCTGGCCAGCCGGCCGGCTCGCTGCGTCATAGCCTGTAACTCCGCCCATTACTTCTGGCCGCAGGTGCTGGACGACCTCCGGCAGACTGCGGAGCAAGTACAAATGATCTCCCTCGTGGAGTCCTCGGTGCAGGCCCTCGGATTCCAGCACTGTGCAAAGGTGCTGCTGTTGGCAACCGAGGGCGCACGGGTTGGAGAGGTGTTTTCCGCGCCGTGTCGCCATGCCGGCATCCACTTCGACGAGCCGTCGCCCCCGCTCAGCCGGCTCTTGATGAGCGCCGTATTTGAAGGCATCAAGTCGATGGACGAGGACCGGGCTGTGGAACTCGGCAACCTGTTCTTCGAGACCATCCTGCGATCCGGGCGTGACTACGATTGCATCCTGGCCGGCTGCACGGAACTCCCGCTCAACATCGACCTGCTCAGACTCAGGGGCAGCCCCGCGGTTGCCGCCTTTCTCTCCCGCGTGACCATCGTCGATCCCGTGGAGGAAGCGCTCCGCCATGCCTGACACGCTGCAATCTTCTGCGATTTCGATCTCCGCTGACTCTTTGCAACCGGCCGCTTCGAACAGCCGATTCGTCCCTTTCCCCAGGGAAGACGTGGAGCGATCCGTCCCCGAGCGGTTCGAGCGCCAGGTGCGCTTGAATCCGGACCAGATCGCCATTGAGAGCGCCGAGTCCAACCTAACTTATCGCGACCTGAACGCGCTGGCCAACCGCATCGCGCACGCTGTCCTGGCTTTGCGCGGAACGGGATCGGAGCCGGTGGCGCTGCTGGTGGGAAATGGCGTTCCGGTTGTAGCCGCCATGCTGGGGGTGCTGAAGGCGGGCAAGTTCTACCTCGCCCTGGATATTTCGCAGCCCATAGCGAGGACGGCGGCAATTCTCGCCGAATGCCGGCCGGCCCTCTTGATTGTGGACGGCGAACGGATGCAGCAAGCTGAGGCGTTGTCCGCTGCCATCGATTCCCCCGGAGTGCCGTTGTTAAGCCTCGACGCTCTCCATCCAGGCCTATCCGAGGAGAATCCAGGCCTGGTGCTCACCGCCGGTAACCTGGCCTACATCCTCTACACCTCGGGCTCCACGGGAAAGCCCAAGGGAGTGATGCAGGACCATCGCTACGTGCTCCACCTGGCTATGGTCTATTCCAACGGCGGAAGAATATCGGCCGCGGACCGTTTGGTGTTGCTTTATTCTCCGAGCTTTGCCGGCGCAGTGCGGGACATCTATTGCTCCCTGCTCAATGGAGCCACCTTGCTGAACTTCGACGTGAAGCGCGAAGGCCTCACCGGACTGGCCGACTGGCTGCGGCAGAAAAAAATCACGGTATTCTTCGCTGTGGCCACCATGTTCCGCCACTTCTGCCGCCTGCTCGCTCCGGAGGACCGTTTCCCATTCGTGCGTCTTATCTTTTTGGGCAGCGAGACAGTTTATGCCGGGGAAATCCGTCTCTATCAGCGCCACTTTTTCGCGGATTGCCGCATGATCGTGAGCTTCGGAGCTTCTGAGCTCAGTCCCATCTGCCAGTTCCCCATTCACCACAGCACGCGGATTGAAGGAAGCACCGTGCCGGCGGGATACGCGGTGGACGATGTCGAGTTGCTGCTTTGGGACTCCGAAAGGAAGCCGGTAGAACCGGGCGGCGTAGGCGAAATCGTGGTGCGGAGCCGCTATCTCTCCCGCGGCTATTGGGGCTGTCCCGAACTTACCGGCCTGGCCTTTGTGCCGGACCCGGAGGGCGGCGAGCGGCGCATGTTTCGTACCGGCGACCAGGGCCGCTTGCTACCGGATGGCTGTCTATTGCACCTCGGACGGGGAGATTTCCAGGTCAAGATCAGGGGCTACCGCGTGGAGACTGCCGAAGTGGAGGCGTTCTTCACCTCCACGGGATTGGTTCGTGACGCTCTCGTGACCGCCTGGTTCGATTCGGCAGGCGAACAGAACCTGGTCGCCTGGTTGGTCCCCGCGCATGGCGGCGCGCCACCCACCATCAAGGAACTGCGCGCCTTGGTTGCCGCGGCGCTGCCCGACTACATGGTGCCGGCGGCATTTGTCTTCATGGACTCCCTGCCATTGACGGCCAATGGCAAACTCGATCGCCGAGCGTTGCCTGACCCCCGCCTGGCCGCCCAGCGGCCGGACCCGGCTTACCTGGCCCCACGCACCGCGGTCGAAGGCCGCCTGAAGGAAATCTGGTCCGAGCTTCTCGGGTTGCAACAGATCGGTATTCAAGAGAACTTCTTCGATCTGGGCGGCCATTCCTTGCTGGCCATGCAGATTGTGGCCCGCATTGCCGCGGCCTTTCGCGTGATGCTGCCGCCCAACTGCCTGTTCGAGTCTTCTACGCTCGCACAACTGGCCGAGGCGGTGGAACGCGCGCGCAGCCTCGAACCGGATGAGACGATCCGGCCGGCGCAACGGGGCGCCCAGACGCCGCTTTCCTTTGCCCAGCAGCGGCTGTGGGTTCTAGCCGGGATCGAGGGACCAAGTGAAACCTTCAACACTGAGCGGGCGTTTCGGCTGGAAGGCATTCTGGATACCTCGGCGCTGGACAAAGCGCTCGCGGCCATCGGCGCCCGGCACGAGAATTTGCGGACCTCGTTTCGGGTTTCGGGCGACGCCGCCGTGCAAGCCATTGCGCCTGCATGTGCCGGCGTTCTCTCTTTTGTGGACTTGCGGCATGTGCCGCAGAGCCGGTGCAAAGCGGCGCTCGATGCCAGCCTGCGCGCCGCCCACAGCCAGCGCTTCGACCTTGCCAACGGCCCCTTGTGGAATGTGCGGGTGTTCCGCCTTGCCGGCAACAGCCACGTTCTGCACCTGGGCATGCACCACATCGTCGGCGATGACTGGTCGTTCCAGATTCTGCTGCGAGAACTCTCGACGATTTACAGCGAGTGTCTCGCTGGCCGGGAAAACCCGCTCCCTGAACTGCCGGTACAATACGCGGACTACGCCCTTTGGCAAAGGCTTTGGCTGACCGGAGAACGGCTGGCCAAGCAACTCGATTACTGGCTGAGTCAACTGCGGGGTGCGCCGCCGCTGGTGGAGTTGCCGCTCGACCGCCCCCGCCGGGCCGGCGAAGAATTCCACGCGGGCATGGTTCCGCTGCATCTCGATCGTGAGCTGACGACCCGCTTGCGGCGCTTAAGCCGGGAATCGGAGACGACCCTCTTTGTGACCCTGCTGGCGGCGTATGCAATTCTGTTGTCGCGCTATGGCAACCCGGAAGACGTGGTAATTGGGACCGCCCTGGCCAACCGGTATCCGGTCGAAACCGAGGCGCTCATCGGCTTCTTCGTGAACACGCTCGCGCTTCGGATGCGGTGGGCCGAGGGAGCCACATTTCGCGAGATTCAGTCCTGCGCCCACCGTGCCGCCGTCAATGGGTATGCGCACCCGGACGTCCCCTTCGACCACGTTGTGGAGGCTCTCCAGCCCGACCGCAGCGCCCCCCACAGTCCCGTCTTTCAAACCCTCTTCGTGCTGCAAAACGCCCCCCGGCAGGAGCTCGTTTTACCTGGCTTGGTGACCATTCCCATGGACCTGGCAAGGCCCTCGGCCGGGGCTACCTTCGACCTCACGCTCTCGTTGAAAGAGACCGGTGGAGAGTTATGCGGAGCATTGGAATTCAACGCCGCTTTGTTCGACACCGCCACCGTCGAGCGCATGGCGGAGCATTTTGCAACCTTGCTCTCAGGCATCGTTCAATGCCCCGATGCGCCAGCGGCGCGGCTGCCGGGCATGGCTAGAAGCTCCCGGCCCAGTTCCGCCAACACTTTCACCGGACTTATCGGAGCAGCGGCCGAAGCAAAGAAGAATTCCCCCATGGAAGTCTCCAGTCGCGGCCTCGAAGGTGGGTCTGGATAACTTCATTGCATGAATGGCGCATGGCGGCGCCGACGGTAAACGAAATATCTAAGGGATCAACAGTCATGCGGAGTTACTCCCCAACAGGAAGAGTTACCATGTCGAGCGCTCTGCGCCTGTTTCCGAACCTCCCCCCGGCGGATGCCGATCCTAACCCGGCGGCCCTCCGCCGCTATCCGGAGCCTCGACCATGATCGGCTTCCTGCAACTCGGCATCGTTGGCTTCATGCAACGGGAGACACACGCTCTGAACCGGAAGCTACTCATACTTACCGCGGCATCCGGCATAGCCAACGCGATGAATCTGGCGGTAATCAACGCCGCGGTCGATGCCCTGCGGGGAGGCGGCCCGTCCTGGAAGCACTTTGTGTGGTTCGGCCTGTCCATTGCGCTGTTCGTCTATTCGCTGCGCTATATCCTCTATGAATCCACCCGCATCGCCGAGCAGGCCATTTGCAGTGTGCGATTGCGCCTGGCCGACAAAATCCGCCGCTCCGACCTGCTCACGCTGGAGTCCATCGGCGAGGCCGACATTCATGCGCGGATCAGCCGCGACACCGCGGTCATCTCGCAGGCGGCCCGGCCGTTGTTCGCCGCGGCGCAAGGCGTCGTCATGATTGTATTTACCTTAGGGTATATCGCCATCGTGTCGCCGGTTGCCTTGCTGCTTTGTCTCATTCTCATCGCATGCGGCGCAGCCAAATATTTCAAGGACCGCGCAGTCTATGACCAGGGCTTGAATGAGGCGTCGAAACAAGAAGACGAGCTTTACGACTCTCTCAACGGAATGCTCAAAGGGTTCAAGGAACTCCGCATCAACAAGCTGAAAAGCGACGACGTATTTCAGGAGTTCCACTCGACCGTCACCCGGGTGCTGAAAATACGAACCCGCGTCATGATTCTCTTCTCGAACAATATCATTTTTATCGAGATGTTTTTCGTCCTCCTGCTGGGGGCTGTGGCCTTTGTTCTTCCCGTTATCGCAACATCGTTTTCGGGTTCGGCCACAAAGATCGTTGCTGCCATCCTCTTCTTCTTTGGACCTCTGACCAACGTCGTCACGCTTATCCCCATGCTCTCGCAAGTGAATGTCACGGTGGATAACCTTCAGCGTCTGGAGGCGGCCTTGGACAAGGGCCTGGCTGAAACTATGGACCAGGAAACTGAGCCGCTGTTTGACTTGAGTCCCTTCGCCGCGATCCGCTTCGCGGGTGTCTGCTTTGCCTATAAGGACCCCGAGGGAAACGCCACCTTCCAGGTTGGCCCCATCGATGGCCAGATTCGTCGCGGCGAGATCCTCTTCCTGATCGGCGGCAATGGCAGCGGCAAGACAACCTTCCTCAAGCTGTTCACCGCGCTTTACCGGCCTACGCAGGGAGCCATTCGGGTCGACGATGTGGAGATTGGGCCGGCTAACATTCAGTCTTACCGCAACCTCTTTTCTGCTATCTTCTCGGACTTCCACCTGTTCGAGAAACTGCACGGGCTAAGCACCGCCGATCCGGAACGCGTGAGGGCTTTGCTGCGCTTGATGGAGATATCCGACAAGACCGATTTCAGCGGGGGACGCTTCACCAATACCCATCTGTCGACCGGTCAGCGCAAGCGCTTGGCCTTGGTGGTCTCGTATCTGGAGGACAAGCCCGTTTATGTCTTCGACGAAGTGGCGGCCGACCAGGACCCGCAGTTTCGCCGCTATTTCTATGACACGCTGCTGCCTGAACTAAAGCGCGTCGGCAAGACGGTTGTGGTCGTGTCGCACGATGACCGCTATTTCCATGCCGGAGACCGGGTGCTGCAGATGGACTACGGAAAGCTGGCCGCCGTGCCCGCGGCCGAAAAGAAGGCCGGCAAGCGCACCCCTGAGTGAGTGCCGTTTGCAAGCCATAACTCCTGGCTCCTGGGTGCGCGAAAGGGAACGCGATGAGAATAGGAACGTTGCTGCAGTCTCGAGCCGCAAGCGCCAGCACGAAGATATGGCTGGCGGCTGGGGCTGTTGGACTGGTCCTTGCCGCGTGCATCGTCGTCACTTACATCGAAAGTGGCAAGACAGTAGTGTTCGTTGAAACCGCGGAGCGCCGGGATGTGCCGATTGTGGTGGAACTCCCGGCGCGGACCGAGGCGGCCGCCACCGTCGAAATCCGCGCTAATGTTGAAGGCCGGCTAACGGACATGTCCTTTCACGAGGGAAACATGGTCAAGAAAGGCCAAGTTCTGTTTCGCATCGATCCGCGCCGGTGCGCGGCCGCGTTGCAGTTGGCCCGCGCCGCGGTAGAAAAGGCGGAGGGTGATCTGGATATGGCAAAGGAGCAGCAGCATCTGGTGAATGCCCAGGCCGCGCTGCGACAGGCGGAAGCCAATCTGCTGAGGGCGAATCAGGACGCGGAAAGGATGAAGCCGCTCGCCGCGCGCAGGGCAATTCCGGAACGTGACCTGGATTCTGCCATCGCCGCTCAGTCCTCGGCCCTGGCTGCGGTCGAGGACGCGCGCGCCACCGTACAGACTACCGCGGTAAGCGACCGTGTCGGCCTCCGCCAGGCGCAGGCTAGCTTGGCCGCGGCCATTGCCGCCCGGCAAAATGCGGAACTGGATTTTGAAGAGACCACCATTCGTGCTCCAATCGACGGCCTTATCGGCCGGGCGGAAGTCTCGGTTGGAAACTATGTCGGTCGCGGAGAATCGAGCAGCCTCGCAACTATCTCCCCGCTGGACCCGATTGATGTCGGCTTCAGCATTCCTGAGCCGCTTTACTTGCGTACCTATTTAAGGGTCGATCGCGGCGCGATGGCGCACCTCGAATTCACCCTGGCCGACAACAGTACTTATCCCTTTCGCGGCCGTTATACGAACATCGGACGCGCCATGGACGCGAAGACCGCGACCATTCTGATTGAAGCGCAATTCCCAAACCCGACCGGCATCCTGGTGCCGGGGATGTCTGGCCGGATACGCATGCCGATTGAAACCCGCGCGGACGCAGTATTGGTTCCCGAACAGGCAGTGCTTGACGTTCATGGCGCGAAGACCGTGTATCTAGTGACTCCCGAGCACAAGGTAGTCATTCGCGGCGTCGAGACCGAAGGAAGTTATGCGGGAAAGGCCGTCGTGACCAGGGGACTGCTCGGCGGGGAAACGGTCGTCGTGGAGGAAATGACAAGGTTGCAGCCTGGACAGCGCGTGACTATCAGGACGGCTCAGGCAATCCCGTGATACGCCGATATTCATTCATCCAAAGGCTCTGGCGGCCATTCTCCAGCATGCCATCCTCGAGGCCTGCGCTGACCTGGGCAGTGGTCGCGATTCTGCAGTCCGGAGCGCTGCTGCTGGGGGGGTGCGCCACCGCCCGCTATCGGCGGCCGGACGTTCCCGTTCCGCCCAGCTACCGGGGAGATTCCTTGGAGCCCGCCGCCGGCAGCGATAACTCCAGAAGCCTCGGCGAACTTCGATGGCAGGACCTGATCCGGGACGAGGAGTTATCGAAGCTGATCCAGGAGGCTTTGTCACATAACTACGATGTGCAAATTGCGGCCGCGCGGGTGTTACAGGCTCGCGCTCAACTTACTGTCGCGCGGTCCTCCGAATTCCCATTGGTTGCCGCACAGGGAAGCTACAGCAACTCGCGGTCCTTAGCTTTCGACAGCAGTGAAACAAGCCTGTCCGTGAGCGCGGGTTGGCAACTCGATTTGTGGGGACAAATCCGGAATATGACCGCGTCTGCGCGGGCCGGACTGCTCGCCAGCGAGCAAGCACGGCGGGTGGTTCTGCAAACGCTGGTGGGCGATGTGGCGAACGGCTACTTCCTGTTGCAGGACCTCGATCTCGAACTCCAAATCACCCGGCATGCGCTTCAAACACGCGAGGAATCTCTCGCCCTTGTTCGCCTTCGCGTGGATAACGGCTATTCCTCCGAGCTGGATCTGCGCCAGGCGGAAGTACTCGTGGAAGGCGCCCACACCGAGCTTACTGGCCTGGAACTGCAGATCGAACGGACCGAGAACCAGCTTGACGTTCTGCTCGGTCGAAATCCCGGACCGGTCATTCGCACCACTGCGCTGCTTGAAAAGGAACTGAGGCCCGCCTTTCCTCCCGGCTTGCCATCGACGCTGCTCGACCGCCGGCCCGACATCCGCCAGGCAGAGCAGGAACTCATTGCCAGTCACGCCCTCGTGGCCGTTGCCAGAGCGGCCTACTTCCCTACCATCTCGCTCACCTCGTCTTCCGGGTTTGAGAGTTCCGCATTGCACAACCTCTTCAGCAGTCTCGCCAGCACATGGCTCGTTGGCCCTGTCATAAGCCTGCCGATCTTCAACGCCGGCAGTATCCGCGCGGGCGTCCTAGGCGCCGAGTCGCAGCAGCAGCAGGCCCTGCTCCTCTACCAGAAAACCGTGCAACAGGCTTTCCGCGAAGTAGCAGACGCCCTGGTCGAACGCCGAAAACTCGCCGAGTTGCGGATTCAACAAGAAAGGCTCGTCGAAAGTCTCCGCCAGGCGGTGGAACTCGCCGATCTCCGATACCGGGGCGGCGTCGCCAATTATCTGGATTATCTCGATTCCGAGCGCCAATTGCTCGACGCGCAAGTGCTGTATGTGCAAATCCGCCGCGAGGAATTGACCAACGTAGTTACCCTGTACCAAGCTCTCGGCGGTGGCTGGCAATAGAGATGCCGCCATCCGGACTTAGCCCGAAACACGGTCCGAATATGGCTGGACTTATCAACGATATCTTGGAGGCAAGCGAACTAATGCCGCCAAACCGCGTTCTCGCCGGCATGGACAAAGAAACCCTCCACCTGTGGTACGCGTACCCCGAGGATGTCTTAGCTGAAGGAGCCGCCAAAGCGTGCCTGTCGCTGCTGAGCGAAGGCGAGCGTGCGCGCTGGCAAGAGTTTCCCTTTGACAGGCATCGCCGCGAATACCTGACCACTCGCGCCTTGGTGCGCACTGCACTTTCCCACTATCATCCGATTGCTCCTCAGGCCTGGCGCTTCCGAATGAACGCCTACGGCAAGCCCACCATCGACCCGAATTGCGGCTTGTACTTCAATTTGTCCAATTCCCTTGGCCTCGTGACTTGTTTGATTGCTTACGGGGCCGAGGTCGGCGTCGACGTGGAGCCTCATGAACATGCAGGGAAAATTGCCGAGCTTGCCTCCGAGGCGTTTTCCCCGCTGGAACTGGCCCAACTTGAAGCCTTGAGCGGGCCGGAGAAATTGGACCGCGCATTGTCGCTGTGGACGCTAAAGGAGGCCTATATCAAAGCGAGGGGCGTCGGGCTGTCGCTGCCTTTGAACCAATTCTCTTTCCTCTTTGGCGGTAGCGAGGGAATTCGCTTGACACTGGACCCGTGCTTGGGCGATCGGCCTGAGCGGCGGTGGTGGTTTTACCTGCTGGACCGCGCCGGCCATAGGATCGCGCTGATGGCCGCGAGAGCGGCTTGCCCCAAGTTGCAATTATGGGAGACACGACCGCTGTTAGCGCCGCCTACTCGCCTGGATGCCTACGGGGAACGCTGGTTTCAGGCCTCTGCTGTATAACCCTGCACTTTTAGGAAGGAACTTCGGGCGGCCACTTCCCACATCGGAAACCCCCTTATGCCGACCACGCGGCCCGATTGCCGCGCGCGCTGGAGATGTACCCCATATCGACTGAGATGCCCCGCACGCATTGGAGCAATTGGTTGGCGATCGAAGGCAGCTTCTGCGCGGTCACGCGGAATGACGGCCCGGAGATGCTCACCGCTGCTACAGGCAGCCTTTGGGCATCCAGAAGAGGCACGGCGATGCATCGCAATCCCTCCTCGAATTCCTCGTCGTCCACGGCGTAGCCGCGGCGGCGAGTCTTCTCGATCTCGGCGCGCAAGGCCTCCGGAGTGGAAATGGTCCGGTGCGTGAAACGCTCGAAGCGCAGGCGGCGCATGACATCTGCCGCCCTCTCTTCGGGAAGAAACGCCAAAATCGCCTTGCCCACCGAGGTGCAATGCACCGGGTTGCTGGCGCCAATGCGGGTAATCATACGCACTGAGCGCGCCGGCTCGATCTTATCGATGTAGATCACGCGCGCCTGCTCCAGAATGCACAGGTGCGCGGTCTCTTCCGTCTCCGCAACCAGGCGGCGCAGGTGGGGCTGGGCACGTTCGCGCAGATCGTACTGCTCGATGGCCCGGTTGCCGAAGTCGAACAGGCGCAGACCCAGGCGGAACTTGCCGCTCGTGGTCCGCTCTACCATGCGGTGCCGCTCCAGAACCATCAGGAAGCGGTGCGCGGTGCTCTTGTGCAGTTGCAACGAAGATGCAACCTGCGCCAATCCCAACGGCGTTTCGCTTTCACCCAGCAGATCCAGGACGGCAAAGGCCCGGTCGAGGGCTTGAACTTTGTAAGTGCCTTGCGGAGCTGCGTCTCGCATATCGGTCCTCTATTTCGCTTTATGCTTCCATTCACAGTTTGCTGCGAACGGGACGCCGTGTCAAGTACTGATACGCAATTCCCGCAAATGAGATGATTCGGTCAGCTTTGACCGCAGCCGCCCGCTGGACCAAGAATGGATGCTTGGGGGAGAATCCGCTCAACGGATCGGGGAAGAAGATGCTGCGTTTGAAAGGGGAAGTATTGTTGGTTGCATTGGCCGCCGCAGGAGCCCTTGGGCAGCAGCAGACGCCCACTTCCGGGCCGGTTCCGGTCTTTCAGAAGTCTACAGCCGACACTGCGAGTCAGCGGGCTGACCCGGCTGACAAGGGAACGCTGCAAGCGTGTCCGGCGGAGTCGAAGGGTGGAAAGGATGGCATCTACAAGGTTGGCGGCGATGTTAAGCCGCCGATGCCATTGAACAAAGTCGACGCACATTTCCCCAAAGAGTTGCAGACGGCAATCAAGAAACAGCACCTTCCGGAGTCTGAAACGGTGAGCGTGGTGTCGCTGCTCGTGGATACCGACGGTAACCCGCAAAATTTCTGCGTGCAAAAACCCGGTGGATATGGAATGGATGAGGAAGCGATCAAGGCCGCCGCAAAGTACCGCTTTCAGCCAGCCACGAAAGACGGAAAGCCCGTCCCGGTGCGAACCACTTTGGAAGTCCGCTTCCGGCTCTATTGACAACTTCTTGGCGTCGCGGGCCTCACTCCTCCACAACGTCGCCTTCGCCGGGCGCCAGGAATAAGTTCGCCTCGAGCCCGTGCTGCCGTGTGTAGAGGTCGTAATAGCGGCCGCCCAGGGCGAACAGCTCCGCGTGATTGCCCCGCTCCACAATGCGCCCCTGCTCGACCACCAGAATCTGGTCGGCGCGGCGGATGGTCGAGAGGCGGTGAGCGATCACAAACGTGGTTCGTCCCTGCATCAACTGATTCAGTCCCGCCTGGATCATGGCCTCCGACTCGGAGTCGAGCGAGCTTGTCGCCTCGTCGAGAATCAGAATCCTCGGCTCGGCCAAAAGCGCGCGCGCAATCGACAGTCTCTGTCTCTGGCCGCCCGAGAGCTTTACGCCGCGCTCGCCCACGATGGTGTCGTAGGCATCGGGAAAGTTCTCGGCGAACTCGTCCACGCGGGCCGTGCGGCAGGCAGAGAGGAACTGTTCCTCTGTCGCGCCGGGCCTAGAGAACAGGATGTTCTCGCGGATCGTCCCATCGAAGAGAAACGAGTCCTGCAGCACGACCCCCAATTGCGAGCGGTATGTGTCCAGGTCCACGTGCGCCAGGTCGATGCCGTCCACAGTGACGCGGCCCTTGGACGGGATATGGAAGGCGCAGAGCAGGCTGATGATGGTGGACTTGCCCGAACCGGACGAACCCACCAGCGCGGTCACCGTTCCCGGCTCGGCAAGAAAGCCGATGCCGTGCAGCACCGGCTTGTCCGGATCGTAGGCGAACTCGACATTCTCAAAGCGCACCGTGCCCTGGATGGGCGGCATCTTCTCGGTGCGGCCTGGGATCTGGTTTTCTTCGATCTCCGACATGATCTCGTTGGTGCGGTCCAGGCCGGCAAAGGCCTCGGTCAACTGCGTGCCGATGTTCACGATCTGGAAGACCGGCGCGATCATGAAGGCGAGAAACATGTTATAGCTGAAGTAATCGCCGACCGTCCACGTGCCCTTCAGCACGCTATGGCCGCCCATCCACATCACCAGCGAAGAGACCAGGCCGAGCACCGTGGTGGAAGCGGCGCCAAGCGCGCTGGTCATGGTAAGCGACTTCATCACGTTGGCCAGGAGGCGCTCCACTCCGGCCGCAAACACGCTGGCCTCGCGCTCCTCGGCATGGTATCCCTTGATGACCCGCACCCCGCCCAGCGATTCGGTGAGCCGGCCGGTGACCTCGGCGTTGATCTTGCCGCGCTCGCGGAAGATAGGGCGAATGATCTTGAATCCATATTGCAAGACAAATACAAAACCGCCCACCACGGCAAAAACCGTGAGCGTAACTGTCACGCTGCGGTGCAGCAGATAAAGAAAGGCCAGCACCGCGGTGAGCAAGCCGCCCACAAAGTCGACCAGGCCGGTGCCGACAAGATTGCGCACGCCCTCCACATCGGTCATGATCCGCGCCACCAGCGTGCCGGTGCGGTTCTCGTCGTAGTAGGCCACGGAAAGCAGGCCCACATGCCGCTGCACCTGGCGGCGCATCTCGGCGATCAGCCGCTGGCCTGCCTTTGAAAGCAACTGCGTCAGCGAGAAAGAGGTAATTGCCTGCACCACCATGGCGCTAAAGACCAGGGCGATCATGCGCGGCAGCAACTCCGGATGCGGCTTCAAAGGCGACAGCACATTATCCAGAAGCGGCTTGGACATGAAGGGAAAAACCAGGCCGGCAACGCGGTTGATGGCCATCAAGCCCATCCCGGCCAGCAGCAGACCCTTGCGCGGCGCAACAAGCGCCCACACCTGCGGCCAGATCTTCTTCAGGTTGGGCTTGCGCTTGGGCAGATCCGGCTGGCCGGCGCGAGCACCTCGCCCGTGCGGCGTGCGCTCGGCGCGCATGGCCATTCCCATCCCGCCGCCTCGCATCGTGCCCATGCGCTAGACCTTCCCCGAGCGCCGTGCGGCGATGAACGAGCGCACGCACAGAATCACATAGATCAGCAATAGACCTGCCAGCGTGACCTTGGAAGCAAGCGCGGTCATATTCGGTTCGAGTCCTGCCGATCTAGCGTGAAGGTAGCCTCGAACCGCCTCGGCCGCGCCGCCCAGAAAGCCCAGCAGTCCGATGGTTACATTGATGTGCATGAACAGCTTGCGCCGGGCCTCACGCGGGCTCATGGCCAGGAATCCGAAGACCCCGAGTCCCAAGCCGATCCAAGTTGGGATCAGCGCTGTGGGCTGCAGGCTCCCCGTGCCCAGATAGCCGGCAAGGCCAAGGGCGATCAAGAGAACCGCAAAGACCAATGTGACTCTTGTCAAACGAGACCTCTCTCTATATCCATCGCCAGAATACTAGGTCTGTGACCGCTTGTTTTTGTGCCAATTCCGTGCCCCACCCTTTCGCCTTTCTCCTGGCGAAAGGGTGGGAAACCACAAACCCCGAAACACGAAATCACGCGGTCGGATTCCTAGCTTGATGGATGCGGCGCCCGCCGCCGTGGATGCAAATGCAGGGGGGCCGTGTGCTCGCTACCTCTGAATGCGCGCCGATCCGCCTTTGGCAAAGGCGCGCACCTGGTCCACTGTCGCCATGGTTGTATCGCCGGGGAAGGTGGTCAGCAGCGCGCCGTGCGCCCAGCCCAGCTTGATGGCCTCTCCCGGAGCCTCGCCGGTCAGCAGTCCATAGATGAACCCGGCCGCAAACCCGTCGCCCCCGCCCACCCGATCCACCACGTCCAGTTCCGCGGTCGGCGCGTTGTACGTCTTGCCGTTGATCCATGCCACCGCGCTCCAACTATGCCGGTTCGTGGTGTGCACTTCTCGTAACGTGGTGGCCACAACCTTTACATGCGGATGCTTCTTCACCACGGCGTCGATCATGCCGAAAAACACGCTAGGGTCGAGCTTCGATTTCGCCGCGACCTCCGGCCCCGGAACTCCCAACCCCTTCTGCAGATCCTCTTCGTTGCCGACAAGCACATCCACGTTCTCCACGATCGTCGCAATGGCCTCCACCGCGCGTTCATTTCCTCCATGAATCTTCCACAGCTTCTCGCGAAAATTGAGATCGAAAGAAGTGACGGCGCCCGCCGCCTTGGCCGCCTTCATCATCTCCGCGGCCAGCGGCGCTGTTGTAGGCGAAAGCGCCGCAAAGATGCCGCCCGAATGCACCCAGCGCACGCCCCCGGCAAAGATCGCCTCCCAGTCGAAATCCCCTGGCTTCAGTTGCGCCGCGGCCTCGTTCGCCCGGTTGTAGAACACCACCGGAGCGCGCACGCCGAAGCCTTGATCGCTATACACGGCAGCCATGTTGGGCCCGGTCACGCCGTCGTGCTTGAAGTGCTTGTAGAACGGTTTGACGCCCATGGCGCGAACCCGCTCCGCGATCAGGTCGCCGATCGGATAGTCCGACATCGCTGAGGCGATGGCAGTCTTCAACCCAAAGCAGTCGGAGAGATTGGCGGCCACGTTGAACTCGCCGCCACTAACGTGAATCTTGCACTCCGTCGCCTTGCGGAAGGGAATGATCCCCGGATCGAGCCGATGGATCAACGCCCCCAGCGACAGAAAATCGAGATCGGCATTCTCGCGCGCATTCAAACCATGGCTCATAAGTCTTGCGCTCCTTGTTCTTCTTGAAAATACCCTTATGAATATAAAACTCGCTCAATCATATCGCAGTGGTCTGACCACTATCCGCTTGCGTCAACCGGAGCCTGAAACCAACCCACGCAAATCGACCATCACATCCTCCACCGTCCACTCATTGCCCGGATAAAAGCGCGCCACTCTGCCGTTGGGGCCGATCAGCGTGGTCGAGAGCGTATGCGTAATCGTTCCGTCCGCCTCGTTGGTCATCCCCAGGTTGAAAAACTTCGCCATCTCTGCCAGCACCGGCTTCTCCGGCACGGCAAAGTCCCAGTGCACAAAAACGCTCTTCGCATCGCTGCCGATATAGGTCACCGCGTAAGCCCGCAGCCGCTCGGGCGTGTCGTGCTCCGGGTCGAAACTCACACACAATAGGTGGGTCCGCGCGTAGAGCGCCGGATCGGCCTCCAATTGCTTGTCGATCGTTGCAAAGTTGCGCGTCACGCGCGGGCAGAAGTTTGGCAACGGGCAGCGGGTGTAGATGAACGTGACCAGCAGCGCCTTGCCCTTGAATTGGCCAAAGTGAATCGGCCGCCCGTCCTGGTTGCGCAGCTTGAAGTCCGGCGCCTGGTCGCCCGCAGCCGGCACATGATAGGCAACCGCTGGCCGGTAATCCGGCCGTGCCTGCGCTACCACCACAATGTGATCCAGCAAATAGTCTGCATTCGGGTCCTCGGAAACCAGCACATCGGCGGTAATCGTGTCGCCCGGGTGCAGCTCGCTGAGAATGCTTGCGTCCTTCAGCTTGTAGGGCATGGTCATCGCCTCCATGAAGCCCGGAATAGCTTCATGGTTGAGCGTAACCTCGCCTTTGGCCGCATCCGCGGAGACCACTTTGCCGCGCAACTTGTACACCTTGAAATTCTGGCCCGCGGAAGGCTGCGTCGAAGGTTGCCGATCTGAATGGCACCCGGCCAGCGCGATCGGAACCAGCAGCGCGGGAGCGAGGAAGAGGCGAATCCAGGGGCGGCGAATCACAGTTCAGTGTACTACCGCCCATTTCACGCCTGGCCGCACTGGGACTTACTCAATGACACGGCGTATAACACTGGAATGGAGGCCTTGGCGGCAGCTCGCATCGACGAATGGCTGCTCAACGGCGGCCTCGTAGTTGCGTCGAGCGAGCGGGCGGCGCGCGCATGCGCAGCCGCCTTCCACCGCGCCCGCCGCGCCGAAGGGCTTGCCGCCTGGCCTGCCCCCAACATTCTCGACTGGAAGAGCTTCGTCCGCGCGGCCTGGGAAGAACGGACTCAGGACGGCCGGCTGCTGCTTAGCCCCATGCAGGAGCAGGCAATTTGGACCGAAATCGTCGGCGCCGAAAAGCACCTTGCCACCCTGCTCTCCGGTCCTCGCCACCGTCTCGCTTCCCTGGCGATGGAGGCCCACGAACGACTCTGCCTCTACGCTCCCGAGTTGCTGAGGGAAACCGCACGAGCCGCGTGGCAGCAGGACGCGGGAGCCTTCAGCGGCTGGCTCGCCGCCTTCGACGAATCCTGCCGCGCCGGCAACCTTCTCAGCCCCACCCGCCTGCCGCTCGAATTGTTCTCTCTTCTCGCAGCGGAATCCACCCAGCGCCCGCCGCTTCTTCTGGCCGGCTTCGACCGCATTCTCCCTACCCAGCGCCGCCTCCTTGACGCCTGGGGCGAGTGGCGGCTGACCGCTCTCGACGCGCCCGCCGCGGAAACCGCCTTCCACATCGCCCCTGACGTCCAGACCGAACTTGCCGCATGCGCCCTCTGGTGCAAACGCCGGCTTGCTGCCAACTCCAACGCCCGAATCCTCGTCGTCACACAGGATGCGGTCGCCCGCCGCGGCGAAATCGAGCGCGCCTTTCTCAAGCTCACCGGGTCCGCCAGGACGCCGCTCTTCGAGTTCTCCCTTGGTGTCCCCCTGAGCCAGGTCGCCCTCCCAAAGGCTGCTCATCTGCTGCTGCGCTGGTTGTCAGGCCCGCTTGCCGAGCACGAACTCGACTGGCTCTTATCCACCGGCCACGCCACTGCGGGCACACAGGAGTCTTCGGCTCTCCAGGCGGCTATGCGTAGGATCCGCCAACGCAGCCAGGAGCAGCCCAACTGGACCATTGAAGAGTTGATCGGCCATTCCCCGGATCACGCGCTGCCCACTCCCTGGGTCCAACGAATGATCGAAGCCCTCCGCTATCTTGCAGACCTCGCCCGCCGCCCGCAGACGCCCATCGAATGGGCCGAGCGCGTTCCGCATTTGCTTCAAACCATCGGCTGGCCAGGCGGCCGTCCGTTGTCCAGCGCGGAGTTTCAAGCCGCCGATCGCTGGAATAGAGCCCTGGAGACCTGCGCGTCTCTGGGATTCGATGGCCACCGCGTTTCATGGCAGGAATTCCTTTCCCTCCTCGCTCGCACCCTTGACGAAACCCTCTTTGCTCCCGAGTCCCACGACGCGCTTATCCAGATTGCCGGCCCCGCCGAGTCGGCCGGCCTCACCGCCGATGCTGTCTGGTTTCTCGGCGCGGCTGAAGATGCTTGGCCTCCGGGGGGTACAACCCATCCTCTGGTTCCGCTGGAGCTTCAACGCAAGGCCGGCATGCCCCATGCCACCCCCCAGCTCGATTGGGATCTGGCCCAAGCCATCACCAACAGGCTGCTGGCCTCGGCATCGGAGGTCCTCTTCAGCTACGCCACCCAAAACGAGGGCGTGGAAACTCGCCCCTCGCGGCTCGTAGCGCAGCTTGCCGGGCCGCCACAGCCCTTGCCCCCAGAGCTCGTTCCGCCCAGTCCTTCCACCCCGCTAACGGTTTGTTTTCAAGACCCCGACCGAATTCCCTTGCCGCCCGGCAAAGTCGAAGGCGGGGCCAATGTCCTGACCACCCAATCCCAATGTCCTTTCAAGGCTTTCGCCACCGCCCGCCTCGGGGCGCAGGGCTGGGAGCTTGCCCAGCCCGGCCTCACCCCCTCCCAACGCGGCCAACTGCTCCACGCCGTCCTTCACGCCGTTTGGGCCGGGCCGCCGGATGGAATCCGCTCGCATGACGAACTCCTCGGCCTGAACGAGCCAAGCTCCTTTGTCGCAGCCCACGTCCGGCGAGTCTTCCAGCAGCAGATTCGACCCGGAATTCGCCGGCGCATGTCCCAGCGCTACCTCGAGCTTGAAAACCAACGCCTCGCCCGCTTGGTGACGGAGTGGCTCGAATATGAAGCCGCGCGAATCCGCTTCGAAGTAACCGAAACCGAAGTCAAGCGCACCATCCACCTCTCCGGGCTCACCTTCGACCTGCGCCTCGACCGCATCGACCGGCTCAACGATGGTTCTCTGCTGGTCATCGACTACAAATCCGGCGATGTCTCGCCGAAGTCCTGGGACCCGCCTCGCCCCGGCGATGTACAACTTCCGCTCTATGCTGGCTTTGCTCTCAATCGCGAAGAAGATACGCTCGGCGGTCTGGTCTTCGCCAAAGTGCGCCCCGGAAATCTGGAGTTCGCCGGAAGGGTGGGAGACGCCAAGTCCACCCTTTTGCCCGATATCTCCGCCGGCAAAGCCCTGCTGAAAAACCCGTTCACCGCGGAGATGTTGATAGCCTGGAAGGAGACCATCGAGCACCTTGCCCAGGACTTCCTCGCTGGCCACGCCGAAGTTGACCCGCGCGAATATCCCAAAACCTGCGAACGTTGCGGCCTGGAAACCCTGTGCCGCATCCGCGAAAGCCGGCCTCCAGTCGAATCCGGGGACGACGCCGACCGCGCCATCGGCAGCGAGGAGGCGCAAGATGAGTAGCCCTGTTCCACTCTCCCAGCCTCCAGATCAATCGCAGAGAGATCGTGCGCTCGATTCCTCCCGCTCGATCCTGGTGCAGGCCCCGGCCGGCTCCGGCAAAACCACGTTGCTGACCGAACGCTTTCTTACCCTTTTGGGCGAAGTCGATGAACCCGGAGAAGTCGTCGCCATTACTTTTACCAACGCCGCGGCCGCCGAGATGAAGAATCGAATTCTCGACGAACTTCGCAAGGACCATCCCAGCGATCCAGCCCAGCGAGCCCTTGATCGCTCGAATGCCCTGGGCTGGAAGCTTTTTGAACTGCCCGCCCAGCTTCGCATCTCAACCATCGACTCTTTCTGCCGCGACCTGGCGCTGCAGCAACCGCTCCTTTCCGGCCTCGGCGGCAACCTGGACGTTGCCGCCCTTCCCGATGAACTCTATCGCCGCGCAGCCCGCCGTACCCTCGAACAGATCGGTCAGCCCAGCCACCCGGACCTGAGCGCGGCAATCGAATTGCTTCTGTTGTGGCGCGACAACAACTGGCAGGAAATGGAAGGCCTGATGGTCGAGATGCTCAGAAGCCGCGACCGCTGGATGTACGGCTTTGTCCTCGGCCGCGAAATGGACCTGACCGAACTTCGTGAACGCCTGGAGCGGCCCTTCGCCAATGCCGTCTCGAAGACGCTGATCGAGCTGAGCCGGCTTCTCGATAAAGTCCCCGGCGCGCGCAGTGAAGCGTTGGAGTTGGCTCGCTTCGCCTGCACTCAGAGCGGCGGCGCGCTGCACCGCGAACTCGCCGAGCTGGCCGAGTTTCCCAATGCTCCGTTTTTGAGCGGCGACGCTCTTGAAGAGGCCCGCCAGGCCTGCATTGTCCTCGCTGGGTTACTGCTCACAACAGAGGGCGCTTTCCGCAAACAGGTCAATGTCCGTCAGGGCTTCCCCGCCGATCGCAAACGCGAGAAGGCTCGGATCCTCGATCTGATTACCGCTCTATCCACCATCCCCGGCCTCGAAGCCGCCCTGGCTGGTGTCCGCGCCCTGCCGCCAGCCTGCTATCCCGAAGACGACTGGGAGATTGTGAGGGCCTGCTTCACCTTGCTCCGCCATGCAGCGGGCGAGCTTCAAGTAGTCTTTGCCGAAGCTGGCGCGGTGGACTTTATCGAGGTCGCGCAGATCGCCCAGCGCGTCCTGGAAGGCCCGGATGGCCTGCCCACTGACGCCGCTCTGGCAGTTGCCGATCATATCCGCCACCTGTTGGTAGACGAATTTCAGGACACCAGCCGCCGCCAGCACAAATTGCTCGCCGGCTTGATTGCCGCCTGGCCGGAGCGGACTGGCCGCACACTCTTTGCGGTCGGCGACCCCATGCAATCCATCTACTTCTTTCGCGACGCCGACCCGGAGCTCTTCCCGCGGGTGCGGGATCTGGGCCTGGAGATTCCCCATGCTGAGCCACTCCGCCTGGAATTCGTTCCTCTCCAAGCCAACTTTCGCACCGCGCCCCCTCTCGTCAACCGGCTCAACGAAGTCTTTGAAAAGATATTCGCCGCAAACGATGGTAGCGGCGTCGCATTCTCGCCGGCCTTGCCCGCGCGCAAAGACCATGCGCGCCCCCTTCCAAGCTTCGAGTTGCACCTTGAGTTTCAGCCGCAAGACAGGCGCAATACGCCGGCTTCCCTTGAAGGCGTCGGCGGAAATGAGGCCGCGCGCGCGGTACAGACCGAAGAAATCGTCGATCTGATTCGCGGCAATATGAACCGCATTGAGGAATGCCGTTTGGCCAGCGAGCGCGGCGAAGATGTAAAGCATCGTATCGCCGTTCTCGGACGCACCCGCAAGGCCCTTGCGCCCATCGCCCAAGCCCTGCGCGAGGCGTCAATCCCCTTCCGCGCCATCGATCTCGAACAGCTCCGGGATCGTCCCGAAGTGCTCGATGCGCTTGCCCTGGCCCGCGCCCTGCTCAATCCTCACGACCGTGTGGCCTGGCTGGGGGTCTTGCGCGCTCCGTGGTGCGGTCTTTCGCTTGCCGATCTGCACCGGCTCGCCAGCGACGACGACCCAATACTGCTCGCGCGGCCCGTGCCGGATTTGCTGGCCGAGCGGCTCATTCTCTTAAGCAACGAGGGCCGCGGCGCCGCCGGGCGCGTCCTCGGAACGATGCAATTCGCAGCCGCGCTCCGCGCCGCCCAGCCCACGGTCTCGCTTGGAACCTGGCTCGAACAAGTCTGGCTCAGCCTGGGCGGCGCGGATTGTGTCGACCCCGCGGCGCGCGCCAACCTCGACCTGTTGTGGAGCTGCCTGGACCGGCTGCCCGGCGGTGAGCAGGACCTGTTCGGCGCAGCCCTGGATGCAGCTCTCGACAAGCTGACCGCATTGCCCGACCCCGACGCCCGCAGCGACTTCGCCGTGCAGTTGATGACCATCCACAAATCCAAAGGCCTGGAGTTCGAGGTCGTCATCGTGCCCGATCTGCAGGCCGGCGATGGCCGCGGCGGACGCAAGATGCTTGCCTGGCTGGAGCGAGGGTTGTCTGGACCAGACGACTCCGGAGAGGTCACCGAGTTCCTGGTCGCGCCGCTCCAGCCCAAGGGCGAAGATCGCGGCAAAGCCAAGGAATGGGTCGATCGCGTCTACCGCGAGCGCGAGTCGCAGGAGATGCGCCGAATCCTCTATGTTGCCGCCACCCGCGCCCGCGAGGAACTCCACCTCTTTGCCCAGCCAAGTTACGAAGAGGGCAACCCGAGCATGAACTTGGTTGATCCATCGAATAGCCTGCTGGCAACGGCCTGGCCTGCGTTGGAGGAAGAAGTGCGCGCCCGCTTCGAGCAATGGAAAGCTGCCGCGGGCGGCGCCGCAATCGAGGGACTCGCGATCGCCGCCTCGGCCGAGAGCAACCTGGTCGAGATGCCCTCGTCGGCGCGGCCCACAATCCTGCGACGCCTGCCGCCGGACTACCTCCCTGCTCCAGCTCAGAGCTTCCGGCAAACTGCCGTGGGGCCAGCGGAGGTAGGAACCGAAACCACCGCAAGGCTTTACTCCCGTCACCAGGGCGGACTGCTGTCGCGCGCGCTGGGCACAGCCGTCCATACCCTACTCGAAGAGTTGGCCCGCCTGCGCGCGGATCTCGAATGGGACGGCGCCCGCGACGCTCTCCCGCGCTTCGAACCCCGTATCGTCGCTGAAGTGCGCGCCGCGGGAGTGGATCAAGCGCGGGCCGCGCGCATTGCCGCCGAGGCCCTCCAAATGGCGCTCAACGCGTCCCGCGACACCATCGGCCAATGGGTTCTTTCGCCGCACGCCGAAGCCGTCAGCGAGGTCCCCTGGGCGGGAATCGTCGCTGGCTCAGTCAGGACGGTGCGCGCAGACCGCGTCTTCCGCGCCGGACTGGAACCGCTCTCAAAAGGGGACGGCGCGTGGTGGATCATCGACTACAAGACTGCGCACGAAGACGCCTCCGGCATCGATCCATCCGAAACGCTCAACCAGCTGCGCCCGCTCTTCGCGCCTCAGCTAGAGACGTATGCCCAGGTTCTGCGCAACCTGCACGGATCAGACGCGCCCATCCGCGCCGGCCTTTACTATCCGCGCATGTTGCGGCTGGATTGGTGGGAAGCCTAGTACCGAGACCGCCTGATTGGTTAATGGCCGAACTGTAGCGCCGGTCTCCAGACCGGGGTCCCCGGCGAGCGAACTGTGCTCGCTGGGGTGGGAGACCGGCTGTCGTGCGGGCGTCCACGCCCGCACTCAATTCATGAACCATTACCAGATCATATGGTCTAACCAATAGACACAGGGCGCGCTCATCTTGCGGCCTGCGGATCCCTGCCCCCGGTCACGCTCTTGTGGTGGCGTACGTCCGCCCCTTGCACCCAGAAGATCACGTCCTCGGCAATGTTGGTGGCGTGGTCGGCCACGCGCTCCAGGCTGCGGCTGATCATCAGCGCATTCAAGGCCTGCGGAGCGATATGGCTCTGCTCTTCCATCACTTTGGTCAGCGCTTTGTAGGCCGCCTTGTTCATCGCGTCCACGGCGTCGTCCATGCTGAGCACGCTGCGCGCCATTTCGGCATCGCCGTCAATGAACGACTGCAGGCACTTGCGCACCATTTCCGTGGCCAGAGACGCCATCTTGGGAATATCCACCGGCAGCTCGGTCACCGCCATTTGCTCCATGCTGCGCACGCGATCGCTGATGCTCTTGGCCGCGTCGCCCACCCGTTCCAGATCGGCGTTGATCTTGATGACGCTCAAGATGAAGCGCAGGTCGATGGCCATCGGCTGTTCCATGGCCAGCAGATCGAGGGCCGCCTGGTCGATGTCCCGCTCCAGCCGGTTGATGGCGATCTCGCTGCGGCTGACAAGATCGCAGATCGACAGGTCGCGCACGCGATAGGCCTCGATCGCGCGCTGGATCGCCTGCTCGGCCAATCCCGCCATCACCAGCAGATTCTCCTTCAGGTCTTCCAGGCTTTGTTGAAAACGTATGCGTGTCATCCGAACCTGCCCGTGATGTAGTCTTCCGTGCGCTTGTCGCTGGGGTTGGTAAAGATCTTGTGCGTCGAATCGAACTCCACCATGCGGCCATTCAGGAAGAAGCCTGTCTTCTCCGCCACGCGCGCGGCCTGCTGCATGTTGTGGGTCACAATCACAATAGTGTACTGCGACTTCAACTGGAAGATCAGGTCCTCGATCTTCGATGTCGAAACCGGGTCCAGGGCCGAGGCCGGCTCATCCATCAGCAGCACCTCCGGGTCCACCGCCAGCGCCCGGGCAATGCACAGCCTCTGCTGCTGACCGCCGGAGAGGCTGGCGCCCGACTTCTTCTTCAAATCGTCCTTCACCTCGTCCCACAGCGCCGAGTTCTTCAGCGACCTTTCCACAATATCGTCCAGCACGCGGTGGTTGGCGTAGCCGTTCAGCTTTAACCCCGCGGCCACGTTGTCGTAGATCGACATGGTGGGAAATGGATTGGGCCGCTGGAATACCATGCCCACCCGCCGCCTGATCTGTACCGGCTTGGCGCCGGAGTAGATATCCAGACCCCCGATTCTCACCGTCCCGGTAACGCGGGCGACGGGATTGGTTTCGTGCATGCGGTTCAGGCAGCGCACAAAGGTGCTCTTGCCGCAGCCCGAAGGACCGATCAGCGCCGTGGCATGGTTGGCCGGTATGTTCAGATTGATGTCCTGCAGCGTGTGATTGGTCCCGTACCACGCGTTCAGGTTGGTTACCTCGATGCCGACGCCCACTTAGCTCGCTCCCTTCAAAACGCCGCGACTGGTCACATAACGGACCAGCGATACCGCAAGCACGATCAACACAATCAGCACCAGCGCCCCGCCCCAAGCCAGCCGGTGCAGATCGTCGTAGGGTGAGAGCGCATAGATGTAAATCTGCAGCGGAAGCGCGGCGATCGGCTCATTCAGGCTGGTGCTCCAGAACTGGTTGCCCAACGCGGTAAACAGTAGCGGCGCCGTCTCGCCGGCCACCCGCGCAAAGGCCAGCATGCAGCCGGTGATAATCCCCGGCGAGGCCGTCTTCACGGTGATCGAAAGCACCGACCGCCAGTTGGGCACGCCCAGCGCCAGAGCCGCTTCGCGCACCGCGTGCGGCACCATCAGCAACATCTCTTCCGAAGTCCTGCACACCGTGGGGATCATCATGATTCCCAGGGCCACGCCGCCGGAGAAGGCCGAGAAGTGTCCCGAGAAGGGTATCCAGTGCGATTGCGGCTTCACGATCAGCCCATAAATCGCGACACCCATGACGATGGAAGGAACGCCGTTGAGCACATCGGCGGTAAAGCGCACGGCGTCGGCCAGCTTGGTTCCGCGGCCGAACTCGGCCAGGAAGATGCCGCCGCCAATGCCGATGGGAATGCCGATAGCGCTGGCAAGCCCCAAGAGAATTGCCGAGCCCAAGATGGCGTTGGCCATTCCGCCTCCCAGCTCGCCTTCCGGCTTGGGAATCTCGGTAAAGAAGGCCAGGTTCAAGGAGCTGGCGCCCTTGTAGAGTAAGTAGACAAAGATCGCGATCAGCGGAGCCACCACCAGCACCGTCGACAATACCGCTAGCCCAGTGGCCGCTCCGTCGGTCAGAGCCCTTATCCGCGCCCGCATTTTATGTTCGGTCGGCAGTTTGTCTTCTCCCTTGCTGTTCCCTGATCCCATGATTGCCACGAGCTTCTAGCTAGAGGCTAGAAGCTAGAAGCTGCTCTTCAATTGACCCGCGCGGGAGCTCCCCGCGTAACTACCCAGACAAGCACCCGTGCCAGCGCGTTCACAATAATGGTCACGATGAATAAAGCCAGCGCTATTTCGGTAAGGGCGCTGAAATGCAGATCGGTCGTGGCTTCTCCGTACTCATTGGCGATCACCGACGCCATCGAGGTTCCGTTCGCAAGCAGGGATCGGCTTATCTCCGGGGTGTTGCCGATGACCATTGTCACCGCCATCGTCTCCCCAAGCGCGCGCCCCAGCCCCAGAATCACAGCGCCCACGATCCCGATGCGCGCGTTGCGCAGCACGCCCATGCGGATCATCTCCCAACGCGTGGCGCCCAGCGCCAGTACCGCCTCGCGCTGCGAATGGGGCACCGCGGTCATCACCTCCCGCGTGAGCGAGGAGATGATAGGAAGAATCATCACCGCCAGAATCACCCCGGCCGCCACAAAGCCCAGCCCGGTCGGGTTGTCGCTGCCGAAGAAACCCGTCCAGCCCAGCAGTTGCTGCAACAAAGGATTCACATGCTCGCGCAGCAGCGGAACCAGCACAAATACCGCCCACAATCCATAGATCACGCTGGGAATGGCCGCCAGAAGTTCGGTCAGAAAGGCCAGCGGGCCCCGCAACGCCTCCGGGCACATTTCGGTCAGGAAGACCGCCACCCCGATCGCCAGCGGGACCGCAAGCAGAAGAGCCAGAAACGAGGACACCAGCGTGCCGTAGACGAAGGGCAGGGCGCTGAAATGCCCATTCACCGGGTCCCAATACATGGGCAGCTTTGTGTCGGGGTCGACGAACGCTCTAAAGAAGAAGTCCAGGCCGCTGGTGCTCCAGGAAAGCTGTGCCCCCTTCACCAGTTCAACCGCGATCAGCACCACAATGCCAAAGATGCTCAACGCGCACAACACCATCAGCCAGTGAAATCCCAGGTCGGTAATCGCCGAGTTGCCGCGCGAAAGCAGAAACCTGCGGATCGCCGAGGCCTCGACGGCAGCGGCTTTCGCCGGGGGCTGCCCGTCAGCGGGTCTCTGCCCCTCTGGAGGGCCCGGTTCAGCCTGGAGTTGAGCTTGGGAGATATGAATCTCAGGCACGTTGACGTTCACCTTACGTAGGCTACCGGGCAAAGATGAACAGGAGGTTACAAGTCCACAAAATGAAGCGCATGCATCCGCAAAACCCTGTGCA